>Ga0326727_10005630_pt1 | contig 35481 bp, 27 predicted proteins | sample MB2enrmetagenome_FD_207643 | JGI IMG/M metagenome (GOLD analysis project Ga0326727, IMG submission 207643) | Lab enriched peat soil microbial communities from McLean, Ithaca, NY, United States - MB29MY | ecosystem: Environmental > Terrestrial > Soil > Wetlands > Peat | place: USA: New York...
GAGCTCAAGAACGCCTCCATCGATTCCATCTATCCGTCGATCGTCCTTCCCGGCACGCTCCTCGTCGTCACCGGCGCGGGATTCGGAAAAACACCGGCCCCGGTTTCCATCGGCGGCGCTGCCGTTACCGACTTTGTTTCCTGGGACGATTCCACGGTGGCCTTCCGCATTCCCGAGGGAGTGAAGTCGGGCGATACCGTGAAAATCGGCGGCGCCGTTTCTCCGGCGAGCGTCGACCTCGCCCCAAAGGGCAGTATCCGCGTCGTCTGGCTGCTCGACGCCGCGAGGGCGCAGGCGCTCATCGACAAAAACTACACGAATTACAACATCACGTCCTCTCCGAAACTCACGCCGCCCCTCTCCATCAAAGGCCAGTGGCAGAAAACCGTGGGCAATGTCGGCCAGTACGACCAGGGCTGGGCGGGCGGCGCGAAGGTGCCGATGGCCAAGCTCCCCGGCGGCGACGTCTGGTGCTCCGAGTGCGTCTTTACCCCCGAGGCCCAGGCTTCGATGGAAAACAAGCCCATGCTCTTCGCATTCGAGGATGAGAACGTAGGAGACCGCACCGTTTCGGGCTTCGAGAGCGATCCCGCCGCGATCATCAAGCAGGAATGGGCCAAGGTCAGCTCGACCCCCGAAATCACGAGCGACCCCGGCGTGATGGTGTCCGCCGCTTCCAAGGCCTTTGTCGCCGCTTCCAACGCCATCATCCTTTCCTTCCCGAAGTAAAAAACTACCGGGGCGCGGCGGTCGACCGGCCGCGTCCCGCTTTACCCGCCCTGCCGGGAGGCCAGTCATGGAATTCAATCTTTCCACACCCGCTTTGCTTTTTTCGGCGATCTCGCTGCTCCTGCTCGCCTTCACCAACCGGTTTCTCACGCTCGGCCAGCTCGCGCGGACGCTCATAGAACGCTACCGCTCGGAGGGCGGCGAAAACCTCAAGGCGCAAATCGACAATTTCCGCAAGCGCCTGAAACTGATCCGTTCCACCCAACTTTTCGGCGTGCTCGCCTTCGCGTTCTGCGTGGTGAGCATGGTGCTGACGATGCTGAAACTCGTCGCGGCCGCCGAGTGGGTTTTCGGCTTCTCACTCGCGCTGATGCTTGTCAGCCTGATTTATTCGCTCCGGGAAATCTGGATCTCGGTCCATGCCTTGGATATCGAACTGGAAAGCTGCGATGGATGCGACGGGAAATCCTGATATTGTCGTTTTTCTTTCAATACGGCCGAATTTTTCTTTTCAATCCCATGTTTTACAGTCTATAAGCATATAGTGCCTCCGGAATATCCACCCCTTTCCAGAGAATCAAATTCCCGAAAACAGCTCTTTCACCGGTAGTTTCAACCCTTTCAATACAGATGATTCAGCTACACCCCATGCAAAATCAGTGGATATTCGATTATTTCTCCCTCAGAGCCTCTGTTTTACACAAATTGTGCGGGATCTCCCCAAAAATCGCTAGAATTTTGCGAATCGCGGGCAAGGGGAAGCCTCGACTTATCGGCCAGAATCCCGTATTCTCGAGTCAGTTGCTCCATTTCATCCGGTGCCTGGGATATGTGCCAGATGGCGCCCACTTCGCCAAGTTTCGAGACGATAAACGTCTTGAGAAAAGTGACAATGACGAAGCGGGGAATGATCTTTAAAAGATTCATTCCCGCCGGTACAATCTTGATATTCAGGGAATGGAGCATATCGATTACCGGAACTTGCGTAACCGTCCGACGGCCGTTCACCGGGTTTTCAATAACGATTCCCTGATTCCGGATTTCTTCGCAGCGTTTCCCGCGCGCGAGGACCGTCACGGCGATTCCGGCTTTAACCAGTCCTTCGGTACAAATCGACCCGTTCACTCCCGCGCCGATCACCAGGATTCTTGCTTTGTCCGCTTTGATAGCAACCTCCCTCTCGGTTTTTCGTAACCAGGGATGATCTCACAAAACGGAAATTATCGCTAAGGTTAACAATACTCTGGTAGTACATCCCGATAGCAAGTTCAACGTTGACCGGATTGATTTTCGACACTCCCTGCTTCCCAAGGGTGTACAGGAATTCAGCCCGGCTCATTCGCGACATCTGCGCTCCTATTCCGGAAGAAATTCTCTTCTAACGGACTGAGGCGCAAGGGCGGAAACAGACGGAGTCGCCGCCGCTGAAGTCGTTGTCCGGGTTGTTGTAGACATTTCTGTTTGCCGCGATCTGGCTGCTGCTGGATGCCCCGGATGAAGCTGAACCGGCAAAACTTGTCGAAGAGCCGGCTTCAGGAGAAGGGCTGCAAGAAACGGAAGACAATGCCAGGGACAACAAAAATATACAAACAGACAATCTCATACTGGCCTCCCATCAACTGGTTTCATGTTAAATCAAGAAAATTGGCGTTATCCTATTTTCAGAGCGAACCATGCCGCAGGATTTTCGAAATTCTCAACTTATCGTATTTCACTTTCAAATTTATAACCCGAGTAGTCATTGAAAAGATCCTTTCCAATGACTTCGATGACTCCCTCTGCATATGTTCCATTCAAAACCATGGCATGCTTCTACTAACCCATGAAATTATCGCTTAAAATCGATAAAAAGTCAATCCGAAGATTTGGCGCGATTCATGCTGGAGCAATTCGCGGCTATTTCCCGGGACTGGCGCAAAATACACATTTTCTCACCAGCGGTACGAAGCGCATAATGAAATTCGGAAGATAAAAGAGTTCGCAGCGGGTTTGACAATCGTCTCAGAATCGTCCATAACAATCATGATACCGGCAGTTCATCCCGGTTGATGGACGTTCGGCGCGGTGGTCGCCGCAATCGAGCTCTTGCTCAGCGAGTCCAACTTCCGCAATTCGGGAAAGAGCTTCATCCACAAGACCGCGACCACCAACGTGCCGAGACCGCCGATCAGCACCGCCGGAACGGTCCCGAACCACGCCGCGGTCAGACCCGATTCGAATTCCCCGAGCTGGTTGGAAGTCCCGATAAAAAGGGAATTGACGGAGCTGACCCTCCCTCGCATATCGTCCGGCGTCCCGATCTGCACGAGGGTAGAACGGATCACGACGCTGAAAACGTCGGCCGCGCCGAGTACGATCAGGGAAAACAGGGAGAGCCAGAACGAACGGGACAGGGCGAACACGATGGTGGCGAGGCCAAACACCGCCACGGCCGCGAACATCGTCCGGCCCGCGTTCTTTTTGACCGGTCTGCGGGCAAGGAAAAACGAAACGATCAGCGCCCCGATGGCGGGCGCGGCCCGAAGCAGCCCAAGCCCCGCCGGACCGACGAAAAGAACCTTGTCGGCGAAATAGGGCAGCAGCGCGGTGGCGCCTCCGAGCAGCACGGCGAAGAGGTCGAGCGAAATCGAGCCGAGAATGGCCCGGCGGGAAAAGATGAAATGAATGCCGGCGAAAAGGGAAGAGATGCTGACCGGCCCGGATGTCCGGGTCTTGTGTTCGTGCCGGATGAAACCGAGGGAGAACGCCGATGCCGAGATCAATACGGCAGCGGTAAAATACACGACTTCCGGTTTGACGGCGAACAGCAAACCGCCGACCGCCGGGCCCAGTATCGAAGCGGCCTGAAAAGAGGCGGACGACCACGCGGCGGCGCGCGGAAACGCCTCTTCGTCAACCAGAGCGGGCATGAGTGCCTGCATGGAAGGTCCCTCGAAAGCGCGGGCCGCGGCGAGCAGCGTAATGACTCCCAGCAGGATATACTTGTCCGTATGCCCGAACAGCGTCGTCACCGCGAGGAAAACGACCAGAATGGCCTCTATCACCTGGCATGACAACGCGAGGAATCTGCGGTGGAACTTGTCGGCCGCATGTCCCACCGGGATGGTCAGGAGAAACATCGGTATGAACTGAAAAAGTCCGATCAGTCCGAGAAAGAATACCGAATGGGTAATGAAATAGGCGTGCCAGCCGATCGCGACGGCAAGCATCTGATAAGCAAGGGTTGAAAAAGAACGGGAGGAAAGAAAAAGCAAAAAATTCGTGTTTTTGACGAGCGATGGATTTTTTCCGATGCCGTCCTGCATACCGCCTCCGGAACAAAATGGGCGAATAAAATATATGAATTCATCGTACTATAAAACAAGAGAACCCGATAATTCTTTTCCTTGTTCCGCAAGCTGTCCCGACTTTCACCGCCTTCCTCCCGCAACGATTCCCGCTTCCGCCGCCCGATACGCCCGCTTCCTGATTATCCTTGCCGAAAGGCGGATGAATGCCCACGAAACCGGTCAAGGAATGCCGCATCACCCGGTGGGTGAAATCCGCCTCCAGCAGTCCCTTCGGCTTGCCGCAAAGCTCTGTCTTTATTTCCCGCCGAGGAGTTCGAAAACACGGCGCAGGGTTTCGATGTTCTCCGCATCGGCGTTCGTTGAAAGCGTCACATGGCTCGCGAGTGCGTTTTTCATCCGGGCATCGACGGGCTTTTCCAGCGCCGAGTCGACCAGATAGCGCACGTACATGCTCACCGCATTTGTTGCATAACCCGAGAGATACCACCCGAGCGGCACTTCCTTGCCCGAAAGATACATATTCACGTCCAGCACATGGTCGCTGTTCAACACGTCGGAAAGCACTTCCTCCGAGTAAGGCGTGCGCGCCGTCCATGTATCGAGAAAGGTTTTGACGGGGTGGCCGATCTCGTAAAACGGAATAGCCGGCGAAAGCTGCGAAGGCTCGTCATCGCGCACAACGAAGACATACATATTCTTGCGGGACGGAATATTTCGCGCCGTCTGCGCCGCCGCGGCAAGCGCGTCCTTTCGCGTATAAATCCGATTCTTTCCGGGGTCGTAGATCGCCGCGAGAATGTCGAACGCCGTCGCCGCGCCCGAATTCTCGAAGTAACCGCCGTCCGCGAGGTGTCCCCAGACCGCGTCGAACATCCCGTGTTTCGCGGGATCGTCGTAGATCCGCGCGGTGGGCGTGATCAGAGGGAAGCGCGCGCTCAGGAAAACGGCCGTGCTGTAGGAAAGAAGCGGTTCGTATGCGGGATGCTCCCCGAAGAAGTCATGGGAATTGTTGAACCAGTCGTTGAAGCGGAAGGGGCTGACGATGACCCGGGTCCCTTCCTCCACGTAGGTCGAATTGAGCAGGAGGGCCGGCCTGGAACCGGCAGCATCCCTCCACGCGGAGATATAGGATTCCGAGAAAAAGTCGGATTTCATCGCGCTTTGCCAGGCCTTTTCCATCGCGTTCTCGAGGAACCGGGCGCGGTCGAGCGCGTCGATTGGAACGGGCAGGAAACGCTGGAAACAGTCCGGATAGAGGAACGCAGCCGCGACGGGAGACAGGAGGTCGAAGCCGAGCACCCGGCGCGAATCTTCGGCCATCGGGAACGGGCGGTTCGTGCCCGACTTCTGCCATTCCGCGAGAAGCGCGAGATACACCGACCCGCCGACCGACCCGCCCGAAACCCCCGACAGGACGAAAACGTGATCGGACAGCCGGTCGATAAGGCGGTTGGTGGACGTTTCCTCGATGCTCGAAAGCAGCAGCGAAGTCCAGTAGGCGCTCCGGATGCCGCCGCCCTCCAGGCAGACGATGAAATAAGGCGGCCGACGGTCCTTCGCCCAGTTGGTGAAGCGGTCGAGAACCGGATTGTCGCTTTGGTCGCGGATATGCGTCGCCAGCATGGCGTTCGGAACGCCGCGGTGCAGGACGCGAACGCCGTGGTTGTTGTTGATGAAACTGAAACCGGCCAGGATCAGCACCAGTCCGATCCCGAGCGGCAGATAGTGGTTCCGGATCAGGTAAATCAGTCCCACCACCACGGGAGCGACGCAGGAAAGGAAGATCATCAAAAGCGCATTCGTTCCGATCCACTGCGGAAATCCGATCCGGGAAAGCAGGATCACCGCCGTCAGCAGGAAAAACAGCGCGATCGAACCGAAGAAAAAGCCCCACTTGATCTTTTCCTGCCGGGTCTTTATGGAAATTTTCCTCGGAGCCGGGCCGATATCGGACAAGCCGCGGAAAAGCTTGTTGCGGAAGATCATCAGGAATATCATCAGTGCGCATTCTACAGCCGTCATCACGAGAAGGAACAACAGGTTACGATCACCCTTCGTCTGCGCGGCGAGATAGGCGAAAGCCGCCGCCGGGAAGGGAACGATTCCCAGAATCACGACGAGAGCTCCCATGATCCTGCCGCCTCGCTGAACGTTCGCGAAGGGAATATCCGTGATGTCAAGGAGGATGCTGCCGGAATACCAAAGTTCGAAGGCCCAAAGGAACACGGCGAGTTCAAAGCAGATCGCGGCCGGATTCAGCGGATCCAGAAGAAACGACCGCAGGATGTCGGTTACCTGCGGTACGGCGAATAGCATAGCGGAGCCGACCGCCGCGATGAGAAGAACCGGCGCCATCCTTCGCAGGACAACCACCAGGTCCGCCAGCCATTGATCGAGAGTCAGCCGCATTTTCGAAACGTTCCGAGCCATCCGTTCCTCCTTCCTGATTCCCGGATTATCGGAAGGACACCGCTCCTATCTATACCATTTCGAGCATGTTACCGACAACGTCAGTTGAGGCTTAACGCAACCGTTTTTTTTTAGCCCGGTAGCAAAACACGAAAGGCACGAACTATCACGAAAAGTTGCAAATGGCTTCCATTTTTTCGTGTCTTTTGTGCCTTTCGTGGTTAACCTTTTCGAGTCGAAGTCTGTAATTATTCTCAATGGCCCGGCGGCGTACCATTGAACTGCAGGTGCGGGTGCCGCGAAAGGGCGGTTATGAGAGGCGCCCGGAAGAATCCGTTACGGACCTTGAGAAACCCTGCCCCGGCATCCTTCATTTCCCTTTTCCGGGAACCATTTCTTTATTGACAATCCTTTCCGCCGCTTTAAAATAATTCAGTCCGGTTGAAAGGAGGTTTTATGCAGCCCGAACAGGTCCCCGATATACTGGAAACCCTGATACTGAAAGATCTGCCCGAAGCCGAACCCGAAGACCGGATGCTCGCCGAGGAACTCATCGTCTTCACGCCGGAACCCTTCCCTTCCGATATCGAACTTTAAACCGGAATTCCGCCGCACCGTTCCACTTTCCCTTCCGCATTTCTCTTCCGGTTCCGGCTTGAAAAAAAAGCCGGCGCGCCTTAAAATATGTGCTAAGGGAAGTCCCGCCCTGCCTGAATTTTCACCACCCCGGCTTCCCGATCGGGAGGATTTTTCATGGAACCGAAAGAAGCAGCCGTGCCGGTCACGAACTTCATCCGCGAGCGCATCGACGACGATCTCCGGACGAACAAATACGGCGGCCGTGTCGCCACCCGCTTCCCGCCCGAGCCCAACGGCTATCTCCATATCGGCCACGCGAAATCCATTTGCCTCAACTTCGGCATCGCCCGCGACTATCAAGGCTCGTGCAACCTCCGCATGGACGACACCAACCCCTCCAAGGAGGACGTGGAGTATGTCGACAGCATCCAGGAAGACATCCGCTGGCTCGGCTTCCGATGGGCGGAACCGATGTACTTCGCCAGCGATTACTACCAGCACATCTACGAATGCGCCGTTCAACTGATCCGGAAGGGCAAGGCCTTCGTCTGCGAACTCTCCGCCGACGAGATGCGCCAGTACCGCGGGACGCTCACCGAGCCGGGAAAGGAAAGCCCCTGGCGCGGCCGCACCGTGGAGGAGAACCTCGACCTTTTCGAGCGGATGAAGAAGGGCGAGTTTCCCGACGGAACGAAAACCCTCCGCGCGAAGATCGATATGAACAGTCCCAACATCAATATGCGGGATCCCGTGCTCTACCGTATCATGCGCACCACCCACCACCGCACGGGCGACACCTGGTGCATCTATCCGATGTACGACTTCGCGCACCCCATTTCCGACGCAAAGGAGCGGATCACCCATTCCATCTGCACCCTGGAGTTCGAGGACCATCGCCCGCTGTACGACTGGTCGCTCGAGGCGCTGGACTACCCGTGGCGGCCTCAGCAGATCGAGTTTGCCCGTCTCAACATCAACTACACCGTGATGTCCAAGCGCAAGCTGCTGGAACTCGTCACGAAACACCTCGTTTCCGGCTGGGACGACCCCCGAATGCCCACCATCTGCGGCCTCCGCAGGCGCGGCTACACGCCCGAGTCCATCCGCGCTTTCGCCGACCGCATCGGCGTGGCCAAGATGAACTCGACCATCGAGATAAACGTACTCGAACAGTGCGTCCGCGAAGACCTCAACCGGCGCGCTTTTCGCCGTATGGCCGTGCTGAACCCGCTGAAACTCACCATCACCAACTATCCGGCCGACAAAGAGGAGTGGTTCGACGCCGAGAACAACCCCGAAGACCCGGACGCCGGCAAGCGGAAGATCCCTTGGTCGAGCGTCGTCTACATCGAGCGCGACGATTTCATGGAGAACCCGCCGAAGAAGTTTTTCCGCCTCGCTCCGGGCGCCGAGGTGCGGCTCAAGCATGCTTGGCTCGTGCGCTGCACGGAGGTCGTGAAGGACGCTTCGGGCAGCGTGACGGAACTGAAGGGCGAGATCGATCCCGGCAGCCGCGGCGGAGACGCGCCCGACGGCCGCTCCGTCAAGGGCACGCTCCACTGGGTTTCCGCGAAACACGCCGCGAAGGCCGTCGTCAACCTGTACGATCACCTGTTCGCCGTTCCCGACCCGGACCAGGTGAAACGCGACGGCGGCGATTACAAGGACAACCTGAATCCCGGCTCGCTGACCGTTGTCCGGGAGGCGCTCCTGGAACCCGCACTCGCGGAAGCCAGGCCCGACGAACGTTTCCAGTTCCTGCGCCTCGGTTACTTCGTCTGCGACACCGACAGCAAGCCCGGCGCGCCCGTCTTCAACCGCACCGTGACGCTGAAAGACACCTGGGCGAAGGAAGCGGCAAGGGGATGAATGCAAACGAGCGTGTTCACTATTGGTTGGATTTGTCCGAATATGATCTGGCAACAGCCAAAGTGATGCTGGAAGGAGAGCGTTACCTTTATGTGGGTTTCATGTGCCACCAATGTATCGAAAAAATCCTCAAAGCCGCTTTTTGTAAATGGAAGGAAGAGCAAGTGCCGTACACCCATTCCCTCCTGAAACTGGCTAAAGAATGCGGATTGTACGAAAAGTTTTCCGAAGAACAAAAAGACATACTGGATAAACTGGATCCTCTCAATATCGAGGCCCGATATCCCAGTTACAAGGAAAAACTTCTGGAATCATTGACGGATGAAACTTGCGCTGCCTTGATCCGGGAAACGGAGGGTTTTCAACGATGGCTCCGGAATCAATTATAGCGATTGCCGAGGTTTTCGCAAATAAGGCCGCATTGTTTCTTCCGGTGGAGGAAGTCTATCTTTATGGTTCCTACGCCAAGGGCGACCAGAAAAAAGACAGCGACATCGACTTGGCGGTAGTGGTGGAAAAATTGGAGGGCGATTTTTTACAAGCGGAAGCCCGCCTTTTCAAATTGAGAAGAGAAACCGATGACCGCATCGAGCCGTTATTGATCGAACGCAGTCACGACCCGAGCGGATTTCTTTCCGATATCCGATCCTACGGCCAATCGGTTTATCACGCGCACGTTTGATTGCCGCCAACGCACGGTGACGCTGAAAGACACCTGGGCGAAGGAAGCGGCAAGGGGTTAATCCTTGAACACTCGTCTGGAATTAGAAAACCCGGAAAAGGCGGTTTCCGCTTTCGGCAGCGCGGTGGAGGAAACCGGCAGAGCGTTGTCCGATCCTCAGTTGCGTCCGGGACTGGTTCCGGTTCTTCAGGCGGGCGTCATCCGGCATTTCGAATTCACCTACGACTTGTGCCGGAAGAGGATGAAACGGTGGCTGGACTTGAATCTCAGCCCCGATCTCACGGATGGGATTCCGCGAAAGGAATTGTTCCGGCTGGCCGTCGAAAACACGCAATCCGTGAACTTCCCGTGAAATTTGAAAGACTTCTGCTTTTTATGCGAGGTGCTCGGGATGACTAAGCCTTATTTTATTTGACTCTGTCGCATCTCTGAAGCTTCGCGTTTTACCCAATCAAAATACCCGGAATTCCCAATAGGCATCAACGGAAAGCTGTTTAAGAAGCAGCATCCCGTTACTCACCGACCAGCCAAAGCTCAAATCCTGAGAGAACAAACCGTCGTCTTCGTAGAACGACACTGTGTTGCTATTGGTCATCCAGGTCATATCTGAATGCCAAAGCTGGTTGGTTAATGTTATCCCGAGATTGTTCCCTTCCCATACCACGGAATAGTCCGACCGAAAACACAATTTCATTAATTAAAAGAAATATGGAAAATTACTTTACGGATTGATGCAGAATTTTTATGGACGTGATATAATTTTGCGTTTTATTGGTTGAAATAATTTTCCAGGCTTTCTGAAACAAGAAAACTTCAACGCTTTCGGTGTGTTTTGTATGGAGGATACTATGATCAGGCTTCCAATTCTAGCTTTTATTTCGTTGTTATCCGTTGGCATGCTTTCCGCCAACGTGCAGACGGATTTCCTGCGCGCCTGCAAGAACGGAGACGAGATGAAGGTTAAAGAGCTTCTGGATAAGGGAGCGCAGACGGAAATCGCCGACAGCGCGCTTTCATGGACTGGCCTGCATTGGGCCACCTACGGCGGTTACACCAACCTTGTCAAGCTGCTTCTGACCAAAGGAGCCGATTATAAGGCGAAGGATCGCAACGGGATGACTCCTTACGATCTCGCGCTTTCCAACAGCAATCCGGCAATGATCGATGTTTACCAGACGCTGGCAGTGGTGGACGTGGACGAAAAGATACCGGCGGGCAAGGGAATGTTCGGGCCGGATACTATCGCCATCCTCATCGGGAACCGGAACTACGAGAACGGCATTCCCAAGGTGGAATATTCCTGGAACGACGCCGAAGTGATGCGCCAGTATATGATCAAGACCTTCGGCATTCCCGAAGAAAATACCTGGCTCTTGAAAGACCTTACCAAGGCCAACTTCGACGGTCTTTTCGGGCAGGACGGCAATTACACCAAGAGCAAGCTCTACCGTCAAGTGAATATGGGCCGCTACGACGTGGTCGTCTATTACAGCGGCCACGGCGCACCCTCGACGGCCAACCTGACCAGCGGCAAGGGTTACCTCGTTCCTGTGGACGCCGACGTGACGACCATCGACATGACTGGCTACGGCGTTGACACGCTCCTGAACAATCTCAAAGCGATGAAGAAGGACGGAGTGCTGGGAAGCGTCTGGGTGATCTTCGACAGTTGCTTCTCGGGTGATTCCGGCGGAGGCATGCTGCTCAAGAACGTTTCACCGGTGGGTATCAAGGTGGCGAATCCGCTGGTGGAAGTGTCCAACTCGCTTCTGATGTATTCCTCCAAGGGCAATGAAGTATCGAGCTGGTATCCGGCCAAGCGGCACGGGATGTTCACCTACTACCTGCTGAAAGCCTTCTCCGGCGATGCCGTCAAAGCGGGCTCCAAGACCCTTACCGCTGGACAGCTTCAGGCTTACATCGCCGACAACGTGACCAAGCGGGCGTTGAAGGAAACGGGTCAGACGCAGACTCCGCAGGTGATCACCCTGGATTCGTCCAAGACAATTCTCCAGTACCGCTAAGGGGATAAACGATGAAGCATATTCTACTGATTCTGGCTCTTTTACTCCCGTCGAGTATCGCTTCCGCGAAGCTGAAGACGGTCTTCGGCGGAGCGGACAGTTCAGTTCCCTCGAACATGGAATCCCTCGCGCAGGCGGCAAACGAGCAGATCGACATCGAGTTAAAGAGCCGTTCCGATTATGACGTTATTTCCTCGGACGCCCTCCGTGTGGCGGCTCAGTCCAATTTATCCCGCCTGACGGGCATGGACGCGAAGACGCGCACGCTCGCGGTGGCAGGGCTCGCGGGAGCGGACTACCTCCTGCGAGCGAATGTAAGCGCGAAGGACAACAAGCTGGTGATCGATTTCGCCATCGTGGACGTGCTTTCCAGCCAGTCGGAATGGGAGGACAGTGTTTATACCACCGACATCGCCACCCCGAATGGTATCAAGAAGGCTGTGAAAGCAGCGTTTGAAAGATTGTCGCTGAAGATTAGCGGTCAAAGTGTCGGAGATTACAACGAGTCTTCCTTTAGCCAGAAAGCCGGCGAATATGAAGTAAAGGTGCATATCTCCGATGTGAATAACAAAGATGATGGAGCCACTTACCGCTTAGAGATGCTTCCTTTAGGGGAAGTTCCACTAAATACGAATATTGTGATTCCCGGCAAAGTGGATTATACAATTCTACTTTATAAGAATTGGGTAAAAGGAAGCAATCAAGTAGTTTATTCCAACCATCAGTATATCGATGACAAGTGTGATGTCAATGTCACCGATCAGAAATGGGGATCTTTGTTTGACTTTCGTCTTTTCACCGGAATGGGTGAACTGGGTATCGGGACAGATTTCTTTTTTACCCGAAAGTTATCCATTGGTTTTTCTATTTCGGGATCAGTTGAATGGTATTCTCATGCACTCTGGGGGAATGGTTCTCCAAGTGGATTATCTTTGTCATTTGTTCCTGAATTAACTTATTACTTCATAGGCGATCGCTTATATGACTTTAGGATCAGTGGTGGAATCCATTATTTAGTCTCCGAATTTGAAGCTGCGTATGGTCCTGGGGATAGATATGCTTCATCAGAAACAGGATTTGGTTTATTTTTGAACGTTGAATATTCTATTTTCTTTTTTAGAATTATAGGAAGTTATGTTGTACAGAATAACGACTACGGGGTCAGTTATCCTATTCAATCAAAGCCCCCTTATATTTCATTAGGATCTGTAGGTGAATACGGATCTTCAGGAATTTACCCGACCATAGAGTTTGGAATTCATTTATGATTGCAAAGATAAACGAATGGAGAAATAATATGAAATATATTCTACTATTAATTACTTTAATTATTTGTTCCTGTAGTTTGTTGCTGCCTCCAAGTGAAACCAATTATGATAATGTGAATCGTTCGGTGATGATAATCAGTAATATGGTAGACCCATGTATATCCAATACAAATCTGGTAAGTGTAATTATCTCGTTTAGTGGGAATACACATTACGTCCCTGAATATGCCTTTTATGGATGCACAAGATTGTCAAATGTTTCATTCAATGGGGGAAGGTTTGTTGATATACAATCTTATGCATTTTCTCAATGTGTAAATCTGGCAAGTGTTATTCTTGATAATGGAAATGATGATATTGACCCAACTGCTTTCATCGGTGATTCCAACTTGACTATAACAGCTCCTGCCGGAGGAGCTGTTCAAGCATATTGTGTTAGTAATGGGATTACATTTACTGGAAATGGCGTTATTCCTTACGCTACTATATTTTCAAATGGGGTTCAGTATCAATTTGATAATAATGCTGATTTTGAGACGTGTATGGCTGCATCTGACTCAGTTACCTATGCAGTCGTCGAGAATTCAATATTTGGAATTCCTGTTACCTCGATAGGAGTAAATGCTTTCGCTTCTTGCACAGGACTGACGAACATAGTACTCCCCAATAGCTTAACTTTAATCGGTGCAAATGCTTTCGCTTATTGCTCAGGACTGACGAACATAGTACTCCCCAATAGCTTAACTTCAATCGGGGATGATGCATTCCAGAATTGCACCGGCTTGACGAACTTGGTAATTAATGCTACCAATCCGCCAACTTTAGTAGGTAATAGCACTTTTGAATATGCTTATGGGTTGAGAGCCATTAGAGTTCCGGCGGGCAGTGTTGCTTCATATAAGGCGGCTGCAGGTTGGAATCAGTATTCGAATATCATCGTTTCCCAGTAGTTTTCCATTCGACAGTTCGCCGGGGATACCTCCGGCGAGCAAATTATCAGATCTAAGTTGGAGGACAGTATGTAAGGGAATGCTAACGGGGGGTATTCTCGTTTGACAAGAGCGGAAATAGAACACCGATGAAAATCGGAAATTTCCGAGCGGTGCTTACATTATTTTCTGCAGCCGGAACAACCGGCGATTCATATCGTGGATGGTGAGAACAGGAGAAAGAAATACATAATATCGCCGAGCAAAAGTAACGTGCCGTCATTTGCGCTGTGCTCTTTTACCCAGATTGTACCATCCACCCGCTACTTACAATGGAACCCGGAATTAATAGCCCATATTTTAGGAGGTGTACACATGACAGCAAGAAAAGGTCTGGGTTTTGTTATAGTGCCCCTGTGTTTGGTGTTGATCGTCGCAGCTTCCTGTTCTCCATCCGTAGCTATTTCTTCTGCAGCTTCCTCTTCCGTTGCAGCGAGTTCTTCAGCCTCTAGTTCAGTGGGGCCATCCACACCGACCAACGTCAGTATCACGCCGTCCATCGCCAATTTCACCCTTCAGTGGAATGCAGTGCAGGACGCAGATACCTATAACTACTACTGCACGTTAGACGGAACCACTCCCACGAAGACCAACTATCACAAAACGGGCAACATCAGCGGAACATCAATGACCTACACTCCCACCGCCGCCGATCTCGGCTTGACATATAAATTCGCCGTCAGCGCAGTTGACTCCTGGGGCGAAGGTAACCTCAGTTCAATTGTCACCTCGGCGACGCTGGTCCCTCAAAACGTTACCTTTTTGAACGATAACGTGTCTTGGAGTGCAGTTTCCGGAGCCAGCACTTATAATATTTACTGGACTTACGACGGCACCACCCCTGCCCCCCCGAACAACGGTAACAACTTTAACAACAGTTGGGTGAATGATAGCAATCTCAATCACAGTATTTCTCCTGCTGGACACCCAGGGAATACATATCAGTTCATCGTCACCGCCGTCGATGCCAATGGAAACGAGAGCGGCCCCAGCGCGATTGTTAGTGGCGTCGGGCAGTAATATTCAGGTATTTCATTCAAAACGGCCAAGCTTCAGCCTGGCCGTTTTCTTTTGGTAATTTTTTCATCTTATATTGATTCCGTACTTATTTTCTAATTGGGGTCACCGCAGAATTCGGGCAAACGAGCACGTTAAGCCCGAAATTTCTTTGCGAAGATGGCTTCCAGCTTGCCCCAGCGGTCAATTTCCAGGGCATCGTCCAGAAAGGTCTGCTTGCGTTTCCGGTTTTCCTGCTCGATGTCCGCAAGGCTGTTATTTTCGTTTTGGTAAGCCAGCGATTCCCTCCCGATGTTCGGGATTATTTTAGCATAACTACGGATATTTGTACATGAGTGAATGAGATAAATTAACAGACGGTGCAAAGGTCTCGAAGTGCTGGATGGAAAGCTGAAGGCGGTGAGGGTGTAACTTGAAACAATCACCAGAAGATTTTGATATTAAGAATGAAAATGGGTGTAAACTGATCATTTAATCTCTTTTAGAATCATGTATCCTGAGGGCGGCAATTGAATACCGTCTTTTGTAATTTTAATTATCGAGCCGTTTATAAGATTACTGTACCGGTTTCCTGTCAATGAATCATTACTTATTAATCCCATTTCTGTTCTTGATGAATTGATAAATACCAAACTATTGTTGCCTGAAGCACCTGAACGTATGTAACTGAGTATTGTTGGACTGTTCTTATCAAGGAATTCGATATTTTCTCCGCTGATTTCAGGATTGTCTTTCCGTATCCTGATCAGCTTTTTATAAAGCTTCAGAAGCGACGCTGGGTCTTTCTCCTGGTAATCAACTGTGTAAATGGAATCAGTTGAAACAATTGTCGACCATGAATTGGGAGCATGAGTCGAAAACCCGTCATTTGGCTCCGCTGAATTCCATTGCATCGGGTGCATCGATTCAATGGGTGCCTTTCCCTGAAACATACCGATCTCTTCCCCGTAATAGAGCATTGGCATTCCAGGCATTGTCAACGTTATGACCGCCAGCATCGCGGCCCTCTGGAAATCCTTGTTAACCTGGTTCATGGCCCTCGTTTTGTCATGGTTGGAAACGAAAATGGAATAAAAGCTCATGGGCGGTTTCAGGGTAAGTTTGTGAAGTACAAGGTCCCTTAACGGTTTTACATTTGCGTTATGGTAAATCGAGGTTAACAGGGCTTTGTCAGCAAAATCGAAATCAAAACACATGTCAAGACATTTCCCATCCCTGTAGTAATCTGAAACCCGGTCATCATTTTCCCAGCACTCGCCGAGCAGAAGGGCGTCGGGGTTTACACTTTTCACAAAAGCGTTGAACTTTTCCCAAAATAATTTTGTTGATTCTGTGTTTACTTCTTTACCGGCGCTTTCCGCGACGGCATACATAGCCGAGTCAAGCCTGAAACCATCTGCTCCCTTATCAAGCCAGAAACTGATAATATTTGTTATTTCAGCGTAAACATCGGGGTTATTAACATTAAGCGCTGGCTCTTCACTATAAAAATATTCCTTTCTTGTATCATCATATTTCCATTTTCCATACCATCCCGACGGGTTGACATTTGTCCATATATAATAATCAGTATATTTACCTTCCTTGTTCTCTGATTTTTTAAACCATGCATGTCTTGGTGATGTATAAAATATCCCGAAATCAAGAATGATCTTTATACCCAAATTATGAGCGTCCTTCACGAGGCTGTCAAAATCATCCATGCTGCCTAACTGGTGATTAGGTTTCATGAAATCCAGCGAACCATAACCGTTAAGGCCGTCGCATTCAATAATCGGCATTAACCACAATGCTGTTACTCCAAGCGAGTTAAGGTAACCGAGTTTCTCCCTGACTCCCTTAAAGCTCCCTATCCCGGTACCTTCCGGATCGTAAAAGTTCCTTACAAATATCTCATACAATATAGCGTTCTTCCACCACTTCGCTTTCCCGGCCTGAAAATCCCGGTTATCACCGAAACTTGCAGCGGCCGCAACCGTAATAAAAATCAATATTAATTTCACCATATCTTATAACCTCTCTTCTACTTTACTTGTCCGAAGTCTGCGGATGCAATTAACAGGGTTTCTTGGGCTTCGGAGTAAAACTTTATTCCAGTCTTCACGTCGTCCAGCCCAGGACTTCGAAATTAATTATCATACCGTCGTTGATGATTAAGGGCACCTCTAATATTTATGATATTGTTAGGAATTATCAGCATAATCTGCAGTCTGAATGCCCATGAAGCCCTTTCCCGTCAGGGCTTCCGCCCGTTTCCGGATACAGGAGCCATTCATGATGACTCAGATCTTGAAAAAAGACAAAATCTGGAATAGTTTTCTGGAAGACTGGTAACTTTTCCACCGGAATGGACTTCCGATCTCGCCGGAAAACCCGGTTGGTTGAACATGCCTGTTTTCTCAGGATATTGGGGGATCTTCGTAAAATCTATTTCAAAAATTTACTTTTTCGGAAAAATGAGGCTGATATGCTGCATTTCGAAGTTTCCGTTTTGCCCCTGATAGTTGTCGCCGTGGCGAATTTCCTCTTGAGCCGGCTGTTTTAAACTCCTGTAATGCCCTGGTTCAAAGCATGGCAGATAGGCGCCGGAATGGATCCGAACAAGAAACAGCAAATCGAGAAAGACAGGAAGGAAATTCCCCGGATGATAGGCGGTGCCGCGATTGCTTCGTTCCTTTTCGCATGCGGCCTGCAAGTTCTGATTCACAGCGTCGGCGCCGATAACTTTCTCGCCGGTATGTGCGCGGGCCTCGTTGCCTGAGCCGCCTTCGTGCTAACCCGCAGCCTGAATACGCAGTTTGAAGGTCGCAAGCCTATCGTGCTGGTGATCAACAACTTCCTGTACCTTATCACCTAAGCCGGTTTCGGCGGTCTTATAGCCGTCTGGCGCTGATGATGGCGATCGATGGGAAAGATTACGTCGTCTTGACTGTGCGTCAAGGAAAATGTGCTCCCATTCGTCTTACCGGAACAGCCTTTCCGCGAGCTTCGCCGCCGTTTCCCACTTTCCGAGACGCTCCACCACGGCGCTCGGCGTTTCTTCGCGGCCGTTCGACATACGGGCAAGCGAATGCACGGACAGTCCCGCGCGCGCGAGTTCGTTCCACAGTCGCGACCAGCATACCGCGTAGCGCACTCCCTTCAAGGAAGCATAGCGGTTGACGAGAAACTTCACCCTTGCTTTCCAGTCCGCCGCAGGAGCGGCATTTCGATTCGAATTCGCGGTCATCTTTTCCTCCTCGGTATTAGTATACTCGAAGAGGAGGGACATAGAGTGTCCCCAGGAATGCATGAGACGGAATGAAAAAGCGAAAATATCCCCTGCGTCCCCTGAGCGTCGTACTCAGTTTGTCGCAAAGCTTCAGTCCACGACGATTCTCACCGGACGGCTGGCCTCCCGCGAATAAGCGAGACGGAGTTCGAAGGTATGAGCGCCGGGCTGAAGCTTCCAGCGGACGGTATAGGGATAAACCGCCGCCTGGTAAGGCCTGCCGTCCACGTACCAGACGGCTTCGGGCGCGCAAGGCTCCACGCGGGCGCGGAGCGCGATCGTCTGGAGGTTTTCCGGGATATAGGGCGACAGAAGATAGCGTCCGTTCTCGCGGGGCTCGGTCACTTCGATCTGTGCCGGGGCATCGGCGTCGCTGATGCCTTGAGAACAACCGGGATCCGGCGTCAAACCCGCCTGACGCGCCCACTCGGAGTAACGGGGATCGAGGTGAAAAACCACTTTCGACTCCAGATACCCTTCGGGGCAGCCGGAATCGGCCTCAAAACCGGTCCGACGGTCGATCCGGACGATCCGGAAGGCGTCGCTATCCTCCTTCGGCTCGCTGCCCGGGCGGAAATACTCGGTAACCGAGTCCGGCGTGAAGGCGACGGCGAGTTTGCCGTTCAGTTTGTCGATCTGCCGGGCGACGTAACCGGCGGGCGGCAGGAAAGGAGTGGCGACACGTCCGGACATTTCTTCGGGTTCGAGGTCCGCGATGACTTTCCGGACGAGATAGGCGGGACCGTTGATGCCGCTGATACCCGCCATCTTTCTATCCTTCGGATCTCCCGTCCAGGCGCCGACGGCGTAACGCTGAGAGCAGGCGACCGCCCAGGCGTCCCGGTAGCCCTCGGACGTGCCGGTCTTCACGGCCACCCCGAAGGGGTATTCCAGCGCGGATCCCCTGGGAAAGGCCGGCAGCCGTGCCATCGGGTCCGAGAGATAGACGCAGATCATCCTCGCCGCGTCCCCGGGCAGAACCCGCCTGGCTGGGTACTGCGAGGCCTTCCCGGCCGTCCACGACCATTCCCGGAGCATCCCGTCGTTCCCGAGCGCCACATACGCACGGACCAGGTCCGACAGACGCACGGGCAGACCGCCCACCGCAAGACCCAGTCCGTAATATTCGGGCGGCTCCGAGCCGTCGACGAGACCCAGGGTCGAGAAAAAATCGTAGGCGCGGCGGATGCCGATTTCGTTGAGCACCTGCACGGCGGGAATGTTGCGGCTGTTGGCCAGGGCGTAACGATAAAGCACCGGACCCAGATAGGCGCGGTCCGAATCGACGGGAATATAATCCGAACCGGATGACTCGTAGCGCATACCTACGTCCTCGAGCACCGTCGCGCCGGTGAAGCCCTTCTCCGCCATCCCGAGGGCATACAGGAACGGCTTGAGCGTGCTTCCCGAAGAGCGTGGCGCCGCCGCGAAGTCGATGCTCCCGGAATAATCGCCGTCGAAATAGTCCGCCGAGCCGACGTAGGCGAGCACTTCGCCCGTTCGGACGTCCGCTGCGACAAGGGCCGCGTTTCCGACGCCGGATGAACGCCTCGTTTCGACAAAATGACGCAGGTATCCCGCCGCCTTTTTTTGAAGCTCCAGGTCCAGCGAAGTCCGCACGATCGGTTCTTCGGAGTCCGCGAAGGTACGGCGGAGAAGTTCCACGGCGTGCATCGCTTCCGGGGGAACGACGGATGGTGCGAGCACCCGGATCCGGCCCAGCTCCTCCACGGCAAGATCCTTTTCACGGGGCGTGACCGCGCCGTTTTTTTCCATCCGTCCCAGGATTTCCTTCGCCCTCGCGGCAGCCCTCTCGCGCCCGGACGGCAAATAAAGATCGGAACGAGACGGAGACTGGGGAATAGCCGCCAGCAGGGCGGTCTCGGCGAGGGTCAGGTCGGTGACGGGCTTGTCGAAATACTTGCGCGCGGCGTAGGCGATCCCGTGGAAACTCCCTCCGAAGGGGGCGATGCGGAGCCAGATGCGGAGAATCCCTTCGCGCCCGAGTCTGGCGGTGAGCTTGCGCGCGGCCAGCGCCTCCACCGCTTTGTTCCAGATATTCCTCGTCGCGGGATGGGACAAACGGACGATCTGCATGGCGAGGGTGGACGCCCCCGTCAAGCGCTTGCGGCTCTTCCAGTCGATCCAGGCGCTTCTCGCCGCCGCTTTCCAGTCGAAACCGTCATGCCGGTAAAAATTCCGGTCCTCGGCCGCAAGGAGTGTTTGAACGATCCGCGGAGGAATTTCTTTTCCGACATCCCACCAGCCCGGTCCTGCCGGGCCGATGATCTCGGCAAGATATTCCCCGCGCCGGTCCTCCAGCAGAACGGACGGTCTCACCGGACGGATAACGCTCCGCCTCGCGGCTTCCCGGTCCGCCGCCGCGTAAACAAAAGCCAATGCAACTCCCGCCGTAACCGCGAGAACGGAGAAGACCGTCAGGACGACGCGAAACGGCCTGAAAGTCAGCCGCTTCCCGCTCATCACTGACCGCCGGACGCCACAACCACGCGCAGTCCCGGACTGTTCCCGCGCACCCGTCCGTCGTACATCAGTTCGGCCGAAGCGGGAGGCTCCGTGAAGGAACCCTCGGTCATCGCGCGCAGGCGGAAGTAAAAGTGGAAGGTTCCCTTCGGCAGTTGGTTGAAGTAGTAAACCACACGGTCGTCGAGAAAGGCCGAGTACGCCGGAGCGAGGGTGTCGGTCCCTTCTGTGGACGCCTCGGGAGGCGCATTGCGGAGACGCGGATTCAGCGGTTCCATTCCCGCCGCGAGGGGCACGGTAACCGCGACGAAGTAACGGTCTTCCGGGTTCACCAGTTGGATATGTTCCTCGGCCACCTCGCCGGGCTGGAACTGGAAAATCTTGCCGGGCGTGTCGTCCCAGGTGCGCTCGGTGACGGTGTTGCTCTTCCCGACGCGCTGGATTTCCCGGCTCACCACGAAGCCCGCATTGACCGCCTTCGCGTCGTCGCCGGAAGTCTGCGGGAAGTACCGGAGTTTCATGCGCACGTAGGCGGGAGCGTCGCGGGAGGAATCCGCATCGATCCGGACCGATCCTCCCTCCGGGAGCGCGCCGCTCCACCAGCCGGAAAGTTTCCCTCCGCCGATTTCCAGCGGGATGTTCCCGGGAAGTTCGGCCTTGACGCGAGGCTGTTCCCCGCCGATCGCGTCCAGATAATCGCGCAGCGACCGCAGAACGGCGCTGTTGACCCAGGTATTGCCCCAGCCGTCCGGTCCGCCCTGACGGACGAGGCTGTCGGCCATCAGCCGGAGACGGCCTTCGTATTTCTCGCCCCAGGCGAGAGCCGAAAGAATGTTCGCCTGACTCTTGAGTTCGCTCGCGTTGACTACGCCGCCCCAGCGGGCATTGTCGTCCTGGATGCCGGCGAAGGTTTCCTTCCCGTCCCGCAGGAGAAAGAGGGCGTGGGCCCAAAGTCCCTTCTTCAACTTATCGATCAGCCCGCCGTCGAAGTAGTGATTGCGCTGAAGTGCGGACAACACGCTCGATTGGGCTTCCAGTGTATATTCGCCGGCGTGGGAGGCAAGCTCCGACGCATACGAGGAGTCGAACTGGCCCGCATCCGCCAGGGCTTCGAGCGCGGCGATCCGTTCGTCCCAGCGCCAGCCTTCCACGAAGCGCGAGTAATCCGACCGGAGCGCCTGTTTCAACACGCGCACGATATCGTCGAAAAGCTCGTCGGGAACGTCGTAGCCCGCCTCCTTCGCCCCGGAAAGGAATTCCAGGACATAGGCGGTCAGGTAGACATAGCCGCCGCTTCCCGGCCAGTAACAGGAGAGCCCGACGGGATCGCGGTACTTCTGCGCCGCGTCGATGGCGTCGGCTACGAGGGGTCCCGCGTCGGGGGCGATGGAATCGATGCCGAAGCGGCTGTAGACGGACTTGAGCGCCACCGCGGAGAAGGCCCGGCTCACCTTCTGCTCCAGGCATTCGTGCGGATAATTCATCAGGTAATCCATCCCGGCCATCATTTTGAGAAGCGGGTACTGCCCGGTGAGGAGGATGGACTGCCTCACCGTTTCCTTCCGGGGCGAGAACTCGAAGACGGGAAGCGGATACGCGCCGCCGGGAACCACGTTCGTCACGATCTCCGACTCCACCGCATCCCGGTCCGGCAGGACGGGAATCCGGAGTTCGAAAGCGTCGGAGGCCTCGTCGGACAACCGCGCAGCGACAAGTTTCACGCGCAGTTCTCCCTTCCGCATTTCCCCGTTGGTGAAGCTCGGAGAGACGACTTTCATCCGGTAGAGGAGTTTCCGCGGGTTGGCGGGTGACCATTCGAGGTCGGAAACAGCCGGATCCAGCAGATCCGCACCTTCCACTTCCACGCTGGCCTTTCCGCTACCGCCCTCCCCGGCGACCACGCGCGCGAGACCTCCCGCCTTCAGCTCGTCCCCGTAGCGGACGAAGCGCGGCAGAAGCGGCTGCAGAACGAGGGGCAGACGCATCTCGATCTTTCCCTTCGCGGTGCCGAATTTGCCTCCCTGGTCGGCCGCGACGGCGCGCACCTGGAAGACCGTCAGATTGTCGGGCATCTCGATGGTGACGGTTTTACTGCCTTCGACGATCACGGAGGCGTTGTAGTACGCCACGGTGCGGAAGTTCTTGCGCACCGTGGCCTTGGCGAGAAGCGCGAGACCGGCCAGTTCCCGCTTTCTGGCGCCGCTTTCCTTATAGTCTTCGTCCTCGCCGCCGGGATTTTCCATCACCTTCAGTTTTCCGATGGCGAGATTACGCAGGTCGCGGAAGAGGATTTTCGACGAAACATCCCGGTTGAAGGCGGGCAGAGGGTCGATCGATCCTTCTTTACCCAGCGAAAGCACCGCCTGATCGACCAGCCACAAGGTAACTTCGCCCTTGACGGGGTTACCCCGGTAGTCGGACAAGTCGATCTTCATTTCCACCTTCGAGCCCGGCGCCGCGCTCGGCGGATAGGCGAGCTTCACCGACAGCACGCGGCTGTCGGGACTGACGGGAATCCAAACCGTGGAAGCCCAGGTCTGCGGCTTTCCGGCGTCGGCGCGAAGCTCGGGGTTCTTTATTCTCGCCTCGTCCGCGCGTGGCGACATCAGCACGAAGGTCACGGGAAAGCGCGGGTAGTCCTTTTCGTCCACGGGGACGCTGAAACTCCCCTTTCCGCCGCCGATGTCCATCCAGCGGAGTTCGGTGCCGTTGGTTTTCTCGACAATCGCCAGCAGACGCGCGTCGGCAACGGGGCTCTGGATGAGAATGTTCGCGGTCTGGCCCGGCTGATAGGGGGCGGTCTGATCGGGAACCGCGCGGAAGAGGCTTTCTTCCGGCTTTTCCCACGTCAGCCGGGTGTCTCCGGCCACGTAGACGTCGGCGCTGATGGACTGACTGCGCCCAACGGCGTCGCGGGCTTCGAGCTCCACGAGGTAGATTCCGGCTCCCGGAACGGTGAAATCCACGGCCACGGCTTCTTTTCCGGAGGAGACGAGCCGTTCCTCAAGCGGGGTGTCCACCTGCTCGGTGACGTATTCCGGCTTTCCGTCCGAAAGCGGCGCTTCCTTGAGGTGGGAGTGCCACTCGCGCTTGACGAGTCGCGCGGTAACGGCGACGCCGGGCGCGAGCTGGTTCTCGTGGTCCACGGCGATCACCGAGACGCGGACGTTCGTTCCTTCTTTCACGTAGCGCTCGGTCTTCAAGCCGAGGATAAACGCCGGAACGGCGGAAACATCGGCCGTGGCCGTGACGGTTTCTTCGGATGGCCCGGTAAGCGTCGCCTCCACCACGTAGCGGGTGGGCATGTTGTTGAGGAGTAGCAGCGGGTTGAGCGTGATCGAAGCGGTTCCGTCCTCGCCGGTCACTCCCTCCTTCTCCATCACGTTGCGGTCGTTGTACCGGTTCTGGTTTCGGCTGTAGCGCGTGTCCGACGAGAAGAGATAGCCCTCCCTTCCCTCGGGTGAATAGGCCATCGGGAACTGACTCACCCTCCATGTGACCGGCAGACCGGAAGCCTTGCCTCCCGCGTAGTAGTCGGCCGTCAGCGATACGGCAAAGGGCTTGTCCATCGGGTAGCGCTCCAGCGTGTGGATCACCGCCTGGAAGGTGGGCACCCGGTAGGCCTCCATCTGGAAAGAGGTCCGGGCGAACTCGCGGTAAACGGCCCGGCTGTTCTCGCGGCCCGAAAGAACCGCTTCGTAGTAGCCTGTCGGCAGGTTGGTATCCTGGAAGGCGAGGTCGCAGGAACCGAACTCGCTCATCGTCACGGGAAATTCCCAGGTCTTTCCGCCCGGTCCGGTAACCGTGAACCGGAAGTCCTTGTCGGTTTCGTTTTGCGACAGGATATTGTTCCGCCATTCGCGGACGAAAGCCTTGAGATAGACCTTCTCTTCCGGACGGTACAGCGGCCGCTCCGTGAACGCGAAGCCTTGTGCCGCCGGACGTTCTTCCTCCACCACGGAATTCAGGGAGTTGAACCAGTTGTCCGAGCTTTCATGCCAGCTTCCCGATGCGAAGGACGGAACGCTCTGGTCGGGGTTCATCACGAGGAGGTCGTCGTCCTTTTTCACGACCAGCCGCATGAAGGCGCGCCAATCGTTCCGCAGGGGCGAGCGGGGAAGGAAGAGACGCCCGTTTTCGTCGGTGATGCCGTGGAAGAGGTTTTCCCATTCGTGGGTCTTGCGCAGCGCGCCTGAACGGTAACCCTGGAGCGACACCTCCGCTCCCGAAACCGGCAGCGCCGTCCGGTAGCTCGTGACCATCAGATACGCGCCGAAGGGGGTTTCCAGCGACGAGAAACAGAGATCCGAAACCTGCACGCGCACGAAACGCCGGCCGGCGTCGCCGCCGATCGGTCGATAGCCGACGAGGTAGGTTCCCGGCCGGTTGGAGGGCGAGATCTCATCGAGCATGGACCCCAGGTCAATCCCGAATTCCGCCGCGGTTCCCGTACGTCCGGCAGGAAGATCCACCACGCGCGAAACGGGCGGGCTGCCGAGCATGCGCAGGTGCTTCGCGATTTCTGCTGCCGACGGAAATCCGTCGGTTGTCGGCGTCGCGGAGGGCTCCTCGCCGGGGCCCGACGGCATGCGGCTTTCGTCCACCGTCACCGGCTGGTCGGGAAACGGCCAGAGGTTGCGGTTCAGCGGGTCGATCTTGTAGACGCGGATGTCCGCACGGGTGACGCCGCTTCCGTTCAGCGGAAACTGCCTCGGCCCGTAGCGCTCCATCAGTCCTTCGCTCTTCGCCCAATTGAGGAACTTCTCGGCGGGCGGGAAATACACGGAGTAGCGGGTGATTCCCTTCGCTTCGAGCGTATGTCCCGAAACGCTCCGGATGGGATAGGGCTTTACGGTCACTTCGTAGAGCGTATCGGGACGGAAGCTTCCGTTCAGATAGATCCGGCTGCCGGATACCGAACAGCGAAGCTTTTCCACCGCCGGCTCCACCTCGACGAGGTTCTTGAATTCCGAGTAGGAAAGCTCGTCCGGCGTGTCCGAAAAGCCGAGCATGAGCGAATCGCCGCTGTAAGCGGTGACCGCCTCGGCCCTTGAATAAACGGAGCCGCGCTCCGCGACGGGAAGCGTTCCGTTGCCGGTTCCCACTTCCGTGAGACGGAAGGCGGGCCGGGTGCTCCAAGAGAAATCGACACGGTAGCTCGCCAGCGACGGCTCGGGCGAAAGGTCGAGATGAAGCAGGACGCGGTTTCCCGGTCCGACGGGTTTTTTCAGGGTCAGCAGGTAAGACCGGGAACTGCCCGAATCGGAAGGTCCGCGTTCCAGTGCCTTGAGGGAGTAATCTTCCTTCGGTATCGCCGTCCCCGAAGCGGGGTCGAGCCCCGGCAGCGGCCGGATCTCCAGAGAGAGCACCGACGACAAAAGATCGGTATCCATTTTTTGCGAGAAGGTGAGGACGATTTCCGACAGGCCGTCGAGATAGCTGGAACCGTTTTCCGGCGAAACGGACGAGGGCGCCGTCAGCAATGTGAAAAACGTGCGGGTAACGCCTCCGACCGTCCAGCGGATACGCCGCAAGGAAGGCCAGGGTTCCGCCGGACGGAACTGGAGCGTGCGCGCGTCGATCCATCGGAATTCGCCGGGCTGCCGGGTGTCGGAAACCACCCATTTCTCGGGATGATCCTCGGGGCCGGTTTTACCGGTATCCTCGGGGAAGAAAAGGGTTATAGGATCGTATTCGCGCAGGAGCGATTCCGGAAAGATGCGGATTCCATCCCCGGCGGGTCTCCAGGCGTCGCGGTCGCCCGGGCTGTATTCGTACGGAGCGCCGAACGCCGCCCCGGAAAAGGACATCCATGCGCAAACGGCAAAAATCGCTGCGAAGAACTTCATTTGGAGACCTCCTGGTAGCCGATGCGGCCGAGAAACTCACGGACCTGGTCGATGAAGACCGCCCGGTCGATGGATTCGAGCCCCACGACCACGGGAACAAAGCGGAGCGGCAGCGGGGACGACGTCTCGAAGACGACGAAATACCGCCCCTTCTCGAGGTTGCGGAAAATGACAGGGCCGTCTTTCAGGAGTTTCCCCTCCCCGTCGAAGAGGAGACAGCGGATCGACTCGGCATCGGCCTTGACGCCCACACCCACGTCCCGGCGGCTCCCGATATCGAAGCGCACGACGGCGGGGCCGTCCGCTCCGGTCCAGGCGGCGTCGCCCATGGTATTGGTCTGGACGACGGCGGGAACCACGGACAGTTTCACCCGGCGTCCGGCCGGCTGTGTCGGCCCGTCGAGAGGGGCGCGGACGCCGGCGGTCCATGTTCCCGAGCGAAGCAGGAATTCCAGGGCTTCTCCGCCCCCGCTCGCGAGGCATGAGCGGATGCCGTCCGCTCCGGATATCGCAGCCGCAAAGGGAGCATCGCCGCGAAGGGAGAGTACGGAATCACGGTCGGTCTTGAATTCGAGGCCTTCCGGCACCGAAGCGATTCCCGCCCATCCGGAAAGTTCAAACCTGCCGGTTTTCGCGATGGACGGCGCGCCCCAGCGGCCCGCCGCTTCTCCCGCCTTATCGAAGCTCCATGCCTGAAGAGGCCCGCCGGCGGACGTGAACGTCACAAAAGCGGCCAGATCCCCGAGGGAAAGCGTGCCCTCGTTATCGAAGCGGTGGAGGATGCCGCCGGAATCCAGGACTTGGAAAACCCCGCTACCGGAGAGACGCAGCACCCGCGAGGACTGATTGGTCGAAGACGGAACCGTGAAGCTCGCCTCCGCGCCTTCGGGCAGAACCGTTTCCTGCCAGACGGGACCGTTCCGTACAGCCGTCGATTGCGGGTAACAGCGGTATCGGAAAGCGCCCGGATCGTCCGACATGTTCGCCAGAACGAGGGTTCCTCCCCGGGACGGCAAAACACCGGATCGGGCCGTATCCCCGCTGTGGAGAAGCGCGGTCACCCGACCGCCCCGGATCACCGCGGCGGCCATTCCGCGTTCCAGATCGATTTCGACGGATCCGGCGGAATCGGGAAGCGCGACAGAGCGGGCGGATTTTCCCGAAAGGGTTCCCGATTCGGGTCCGTTCCAGGGACTCGCGCCGCCCAAGGGGAAACGGTAAGAATGCACGCTGACGGAGGCGCTGCCTCCCGAATCCGAAGCATCCCAAACGGCCGCCGTTCCAGGCCCTACCCGGGCGGCCGCCGTTGAACCGTCAACGCGCGACCAGACAGGTTCGCAGTTCACACCGGACGCCACGCGGAAGGGCGGAAATTCCCTGCCGTCGGCGGTTTCGACGGCGCGGGCGTCGGGCAGCCAGAAGGCTGTCAAAACAGGCTCATCCGGACAGCCGGCGACGACGACGTTGAGTTCGTCCTTCCCCGCCTCTGTCCGCACGAACCCGGGCACGTTTCCCCGGAGTCCGAGGGTGATGGCGCCGCCGGAAGCGCTGAGAGGCAGCAATCCCGGCGTAGAACCGGAAGAAACGTAGAGATAGACCTTACCGACCCCCGCGGTCACCGTGCCGTCCTCCGAAGAAGTGAAGGTGAGGAGTCCGTTTCCCGTTTTCACGGCCGACCAGACGACGGCCGCAGCGCCCGGGGCGGAAGAAATCACCGGGTAGGTTGCGGGTTCGGTCGAGTCGAAGGAAACGGCGGAGCCTTCCGCCAAGGCGTTGGTTGCGAACTGACCGGGAAGCGTTTCAACGAAGCCGAGTCGGGAAACGGCGATTTTGACATCCTCGCTCTGGTGATCCTCCGACCAGAGCGCCAGCCGGTATGGACCGCCGGGGAGATAGACCGGAAAGACGATTTCGCGGCCCGTGCGGCGGAAGACTTCATGCCGGATCCCTCCGTCCGTTTCGAGGATGCCCGCCCCGGCGAGGGAAGCGGCGCTGACTTTCACGAGATAGAACCCGCCGGTTTCCGGGAGTTCGAAGATATTGCGAAGCCCTCTCAGATTGACGGACAGCGGCGTTTCCGCTTCCAGTTGTCCGGCGTTGGTTTCCGGGAATTCCCGCAAGGACACGGTCGTCGCGGCGCTTTCGCCGCCCCGGGAGAGGATATTCAGGCGGTAGTCTCCCGGCTCCAGGTTGCGGGTAATGCGGAAATTCCAGTCGTTCTCGGTGTCGTCGTTATAGTCCAGGAGTTCTCCGTTACTGCCGTAAAGGTACGCGCGCACGTCGGCCATGCCGAGCGAGCCGATCTCGAAGAGGCCGGAGCGTCCCACGGAAAGCGGGAAAATCCCCGGAACGGGAAGCTCCCGGCTCATTCCCGGCAGGAGAACGTCGACCTGCACGGTGAACGCATAATCCACGTAGTTGTCGGGACGCAGAGGCTTCCATTCCAGACGGTAATCACCCATAGGCAGGAGGTTGGAGAAAGGCGCGTCCGGATAGACCGACGCGAATACGTTCCAATCGGTCCCCTCCCCCTTGCGGAGCAGGAGCGCGCACATCGTATCGGCGGCGGAGATCGCCGCTGAGGCCGGAGCGGTCATCCGGAAGTCGTAGCGGTCGGGAACCGGAACCCCGTTCTCCAGCTTCTCCACGTACTGGTTGCTGTATTCCCGGTTGAGTTCGAGGGGAATGGGACCCTTCCCGGTCTGCTGTTCGATGTTAGTGAAGAGTTCGAGGGTGCTTACCCGGCGTGTATCGCGGGTCTCGGGAAGCGAAATCAGGCTGTAACGCCCTTCACTGAACTCCTCGGTAATATCGCCCGCGATCCCGGGCTGAAGAACGGGCCAGCCGTCGGGATCGTCCACGCGGCAGGGGAAGTTCCCGGAAACTCCCGCGGACTGGATCCGGTAATTTCCGTCCCCGGGAATCACGAAAGCGTACGAGAGAGCGCTTCCCGAGGGCACCGTCGCCCGGGCGATCCCTCCGGGAAGGAGGTCCCCTCCGGAAACGATATCCGACTTGCGCACTTCCACGCCCAGATGTCCTGCCGATCGGTCCAGCGTTTCCGCCACCAACTGGTATTCGCCCTCGCGGAGGTAGGTTTGGATGAGGAAATTCCGGCCGTCGGTGTTCGCCTGCGCCGAAACCCCTTCGGGAACGAGACGCGTGCGCACCGTACCCTTCACCTTCAGCAGCCCGAGCGAACGGATGGCGTAGATCCCGGCTTCCTTCACTCGCAGCAGGAATACCTTCTTCCCCTTTTCCGGAAGGTCGAAGAAAACCGGCCAGCCCGTTTCGATTTCATCGAACTTCGGGATCGCGTGCTTGGACTCGGTGGAGAGAAAAACGGGCGTCGCATCGGGGCGAAGGGCGAAGGAAACAGCGGAGAGTCCGCAGATCAGCGTGTCGGTAGAAGAATTCCAGAGAAGGATTTCATGATTTCCCGCGGAGAGACGTGTTCCCGCTACCGCGCTTTCCTTCCCGTCGATACCGTAGCGGAGGTTGGTGTCCTGCGGACACGACAGGTTAAATAAGGAGTCCTCGCGGAGGAAGAGCGGAATGCGATTGGTTTCCGAAGCCCTCAGGCTGACCGACAGCGTTTCGGAAGGGTCCAGGGGAAGCTGCCGAAGCTGAAGCGCCTTCTGCACCAACCTCCCCTGGCCGCCGACGTAGAGCCGATAGTACTTGTTTTTTCGCAGAAGCGCGTTGGTGATCTGAACACATGCGTTCACCGAGCGCGATGCCGACCATTCGGGGTTTCCCTCGCCGGAGATGCCTGAAAGATCGATGAGATCGGTTTTCCGGACGGTCGCCTTCACGACTCCCGCCGACTTGGGGCGCAGGGAAAGGACGTATACGCCCGGATCGAGATCCGTTTCGAAGGGAACCGCCGAATATCCGGGCGCCTTGTAATTCCGGGGCTTCGTGACGAAGAAGCACTCGAATTTCGCCTCGGCTTCGGAACCTTCGACTTCGATGCGGTATTTCCCGGCGTCCCGAACGTCGAAGAAGACGGTTTCCGGGTCCGTGAGATTGAAGCGGCGGACCCAGGGAATCGCGGACGAGAGAACCGGCATCGACTTTCCGACGATATCCCCCGTTTCGTTGTCCAAAAGGAACCCGGAAGCGTCGATCGAATCCTGCGGACTGCCGGTATGGATGGTGGAAACCCAGAAGTGTCCGCCGGAGCGCTGCATGTCCGCTTCCTCCGGGCGGATGGTGAAATCGTTGTCCGGAGCGAGGGTTTCCAGGGTAAATTCCTGCCCCGGCTTTCCGGATACGGTAACCAGAGCGCCCCCGTTTCCGGGATAGCTGCACGAAAGCAGGGTTTCCGGCAGACGGGAATTCGTCTCGACCGACTCGGAGGAATCCTCCCTCAGGATTTCCGAACCCGGCGAAAAACCCGTTACCGATAGCGTCACAGACTCGATTTCCGGCAGTGAAAGCCGCGCGAGGCGGACGGGACCGTCCGCATGGTACTTCGCGTAACCGCTTGCGGGAACGACTCCCCGGATTCGTGCGTTCTTGGGAAGCCGGTCATAGCCGTACTGCAGGGCGAAGGGAAACTCGCCGCTCCGCTCGGTCCAAGAAGGCGGCTCTTTCGCGCTCGCCACGACGAGGTAAAGCCCCTTTTCCAGCTTTTCATGAAAACCGCTCACCCGGACAGGCAGCCCCGGAAGGATTTCCCGATCCCGCGTCTCCACGTTCACCGGAACGAGCCAGCTTCCTTCCTTGAGAAGCGTCAGCCGGTCGAGAGCGCGGCCGGAAGCCTCCACGGAAACGTCCCCGTCGGCAGGCAGCTCGATCCAGTACGAGGCGGTTTCCCTGTCTTTCAGGCTTCCCTCCACCCTCTGCCCCTCGCGGAGAACCGGCGCTTCCGGGCTGTTCGCCTCGGAGAACGCGCTTACGAGGAGATTCACGGGCTCTTTCGCCTTCGGATCCATCCGCAGACGGATCTTGTAGAGCCCTTCGTCCAGAAGCACATCCATCCTTCCGTGCGACTGCCCGACCTCGCCCGTCCATTCCGAAGGTCCGATCTGCCGATCCACGATCTGGAAAGCGGCCCCGAGCCCTCCCGAGGTGCCGATGGAATAAAATCCCATCCGTCGGACGGCGAGAATCGTCTCCCCGGCGCTTCCCCGGAAAATGGTCTGCCCGAGGGAAAAAGGGGCGTCTTCGGAGAATAGGGCATCGGCGGCCAGAATACAGGCGAGCGCGAGCAGAACGCGTTTCATCGGAACCTCCTGAGAAAGAGGCGGATTTTTCAAGTTCCCATAATAACGGAGAGGGACGATGAAGTCAAGGAGGAAGCTTCATGATTCATCCCGCCGAAAGGGATATGATTTCATCCCGAGAAAATCCCTCAGCTTCAGTGCTGGCAACAGGGACTGGGAAACGAACACATCCCTTCCAGCCGGCAAACTTCCACCGTTCCATAGTGTCTCCCGAATACAGCACACATCGCCCCACCAATCAAGAAAGGCGGCGTTCCAACCATCCCCCCGGTATTTCGCCATCAAAGTGGCGGTGCGCACCCTTCTGGAACGGCTGCGTACACTAACCCATGAACCAGGCGACGGTCGAATCCAGCGGAGCGCATGGTGTCTCTCGGAGATAGCGCGCAGGATGCGCGCGCTCGCGCAATCGGCAGGATGCCGAGTTTGCGCGAGTCGGAGAGAGACACCATGCGCGCAGCGTCTTCGACCGTCAGCCCCGCCAAGACCCGCGGCATTCCAACCATCCCCCCGGTATTTCGCCATCAAAGTGGCGGTGCGCATCCTTCTGGAATGACTGCGTACACTCCCCCATGAACCAGTCGACGGTCGAACCGAGCGGAGCGCATGGTGTCTCTCGGAGATAGCGCGCAGGATGCGCGCGCTCGCGCAATCGGCAGGATGCCGAGTTTGCGCGAGTCGGAGAGAGGCACCATGCGCGCAGCGTCTTCGACCGTCGCCCTAAAAGTTGAATATCCACCATTCGTCGCACTTCGCACAGATCGCCGGATGGCTGAAATCGCCGTTCCAGTGGGCGTTGTATGCCGTCTGCATGTTCTTCCAGCAGGCTTCTAGGCTGTCTTTGAGGAGGTTGCCCGCCGGGTTCTCGCAGTTGAAGTCCTGGCGGCAGAGGGGCACCGTCCCGTCCGCGCGGATGACGATATCGCGCTGGAGGTGGTAGCAGTACTGCCGCTCCACGGGCGAGAGATCCACCACGCGCGAGCCGTCGAGCAGACCTCCGAAGGTGTCGGGCTTGCGGATGACGATGCGGTCCCCGTAATCGCGCCACTTGTCGTAGAAGCGCATCAGATCCTGCTCGTTGCGCGGGGTGCGGGTGAACTGGATGTACACGCGATCCTTCGGTTCCAGCGCCTTCACGCGCTCCTCGACGGCGGAAAGAGCCTCGAAGGGAACCGCCGGGTCGAGCGGACGCTTGAAAACCTCGAAAGTCGGGCTCTCGGCGGCAGACAGGTCCACGAGAAACTCCACGTTGGGCAGCTCCAGCGCCTTCTGTGCATTCTTCGAGGGACCGGAAAGGCCGCGGCTCTCCACGAGAAAGCGGAAGCGCGGGTATTTGCGCATCTCGTCGAGAATGCCGTCGAAGTCGGGATGAAGCAGAGGCTCGCCGTAAAGTCCGAGACTGACGACGGGGTTTCCCGAAAGCCTTTCCGCCGACGCGAGGGCGAGAGCGAAGGTGGAAAGCGGCATCGCGCCGCGGTCCTGCATACGGTTCCCGATGAAATCGACCCCCGACTCGCGGATGCCGGTCAGTTCGATCTCGTAGAACGCCGGGGCGCGGCGGATCAGTCCCGGATCGCGGCGGATGGCCTCTTCGATCCCGCCGATGGTGCGGTCGGGACCTTCCGCCGCAAGGATATCGCGCATGACGAGCGCGTCCTGATCGCTTCCGGGCGTAAAATCCACGCGGTAACGCGCGATGCGGCTGTCGGTGACGAAGATGTTGGAGTCGTAACTCGACACGTCCTTCTCGAAGCACTCGCGCACGTTTTCGCGGAAGAGCGGGAAATTCTCCGGCAGCGTCTGGCGAATGAGCGCCGCGGCGTCGGACGAGAGGATCTCCGGAAGCAGGCCCTTCGGAAGGTTCTCCGGGTAGGTATAGTCGAAGGAGAAACGAAGGTGCTCCGCGAGCATTCCCTTCGCGCTTTCGAGATCGAAAAGAGCGGCGTAGGCGTTCAGCACGAGAACGACGCGTCCCGCGTGCGCCTTCGCGACATGATCGAAGAAAGCGGCCGCGGTGGTAGGCGAAATGCGCGGCAGATCGACGGACGCGTGGCAATCCGGGTCCGAAGTCAGCACCTCGATGCGGTCGGCGAGCCTGCGCACTTTCGAGATCACGACCTCGAAAAACCTTCGGCGTTCGTCGGAACGTTCCGGAGCGGCGAGTACGCCGGGCCGATCGAGCAGAATGGCGGATATTTCCTTTTTCGCGGGCATCAGTCGTCCTCCCCGGATTTCTCGATTCTCTTCCGCAGATCCTTCTTGAGGGCTTCGCGCGTGTAATCCGCCGCCTTCTTCGAGGGGATCTCCTTCGCCTTCTTCGTCAATGTCATTTCCTGCACGAAGGGATTCCGGGGCTTCGCGGCCTCGACCTTGATCGTCACGATCTCCTTCTTCCTTCTCGCAGGCATAACGAATTCTCCCGATTAAGGGGACTCAGCCCCGGCTCTACACAGTCCGTTTCGACCTTCGTAACAGGGAGAGAAGACAAATCCTCACATCCAGTTTATATTTACAGATTCCCTTCACTCATTGATTTCCCGACTTGGTCCGGGTTTTGCGGGGTTTGTTTTGGTCCGCGTGTAGCGACTGAGGCCAGAAAACGCCAGCGAACCCGCAGGATCAGGGCGCGACTTGTTTGAGGCCCGCAGGGCCGAGTTTCGCGCCCCCTGCGGGAGAGCGCCGGCGTTTTCATGCCGAAGGAGCGTAGCGCCTCCGGGGATTTCTTTTGCCTGCTTTTCTTTGTCCCGCAAAGAAAAGGAGGAGGGGCTCACCGCGCCCCGAATATGCGAGACCCCACCCGCACCATCGTGCTTCCTTCTGCGATGGCGAGGGGAAAATCGCCGGACATGCCCATCGAGAGCGTGTCGATGCGGATGTGAGGCACCTGCGCCTTCAGCTTCTCGAAGAGGTCGCGGAGGAGTTCGAAGGCTTTCGCCGTCGCCGCCTCGCCGCCCGACAGAGGCCCGACGGTCATCAGGCCGCGCAGTTCCAGTTTGTTGATGCCGGCCACGGCTTCGCAGAGTTCCAGCGCCTCTTCGGGACGCACGCCGAACTTCGATTTCTCGCCGGAGGTATTCACCTCCACGAGCACAGGCAGGGACTTTCCGAGTTCCGTCACTTTCCGCGACAGCCTCAGCGCGATGGTATGGGAATCCACCGACTGCACCCAGTCGAAGAGTTCGGCTGCCTTGTTCGCCTTGTTTTCCTGCAGATGACCGATGAGGTGCCGCTCGAAGGTCAGGCCCATCCCGGAGAGCAGGGGAAACTTGTCCGAAGCTTCCTGAACGCGGTTTTCGCCCAGAGCGGTCGCTCCGGCACGAACGGCCTCGGCGGCGATATCCGCGGGAAAGGTCTTGGAAACCGTCACGAGACGCACCGGCTGCTTCGCGCCGTATTTCGCTCGCGCGTCTTCTATCTCGGACATCACTTCCAGGAAATTTTCGCGGATTCCCATGACGGCCTCCCCGGTTCACGGATGAAAACACTTCATGATTATAAACCAACCCGGAAGGGAGCGCAAGGGAACATTGTGCTTCCCGTATTTTCTCCGCGCCTCCGTTTCACTTTTCTTTAAGGCGGCTGAACAGGAAAAATATTGACAGGAAATGGCAATGTATTTATGATAAATGTTGCTGTATATTCTCGCTCGAGGAGAGAGTTATGAAAATCCATTGTAAATTCCTGGACATCCTCCGTATTGCCGCACCCGGCATACTGCTTCTCGTTTCTCTCGCCGCATGCGCGCCGGAACCCGTCACGACCTCGTGGAACGTGACCAGCGTCGTCGCAT
>Ga0326727_10005632_pt1 | contig 35477 bp, 33 predicted proteins | sample MB2enrmetagenome_FD_207643 | JGI IMG/M metagenome (GOLD analysis project Ga0326727, IMG submission 207643) | Lab enriched peat soil microbial communities from McLean, Ithaca, NY, United States - MB29MY | ecosystem: Environmental > Terrestrial > Soil > Wetlands > Peat | place: USA: New York...
GCAATAGAGCACGATGAAGCTCTTGCGGGGCAGAGGCGCAACCCTGTCTTGCAACTGCTTCAGGGCCTCGGGCTGCGAGCCGGGTCCGGCATATTCGGAGCCCGCGATATGAGCCTGAGCAAAGAGCATATGCGAGCCCACCTGCAGCACCAGCGGCATTTTTGCGCCCTGGGCGTGCAACAGGCGGTTCAACTCCTCGGGCTGAAGCAGTTGCGCCGCGGGAATAGAAGCGGCGCTCTCCGGCGGCGGCACGCTCCAGCCAAACTGTGCGTACATCTGTGTGTGCGTGGCAACCAGCATTGCCAGAACGGCGATGGTTGCCATGATCCGGGCCAGGCAAAATCTCATGGGAGTCTCTCTGCAACCAGTCTAGAGCAAGTCCATGGTCAACGTCATGTCGCGCCTCATGCTGCGGATGCTGACTCTCTGAAAAACAAGCGGCTCCCACGCACCGCCCCGGTTCGGTGCGCTGGACAAGGCGTATGTCTTTATCGATGGGTGCGCGGGATGAGAATTCGGCTGGACCAGGCTAGCGGGCGGCGGGGCCGGGGCCGTCCTGCTTCTCGCCGGTGACGTTCTCCCCGGCGACGGAGATGCGCAGGGAGCGGAGGAAGCTGAGATCGTTCTGGGTGAAGGGCGCTTCGCCGCTGTGGCCGGCGGGAACTTCGATCTGTTCGGCCTCCTTGGCGGAGATGTCGTTGAGGGCGATGGTGGCTTCGAGCATGAGCAGTACGTCAAAGCCGTGCTTGCGGATGTCCTGGACGACTCCGGCGATCTGCTCGTTCTCGATGACCGCCTCATGGATGGCCTCTCCCAGTTGCTGAATGAGTTCGCGCAGACGGATTGTCACAGGTTCCTCCAGTGGCTGCAGCCGGCGCGGGGGATGCGCGAGCCGCGGCATGGGATTTATCTACCTTACTTCCGTTGCCGCCCAGGAGCAAGTGGGAATCGGCAGTAGACGGCCAAAAAGCGGCAGGAACACCGCCGCTGATACCATCATATCGGAATGAAACCACAGAATATAGGGCGTGCGCTGGGCATTGGGTTGCGGGTTGCCGGGCGGATTGCCGGCCAGCGACTGGGCGGCGGGGTGCAGGATACCGGCGCTACGCCTCTGGCGAACTCCGGACAGATTAAACAAAATACACAATCCGGACAAATTGGACAAGCTCAACAAAATGCACAAGCTGGACAAGCGGTTGCGGGCGCCGCGGCGCGCGGGCAGGAGGCGGGACGGACGGCGAAGGGCGTGGCGCGCGGCGTGGGCGGATTTTTGCGCCCCTTTCGGCGAGTAGGCGGCATCCTGTGGCTGGAGGTGACAGGCGCCTTCTTCTTTCTGTTTGTGCTGGCCGCTGCCCTGCCCCTGTGGCGTAACAGGCCGAGTCACCTCTACGGTCCCTATGATAAGAACTTTCTGGCCGCCGCCGGTATCATGGTGGTGTTTTTCTACCTGGGCGTAAGCTCTTTCTGGCGGGCGCGGAGACGGTGAGGGGGCGGCGCCAGGTTCTTTCATGCCTTACTGATCCAAAGCCTCAACACCGGGTTTGACCCCGCTGCCGGTGCATCACTACCGTAGGTAGTGCAGCAGCACCGATGAATGGATGAAAGGAAGATTTATGACCGAATCGACCCCGCCCGCCGCCGCCCCTCTGAAAAAGACCGCCCTGAACGCCGCGCATCGCGCATTGAAGGCCAAGATGGTGGATTTTGGCGGATGGGATATGCCGGTCGAGTACCCCGGCGTGGGCGGCGGGCTGATTGCCGAGCATATGGCGGTGCGCACCGGCGTGGGATTGTTCGACGTGAGCCACATGGGCGAGATTTGCTTCCGTGGGCCGGGCGCGCTGGACGCCGTCGAGCACATCACCATGAACGAGGTATCTCGATTAAAAGACGGGCAGGCGCAGTACTCCGCGCTGTTGACGCCGGAGGGGACGTTTGTGGACGACCTGCTGGTTCACCGCATCGGCGCGCTCGATTACCTGCTGGTGGTCAACGCCGGGACCAAGGAAAAGGACTACGCCTGGATTCGCTGGCAGGCCGACAGGTGGCCGTCCAAGTCTCCGGTCCAGATCAGCGACGACTCCAGCGACTACTCGCAACTGGCGGTGCAGGGGCCGCGCGGGTTGGAGACGCTGCAAAAGCTGACCAAGGCGGACCTTGCGGCGATTAAAAATTATTGGTTCACCTTCGGCGAAGTTTGCGGCGTGGCGAACGTGCTGATCGCGCGTTCGGGCTACACCGGCGAGGACGGCTTTGAGGTTTATCTGCCCAGCGACGTGGCTACGACAGAACGAGTATGGTCCGCGTTGCTGGAGGCGGGACGGGAGTTTGGAATTCGGCCCTGTGGGCTGGGGGCGCGCAACACCCTGCGGCTGGAGGCGGGCATGCCGCTCTATGGGCACGAGATTTCCGACTCCATCAATGTCTTCGAGGGCGGGCTGGAGCGCTGGCTCAAGCTGGACAAGGGCGAGTTTATTGGACGCGAGGCGTTGCTGGCTGTGCATGCAGCGGGCGGGCCGAAGCGCAAGCTGGTGGGGCTGGAGATGGTGGAACGAGGCATCGCGCGCGACGGGCACTTCGTGCTGTCCTTGGACGGGGAGCAAATCGGCACAATTACGTCCGGCTCGCCCGCGCCGTTTTTGAAGACCAATATTGCTTTTGCGCTGGTTCCGGCGGGCGTGGCTGCCAGCGGCGCGGATGTGCTGGTGCAGGTGCGGGCTAATCGGGTAAGGGCGAAGCAGGCGCCGACGCCGTTTTACAAGAGGGGGAAGAAGTAAGATGGATTCCCAGGGCCCATTGTGCAGCGTGGCGTTACGCAGTACAATGCTTGCAGGATGATACGCAGCTTCCGGCATAAGGGGATCGAGAAGTTTTTTCTGACCGGTTCGAAGGCCGGAATTCAGCCTAGTCATGCCGCGAAACTCTTTGACCAACTTGGCGCATTGAACGTCGCTACAAGGCCGGAGCATATGAAGTTTCCGGGATGGCGATTTCACGCATTAAGCGGTGATCTCACCGGCCACTGGGCGGTAAGCGTCAGTGGAAACTGGCGGCTTACGTTTACCTTCGAGGGGGAAGATGCCATCCTCGTCGATTATCAGGATTACCACTGAGGAAAGGAGATTGCGCCATGCAGATGTACAACCCACCACATCCCGGAAGGCTTCTCGCCTACTATCTTGAGGGTCGTTCTGTAACCGAAGTCGCGCGGCACATGGGAGTGACTCGGCCCGCGTTGTCGCGGGTGTTGAATGGCAAGGCGGGAATCTCGGCGGATATGGCACTGCGCATCTCGGATGCCTTCGGCACCGAGCCGGATTTCTGGCTTCGCCTTCAGGCCCAGCGCGATCTTTGGATCGCCTCCCGTAAGAAGCGCGCAAAAGTGAAGCCGCTTGCTGTGAGCGCGGCGGCGTGATTCTTGGATTCTCAAGCCGCAAAACGGATTCTAGTGCTCCCGGCTGGTGACCAACATGAAGCGAGTTTGCTTGGACATTGCCAGCAATTATTTCCACAATCCTCTAAGTGGATTTATGAACACGCCTGCACAGGCGAGAGCCCACTTTGAAGGCAAGACGTTTAAATTCCATGCCGCAACGACATTTGATTCTTCCAGTCGAAAATATACTGGTTTCACAGATCACGAGAAGCTATTTGGCTACCTTCTGAAGGCGGATGAGATCATCACTTTCAATGGCCGAATATGCGATTTAATCGTGCTCGAAAAACTTGTTGGTGAAGAATCGATGAGGAAACTGTGGCAAAAACCTCATCACGATCTATGTGGATGGCGTCTGGAATATATGCTCGAACAGGCAGTCTCGAATCTCCTGCCATATAAGGCAACTTCGTGGGATATTGTCAAAACTAAACGCTTGGCCAAGATATGCAAATCATTCAACAGTGAATTTGTTGCCAATCACCTCGCCGACACCTATAGAGACGTTAGATTCACATTTGCTCTTTTCCGATTATATGAAAAGAGTGGGGAAGCTGACCATACATTCCACGATGCCTGATCAGTGTGTCATTAATTACGTTTTTTGTAAAGTAAACCGCAATTCACGCCACCCCTCACACCTGCATGACTTCGGCTTCTTTTTTGCGGGAGAGCTCTTCCATGCGGCGGATCTCCTCGTCGGTCATCTTCTGGACCTCTTCCAGCGCGCGCTTCTCCTCGTCCTCGCTGATCTTTTTATCTTTGGCCATCTTCTTGAGGGCTTCGTTGCCGTCGCGGCGAACATTCCGAACCGCTGTCCGGTGCTCCTCGAGGTCGCGGTTGATGTGCTTGCAGACATCGCGGCGGCGCTCCTCGGTCATGGGGGGGACGGGGACGCGCAGCACTTTGCCGTCGGAGATGGGGTTGAAGCCGAGATCGGCGACGCGGATGGCCTTCTCGACCTCCTTGAGGATGGTGGGGTCATAGGGCGCGATGACGATCAGTTGCGGCTCGGGAGCGCCGAGTTGGGCGAGCTGGTTGAGGGGGGTGCTTGTGCCGTAGTAGTCCACCTTGACCTGGTCGAGCATGTGGACGCTGGCGCGGCCGGTGCGGGTGGCGGCCAGGCTGGCCTGGAAGGTGGCCACGGATTGGTCCATGCGCCGGCGGAGGTCGGCGTTGAGGTCTTTGAGCGCCGGAATACCGGCCATGATGGAGACTGCCATAGGGTTCGTCCTCGCTTACATCCAACAGATTATATTAGCGAATCGGGGCTGGGGACAGCTATTCCGGTGGATGCGGCTTGTTCGTGGGCGTGGTAGCTGGAGCGGACCAGAGGACCACTCTCGACGTGGCGGAAGCCTAGCTTGAGCGCTTCGGACTTGAGCTCGGCAAACTCGCGCGGGGTGTAGAGGCGGGCCATGGGCAGGTGGTCGCGGGAAGGGCGCAGATATTGGCCGATGGTGAGGATGTCGCAACCGGCGCGGGCGAGGTCGCGGAAGACGGCGAGCAACTCGGCGGTTTCCTCGCCCAGGCCGACCATGACGCCGGATTTGGTCAGCCCTGCGGGCCGCAGCGTTTTTGAGTAGCGCAACAATTCGAGGGAACGCTCGTAGCGCGCGCCGGAGCGGACCACGCGGTAGAGGCGCGGCACCGATTCGATGTTGTGGTTGAGGACCTCGGGGCGGGCGTTGACGACGGTACGGATGGCGTCGGGGTTGCCCTGAAAGTCGGGGATGAGGACTTCGACGCGGCAGGCGGGGGCCTGGCGGCGAATCTCCGCGATGACCAGGGCGAAGGCGCGCGCGCCGCCGAGGAGATCGTCGTCGCGATTGACGCTGGTGACCACTGCGTGGAGCAGCCCTAAAGCAGCTACTGCCTGCGCGACCCTCCTGGGCTCGTCGAAATCAATTGGCTCGGGTCGGCCCTTGGGAACAGCGCAAAAGCCGCAGCGACGCGTGCATAGGTTGCCCAGCATCATGAAGGTGGCGGTTTTGTGATGCCAGCACTCGCCGATGTTGGGGCAGTGGGCGCTCTCGCAGACGGTGTTGAGCTGGAGCGAGCGGGCCAGTTGCTTGAGGGAGTGGTAGTTTTCGCCCACCGGGGCGCGGGCCTTGAGCCACTCTGGCTTAGGAGTGGGAGTTGCGCGGGCGGGGAAGATTTGGACCAGTTCTGTCACATTTTTATTGTAGCGGGAGGCGTGGCCGACTGATGAATGCGTGCCGCAGCGGCTATCGCAGCTTGTTGCGCACATCGGCGCGGACCAGGTAGAGGAAGAAGACAAGGTTGAGCAGGCCCTGGACGAGGGCGGGTGGCTCGCGCTGGATGGAGAAGATCCAGAGGTCGTAAACGACTAGCAGAAAGACCACGCCGAGGGCCATGGCCCAGGCCCAGCGCAAGAGTAGAAGCATTCCGGCGGCGGCGGCGATGAAGCCGGCGGCAAAGACGAGAAAGAACGGCGGATAGTAGTGGCCGGAGACCACGCCCAGGATGATGACGCCGGAGAGCAGCAGCAGGTAGAGGCTGATGGCGGCCATGCCGGGGAGCGGGAGCCGGTTGCTGCGCGGTGGTTGGGCTGGGTTCATTTTGTTTTCGTTGCTCCTGGAAAGAGAGCTGATCATTTCTGATTCTTTCCCACCCTAGTTCACCCCAACGACGAAGACCTGTCGTTGGGGACCCCGATGCCGCAAAAACAAGAACGCGGCGAGGGTGGGGCACCCAGTGTTTCTACTCCTCGGCGGCGATGGCTTCGGCAATGCGGTCGATGGCCTGGACCTCGGCGCTGCTGCCGGGGCGGTGGCCGTTGACCAGGATGGAAAAGGCCAGGGTCTTGCCGCTGGCCGCGGTCAGGTAGCCGGAGAGGGCGTTGGCCTCGTTGTGCGTGCCGGTCTTGGCCCAGAGACGGCCGCGCAAAGGCGAGTGATTGAAGCGGTCGGAGAGGGTACCGTCCACGCCGGCAATGGGCAGGGTCTCACGCCAGGCAGCGCCCCAGGGCTGGTGAGCGGCGTAAGCCAGCAGTTGCGTGAGGGCGCGCGGGGCGATGCGGTCGTCGGTGCTCATTCCGGAGCCGTCATAGAAGAAGAAATCGTTGTCGTCCACACCGGCGTCGAGAAGGAACTGGCGGACTACGCGCGCGCCCTCGGCTAAGCTGCCGTCCGTGCCGTGCACCTTGCCCAGCAGGCGCAGCAGCAGCTCGGCGTGCAGGTTCTGGCTGATTTTGTTGATGACCACCGCGTCCTGGCTGACGGGGACGGAGATGTGCGTGGTGAGCACTTTGCGGCCTTCGAGCGGCGCGGCTGCCGTACGCAGGGTGGAGCGGGTAAGCTGGAGCGGCTGGGCGCGCTCCTCGGCAAATTCGCTGGTCGCGCTCGGGAGCCGGTGACGGGAGACGGCGCCGCCCCAAACTGTGATGCCGCGGCCGCGGAGCGCTTCCCGGAAGGCCTTGGCGGTGAATTCGGCGGGGTCATCGACGGCCAGATCGGCATGATAGCCCGCGGGCGGAAGCGTGCCCCAGGCGCGGACTATCCGGCTGCCGGGACGGCGGAAGAGATTGGGGTGAGCGGACGGTGACTCGGTTGCGCCCTGGGCCGCGGGCGTCGTCGCGTTGTCTAGGGTGAAGTAGTCCAGATTCGGTGTCCACTGGGCAGAGACGGACGGGGGATTGGTACCGGCTTGCTTGTCGGGGTTGTTGGAGACCGGGGTTGCGGTCAGCGTCAACTGCACGGTGTTCTCATTGAAGGTGAGGGCGGAGATGGGCGCGCCGTAGTCCCACTGCAGATCGTCCCAGCCCCAGTCTGCGCCGTAGGGCTCGTCAGGAAAGAAGCTGTCGTCGCCCACCACGCGGCCTTCGATGGCGCGCACGCCGGCCTGCTCCACCTGCCGGGCGAGCAGTTCAAGCGGTTCCATGACGTTGGGGACGTTGGGTGACGGCATGGGTTCAGAAGCTGAGTCAGCGGCTGCGGAAGAAGCAGCGGGCGCGCGATAGGGGTAATGGCGCGCGCTCAGCGTGGGGTCGCCCGCGCCCAGCAGAATCAGGTCGCCGTGCAGGACACCGTCTTCGTCGATCTTGCCATCGGCCACCACGTTTGTGGTCCAGGTGAGGGTTTCCACGGGCAACAGGGCGAAGGCGACGGCGGTAGTGACGAGTTTGGTGTTCGAGGCCGGGGTAAAGAGATGGCCCTCGTTGAGTCCGTAAAGCGGCTGGCCATCGAGCGTGGTCACGCTGATGCCGAAGTGGGCATGGCCCAGCGCCGGCTCGGCGAGAATGGCGTTGATGCGGCCGGGCAACGGCCCCGTGGCCGGAGCGGCCTGCGCGGCGAATAGCGCCGGGGTTTGGGCTGTCAGGCTGGTGGATGCGAGCAAAACGAGAGCCAATAAAAGCGCGGGGAAATGGCGGAATTGCTTCATGGACGGAGTTTAGCAGGAGAGTAAGAGTCCGTGGCGTACCATCTAAAGGTAAAAGTTGTAATTAAGGTCGCGACGATTTGAAGAAGAGCGCAGTACGCTACTCATCGATGGCGGACAAAGAGGAATGACCGATTTCAAACGAACAGTGATGCCCTGGCAACTGCGCAGCCGCGTGTTGGAACTGGGCCGGCGGACGTTGGTGATCGGCATTGTCAACATCACGCCGGACTCGTTCAGCGACGGCGGGCTTTTTCTTGATCCGAAAGCGGCCGTGGCGCATGGGCTTCAGTTGCTGGACGAAGGGGCCGACATTCTGGACCTGGGCGCGGAGAGCACGCGGCCAGGGTCGAGGGCGGGCGGCTCGGGCGGTTCCGTGTGGGCTCCAGCGGTCAGCGCGGAGGAGGAGCAGGCGCGGCTGCTGCCGGTGTTGGAAGGAATTCTGCGCGCGCGGCCTGATGCGATTATCTCGGTGGACACATACAAGGCGGCGACGGCGCGGGCAGCTTTGAAGGCGGGCGCGGAGATGGTGAACGACGTGAGCGGATTTGCCTGGGATGCGGAGATGGCGAAGGCTTGCGCGGAGGCTCATTGCGGAGTGGTGCTGATGCACACGCGGGGACGGCCCGAGGAGTGGCGCGCGCAGCCGCAGTTGGAACCGGATGCGTTGCTGGACGCGGTGCGGGCGGGGTTGATTGCGAGTATGGAAAAGGCTGTGGCGGCGGGGATTCCGCTGGAGGCACTGGTGCTCGACCCCGGCTACGGCTTTGGCAAGCGTTTCGAGGAGAATTTTTTCCTGCTTGCGCGGCAAGAAGAGTTGCTGACACTGGGTAGGCCGCTACTGGTTGGAGTCAGCCGTAAATCGTTTTTAGGCCGGACACTGGCGCCGCTGCATGGCGGGAGCGACGCGCCGGTTGAGGCTCGCGAAGCGGCCAGTGTGGCGGCGATGACGGCGGCTATCCTGCATGGGGCCTCCATGGTGCGGGTTCATGCGGTGCGGCAGGCAGTGGAGGCGGCGCGCATTGCGGACGCCGTGCTGGCGGCTGAATAGGATATTAATAGTCCAGGGGATCGCAGGCAACTTGACAAACCAGTCTGTATAAAGCGGTACTTACACGGCTTATAGACAGGAATATATATGATAGTTAGTGCTGATAAGTCAGAATAGCACCAGGAAGAAATATCTGAGATAAGTGTGACCTCGGGGAAAGGATGCGCATCTAAAACAATATGAAGAAGCTATTGCTTGGACTTATGCTCGTTTTCTGCTTCGTGGCACCAATCGCGATGCAGGCGCAGGTGGTGGTAGTAGTAGACCCCCACCATCATCATCATCACCACCACCCCCACCACCCCCACCACCCCCGTTTTGTGCAGTAACGGAACAAATGCGACTCCATGAGCGGTTGAAGAGTCCCTGTAAACCTTATGCGCTCCGAAGCGGAGGGCGCATCTTATTGAACGAACAGGCGCGAGATGAACTATCTCGCGCCTGTTAGTTTTCCCTTGCAGCGGTCAATACAGCACTCTTTCCCGGTGCGGCAGCATCCGATGCATGGAACGCGGACTGCTGAATTCAAGGCAGCCGGACTCAGAAGGGTTGGCTCCAGAAGATAACCGTGTAACTTTGGTTATTGGGAGCAAATTACGAGCGTTCTGCTTTCGATGGTCCAATCAGTACAGACACTCGGGCGTGAATGCTGTTATTATGATGCGCAGCGAAGGTAAGATACGGCATTGATAAAGGCCGGTCCAGCTTCCTTGAAGGTTCTTAGAAGGCCGCGCAGTTTATGCCCGCCCACGAAATTCTGCAGGAAGCCAGAAAACTCCACTCAATAAGCGAGAGCCTCGATGTGCTGGCGGCGCAACATGTTCCAATCGGAGAAGCGCTCTCGATTCTTTCGGGAAACGTACGCAACTCGGCCACGCTGCTGGAGGTGCTGGTGGCGCTGAAGCTGGGGCCGGAACAAGGGTTGGATTAGGCAAGTTACTGACGAAGTTATGACTGAACGAGGGGGGAGCCGTGAAAACGCAGAGCTCGACCGAAAAGGATAGAAGGATTCTCGCCAGCGTGAAGCGAGAGATGGATAGGCCGCGGCTGACGTCGTCGGTGCGCGACGCTCTGGAAGCCGCGGCCGCACTGGCCGCCAGAACGCTTGCGGTTCATTCCGCGCGAGCGTGAAGCGACGGGCGTCTCACGCTCCGCGAATTAGCCGAACTTATTTGGCGGGCGCGGCGCCCTCCACATTCATCGCCTTGAGCCGCATCTGCGCAAGGCGCCAGCTAGACTCAGAAATTTCCATTTGTTCTGTGGGCTTTTGCAGCTTGCGATAGTCGGCGATGGCAATCTCGCGCTCGCCATACTGCTCGGCGATGCGTCCCAGGGCATACCAATAGTCGTCGTTCGGCTCGTCCAGGTACAGATCGTCCATGCTGCGCAACAGCAGGTCACGCGCCTCTTTGGCCTTGCCTACTTCTGCATAGAGGCATGCCAAGGTGTGCAGAATGTGCGGATTGTCCTTGGCCAACTGAGTTGACTTGATGGCCATGGCAATGTCGGCTTCTTCCACCTTGCCGGTAAAGAGCGCAAACCAGGACGAAGCGTTCAACAGGTCAGCACTCTCTTTACCCTGGTCGATGAGCTTTTGCGCCCAGCCACGAGCTGCCGCAATGTTGCCGCGGTTGAATTCTATATACATTTTTCTCCATAGCGCATCCTCGTCGCCGTCCAGCAGTTTCAGCCGCACGTCGGCCAAGGCGATGGCCTCGTCATAGCGACGCAGCCCAATCAGCGCCTGCGCATTGTAGATGAAGGCCAGGCGGGACTCAGGAACCTGCTTGAGCAGAGCCGAAGAGGCTTCCAGCAGTTTGGCGAAGTTTTCCTGGAGGATATATCCGTCCGCCAGCGCCAGTTGAGTGTTGGTTTTTTCGCGGTCGGTTGCTGAGGCATCCTTCTGGGCTTCTTCGAGAATCGCGACGCCCTGGGCTACGGTGGGCTTGGTGCCGACGAGGATGGCGGCGGCGGCCAACTTCATCTTGCGCGCGTCGGCTGCCTGTCCCTTGGTCCAGAAGCGGGGGAAGGTGGCACCGCCCAACGGATCGTCGCCGCCGTCCAGGTGCATATCCTCGCGCAGCCAATCGAGTAGAGCTTTTGCGCCTTTCAGATCGCCGGCCTTGATGCGGTCCAGCATCTCCAGCGCAATCGAGTTCGGCTTGTTATCGGTGTCCAGTATCTTGTACTGTCCATCCTCCTTCACGACAAAGAAGGTTTCCTTCGCGCCGTTGGTATACTGCACCTTTTCGCGGTAGCCGAGGTCATCATTGCCTTCGCCTTTGGGATCGAAATCCTGCAACCTGTAATCGACTTCCACATCCATGGAGCTGTCATCGCGTGCCAGCCAGCTATTCATTCTCTTGCCGGCCTCGAGGGTAGACTTCTTCTCCTTCTCATTCTCGTTCTTCAGCACCGCCAAGGCATTGCGGCTATAGACAGTCTCCAGTTTGGCCTCGGTCAGCTCCGGGTCCATGGTGAGTAAAAAGGTGCGCTTCACCTGGCCGGCGGGGGTATTGTCGAAGCGCAGGTCCTCGTGACGCTGGGCATTGCGCAGCACTCTGGCCAATCCCATGGTCTGGGCGGCATTGTCGCCGGCCGCGCCCGCCTCCAGGAAATCGGCCGACAGCGGATACTGTCGGATTTTCATCAGCATTTCGCCGGCGTTGCGCGCAGTTTCTTTGAAGGCCGCGTCGTCGCTGGAGCGCTTGTTGGCTTCGGCGAGTCCAGCTTTGCTGCCGTGCAGCACGGCCTCGCTGGCCGCGATCAGTGCGTTGGGTTGAGGGTTCAAGGCTTGCGCGGCTTTAATGGCTCCCTCGGGGTCGCCGCCGTAGAACAAGGCATAGGCAAGGTTGTTCTTGACGCCCAGCTCTTCCAGCTTGTCCTGGCCGATCTTCTGGTATTCGGCGATGGCTTCCTTCATCTTCGCCTTGCCGCCATAGCGCCGCCCGGCCGGGTCATACTCCAGCAAGATGGCCAGATTGCCTTGTGTTTCGTGGTCATCCGGCTCTAGCTTGAGGGCTGCGCGAAAGGCCTCGGCGGCGCCATTCAGGTCGCTGCCGGGACGCAGATTGCGGCCCACCAGATCGTGTTTCAGGACGTAGGCCAGCACCCGCTCGGCCAATGCGGAGTTGGGATCGAGCTTGACAGCCTGGCGCGCCTCGGCGCGCGCCGCCTCTCCCATGCCCGCCTCCAGAAGCACGTTGGCCATCTGCAGATGATGGACCGCCGCATTGGGGTGAAGCGCGATCAGGCCGCGATAGGCGGCCAGCGCCTCGCCCACCTTGCCCTCATGCAAAAGCGCCGCTCCCTGTGACTCGAAGTTGACAAAAATCGCCGAACCGGCGGTCAGCTCAGCCACCTTGTTGCGCAACTCGGTTGCCTCGGCGACGGTATAACGGCGCTTGACCGTATCGAAGATCAGGTGCGCCGCGACCACGCCATCTTTCCCGGTAGAAAACTTTTCGGTCAGCAGGGCCGGACCCACGGGAATCGTTGCGTCCTTGGGAAGTTCCTTGGGCACAAAGCCGGCTGGCGGCACAATTCTGTAGTTCCACTCGACGCTGGAGGGCTCGTTCAGCCACCAATCGGCGGTACGCGGCTTTTTGGGCTTGTCCTTGTCGTTTTGTTTTTTCTTGTCATCCGCGTCGTCCCTGCGCTTGAGCTCTTCGGGCAGCCGCTGGAAGAGCGCGTCGAGGCGAATGGCGGCCTGCGCGCCGTCCAGCCCGGTATAGCCTCGCTTGGCCTTCTCGCAGGTCAGCGTAAGTTCAAACTGCCGCGACAGGTCGGCTGGATCGGTGCGCTCGATGTTGCCCAGCTTTTCGGCAATATATTGCCCTTTCACGTAACCAGTGAGGTTGTCCCGCATCTCTTTGTCGGGTTTGTCGGCAAAGGTGCCGCGATAGTTCGACTCGAAGATTCCCTGAGGTTGGCTTCTCTCCGTAACAGACGCCGGGCCATTCTCGCCAAGGGTGAGATCGCGGAACTCGAGCAGCACATTGTCCCTGGAGGACGCCTGCGGGGTCTTTACCAGTTCCGTGGTCTCGGCTCGGGCGATCAGAGCCAGGCGGCCCTGGTCGTTATTTGCCAACTGCCCCAGCCGCGCATAGCGGTCGGTAGCGTCGATCCACAGCGTGGGCTCCTTGTGCTTGGGATTGCCCGGCACATAGACAATTGCATGGTCGAAGAGTCCCATTCCCGGAAGTTCGGCGGGGACGTCCATGCGCCCGCCGGAGTTGAGCAGCGCCACGTAGGCAGGAATCCCGGCCGTGCGCAGCATGGTCACCAGCAGCGTTGCTTTGTCTTTACAGTCACCGTACTTGTGGGCGAGTGTTTCCGCCGGGTCGTGGGGCACCAGCGCAGACTCGCCGAACTCAATGCCGGTATAGCGAACCTCCCGGTCGAGATAGTCCAGGATTGCAGCTTCCTTCTCCGTCACCGTCTTCTTGCCGACAATCAGCTTGTCCACAATCGGCTGCACTGCCGCCGGATTGGCGCGGGCGTTTACGGTCTTCCCATACTCTGCAGCAATTGCCTGCCAGGATGCCCCGGTGGAAAACCTGACCTCGGGATAGTGCGCCACATCAGGGGGAAGATATGGCTCGCGCGGTTCGGCCGCATCCTGGGGCCCGAGGTCGAAGGTGAGCGTAACCCGCCCATGGGCCTCGGTTCGCACCGGCTTCAGATCAGGCAGCAGCAGGGTGCCATAGCGCAGCGGCAGAGAGGATGGCGCATCAAGGATTACGGTGTTGTGCGCGGACGGAATCCGATCATGGCCAAACCATGTCCATCCAGCCCGGCCCGCGGCGAAAAACGGCTCGGTCTCGCGCATGACGAACTCTTCCTCGACTACCACTCCTGGAGCAATCGCCGGAAAGGGCGCGTGCACGCGCTTGCCGTCGCTGTACAACTTGTAGTCGCCCCCGCGGGCGGGCGCCTCGGTAATGGTCTTGGGATCAAGCTCATGGACGGAGAAGTCCGGCGCGATGACTCGAACCCGGAATTCCGGCCGAGCCTCGTGCCATGGCTCCCACCCCACCGAGATCGAGTCCCATCCCTCGGCCCCTTTTTGAGTGATGACTTTGTAGATCATGTGCGCCGTATACGCCATGCGCCCCGCGTCGTCGAAAGTATAGCTTCTCTCGTCCACCAGTATGGTGGCAAACGCGCCATCGGGAGCGGCCACCGCCGATGCGGCTTCATAGAGGGCCTTGGGTTCGACAGAAAAGGAAGGCGCCTTCCACGGTTCAACAACCTGCTGGGCAAAGCCAATCCGGGTGAAGAACAATGCAATTAGGGCGCAAGAAAACAACACAAGACGGGAGCGGATCAAAATAGAAGACAATGGATCACCTGCCTGGAGAGATGGGTATCACGTTAATCGAAGTGAGCAAGATAAGCAAGCAGCAGATGCATCCTGATCCACAGATACCGGTTCCCTGAGAGCCTGAACCGCCTGATTTCAGGTTCTACAGGCAAGACAGGGCGTGCCCAGGTTGGAGATTATGGCTTTTCCGAGGCCAGGTAGACCACCACGCCGCTGAGCAGCGCCAGGATGGCCACGGCGGGAATCAGCACTATGAGACTCCAGCCGGGATGGAAAAGCGCGGACTGGCCAAGATGATCGAGATGAAGGCTGTACGCCTCGGGGAGTTGTTCCAGCCAGGAGAGCCACCCCACCCCATGCCGCGCCTGGTACGCCAATAAAGCCACCACAATGAAGAGATTGACGACCAGAGCGAAGATCTGCGCGCCCAGGAGGGGTTTGCCGACGCGCTCGACGGCGGCGTTGCGGCGGCGGAGTTGAGCACGCCACCAGAGCGCGCCGGGTGTGCTGATGCGGGCCGCACTGGCTGTCCGGGCTCGCGCGTGCAGGAAGGCTTCGGTCACCAGCACCAGGTCGCCGCAGGAGTGGCAAGCGCTTACGTGGGCGCGCAGTTCGGGCGTACAGGCTGTCGGCCACTGGCCGCGCCGGAGCAGTTCAACCACGTCTTGTTCACGGGAACAGGGTTTCAGAATCATGGCTGCCTCCGAGGGGTTGAACTCTGCTCGCGGAGCAGGCTGGCTATCTTGCGCCGCGCCCGAAAGAGCAGGAGGCGAATGCTTGTAGCGGCCAGACCGGTGACCTCGGCGATCTCCCGGTGGGTGTAGCCCTCGGCGTGGGCGAGCCAAAGCAGTTGCCGCTCACGGGGACGCATCCGGGCTAGCGCAGGGCCAAGCAATTCGACGGGGGAGGAGGTGGCGCTGGCGGCGAAGAACGCCTCGGGAATCTCCTCGATGGAGGCCTGCCGGGGACGCCGCCAGTGGTCGCGGAGCAGGTTGGTGGCGATGCGGAAGAGGTAGCGGCGGCCGGCAACTTCGCCTTCATCAGCCAACGACGCACAGAGGAAGCGCACGTAGCTTTCCTGCATCAGATCGTCGGCCAGCGCGGGATCTCCCGAGACCCGCGCCAGATAAGCCCAGAGAGGCCGCGCCGAGCGTTCGTAGAAGCCGGCGAAGGCGTCGCTATCCATGGGTGGCAAGGCCACCCGCGACGCGTCGCCGGCCAATACGCTCGGAAGGACGGATTCTCTGTGCATCGGCAGAGGCTCTTTCATCGAAATGGCCGGCCTCCCGGCTCACCGTTGATCCCTGGAGTCGAAGGGCGGCTGCGCCTGGCTGGGCGCGTTGGGGTTCGCCGGCATGAGGCCGAGACGGCTGGCCAGCACCCAGGTCACTCCTGCGGAGATGATAAATCCGAGACCGGGCATCAGAACGAGCGTTCCGAAGACCAGCATGGGAATATTTGTATTCGTGCTTGCAGAACGAAGAAGGTAGCAGCCCAAACCCAGCAGAACCAGCACGATACCGATCTGCAACGGGGTGAGCACACGCGCGATCGCGTTGGGGATGCGCTTCTCCTGCTCAAAGCCTACCGGGATGGGGGCGGCTTCAAGGAAGCGCTTGCCGGCTTCGGTCTCCATATAGGCCGCCAGTTCCTGGCTGGAGCTGAACTTGTCAATCAGCCTGCCGTGAACCTCGCTTTGCAGCTTGAAGATGCGGCTCCAGCGGCGGTTCTCCAGCAGGACGCGGATCAGCCAGATGAGTGCGCCAAGAAAGCAGGCAAAGCCCAAAACGGGCGGCATATCACTGATGAACTCTTCCGTGGCCGGTCGTCCGTGCCATTGTTGATCGGCGAACTGGGTCATCTCCGGCCAGACGGCGCGCTGCAGGACCTGTTCGCGACGACCGCCTTGCCCGTCCACGCGGGTAAACAGATAGAACTCAGGATTGCGGACGATCTCGGGATGAGCGGCGAGAAACTGCGCCAATTGCGGGTTATTGCGGCTCACATACTCCTGGTTGGCAAGCAGCGACGGGTCGTGGGCTACGACGGTGGTTAGCGTGGGACTGAGACGAAGCAGCTTGATGAGCTGGTCCTGGATGGCGGCGAAGTCCTTTTCTGTGGAGACCGGAGCAACGGCCGGGGCCGCGGGCTTGATGGGCGCGGCTGGCCGGGTTTGCGCGGCGGCAAGAACAGCAAATAACAGGGCAGGTGCCGCGATGGAACGAAGAACCCAAGGCAGGATGCGATTCTGACAATTCATATGATTTCCCTCTCACTCGAAGTGCACTCAAGAGCGACTTCTGCCGATACAACGGATGAGAGGGGTGGTTGGTTAACAGAAGTTAGCTGTGAATCTGTCCAGGGTTTATCATCAAAGCTGGCGCCGTCCGGTGTGGGCGCCTTCATTTTGCGGCCCAGAATGTGCGCGCGCCTTCCAAAAAGGCCGCGGGGTTGCGGTATCTCTCACCAAAGACAGACTCCAACGACAGGCTTCAGGAACGGGACGACATGCGAGCAAAGACTGTGGTAGTGTTGGGCGCCCAGTGGGGCGATGAGGGCAAGGGGAAGATCGTGGATGTGCTGAGCGAGCGGTTTACCGCGGTGGCGCGCTATGCGGGCGGCCACAACGCCGGGCACACGGTCATCATCGGGGATCAGCGGTTCGTGCTGCAACTGATTCCCTGCGGAGTGCTGCGGCCGGGTTGCCGGGGGGTGATCGGCAACGGCGTAGTGCTGGACCCGATCGCCTTTTTGAAGGAGGTCGCCAGCCTGCGCGGGCTGGGCGTGGGCGTGGACGAGCGTCTTTTCGTGTCGAACCGGGCGCAGGTGATTCTTCCCTATCACCGGATGATGGAGCTTGCCGCCGAGAGCGCGCCGGGGCGGAAGAAGATCGGGACAACCAGCCGGGGGATCGGGCCGTCGTACGAGGACAAGATGGCGCGCAACGGGCTGCGCGTGGTGGACCTGCTGAGGCCGGAGCTGCTGAAGACGCACATCGAGGCGGCCTGCGCGGAGAAGAACGCCATTGCCTGGGCGCTGTTCGGGAACGAGATTGCAGCTCTGGACTCGGAGCAAATGTACGAAGAGTACACCGCGGCGGCGGAGCAGGTGCGGCCGTTTGTGACGGATACGGCGCGGCTGCTGAACAAGATTTTGGCCGAGGGCGGCAGCGTGATGTTCGAGGGAGCGCAGGGAACGATGCTGGACATCGACCACGGGACGTATCCGTATGTGACCTCGTCGTCGGCGACGGCGGGCGGGGCGGCAACGGGAACCGGCGTGGGGCCGACGAGCATCGGTACGGTGATCTCGGTGACCAAGGCCTACGTGACGCGAGTAGGCGAGGGGCCGTTGCCGACAGAGATTCGGGATGCGGCAGGCGACGACTTGCGAGCGCGCGGCAACGAATATGGCGCGGTGACCGGGCGGCCCAGGCGCTGCGGCTGGCTGGACATTCCCTTGCTGCGCTACTCCAACCAGGTGAACGGCGCCGATTGGCTGGTGATCACCAAGCTGGATGTGCTGGACGAACTGGAGGAGATACCCATCTGCGTGGGTTACGAGATCGAGGGCCGGGTGACGGACGAGGTGCCCGCCGACGTGCTGGGGCTCGAAGAGATCAAGCCGGTCTATACGCGGATGAAGGGCTGGCGGTGTTCGACCGAGGGGATCAAGGAGTTCGACAAACTGCCCCCGGCGGCACGAGAGTATCTGCGTTTTCAGGAGCGCGAGAGCGGGGCCAAAATCGGAATGGTATCGACCGGACCGGATCGGGACCAGACGATACTTTTACCGGAATTTGCCGCAGCCTTGGAAAAAATTCACGCATAATCTTGTTTTGTGCCTGCGGGTTGGTGGGCCGGGCGCGAGAGGAAGCCGCTGCTATGATCAGCTTTGCCGTACGGTTGAAATTTGCCTCGGAAGACCGGGCCGAGGTTGCCGAATCTCTGCGTTTGCTGGCCGCGGCCTCGCGCCAGGAGCCGGGATGCATCAGCTACATCCCGCATCATCTGGAGGACGACCCGGACACGGTGCTGATCTATGAGCAATACCGGGACCGGAAGGCGCTGGGGGCGCACCGCGAGTCGGAGCACTTCAAAACCCATGCCGTATGCGGGCTCTACCAAAAGATGCGGGAGCGGAGCATCGAGAACCTGGTGGCGCTGGTCTGAGGTTCCGCCCATGTCCAGCCGGAGAATCTGAGGAATGCGCCGCGATTTGCAGAGAATTGATTGAATTGCGATGTGCTTCTTGCTGAAATCAATTGACCGGCGCGGCCTTTTGGGACTACTATCCGTAACGAATATGGCTGCCGCCACGCTCAACCCCAACAAGACTACCCGCCGCCGGAAGCCATGCGCCGTGGCGATCCTTCTGTTATTGCTGGGCGCGGCCGCGCCGGCGCTGTTTGCCGCGCCCCAGCATGGCGGATTGCCCAGAGGAGAGAAGCACGAGGGCCGGCACGATATCGACCAAATGGAAGAGGCGTGGCGAAAAGCCATCCTGACGGGGGACGTCGCCTTGATGGACTCCCTGCTGGCGGACGACTACATCGCCATCGGCGCCAACGGAACGCTGCATACCAAAGAGGAAACCCTGGCCAGGCTGCGCAGCGCGCGAAGGCATATCACGGCCCTCGAACTTTCCGACAGCAAGGTGCGCTTCTACGGAGCCACGGCGGTGGTCACATCGTTTGCCAGTGTGACGGGCATCAACGACGAAGGAGAGGCCATCGGGGACTTTCGCTACACCCACGTTTACGTGCGCAATGCAGAGGGCAAGTGGAAGATCGTGAGCTTTGAGGCCAGCCGCATTCGCGCTCCCGGCACACATAGATAGCCAGAGGACAAGCGGAAGCCATCTTCTCGTCTTAAGAAACATTCCCTTACAATGGATCGATGCCCGAGTTGCCTGAGGTCGAGACCATCGCCCGTGGAGTGAACGAGCGTCTGCGCGGCGACCGCATCGTCGAGGTTTGGTTCTGCCGGCATCCGCAACCCTTCAAGACGCCCGCGTCGCGCCAGGCCAGGGGACTGGAAGGGCGCGCAATTCTGGCGGTGCATCGCACGGGAAAGCACATTGTTTGCGAGTTGGGCAGTCCCGCAAACGGCACCCACCCTAGCCGCAAAAACAACAACGCGGCGAGGGTGGGGCACCCGGGCGCTAGTGTGGGCAAGCTGGAGAACAATCCAAGTGCCCAATGGATTGTGCATCTGGGCATGACCGGGAGATTGCTGGTGACTACCCCGGATGTTCCCGTTGCCGCGCACACCCATGCGCGGCTGAGCCTGGCCAGTGGCCGGGAGATGCGCTTCGAGGACCCGCGGCGCTTTGGGCGGCTGGAGTTTCGTGAGCTGAGCCGCAAAGCCGGCTTTCGCGCTCCGGGCGCAGATCCCCTGGAGGTGACGGCGGTGGAGTTTGCCGGGCTTTTCCGCGGCCGCAAGCTGGCCATCAAAGCGGCGCTGCTCAACCAGAAGCTGCTCTCAGGGGTGGGCAACATCTACGCCGACGAGAGCCTGTTTCGCGCTGGGATCCGGCCGCGGCGGCAGAGCGGGCGGCTGACCAGGGCGGAATTGGAAGGGCTGCGGCGGGCTCTGGTCGAGGTACTGGAGCACGCTATCCGGATGGGCGGGTCATCCGTGAGTGATTATGTGGATGCCGACGGCGAGCGCGGCTTCTTTCAATTGGAACACTGTGTCTACCAGCGTACGGAGCTTCCCTGCCTAAGTTGTCAAACGCCGATTCGGCGCATCTTGGTGGCTGGACGGGGGACGCATTACTGCCCGCGATGCCAGCGGTAGCCGCACTTCTATGATTATTAGGAGAAAACCTCGCAAAGGCTTCCAGAATCGAGAATATTTTCCTATTACCACATATGTAAATCGTTGAAATCAAATAAATTTAAGAATGGCACCAAGATTGCTACTAGATAAGCGCCAGTGATGTACAGGCGCTGGAAGAGTTCTGACCAGCCCAAAGAAGAGCAGGCACCCGGCAAGAGCATCCGCCAACGAAGCGGACCTCAAAAGAGGTAAACCGGCCGGAAGCCTGAAGCAGGTACGGCGGAAACAACAAGCCGTACGCATATGATTTGGGAGGCCAGTGACAGCGCAAGACAGTGAAGCGCCACTCTGTTTGGAGTGGCGTTTCTTGCGTTGGGGGCAGCGCTGGGCGCCGGATTGGGGCGGAAAGCCGGGTAGGCGCGAAGATTGCTTGCCAGCCGCACGCGTTCACTGTAGTATGAGAGTTGCCTATCAAGCGGCTGACGCGAGCCACCCGAAAGGGGCAGAGCTAGCTCGCCGCGAGCAAGGAAACATCGCCGGACAGGTTATTACATGGCAGTCTGCGGGTGGCGAGAGTTTTCATAGGAAGGGCATCCCCTGCGAAGGGAGCTGCCAAACCGCCACGATTCTGATAGCCGGATAAAGCAGTCCATCCAGGCTCATGTGCGCACGGCGGGCAAATAGCATTTCACTGAGGTCATACAAAGGATTTTTTGGGCCGTAGAGGCTCGGCAATCGGGAGCGACAGTCATTGAGAAACGCTCACTCCGGCAGGAATTCTGTGAAATAGCTTGAGGCGTCCGGGCATCGCCGCGGATGGGGCGGAGTCCGGCGCCGGGGCAGCTTGCAGAGATCCCGCCGCGGTTTTCGCCGCTCACCGCCGTGTTTCCGTAGAGGATGGGGCGGTGGAAGGTATGAGAGTTCAGAACATGCTGAACCCGTCAACCCAATGCCGCGGATCGCAACGTACCAGCTAACCATGCAACAGGAAACGAACGCATGACGACAGAATTGATGCAGCCCCCCATTGAAATGGGGCCGGCCCCGGCCGAAGGCCAAGGGCAGTCGCAGGGGCATCGGCGGCGCCGCCGCCGCCGCAAGAACAAGAACAGCCAGGCAGCCGGCGCGGTCCCCGCGCAGCAATCACAACAGCCTCAGCCAGAGCCGGCGGCGCAGCCGCAGCGGCCGCCCGCGAAGCACAAGCCGGCGCCCACGCACCAAGGCGCGCGCCAGGGCGGACACCAGCATCAGGAACGGAAGAAGAAGAAGTTCTTCCAGAAGGGTTCGGCAACGGCGGCACAGCCCGGCAACAGCATTTCCGCTCCGCCGCAGGGCAAGCGCAAGGCGAGGCAGAAGGGGCCCAGGGAGTTTGTAGGTCCCATGGACCATAGCTACCGCCTGGTGAACGGCAACATAGCCGACGGCCCGCCCTCGACCATCCCGACGGGGAGCAACGGCCATAACGGCAGCTATTACCCGGATGCCTACGAGCCTCTACCCGCGGCCGCACTCCGCGAGGACGCGCCCACGCGCATCTTCTGCTTTATCGAGGATATGTTCTTTTTGGCCAAGATTCAGGAGACGGCCCGCAAGCTGGGGGTGAAGGTGGAGTTTGTGAAGGGCAACGACAAGGACGCCGTGGTGGCCAGGCTGACCGAGTTGCCGGAAGCCGAGCGTCCCAAGCTGCTGGTCTTCGACCTGAACAATTTGAACGCCAAACCCATGATGCTGATTCCCAAGTTCAAGGCCAAGCTGAAGAAAGCGACGTCGATCATCGGCTTTCTGAACCACTTGCAGGGCGAACTGAAAGCCAAGGCCCTCGATGCGGGGTGCGACACGGTGATGCCGCGGTCGGCTTTTTCACAAACCCTACCCAACCTGCTGCGCCGCTATGGGATGGAAGAAGAAGAAGACCACACGCCACAGCCGGCGTAGGTTGTGCGGAGTGCATGACAGGAGGGCGCTTCTTGAGGAAGCGCCCTTTTTTGCGTCAGCGAGAATCTATCCCGGAGGCCAGGCGAGTGGGCGGCCGCCGAGCAGGTGGACGTGGAGATGTTCGACGGTCTGTCCACCGTCTTCTCCGGTGTTGACCACCAGGCGGTAGCCCTTGGCCAGGCCCTTGTTACGGGCGACCTCGGTGGCGGCCCACAGCAGGTGGCCGAGCAGCGCGCCATCGGTTTGATCGGTGTCATCCATCGAGGCGATGTGATCCCGCGGCGCCACCAGCACATGCACGGGCGCCTGGGGGTGAAGGTCGGCGAAGGCGTAGCAAAGCTCGTCCTCGTAGACCGCCTTAGAGGGAATGCTTCCGTCGACGATCTTGCAAAAGAGGCAACTCATAGCGACACCAGTGTACAGAACGGCGGTTCGTTGCGCAGATCGGGTTCTGGACTTTGAGCGCGGCCAGTTATGGCCATCGTTAACAATACTTTAATGCACGGGGATTGTTTCTGGGGTGTATAAATATGTTCGCGGGCCGGTCGTAACAGAATACCCGCGTTTGCGGCACACCCCCTATTCTGGTAAACGACTCCTCCGCTCGCATGGAGGAAATCATGTCGTCACGCACCATTTTCCTGAGCAGGCTGATCGGCCTGTACTGCATTCTGCTTGTGCCGTTCATGTTCATTTACAGACAAGCCAGTCTGGATTCGATCGCAGGACTTCTTCACAATCCATCGGAGATGCTGGTTCTTGGGGTGATCACGCTGGCCGTCGGGCTGGCGATGGTTCTCTCCCACAATATCTGGTCGGGCGGCGCGCTGGCGGTGGTGGTTACCGTGATCGGCTGGTTATCGCTGCTCAAGGGCTTGTTCCTCGTATATCTGTTGCCTTGTGTTGGAGTGGAATACTACCTGAGGGTGCTGCAGAATCCCCAGCTTTTTTACCCATGCATGGTTCTTTGGCTGGCGATTGGCATCTACTTGACCTACGGCGGATTCACGGCAAAATCACGGTCGTAAGACGGCCATAGGCAGAATTGCCGGGATTTCCCTACCCCAGGACGGTACGATTACAAGCCTAAGGCAGTAAGCTTGAAAGTATGAACTGGACAGCTATTTGCATCATTCTGGCCGTGTTTTTGGCCTTTTTTCTGCTGAAACGAGCCAGTCAAATCTCCGCCAAAGAGGCACTGGCTCACATGAAGAGCGGAGCCCTGGTGATCGACGTACGGACGCCTTCCGAATTCAGCTCCGGCCACCTGCCTAGCGCGATCAACCTTCCGCTGGATCAGATTGAAACCGCGTTGCCTCGCCGCGTGAAGGATAAGAGCCAGGCGCTCCTGCTGCACTGCCAGAGCGGGATGCGCAGTGGCGTGGCGAAAAAGAAGCTGATTGCACAGGGCTATTCAAATGTTTTCAACCTGGGTTCCTATGACCGCGCGGAGAGGATTGTCAGCAAGAAATAAACAGAGCGGCTTGGTATTTGTTTCCGGTATTCGCCACCCTGACGGCAAATACAAAGGCGCCGCGAGGGCGGGGCACCCAGAAGCGAAGAACATAACAGGCCACCAGCAAGTCGCCCGTACCCCTCCCTGCTGTTAGAATTTTTTAATGGAAACCATCCAGTACAACCTGCCGCCAAACCGCATTCCCCTTGCCTGGTACAACATTGCCGCCGATCTGCCCAAGCCGATGGCGCCGCCGTTGCACCCCGGAACACTCAAACCTCTCGGACCCGACGACCTGGCGCCGCTGTTTCCCATGGCCCTGATCCTGCAGGAAGTGAGCCAGGAACGGGAGATCGAGATTCCCGGCGAGGTGCGGCAACTGTACGCGCAGTGGCGTCCCTCGCCTCTGTTCCGGGCGCGCCGCCTGGAGAAGGCGCTGGATACGCCGGCGCACATTTACTACAAGTACGAGGGCGTGAGCCCCGCCGGCTCGCACAAGCTCAACACCGCCGTGGCGCAGGCTTATTACAACAAGAAAGAGGGCACCAAGCACCTTTCCACGGAGACGGGAGCCGGCCAATGGGGTTCGGCTCTGGCCATGGCCTGCTCGTTCTTCGGCCTAGACTGCAAGGTCTACATGGTGCGGGTGAGCTACGACCAGAAGCCCTATCGCCGCGCGCTGATGGAAGCCTTTGGGGCAACCTGTATCGCCAGCCCCAGCACAACGACCGACTCGGGGCGCGCCATTCTCGCCCAGCATCCGGACTCCAACGGATCGCTGGGGATTGCCATTTCAGAGGCTGTGGAGATGGCCGCCAAGGACCCGAACACCAAGTACTCGCTGGGCAGCGTGTTGAATCACGTGCTGCTGCACCAGACGGTGATCGGCCTGGAGGCAATGGAGCAGATGGCCCTGGCGAACGCTGAGCCTGACGTGATTATCGGCTGCACGGGCGGCGGATCGAACTTTGCCGGCCTGGTGATGCCTTATGTGGGCCGCAAGATCAAGGGCCAATGCAAGGCGCGCATTGTCGCCGTAGAACCGGCTGCCTGCCCCAGCCTGACCAAGGGCAGATTCACCTACGATTTCGGCGACACCGGGCATCTGACGCCGCTGGTGAAGATGCACACCTTGGGGAGCACCTTCGTTCCTCCGGGGATTCATGCGGGCGGGTTGCGTTACCACGGCATGGCGCCGCTGGTCTCGCACGTGCTGGACCTGGGATTGGCCGAAGCCACCACCGTGCAACAGTTGGACGCCTTTGCCGCCGGAATTCAATTTGCCCGCGCCGAGGGAATCATGCCCGCGCCCGAGGCCAACCATGCCATTGCCGTGGCCATCTCCGAAGCCCTGCGCGCCAAGCAGGAAGGCAAGCAGCGGACGATTCTCTTCAATCTCAGCGGGCATGGGCACTTCGATATGCAATCGTACATTGCCTACCAGGCCGGGAAGCTGGAGAACTACGAATATCCGGCCGAGGAGATTGCGATGGCGCTGGCTGGCCTGCCTACGGTGGGGTGAAAAAGACAGGGATCAGGGATCAGAAACTTGGTGAAGCTGTCGAGTTCGCGATGCGACCACAGAGACGGCTCGCTTCAAGGATGGAGACGCCGCCAAACTGACCATAAAAATGACCTGCGGCCAGCAGGAGGCTACAGGTCATTTTTTGTTGTTCATCGCTAAAACCTCTCCGATGGAGCGGTTCGGAAAGCCCGGTCTCGGCTTAATTCACAACCAGCACAAAGGTGGTGGATTGAGTAATGGCGGTGACACCGTTGCTGGACTGCGCGGTGACGGTGACGGTGTAGCTTCCAGGCGGGGTCGCGGGATTGATGGGCGGACCGTGATTCAAATAGTAGTAGCGCGGATTGCAGGCGGTGGTGCCCAGCATGGTGACCAAGCCGACCAGGGCCAGGAGTGAGAGCCGGCTGAGCCAGCGCCGCCGGCGCGCCCCAAAGGCCAGGCCGCTCAGAGCCAGAGCGCCGGGAAGCAGAAACGCCCAGGCGATGGGGTTGGATCGGTTGCCCGGCTTGGTTGGGGGCGTGGCCTTGACGGTGGAAGCGGCGTAGGTTTCAATCACCATGGTGCTGGTGGGCGGGCAGGCGGAGGCGGGCGAACCGCTGGGACAACTTTCGGGGGTGGTGGGGAGAATCTCCAAATTTTCCTGGTTAGCGACGCAAGTAGCCCCGTCGGGCAAGCCGGAGCAGGAGAGCGTGACGAACATAGGTTCTGTCAACGTGGAGGTGAACTCCACCGATGGGGCAACGGTAATGGTGAACGAGCCCGTCTGGCCGGCCGTGAGGGTGAGAGTATTGGCAGTCGAGGCCGGGTTGAAATTGGAGACGGCAACTGTGAATTCGCACTCCGTGGCAACGCTGACGAGTACCGCCGATGAGGTCGAAGCCGCGTAGCCGGCGATTGCAGCAAAGTTCGCGGTGAGGCTGTGACTGCCAGCCGCCAGGGCAACCGAGGGGCTGGCTGTGCCGGAGGAGCTCAGAGTCGCAGTGGTCAGTTGAACGGCATTGCCCTCGAACCGGTCTACGATGGTCACAGTGCCGGAGGTGACCGGCTGCCCAGCCGCCGTGACGGTGACCGAAAGAGGCTGCACGCACCCGCTCAGTGTGCCGGCGGTCAGCGCTGTTGTCGTGGATAAGCTTGCCGCCTGCGCCGCAACCACGGTCAGCGCGGGCACGGCCAGCGCGATCACCAATCCTGCAAACAACACAAGCCGCGAACCGCGGCAGTTTATGCCTCTCACGTGCACCTGCTCCAAAGATCAAAATCGTGTGCCGCCCATTTGTCGCAGCCCAGAATCCTATTGTATCCGGCGCGGGCGGACCGGAGCCAACCGGCGCGCGGCGATCTGCGCCGTAAAGCAAAAGATACCCCTGAGGTAACCCGGCACTGGTTGGACGCGGAGCAACGGAAATGGAGAGTGTGGAGCGGGTCAACCACCGGCAGCCGGGAGACGGAGCGATCGGGCCACGGAGACCGGGAACAGTGGTATGCTTTGGCCATCCTGACGCAAGACTCTGAACCAGGCAAGAGTGCGGCATGAAGACCTGTCCTGTATGTGATACGCCATATCCGAACCAGCATGCCACCTGCCCCACCGACGGGGCGGTACTGGTCGAGTTGCGGGAGCTGGAACCGGGCCATATCGTGCGCGGCAAGTACCGCATCGTGCGCAAGCTGGGCGCGGGCGGAATGGGCGTCGTCTACCTGGCTGAGCACCTGATGCTGGGAGGGCAGGTGGCGCTCAAGTTCCTGGCCGCCGAGATGAGCCGCAATCCCCAGTTCATCAAGCGCTTCCGCCGGGAGGCTCGGGCCGCCTACCACCTGCGTTTTCCCAACATCGTGGAGGTGGCCGACCTGGACCAGGACGAGGAAGGCAGCCTGTTTATCGCCATGGAGTATGTGGACGGGCCGAGCCTGCGCTGGGTGCTTGAGCAGGCGCCACACGGCCTGCCCGTGGAGCGCGCCGTGCACATCGCCCGCGGCCTGTCTGCCGGGCTGGTCGCGGCCCACGCCCGGGGCGCTATCCATCGCGACATCAAGCCGGAGAACGTCCTGCTGGCCGCGCAGCCCGATGGCAGCGAGCAGCCCAAGTTGCTGGACTTCGGCATCGCCACCATGACCGAGGGCATTACCAAACTGAGCAATACTCGCGGGCTGTTGCTGACCCCGGAATACGCCGCGCCCGAGCAATGGCGGGGCATGCCCGCCGCCGAGCTGGACGGCCGCACCGACCTCTACGCCCTGGGCGGGGTGCTCTACGAGATGCTCACCGGGCGGACCCCCTATCATGCCGAGAACCTGGAAGGCTGGATGTACCAGCATTTGCAGGGAGCGCCCCAGCCGCTGGAGCAGTTGCGGCCGGAGCTGGCCTGGGAACATTCCGGCCTGGAAGCCATTGTCATGCGCCTGCTGGCCCGCGAGCGCGAGCAGCGCTTCCCCTCGGCGGCAGCCGCGCTGGAGGCGCTGTCCTTGCCGGCGCCCGCGCCCCGTCCCGTAACCGTTGCCGAAGCGCCGCCCGCGCTCGTCCCGGAAGCCGATCCCATAGCGGAACACTCCGGTAACCCGGTGTGGATCATTGCGGCGGTTCTGATTGCCATCTGCCTGGGAATCTGGGCCGGCGTGCGGTTTTTGCCGCCGCTGCTGGTGACGGCGGCTCCGGTTCTCACGCCGGTCGAAGGCGCGTACCCCGAGGCGCAATCGGTGGCCATCTCCGACAAAACCCCGTTCGCCGTTATCTACTACACAGTGGACGACACCCCGCCCACTGTGGAGTCGCTAGTCTACAAGCAGCCCATCACGGGGTTGCCCAGCGGCAGCATGATCCGCGCCATGGCCAAGGCCTTTGGCTGCACGCCCAGTGTTGAAGTCAGCGGCGTGTATACCTGGACCGGAGCTCCCCAGCGCGCGGCCAAACCACCGGAACCCAGCGCCTACGACCAAGGCAAAGCCGCCTACGAGAGCAAGCAATATGACCAGGCGCGCACGCTTTTCACCCAAGCCTGCGATGGCGGCAATCTGAATGCCTGCAACTATCTCGGCTTTATTTACGCCAATGGCCAGGGCATCCCGCCGGACGCAAAGACGGCACAGGAAATTTACCAGAAGGCCTGCGACCAGGGAAATCTGCTTAGTTGCACTAGCCTCGGCTCCATGTTCCAGGACTCAGGAAACAAAAGCGAAGCGCGCAAATATTTTCAGGAAGCCTGTGACGGCAAAGTGGCCGAGGCCTGCGAACTGCTGCGCGGCGTCCGGTAAGCAGGAGAGCGAAAGATACGTCTGACTGGTTAGCGTCAACAGACCCTTACTTTAGGAAAGATGCCAGGGCGGACAAGACGACTTGGAGGATGAGATGCGCGGAAGGACGATAGCAGAATGGGCGATGGCCGCGGTCTTGACGGTCGCTGCAGTTTCTGTTTTGGCGCAGGACGAGGGGCCGATTCTGCGGCCGAAGACGCCGCCTGCCAAACCACCCCTTCCAACGCTGGTGGTAACCTGCGACCTGGCCTGCAACTGGACGCTGGACGGCGCGGCAAAGGGCCGCATCGACGCCGGAGCCGCGGTCAAGGCCAAGGTTTCTCCCGGCCAGCACACCGTGGCAGCCGAAACGGAAGACGTCCTCGACAAGGCGGAAAACCAGGTCAAGGTCAAGGCCGCCGGAGAGACCATCGCGCACATCTGGCTCAACCCAGTGCGCGAAGCGCGCCTCCAGGCCGAAAAGGAAGCAAAAGCCAAGGCCGAGCAGGATGCGCGCGACAAGGCGGCGCGGGAGGCCCAAGCCAAGGCAGATCAGGATGCTAAGGACAAGGCGGCACAGGCGGCGCGCATCAAGGCCGCTCAGGAGGCGCAGGCCAATGCCGACCAGGAGGCGCGGCAAAAGGCATTTATCGAGGCCAGGGACAAGGCCTCGCAGGAGGCTCAAGCCAAGGCCGAAAAGGAGGCACGCGACAAAGCCGTGCGCGGGGATTGGGACAGGGAACAACGGGAGCGCGCGCGGACCGCGCAGCAGAACAATAGCGGCGGAGTTTGGAGTGATCCGGCAACGGGGTTGATGTGGACCAGGAAGGACAACGGCTACGCCCTGCGATGGCTGTCGGCGGTGGAATACTGCCGTAGCCTGGAACTTGGGGGGTTCTCGGACTGGCGGCTGCCGGCGATAGAAGAGCTGAGAAAGATCTACAATCCCGACGCCGTGACTCCTTGCGGCCCTCAAGGTTATATGTCCTGCCAGATCAAAGGCAATATTCATTTGTCTTCAGGCGTAGTATGGAGCAGCAGCGGCGGGGAACGTCCTCAGTCGATGCTCGGCTTTATCTTTCGCGATGCCGGGATGCAGAGAAAGCGTATGGTTGAACTTGACAAGCGCGGAAATAATTTCGATCGCGCATTGTGCGTCCGCCGCTCGGGTCAATAATTATTTGGGTTTGCTTTTGGTGCTTCTTCTTCCCGTTTCGATTTTGGGCGGGGAGTTTATCCGGGATGGCTGGCGCGCAGCTTGCCCATCTCAATCGGAGTGGGTCGATGAACGCGATGTGCCGGGTGGCAATTGTGCCGATGATTGCGGTGTTCGCGCTGTGCTTGGGGATGGCCTCGGCACAGCAGGACGAGGGGCCAATTCTACGGCCGAAGAAGCCGGTTGCCAAGCCGGCAGCGACGGCAACGCTGCTGGTCATGTGCGATCTGGCCTGTGACTGGAAGCTGGACAGCGAGGCGAAAGGCCGCATTGAGGCGGGGGGCTCTGCCAAGGTGAAGGTCGAAGCCGGCCAGCACATGGTGGCTGCCGTAACAGAGGACGGCGCCGATCCATTTCAGCAACTCAGCGAAGTCAAATCGGGCGGACAGACAGTGGTAAGTATCGAGCTCGCGCCGGTGCGCAACGCACGGCTCATTGCAGAGCAAAAGGCACAGGATAAATCCGCGCAGGAGGCCAGAGACAAGGCTGCGCAGGAGGCCAGAGACAAGGCTGCGCAGGAGGCGCGGGAGAAGGCCGCTCTGGAGGATGCCGGCAAGGTTTGGACAGACCCGGAAACCGGGTTGATGTGGACGAAAAAGGATAACGGCGGCGATGTGAACTGGCAGAAGGCGGCGAATTATTGCCGCAATCTGCGCTTGGCCGGTCACTCCGACTGGCGCTTGCCGGAGATCGACGAGTTGAGCGACATCTACGATCCGAAAGCCAATGTTGCGGGGCAGTTGGGCAATGGCAGTCAGGCCACTTGGCATGTGAAGGGCAAGCTGCAACTGTCCGGCTGGCAATGGAGCAACTCGCAGGGAAATGCATCTTGGCAGGCGTGGCTCTTCCTCTTCGCCAATGGGGAGCGGTACTCCTCTCCTCTACTCGGCAGCGGCCTGGACCGCGCGTTGTGTGTGCGCCGCTCCGGAGAATGATGGGAGTGCAGTTGGTCCCTTGTTTCCGCCGAGTTTCGCTCAGGACGACACCATTAGTTTTAGCGGATTTTTGGACCGCATCAACAGTCCACCCGCCGCGTTATCCTTGAATGTTTGAGGAGAACGCCATGACCCAGCCCCCTGCCCGCCCCCAGCTTGCCCACCTGACCGCCGCGCTCGACGAACTGCGCGCCAAGGGCACCTACTTCAAGCTGCGCGTTCTGGACGATCAGCAGGCGCCGGTCTGCCACTACGACGGGCGCCAGGTGATCAATCTGGCCAGCAACAACTACCTCGGCTTGGCCAACGACCCCCGGCTGATTGAGGCGGCGCTGGCCGCGACGCGGAGATTCGGCGTGGGCTCGGGCGCGGTGCGCACCATCGCCGGCACCATGCGCATCCACATGGACCTGGAAGAGAAGATTGCCCGCTTCAAGAACGTGGAGGCCTGCGTGGTCTTCCAGAGCGGCTTTACGGCCAACGCCGGCGCGGTCAGCTCGATTCTGGGCAAAGAGGACTTCATTCTCTCCGACGAGCTGAACCACGCCAGCATCATCGACGGCGCGCGGCTCTCGCGAGCAACAATCAAAGTCTTCCGGCACAAAGACACGGCCCATTGCGAGGAGTTGTTGAAGGAGGTGGCCAAAGAGCCGGGCAAGAAGCTGGTGATTACCGACGGCGTCTTCTCCATGGACGGAGACATTGGGCCGGTGGACAAGCTGGCCGCGCTGGCGGAAAAATACGGCGCCATCATGATGGTGGACGACGCCCACGCCTCGGGCGTGCTGGGCCGCAACGGGCGCGGTTCGGTGGATCACTTCGGAATGCACGGCAAGGTGGACGTGCAGGTGGGCACGCTCTCCAAGGCCATCGGCTGTTTGGGCGGCTACGTCTGCGGGACTAGAGATTTAATTGACTACCTCTACCACCGGGCGCGGCCGTTTCTGTTTTCCACCTCGCATCCACCGGCGGTGGCGGCTGCGTGCATCGCCGCCTTCGACATTCTGGAACAGGAGCCGGAGCGCATTGAGAGGCTTTGGGCGAACACCCGATTCTTTCAGGGCGAACTGAAGCGTGCGGGCTTCAACATCGGCGGAGTGAACACGCCGGCCAGCGAGACGCCGATTACGCCGATCATCATCGGCGATGGCCGCGCCACGATGGAGTTTTCGCGGGCACTCTTTGACGAGGGCGTGATGGGAACCGGCATCGCCTTCCCGACCGTTCCCGAAGGCAAGGCGCGCATCCGCCTGATACTCACCAGCGAGCATACGCACTCTCAACTTGACCAGGCGCTGGAGACGCTTGTGCGGGTGGCAAAGCGGCTGGGGCTCTAGCTGCTCTGCTTTCCAGTCTCTCCCCACATTTCACCGCCATATAACGCCCGGGACGCCTTTTTCAGGCTAAGAATCTTCTTTGTGCTTAAGATTTTACTAATTCTGCCGATATCCCCCTTGTATAAGCGTGCAGAGGCAAGAGCAACATCTTGCCTCTGGGACGCTCGGCGCGCTGGATACACGAGAAAACAAAGTGTATTTGTGTGCAATTTTGACCACCTTTGGGATTTGGAATTCTGAAAATATTCCTGAGGCGAACAAGAAACGTCGGCATATCTCCTGGACAGAAAGAGATATGTCTGGCATCGGCATGCATGGCCCTGACCTTTGCTGGAAGTCCAGAAAGGCTGCTTCCCCTGACCTACCCGCCCGGCAATCCGGGAGAACGGAAATACCTATGCCTGCCAATTTCGGTGACATCGCCGCCTTCCACCACGAGGAAGCCGATCGGCATTATGCGCTAGCCCAAGCGGCGCGCGACCGGGGATGCTTAGCGGAAGCTGAGTATCAGGCCGGGCTGGCGGCGCGTTGGGACGAGGCTGCCCGGGAGCAGAGAATCGGGATGCGTCAGCAACCCGCCCACACCAGCGAAAAGCAAAGGCCGAACTGCCCACCCCCCATGCCACTAGCCATCGTTTACTTGTTGGCCGTTGTGCGCGGGGTAAAACGCATCGCCAGGGCGATCCGGCACCCCATGGTTAAGCGGCGTGCTCCCTTCGACAGGTTGCCGCTCCGCTGATCACAGCCAGATCTTCGCCCTAAGACAGCTTGAAGGCTTTGACGGCAATGGCGCTGGGGGCGCGACCGGCAGGCAGCAGGGTGAAGAGCGAGAGCGAGGCCGTGCGCACCACGGCTATGTCTCCGGAGCGGGCATCGACGACAAAGAGCAGCAGCCCGGAGCTGGAAAACGCCAGTGCCGAGGAACCGTCGCCTACATGGATCGAGCCGATGCGCTTGCCGTCATCGATGGAGTAGACAGTAACGTACTGGGAGCGGAAATTGGATACATAAAGCAAAGAATTGTCAGCCGAGACGAGGCCGCGAACAGGAGTGTCTCCGATAATGGTTGCGCCGCTGACATCGTCGCTGGTAGTGATGACCTCGGAGATCGTGTCGGAGAGCGAGTTCAGGGCGAACACTTCGCCGCCGTCGGGCTTGAGGGCCAACTGCAACGGCGCCTGTCCCACGTCAAGCAGGGCCTCCAGCCGGTCGGGCCGGGCGGGAATGAACTGGGCGAGGCCGGGTTGAGCGGGAAGAACCTCGGGGTGAGCCAGGGCGATGGCCATGATCTGGTGACCGGCCGAGCAGGCCACAAAAGCTTTAGAGGAATCGGGGAGGATGACGGCATCCGATGCGCCGGGGCAGCCTGTGAAGACCGCACGAACGCGACGTGTCGCCGGATCAATGAGGCTGACCGAGTTGCCGCGGCGGTTGGCGACCACCAGGGTCTTGTTGTCGGGGGAGAGACGGGCAGTGGCCGGCTCCTCGCCGGCTCCGATGACCACGATCTCGCGCCGCGCCTTGAGGTCCAGCACGGAGATGCTGTTGGAGCCGGAGTTGGCCACATAGGCCAGGCCGCCTGTGGAATCGATCTCGATGGAGACCGGCTGGCGGTGAACATTGATGACGCCCGCGACGGTGTTGTTCTCCGCGTTGATCACCGAGACCGAACCTTGCCCGTCCGCCGCGCCGGAGTTGACCACGTAGACTTCGTTGCGGGTAGGGCTTACGGCCACGGCTACAGGCTTCTGCCCGACCGCAAGCTCACGCTCTACGCGCACATCGACCACGTCCAGGACAGTGACAGTGTTGCTGCCGCCGTTGGTGACGTAGGCGTATTCGCGATAGTTGGAGGGGTACTGCGGGAAGTCGTGGGGGCGGCAGCCGGTGAGGGCCAGGGCCAGCAGGGCAAGAACGGAAAAGCGGGTGATCGTGGCGTTCGACGGTATGATCATGCGTTCACGCTCTAACCGCCTCGATGCTGACGCCGCGCGGCAGATTGCGGCCCACCACCGGGGCGATCCGTTCCAATTCATCCATCATGCTGGCAAACTGGCTGGGATAGATGGATTGGGGGCCGTCGGAGAGAGCTTTTTCGGGGTGGTCGTGGACCTCGACCAGGATGCCGTCGGCGCCCGAAGCAACTGCGGCGCGGGCCATGGGCAGCACGCTGTCGCGCCTGCCGGTGCCGTGGCTGGGATCGACCAGAATCGGCAGGTGGCTCACCCGCCGGACAGCGGGGATAATGCTCAGGTCCAGGGTGTTCCGCGTATGGTCGGCAAAGGTGCGTACGCCGCGCTCGCAGAGAATCACCTCGTAGTTGCCCTCGCTCATCACGTACTCGGCGGCCATTAAAAATTCATCCAGAGTAGCCGAGAGGCCGCGCTTGATCATCACCGGCTTGCGCAGTTGGCCGGCGCGCTTGAGCAGGGAGAAGTTCTGCATATTGCGCGCTCCGATCTGCACCACGTCTGCCCATTCGGCCACCAGTTCCAGGGTTTCGTTGTCGATGGCCTCGGTGACGATGCGCAACCCGAAGCGCGCGCGAATCTCGGCCATGATGCGCAGCGCCTCCAGGCCCAAGCCTTGAAAGGCGTAGGGAGAAGTGCGGGGCTTGTATGCGCCGCCGCGAAAAAACTGCGCTCCCGAGGCGGCCACCTGCTCGGCAATGGCAAAAGCTTGTTCGTGGCTTTCAATGGAGCAGGGCCCGGCGATGATAGCCAGGTTTCGGCCGCCGATAGCCGCATCCGTTCCCGCGAAGCGGATGACAGTGTCTTCTTCCTTCACGTCCCGGCTGGCCAGCTTGTAGGCCTTGGAGACGCGGATCACTTCGGCGACACCGGGGAGCTCTTCCAGGTTGCCGCGGTCCACTTCGCCCTGGTTGCCGGTGATGCCGATGGCGGTGCGCTGGGCTCCGGGAAGCGGGTGAGCACGGAAGCCCAACCGTTCAATAGCTTCGCAGACCGCCTGGATTTGTTCCTGCGTTGCCTGCGCCTTCATGACAACCAACATGGCTGGACCCCTCGAACCCTAAGTCTAACGGCTGGGAAGGCGAAGGGCAATTGCAGGAAGGCGAAGGCTGCGCACGAACATCATGATTCCTGAAGCGCTCGCGGCTTTGCTGTATAGCTCAGAATCCAATCTTCCTGCTCCGTAGTGTCGGGCACAGGAACGCCGCGAGCTGCTTCAATGGCCTCCAGCGCCGCTTCGGGCTGCCAGCCCAGATGAATGAGCGCGCAGGCCGAAACCAGAGCGGACCTGCCAATGCTGCCCCGGCAATGAACGCCAACCGATTCCCCGGCGCGGAGGTGATCCGCCAGCCCGGAGACGAATCTTCTAAAGGAATCCGTGTCCACCGGAACATGTGCGTAAGGAAACGGGTAAGAATAATAGTTCAATCCAACTTGCACGGCAGCAAGACCTTCATTCGTCAGGCCAAGTGTGCTCGCTTCCCAGTGTTCCAGCAAGGAAACCAGGTTTTGGATGCCGCTGCGTTTCAAGCGGAGCAGTTCTTCCTCCAGCTGGGCGTCGCCTAGCGGACGAAGGACGATGGCCAGCAAAGCGGGCGGATTGCCTTTGATCCAGAAGATGTCTTTCATGACGCTCAAGCTCCTACGAACCCTTCGATGCGGTCGCGGACGTCTGGGATGCCGAGGCCGAGCGCTACGCCGTCTTCGATCAGCGGAATCAGCTTATCAAACTACGTGCTGGAGTGGGAACTTCGGCACGGCGTGGGAGCTGGTGAGAGCAGTGCGAGCGTAGCCCGTGTGCAGCAACTGGTGGGAGAAGAAGCAAAGCGGACACGGGGTTTTGTGTTGGTCGTGAGAGTTTTGAAGATAGTCCGC
>Ga0326727_10005633_pt1 | contig 35468 bp, 32 predicted proteins | sample MB2enrmetagenome_FD_207643 | JGI IMG/M metagenome (GOLD analysis project Ga0326727, IMG submission 207643) | Lab enriched peat soil microbial communities from McLean, Ithaca, NY, United States - MB29MY | ecosystem: Environmental > Terrestrial > Soil > Wetlands > Peat | place: USA: New York...
AACCCGGACGGGACAACTGGAACATCGCGCTGTTCAAGAGCTTCCTGCTCAGCGAAACGCGGGGCAGCCATTTCGAGCTGCGCTTCGAGTCCTTCAACACGTTCAACCACACGCAGTTCAGCGGCGTGGGCAACAGCTTCTCCAACCTCAGCCAGTTCGGCGTTCCCAACGGTGCGTGGGATCCGCGCGAGCTGCAGTTCGGAGGGAAGATTATCTTTTGATCTTTTGAGCAATCTGCGAGACAGTTGCTCTCACCTGGAGCCGCTGATTCCCATCAGCGGCTCCGCTTTCTTTTTTGCGCTGGCGACCACATCGGCAGGCTGCCGCTTCGGCGCGCTGACGGCGCCTGGCAATCGGCGGTTGGATAAGCTGGAAGCGGATCGCTGGTCGTGCCTGAACTCCCCGAAGTCGAAACTGTCGTCCGTACCATTGCGCCGAAACTTACCGGCCGACACATTGTCCGCGCGCAATTCTCCTCGAATCACGTCGTGAGGGAGAGCTTCGCGCGGCTGGCGAAGCGTGTCGCAGGCCAGCGTATTGGCGCCGTTACCCGCCACGGGAAGTTCATCGTGATCGCCCTCGAGCGCGGCAATCTGCTGGTACATCTCGGCATGACCGGGCGGCTGATCGTGAACGGCGAGACCGGTCCCTACACGCGGGCGGTGTTCGAGCTGGATGAAGGTGAGCTGGTCTACAACGATCCACGCCAGTTCGGGCGCATTGAGTGGAGCGAGGGCCTGCCCGAACGGGTTGCCCGGCTGGGGCCGGATGCGCTGACGGTGAGCGAGGACGAGTTCCTGGCGCGGTTGCGGAAACGCCGGCATGCGCTGGTGAAGCCGTTGCTGCTGAACCAGGCGTTTCTGCGCGGACTGGGCAACATCTACGCCGATGAAGCGTTGTTCGCCGCCGGCATTCATCCGCGAGCCGATGCCGCGCGGTTGAGCAAGGCGCGGGCCCGGCGGTTGCACGGGGCGATGGTCGAGGTACTGCAGGCGGCCATCGCCAGCAAAGGCTCGTCGATTTCCGATTATGTCTACGACGAGGGACGCCGGGGCGGTTATCAGATTCACCTGCTCGCCTACGGGCGAACGGGCGAGCCCTGCGAACGGTGCGGCACGGCGATCCGACGCATCGTACTGGGTGGGCGTGGCACGCACTACTGTCCGAAGTGCCAGCGGAGATAAACGCGGCTGCCGCGTGTCCCCATCTCAGACGTCGATTCTTACGCGCTTCAGGTGCGAAGTCTCGCCGGAGACGATGCGGACGCGGCTTCGGGGAACACCGAAATGGTCGGCAAGGAAGGCGCAGAGCTCGCGGTTGGCTTTGCCCTTTTCAGGAGGCGCGGCGACCTTCACTTTCCAGGTTCCGTCGGCGAGCCGGCCGGCGAGCTCGGTGCGCGAGCTCTTCGGGATCACCTTCACCGCGATATCCACACTCAGGCTCCCGCGAGGACGGCGGCGATGGCGTCGAGCAGCACGCGCGTGCGGCACGGCTTCCTCAGCACATGAGCGACCGGCAGTTCATGCGCGTGGCCGCCGGTGAGCACGATCACGGGGGCGCGGGAGCCAATGGCGGAGATGAGGCGCAAGCCGTCCTCGATCTTTGGTAAACGAAGATCCATGACCACGACGTCGGGCAGTCGGGCTTCCATCCGCGCGGCCGCTTCATCCGCGTCCGCCGCGGCGACCACGGCATAGCCCTCGCGTTCCAGCAGCATCGTGCGCAAGCCGAGCTGATCGCCGTCGTCTTCCACCAGCAGCACGGTGGACATCAGGCGAAGGTGATGGCCGCGATCACGAGACTGGGCATCTGATTGTTCCAGCTCTCGGGGATGTTGTCGAAGGGCAGGCGGAAGGCGCGCGTCTCGCCTGGCTTCAGCGGCGACGCGGACCGTTTCACGATGGCCACGCGCTCGCGCAGCACGATCTGTCCATACGCGTCGTAGAAGACGCACATGATCTCGACAGAGTGCAGCGGCCGGTCGCCCTTGTTCTGAATGTTGCCCTCGATTTCAGTGACGGTTTGTTTCAGGTACGTTTCGGTGGCCTTCATTTGCACGTCACTGAGGTCGAGGTACTTCACGTAACCTTTTGCTTCGGCGGTGAGTGCGGCGACATCCCGCGGCGGCGGCGGAGTGTGCATGAACCAGATGGCGGCCGCGCAGACGGCGACCAGGGCCAGCACTAAGACGATTCTGGATTTGGTGCCCACTGACGACAAGCATATGCGAATTGGCCGGCTCAATCCAGCTGCTGGATGACCGCTGGCGGCCTCGGTCCGGAAACCGGGCGCCTACAGGACAGGCGCGATTCTGACGAGAAATACGATGGATGTCCGCCACTGTCGCCATTCAGCCGCGGAGCGCGGGAGAAGCACGCGCGCGGGTTCGCGCCCTGCTGGGCACTCCCGTGGTGCTGGCCGGATTGCTGGCCTGTCTGACCTTCTGTTTCTGTTGTCTCCATTTCAGCGATCCCGACACGTGGTGGCATCTCAAGGTCGGGCAGGAGGTCTGGAACACGCACACGGTTCCGATGGCGGATCACTGGTCGTTCACGGTGTATGGGCATCCCTGGCTGCCGCATGAATGGTTGTCGGAGCTGTTCCTGTATGCGATCTTCCATTTCTTCGGATACGCCGGCCTGCAGCTCTGGCTGTGCCTCGCCGCCAGCGCGATCGTCGTGCTGAGCTACGCGCTTTGCTACCGCTACTGCGGCGACGCGAACGTAGCGGCGCTGGGCGGGTTCCTGACGTTCTTCTTCGGCAGCATCGGGTTCTCCATTCGGCCGCAGGTGGTCGGATACCTGTTTCTGGTGGTTGAGTTGCTGCTGCTGCAGCGGGCGTTTTCCGGGAAGCCGCGGACGCTGTGGTGCATGCCGGTGCTGTTCGCGGTCTGGGTGAACTGTCATGGGTCGTATCCGCTGGGGCTGGGGATTCTGGTGGCGGCCGTCGGGTGCTGGTGCTGGCGCTATCGCTGCGTGGGGCGGCATGTACGGTTTCTGGCGGCCGTAGTCTTGGTTTCCGCCGCCGCGCTGCTGTGCAATCCAGTGGGATGGCGGTTGCTGACGTATCCGTTCGACGCGCTCGTGCACCAGCAGGACGGGCTGAACTTCTCCCAGGAGTGGCTGCCGACGACCATCCAGGATGTGCGTGGATTCGGCCTGGTGCTGGTGGTGGCGGCGATCGGCGTGGCAGCTCTGGCCGGGCGAGCGAGAGCGTCGCTGTTTGAGCTTCTGGTGTTCGTGCCGGTGACGGTGCTGGCAATTCAGCATCTGCGGATGCTGTTCGTGTTTGGGATCGTGTGCGCACCGCTGGTGTCGCGGATAGTGGCGGATCTTCGCGGCCCGCGCGCGCCGAGCCGCGACCATCTGCCGACGAACGCGGTGCTGCTGGGACTCATCGCGCTGCTCTGTTTCGCGATGTTCCCATCGGCGGGGAGGATCGAAGCCGACGTTGAAGCACGCAATCCGGTGAAGGCCGTTGAGTTCATTCGACAGGCGCGGCTCGCCGGGCCCATGATGAACGACTACAAGTGGGGCGGGTACCTGGTCTGGGCGCTGCCGGAACACCGGATCTTCATCGACGGCCGCGCCGACGTGTTCGACTGGGCGGGCGTGCTGCGGCGCTATCGCCAGTGGGTGTCTCTGGAGAGCGATCCCGCGCGTCTGCTCGACGATTACCGGGTCGGGTTCTGCCTGCTGCCGGCGAACGGGGCGCAGGCTCACGTGATGCAGCACCTGGCCGGGTGGCGGCAGGCGTATTCGGACAGTGTTGCGGCGGTGTTCGTGCGGGCGGAGGCGGCCGGACCGCTGTCTGCGGTCGCGGTCCGGTAAGCTGCCACACGTTGGTTCCGCAATGAGCCAAACAAGTCTGAAATTGCTGCACGTTAGCCAGCCACGAGACGTGGACCGTGATTCTCTCGGTTCTCCGAAATTGAAGTCGGCTGTCCAGTGGATTCCGGAAGATCTCATGGAACGGCGACTCCTGAAAATTCTTCGCGACGAAAAGAAAAAACCGATCTTTCAAAGTCGTGGCGACCTCGTGCTCCTTGGGCGTGAGCGACAGTCCTCCTGATCGCTCCTTCAGGCCCTTCACCTCTACGGCCAGGAAGTCGCTGGCGTCACCCAGCCGCAATCGAAAATCGAAGCCGCATCCGAGCCGTGTCGTGTTCTCCAGCACGTGGGCCTTGAATCCGGGGAGACTGGCGTGCACAGACTCATCCTGAACGGCGGGAGAAACGAATGGTTCTCAGAACACCAGTTCCTGGAGCCATCTGTAGGGCAGCCCTACGAATAGCACCACCTTGACGAGGGTGTCTTTCGTGGTATTATCGAGTCGGCTCGATCCAGCGCGTGCGGTGAGCGACGGAGATCCAGACCCGCTGCGCGCGGTTTGAGCGAATGAGCGCACAGGCGCGTCGGCGCGCGCAGTGGACAACCGAGATTCGGGCGCCGGAGCGGCCGTTGTGCGCGGTTAAGAGTGTGAGCGCCGGCGGCGTCACATGCCGCGGCGCGATTGTTTTGCGTTCAGCATCCCGCACCCGGGCTGCTGGAGGTTGCGAATGGGTTTGTCGAACCAGCCTGCCTCGCGCGGCGTCCTTGCCGCAAGCAACGCGTCGTTTCCCAATCTGTCAGGCCCCATTTACCGGGCCCCGTTTCATCAGGCCTTTTATCCCGAAAGGAGGCTGCCATGTTAGCAGCAATCGCAGAGAAGAACGCGTACGATATCGCGACCGAGAACTTCGAGATCGCGGCGGACGCGCTGGAGATGGACAAGAGTACGCGGGAGATGATCAAATATCCCGAACGAACGCTGATCGTGACCGTGCCCGTGCGCATGGAGAATGGCACCGTGCGTCGCTTTGAAGGGTACCGGGTGCAGCACAGCACCGTGCGCGGTCCCGGAAAAGGCGGCATCCGCTATCACCCGAGGGTCACGCTGGACGAGGTGAAGGCGCTGGCCACCTGGATGACGTGGAAGTGCGCGGTGGTGAACATCCCGTTCGGCGGCGCCAAGGGCGGGGTCACCTGCAACCCGAAGGAGATGACGCAGGGCGAGCTGGAGCGGCTCACGCGGCGCTACGCCAGCGCGATTCTGCCGCTGATCGGCCCCGAGCAGGACATTCCCGCGCCCGATGTGTACACGAACCCGCAGACCATGGCGTGGATCATGGACACCTACAGCATGATGCGCGGCTATACCATTCCCGGCGTGGTGACCGGCAAGCCGCTGAGCCTGGGCGGATCTCTGGGGCGCAACGAGGCGACCGGGCGCGGCGTGTTCTACACGATCCAGAGCGCCTGCGAACACCTGCGCATGAATCCGAAAGAGCTGACGGTGGTGGTGCAGGGCTTCGGAAACGCGGGCTCGATTTCGGCCAGCCTGCTGCATGGGCTGGGGGCGCGCGTGATTGGCGCCAGCGATTCCAACGGATGTGTTTTCAACCGCCGCGGACTGGACGTGCCGAAGCTGATCCAGCACAAGGAGACCACCGGCCGGGTTGCCGGATTCCCCGAGGCCGAGGCGATCGGGCCCGAGGAGCTGCTGGCGCTGGATTGCAACATTCTTGTTCCAGCCGCTCTGGAGGCCACGGTCCACGAAGAGAACGCCGGTCGAGTGAAGGCGCGGATTGTGGCTGAAGCGGCGAACGGACCGCTGACGCCTGCTGCCGACGCCATTCTCGAGGACAAGGGCGTTTTCATCATCCCGGACATTCTTTGCAATGCCGGCGGCGTCACGGTGTCCTACTTCGAGTGGGTGCAGGACGAGTCGCACTTGTTCTGGGAGGCGCAGGACATTTACAACCGGCTGGAGAAGGTGATGAAGACGGCGTTCAACGACGTGCTGAAGCTGCGCATCGAGCGGCGCGTGGCCATGCGCACCGCGGCGAACATGCTGGGCATCAGCCGGGTAGCCGAAGCGACCAAGCTGCGCGGCCTGTATCCGTGAGCTTGTGGGGCAGGATTGCATCCTGCGCGCGGTTTGTAACCGCGCTCGGGCCGATTGCAAATCGTTGCCCAGAGGGCACCCAAGGTTGAAAACCTGCCCCACACTCTTTCGATCAGGGCTTGCGAAACGTCAGGCAGTACATCCTGCCGCCGACGATCAGCCGCGACTGAACCTCGTTCATCGCCGGCGGCACCAGACCGACCGGGCAGAAGGCGGCTCCCTCGGTGCCCTGATAGTACTTCCGGGTCAGCGGGTTCTTGCTGTACATCCCGCTGATCACCTTGTCGGTCTCGTCGATGATGACGAGTTTCGTGCCCGGCCGGGCCACGCGAATCATCTCCTCGATGGCGCGCGATTTATCGTTGAAGAAGTTGATCCCGCCGACGTGGAAGACGCAGTCGAAGACGGCATCGCGGAACGGTAGCCGCTCGGCTTCGCCCTGGAACAATTCGGCGGCGCGGCGCCACTTGCGCAGATTGCGAACGCAGCGGTGCAGCATACCCCATGACAGGTCCAAACCGAAGATCTCGGCGTCCAGCCGGAGATGGCGCAGATTGCCACCGGTGCCCACGGATACTTCAAGCACGCGCGCGCCGGGTGGGACTTCCAACTCGCCAATGTATTCGAGTCGAAAATCCGGTTTGCGCAGGATCCACGTGTACAGGCGCTCCGCAATGTCGTAGCCGGGCGCGAGCCGGTCGTACATCGTCTGATACTTCCGATTCAGGCCTTCCACATCGCCCAGAAAGATCGGAATGCCTTCCCGAACGGGGAAAGGCGTGCCGGTTTCAGGGTTGACCAGGGCGTCGCCGTTTAGTTCCAGTGGGGCGTGCGTGTCCGGATCGCACAGCAGGGCGAGAGATCGCGGGTTCATGAGGGTCTACCCCGTACAACGCGCGGCCGGGACGCTGAGTTCCCTCGAATATGCTGATAGGGAATGCCGGAACCGCCTCTGCTTGAGTTTTGCAACGTATCTGTGATGCGCGGCGAGCGCCTGGCGCTGCGGGATGTCTCGCTGCGCGTGGAGCCGGGCGAGCATGTGGCGATTCTCGGTCCGAACGGCTGCGGCAAGTCCACGTTCATCAAGGCCATCACGCGGGAGTGCTACCCGCTGGCAAGGGATGGCGCGTCGCTGCGAATCCTCGGGCAGGAGCGCTGGAACGTCTTCGAACTGCGCTCGCTTCTGGGGATCATCACCAACGACCTGGTTGCCTCCTGTACGCGCGAGGCAAGCGGGCTGGAGATCGTGTTGTCGGGTTTCTTCAGCAGCGTGCGGGTGATGCCGTATCATCGCGTGGAGCCGGAAATGGTGGAGGCTTCCATGGAGGCGCTGCGGACCATGGAGGTGGATCATCTGGCGGATCGCGAGATGACCGAGATGTCGTCCGGCGAAGTCCATCGCGTGGTGACCGCGCGGGCGCTGGTGCACAAACCGCGGGCCCTGCTGCTGGACGAGCCGTGCACATCGCTGGATCTGCGGGCGCAGCGCGAGGTTCGACGGATTTTTCGAAATCTGGCGCAGTCGGGACTCGGGTTGATTGTGGTGACACACGATCTGGCGGACATCATTCCCGAGGTAGAGCGTGTGATTCTGTTGCGCTCCGGGCGGGTTGAGGCGGATGGGAGCAAGCGCGAAATTCTCGCGGCGGAACGGATCGGTGCGCTGTTTGGGATCCCGGTTGAACTGTTGGAGCGAGACGGGCATTATCATCTGGTTTGAGAACCGCTCCCTCCGGTCGCGGCTCGGAGTGGATTACCAGAAGTAAGTGGCCACCACGGTCGGGGACGCCGGGGTTCCCGAAATCACCCTCACATGGAGGACGAGCTGGAGATTCTTCCGCTGCCAGCCGCTCGGGGCGTTGCGAAAGGCGTCGGCCATCAGTTCCGGCCGGCTCACCAGCTCGGCCGCGGCATTGGTGCCGTACTGGGTGGCGCCCGCGATCTCCAGAAGCATGGCGTGCGTTTCCGGATGGAACACGCGGGAGACGATGGCGTAGTCTTCGTCCGTCCGGCGGTCGAGACCTTCGTGCGCCACCGACCATGCGGTCGGCTTGCCGTTATCGGTGACCGTCAGCGGGCGTTTGTCGGCGTCGATAAAATAGCGCAATTCGCTGCTGATTTCCTTCCAACGCGTGTAGGAATAACCGACCAGCACGGTGGGGGAAGTGCGCAGGTCGGCAAAAGAAACATCGCTGCCGATTTTCACCTGCCAGCGTTGATTCATGCGGCTCAGCAGCGAGCCCAGACGCGAGACGGCCATCAGGTCGCCACCGCCGACGAACTGATCGGTCAGCAGGGTGAATTCGTTCAGGCGCGGTGGCCCGGTTTCGCCGGCTGGCCGGTCGAGCGCATATACCGGCACGTACGCGGCGGAGATGAGGACCGGCTGCGACCCCTGCAGCATGGGAGCCCAGAACTGATCGAGGGCGGTTTCGGCCGGGCGGGCGCGGAGGAGAAAAAGGGCGGCAGCCACGATCACGACAGCCGCGGCCAGCGCGACCATCAACGTGCGGGAGCGGGGTCTCGCGGGCTGAGCACCCGCGGCATCGTGGCCATGATCATCGGATTGCGCGAGCGCGTGGAATTCGGGAATGTAGGTGCCGGCGGGCAGCTCAATGCGCAGAGTATCCTGCGTGCCCTCTGTGCTGTAATACCTGTCGAGGCGTTTGCGGACTTCGCCGGCCTTTACTCTCACCGTTGCGTCGTCGGCGGGATCGTAGGCTGCGGGACGGGCAAAGACGTCGATGCCGATGGTGCGCTCTTTGAGCGTGTCGGTGCGGCCGGCCAGGGTATTTTCGACGACGTAGCGGAGGAATTCCTGCGAGCGCTTGCTGGTGCGGAACTCCTGGCTGGCAAGAACGCGGGCAAGCTCTTCGCGCACGGCTGTCTGCTGATCGCGTCCCGGGCCAACCGCATCCCGGCCCGTGACGTGCGACACTACCGGACTTCGCCCGTCGGCCATGCCCTAACCTCGCCAACCCCACCTCGAAGCAAATACCGGCACAACGGAGCGCACCGCCCCGGCTTTGCGCGAATACGTTGCAGGCGGCTCCGCCCTGTGCGGGCTTACGAAGCAAGTATATCAGTGCGCGGGCAAGGGCTCCTCCACCTTCAGAAACTGGTCGGCGCGCACATTGGTGAGCTGCTGGGAGGCGCCGCGCGGCCACGTGATATCCACTTCGCGAATCTCTTTTTCCGCGCCCAGCCCGAAGTGCACGCGCTTGTCGCTGGAAGACATGAAGCCGACGCTTACCGAGACGTGGTTGTAGAGCACACGGCCGGAGGCGGTAACGAGCTTCACTTTCGCTCCGATGGCGTCCCGATTGCTATAGCGGCCGACCAGATCCAGAGTCAGCCAGTGATTGCCGTTTCCGCCGGAATTGATCAGAATGCGCGGGCGCTCCATCAGCGACGTGACCACCAGATCTTCGAAACCGTCGTTGTTGAGATCACCGACGGCCGAGCCGCGCTGAAAGCCGACATGAAGGAAGTCGGGACCCATCTGAGCGGAGACGTCCACGAATTGCCTGCCTTCGATATTGCGGAACATGGTGTCATGCTGGCGCGCGTTGGGCTTGACGTTATCCACGTCGCCATTGGCGGAGTAAAGATCCAGCCAGCCGTCGTTGTCGTAATCGATGAACGCGTTGCTCCAGCCGGAGAGCTGCTGGCTGAGCTGCTGGATCTTCACCTGATCGGGCACATAGCGGAAGAACGCGCCGCGATTGCGGTATAGCTGCCAGATCTGGCCCATCAGGTTATTCGTGAAGATGTCCACGCGGCCGTCGTTGTCGTAGTCCTTGGCATCGCTGCCCATCGACGAGACCGCCCGGGCATCGTCGTTGTAAGCGACGCCGAGTTGGAGCCCTTGTTCCTCGAAAGTGCCGTCGCCTTTGTTGATGAAGAGCGAGTTGGGTTCCGTATCGTTGGCGACGAACACGTCCTGATATCCGTCGTTGTTGAAATCGGCGATGGAGATGCCCATGCCTTTTCCGGGCGCGGCGGCAAACCCGGATTTCTCGGTGACATCCTCGAACCGGCCTTGGCCGAGGTTGTGATAGAGGCGGTGGACGGCGCGCGGATAGAACGTGGGGCTGCAGTAGTATTCGACGCCGGCTACGCTGCAGCGGCGGTCGGTCTGCGGCGTCCACGTCGTGTAATTGGAGACAACCAGATCGAGCAGGCCGTCGTTGTCGTAATCGAACCAGGCGGCCTGGACACTGAGGGTGTTCGGCGGCTTCCGGATCCCCGACTGCTCGGTGACATCGGTGAAGGTGCCGTCGCCGTTGTTGTGATAGAGGACGTTGCGGCCGGCTCCGCAGATGAAGATGTCCTCGTAGCCATCGTTGTCGTAGTCGCCGATCGCGACTCCCAGGTTGTAGTCGAGATTCTCGCCGAGCAGTCCGGCTTTCTTCGTCACATCCTCGAAGGTGCCGTCTCCTTTGTTGTGGAGAAGGCAGTTATAGAAGCTCGGATTGGTCTTCTTCATCTCCGGTAGTTTTGCCCCGTTGGTAAAGAAGATGTCCTCGCGGCCGTCGTTGTCGTAATCGAAGATAGCGACGCCGCCGGCCATTGGCTGGACGAAGTACTTGCGCGGCGATAAGTCGTTATTGGTGAAGTAAGTGAATCTGGAGCGCCGGGCGATATCGGTGAAACGGGGCTGCGAAGGTTGAAACGCGAGAGCGACGGCTGCCAGGCAAAAGGCGGACGCGGCGATTGGCACGATGGCATCCCGCGGCGAGTTTGCGACCCGCCTCCGGAGGCCGATTGAAAATCGGCCGCAGGTTGAAAACCTGCCCCACCACTTCATTTCGCGCCGCTCGCCGGGTCCGGTACTCCGGAGACGTTCCTTTTCAGTGTCTCCGTGTTCTGCTGGATCTTCTGGGCGGCGCTCTTCTGCAACGCAAATTCGCGGGCGGCATCATCCTTGCGACCCAGCTCCTGGTAGGCATGGGCGAGCGTCATGTGGATGGTCGGGTTGTCGGGCGCCAGCTTTGCGGCGGCTTCAAGCGGCGCAACTGCGTCCGACGCCCGGTCGGAATCGAGCAGACAGCGGCCCAAACCAAACCATGGTTCTGCGATATTGGGGCTGAGCTTCGTGGCATTGGTGTAATGTTCAATCGCCTTCGGCAGCCGGCCACCCTTACGCGCCAGTTCGCCCAGCAGATACTCGGCGCCGGTGTTCCGCGGATAGACCTTCAGCTCCTCTTCGAATTCCTTGCGCGCATCGTCGTTGGAGGTGGCCGTGGCCGGCAGAGTCAGGATGAGCTGTCCGATGCGAAAGTGAATGCCCGGCATGCGCGGCTCTCGTGCCAGAAGGATCTTATATTCGGCGATGGCCTTGTCCCACTGGCCCTGCTTTTCGAAGTTCTCGGCATTTAGCTCCACCACCAGGGGCGAATCGGGTGCGGCATCCATCATCTCCTTCGAAGTTCTCGCCGCGAGGTCCGAATAAACATGCGTGGCCATGAACAGGATCTCGGGGTCGTGGGGGAACTCCTGCTGCAGCCAGGAAAGCAGAGTGGTCGCCGCGCTCTGGTGATCCAGAACCATGGCGCAACGCACCCCGGCGGCGCCCATGCGGCGCTTGAGCTGAGGGTCCTTAAGCTGGTCGGCTTGTTCGAGAGCCTGGCGGATGAGCGGCATGGCGTCGGCGCATTGCCCGTGCTCGGCGAGCTCAGTCGCGTGCGTCGCGGTGTCCGATGCCGATTGCGCGTGCACGATGGCGCCTATGAAAAACAGAATTACTGCGGCGCGATTCACAATTACCGTTCCTGTTCAAGTCTACGCGATTGGGGCGTGGACGCAAAGCTTTTCAGGTCCGCTGGAGAAATCCATGAAGAGATCGGAAATCCGCTTGAAATGAATCAGTTGACTGGGGTTACGAACGTGTTCGTAACAGGTGCGACAACGGTTTGGAACTGGACACACCTGCGGAGCCGGGCACAGGATGGCGTGTACAGCGCTCAGGGGACTACAGTCGGTGGTCCGGCGGTCACGTTTGCCGCGCGGACATGTTTTGCGTAGCCGGGATGGCGACGCGCCGGCTGGGAGGGGGCGCTCCCAACATATGCAGGTTTTGAAAGGAGCTTGAATGCAACGAAAGCGCTACTCGACAGGATGGGTTCTGGCGCTGATTCTGGTCGCGGCCCTCGTTTCGGCGATCCCGCTGGGAGCGCAGGACGTGACCGCGTCAATTGCCGGCACGGTGAGCGATACCAGCGGCGCCGTGGTCGCCGGGGCTACAGTGGTGGCCAAGGATATTGATCGCGGAACCACGTTTCCGACGGCGACTGACAGTGCGGGATTCTACAATCTCGCGCGCCTTCCCGTTGGCCGCTACGAAGTAAAGGTGCAAGATGCCGGCTTTGAGACCGCCGTTAACCCGAGCGTCGAACTCGTCGTCGGTCAGGTCGCGAAACTCAACTTTCAGTTGAAGGTCGGCAACGTCAGTCAGACGGTGGAAGTGACCAGCGTCGCTCCGCTTCTGCAGACCGAGACGACGTCGCTCAACTCGGTGATGGAAGCGAGCGCCATCGCTAACCTGCCCCTTGAGACCCGTAACTACAACCAACTGACGCTGCTGGGCCCCGGTGCAATTACCACCAGTCCGGCTGCGTTCAATACTGGTGAGCCGGGGTTCAACGCGGGCCGCCCCTACATCAACGGAAACCGCGAGCAGGCCAATTACTACCTGCTGGATGGCATGGAGAACACGGAGTTTGTAGACAACAACGTCGCTTACGTGCCAAACCCCGACGCGATCGAGGAATTCAACCTCATCACCAACAACCCGTCAGCGGAGTATGGCCAGTTCATGGGCGGCGTCATCAGTGTCGTTACCAAGTCGGGCACCAACGGTTATCACGGCGACGCGTACGAATACCTGCGCAACGACGCCATGAACGCCAACGAATGGTCGCGCAACTTCAGCCAGGATCCCGCCACCAGCGGCGCGCCGCAGCCCCTGCGATGGAATAATTTCGGGACCACTTTCGGCGGCCCGATCAAGAAGAACAAGTTGTTCTTCTTCGTCGATTATCAGGGTTCGCGCTTCGATCACCCCACCACTGTTGTCCCGGTCACCACATTCACATCCGCCGAAAGAACGGGCAATCTGACCGATCTCGGCGTAACGCTGCACTACCCGGGCACCAACGTCGCCATGCCATCCAACCTGAACGATGCAGCCGTTTGCGGCGCCAATCAGACGATGGGCGTGGATCCCTGTATCACCGGCCTGAGCAAGACGGCTCTGGCGATCATGAATATCATGCCTCAGGCAGGCTTCGGCGGCCTCGTCAATAACGCCTCCGACGCGGAGCATGATTTCGTGAACATCGACCAGGGCGACGCCAAGGTGGATTACGCTCCCACGGACAACGACCACCTCTCGGCGCGCTACTCGCAGCAGCGCAACCTGCAGCAGTTCATCAACAGCCAGCCGCTATTGTACAGCGGCTCCGGTGGAAACAATCTGCCCTTATGGAGCGGCGTGATCAACTACACTCACACGTTCTCTCCCACCCTTCTGAACGAGTTTCGCGTCGGCACGACCTACTTTCCGGCTGAAGGCAACGTCCAGAGCCCCGGTTCGACCGATTACGGCCAACTGATTCAGGGCGAGCCGACCAGCTTCCTCCCGCTCATCAGCTTTTCGGGAACATCGCTCGGCCAGTTCGGCACGGTGGACGCGGCGGAGATATTCCATCAGACATCGATCCTGGCCGAAGATACAGCCATCTGGACGCATGGCTCGCACAGCATGAAGTTCGGATATCAGTTCATCCGCTACCGGAACGATTATGTTCCCTCCACCAGCAACGATGGCGCTGCGGGACAGATCCAGTTCAACGGAACTTACACGGGCAATGCGGAGGCTGACTTCCTGCTCGGCCTGCCTTCTTACATGGGCTACGGGCTGGGTTACTCCGGAACCGTTGGCCAGCGGAACAACGCCGAGGGCGCCTACATCCAGGATGACTGGAAGATCACTCCGAAGCTGACGCTGAACCTCGGGCTTCGTTGGCAGCTCTTCACGCCGATCTATGAGGTCGGCAACCGTATGACCAACTTCGGCGAGACCAGCGGCGCAATCGAACTGGCCGGCGTGGACGGCAACAGCCGCGCGCTCTATAACGAGTACAATGGCATCGCCAACTTCCTGCCGCGCCTCGGCATCGCGTGGAATCCTTTCACCAATACCGTGATCCGCACGGCGTTCGGCCGCACCAGCTTCCAGGAAGGCACCGGCGAATACAACCGGCTGGCGACCAACGCTCCATGGAACATCGATCTGTCTCAGCAATGGGACGGCGCCAATGGAATCCCGGCGAACCAGGTTACTCTCGACCAGGGCTTTACGGGTCTCGGCTCTGTTACCGGGTGCACGGTGCAGAACGTGACCTCCGCTCCCGCGGCCTGCTTCGCGGGAATCCGCATTCACATGACCGATCCCAACTATCGGCCCGCAGTTTCGAATCAGTGGAACTTCTCGATTGAGCAGCAACTGACCAGTTCCACAACGCTTCAGGCTGCGTATGTGGGACAGCACAGCGATCACCTGGCGTCGATCATATTTGCGGGTCAGGACGTGCTTGAGCCGGGCGGCGTGGTCGCTCCGAGTCCTTACCTCGCGGGCAATCCGGCCATTCATGCCGACGGGCCGGGTCAGATCCGGCTGAACGCAACGTGGGGCATCCAGAACTACGACGCCCTTCAGTTGACGTTCCAGCAGCGGCTGAGCCACGGTCTCGCCATGCAGGCGAACTATACGTGGTCGAAGTGCCTGACCAATAACTTCGGCTACTACGGCCGTTATGGTGACGCAACCGCGAGCCAGGCCAGCGCGGACATCGCCTTCCAGCAGAATGCCTATGACATGAACGCTGATTATGGTCTTTGCGATCACGACGTGACCAACGTGTTCAACGGATACCTCAACTATGAGCTGCCTTACGGCAAAGGCCGCATGTTCGGCCAAAATGCCAGCCCCGTTCTCAATGCGGTTCTTGGTGGCTGGAACATCAACGCCATCTTCACCGTTCATGGCGGCTTCCCGATTTCCATGCTCGACTGGGCGGGCGATCCGGGCACCGGCTCGGCGCAACCCCGTCCGAGCTGCCTCGGACCGTCCGTTGCGACTCCTTACGCGGAGAACCCCGCTTCCAACGGCGGCGGCTATGTATGGTTCAGCCTGGCCAACATGGCGGATCCGCCCGCGGGGCAGTTCGGCAATTGCGCCGTGAGTACCGAAAGAGGCCCCGGCCTGAAGACGATTGACATGGAACTCGCGAAGCAGTTCGCGATTCCGGGTCATGAAAAGCAGTACCTCGAATTCAAGGCCCAGGCCATCAATGCCTTCAACACGCCGATTCTCTACGCCAACGGCTATTCCGTCGATGTGTTCAACGATGCACAGAAAGCATCGGAGGCCAGCGGCGCGATCAACGGTCCGGCGGGTGTGGTCAACACGTCGCTGGGAGCTCGCAACATGCAACTCGCTCTGAAGTACGTGTTCTAGTTTCGTTTGACACGGGCGCGCGGCTCGGCATCCCAGTGGGACTGGGCCGCGCATTTGTCCACGACGAATCCCGCGAGGCCACTGCCATGTCGCTCATGTTGGACGAAATCCGGCAACAGCCGGCCGCGCTCGATCACGCACTTAGCACCGAGGTGCAGCGCTTTCGCGATCTGCAGGAGCACTTTGAGCGGCACCGGCCACGCTTCATCGTAATCGCGGCGCGGGGAACTTCAGATAACGCGGCGCAGTTTGGCCGTTACCTGATCGAAATCACCACGGCCATCCCGGTCTCTCTGGCGGCGCCGTCGGTATTTACGCTCTACAACGGACAACTCGATTTTCGCGAAGTCCTGTTCGTGGGCATCTCGCAATCGGGCGAATCGACCGACGTCAACATCGCGGTGGAAGAGGCGCGACGCTGCGGCGCCACCACTATGGGTATTACGAATGTGATCGGCAGTCCACTGTCGCAGACGGCCGATCACGTTATTCTCCTGCATGCCGGCGACGAAAGCAGCGTGGCGGCCACCAAGACCTGGACGTCCCAGCTCCTCATGATGTACCTGCTGGCGTGGAGCCTGGGCGCTCCGTTGTCTCTTGACGACATCAGTCGGATTCCCGGCTGGGTGCAGGCGGCACTCGAGTGCGAGAACGACATCGCAGAGCGGGCGCGGGCGTACACTTTCGCGGAGAAGGCGATCGTCGTGGGCCGCGGATTCAATTACTGTAACGCGCTGGAGTTCGCCCTTAAGCTGATGGAGGCCTGCTACATCGTCACCGGCAGTTTTTCCTCCGCCGATTTCCTGCATGGTCCGGTAGCCATCACCGAGCGCGGCATTCCCGCGTTTGCGTTCGCTCCACCGGGGCCGACGTGGCCGGGGATGCACGCGGTGGTCGAGAAACTGCGCGGCGCGCTGGCTTTGCCGCTGTTGATCACCGATGAACGCAATCGCGAGGCGGCGGGGCCGGCTGACAATGTGATTCTTCTTCCCGACCCCGGTTTCGGAGGAAGCCGGCTGCCGGCAGACTTGTTTACGCCAATTCCGTATGCAATGCCAGGCCAGTTACTGGCTGCGCACCTTGCCGAGATCAAAGGCCTCAATCCCGACTGCCCGCGCATGCTCTCCAAGGTGACACAGACGCTGTGAGGGCGCAGCACACCAGCCCGCGTTTGTCGGTTACCATCGCTCCAGGGCGTACTTCATGCAACTGACTTATGTGGACTGGACTGTTGTCGCTCTCTACTTTCTGTTCAACATCGCGATCGGGCTTTACTATCGCGCCCGCGCGGGAAAGAACATTTCCGAATTCTTCCTCTCCGGCAGGAACGTGCCGTGGTGGCTCGCCGGTACCTCCATGGTGGCCACTACGTTCGGCGCGGACACTCCGCTGGCGGTCACCGGGCTGGTCGCCGTGGGAGGCATCGCGGGGAACTGGCTCTGGTGGAACATGGTCGCCAGCGGCATGATGACCGTGTTCTTTTACGCTCGCCTGTGGCGGCGTTCCGGCGTCATGACCGACATCGAGTTCGCCGAGATCCGCTACAGCGGCAAGGCGGCGGCCTTTTTGCGCGGCTTTCGCGCACTTTATCTGGGTATCCCCATCAACTGCATCATCCTGGGCTGGGTGAATCTGGCGATGGTGAAGATCCTGATGCTGGTGCTGGGCATCTCGAAGACGCAGGCGCTGCTGTTGGTGATCGGGATTATTGCGCTGACGTCGCTCATCTCCACGCTGTCCGGGCTCTGGGGAGTGCTGGTCACGGATCTTTTCCAGTTTGTTGTGAAGATGGGAATGATCATCGTGCTCGCCGTCTTTGCGGTGGGCGCAGTCGGCGGTATGGGCGCACTGAAGATGAAGCTGGCGGCGGTGGATCATGCACGGGCGCTGGCCGGCGGACACGGCTCGGTACTCTCGTTCATTCCGGACACGGACTCCACGTGGATGCCGCTAATTACATTTCTCGTGTACATCGGTATGAGCTGGTGGGCCACCTGGTACCCGGGAGCGGAGCCGGGCGGCGGCGGATACGTGGCGCAGCGCATGTTCTCGGCAAAGGATGAGCGGCACTCGCTGCTCTCGACGCTGTGGTTCAACATCGCGCATTATGGACTGCGGCCCTGGCCGTGGATCCTCGTCGGGCTGGTTTCACTCGTGATGTTTCCCGGGCTGAAGGACGCGGAGAGCGGTTATGTGCTGGTGATGATCCGCTGTCTGCCGGCTTCGCTGCGCGGTCTGATGGTGGCGGCCTTCATGGCGGCCTTCATGTCCACGATCGCGACGCAACTGAACTGGGGGGCCAGTTACCTGGTCAATGATTTCTACCGGCGGTTCTGGCGGCCGGCCGCGTCGGACAAGCACTATGTGCGCGTGTCGCAGCTTGCCACGGTGTTACTAACCATCATCTCGGCGGTGATCACTTTCTATCTCGATTCCATTGCCGGCATGTGGAAGTTACTTCTGGCGACAGGCGCGGGCACGGGGCTCGTGTTGCTGCTGCGCTGGTATTGGTGGCGGATCAACGCCTGGAGCGAGATCTCGTCGATGATCGCCGCGATTGTCGTTTCGGTCTCCCTGCAGACCGTATGGCATCTGGACAACGGGCAGCCGCGCGATTTCGCCTGGCTCATGATCATCACCGTCGCCATCACGACCGTCGTCTGGCTCGTTGTCACGCTGCTCACGGGGCCGGAACCAAAGGAGGTGCTGATCGAGTTCTATCGCCGGACGCGGCCCTCGCTCGCGGGTTGGCGGCCTGTCGCGAAGCTTGCCCCGGATGTCCGGCCCTCCCGCGATGGCTGGAGCAACGCTCTGGATTGGGTAGCTGGTCTTGCTCTGATCTACGGATTCCTGTTTGGCGCCGGCAAGCTTATTCTGATGGACTATGCGGCGGGAGCGGGGTTGCTGGCGCTGGGCGCCGCGGCTGGCGCATTTATCTGTTTTGACTTATCGCGGCGTGGATGGAGCAGTATCGCGGAGTAACTCATGACACCGGAACTTACTCCTGTTCTCGATCCCGGCTTCCTTCCCGCCGCATCATGGAATCGCGCGTATCGCACGAAAGTGCGCGAGAGCGGTGGTGATCCCCTCATCATCGCTCTCGAGCGCGGCCAGGGCGCGGTCTCCGTTTACGAAACGCGAATACTGCCGCACGTGGGCGAGTTCATAAAGTTGAACAACCTCTACGTCGAGCGGGCTCTCAAGTTCCTGCTGTGGCAGAAGGGTGGACACCGCATCACCATCGCCGGTAACCCGCGCGTTGCAGACCATCTGCGCGGTGTTTACTCGCCCGCCGGGGCCCGCGCGTTCGACTACGAATTCATGGGCGAGCGAGTGTACAAAGCGCCATTTGTGATCGAATCGGCGCCTCTCGAAGACGCGCCGCAGTGTTCCGAGAAAGCCGTGCCGCTCGGCCGTCACTGCGACGGCTGCCGCATCGGGTTCGACCTCGGCGGCAGCGACCGCAAGTCGGCGGCGATGATCGATGGCAGCATCGTCTTCAGCGAGGAGGTCGCCTGGGACCCTTATTATCAGACCGACCCGAGTTATCACTTCGATGGCATTGACGACTCGCTTCGTCGAGCTGCCGCACACCTGCCTCGCGTCGATGCGATCGGCGGGAGCGCCGCTGGTGTCTACATCGACAGCGAGCCACGGGTAGCGTCCATCTTCCGCGGTCTGACGGCCGAGCAGTTCGAATCCGGCGCGAGGCCGATCTTCCATCGCCTGCGCGAGCGCTGGAATAACGTACCCTTTCTCGTGGTGAACGACGGCGAAGTAGCCGCTCTCGGCGCATCCATGGCACTTGGCGACAACGCTGTACTCGGCATCTCCATGGGCACCAGTCAGGCGGCGGGCTACGTGACGCCGGAGGGCTTCATCACAGACTGGCTCGACGAACTGGCCTTCGCGCCCATCGACTATCGCGAGGATGCTCCGCGTGATGAATGGTCCGGCGATATCGGTGTGGGCGCGCAGTATTTTTCGCAGCAGGCGGTGGCGCGATTGCTGCCGGCGGCGGGGATCGATGTACCGTCGGACATGCCCTTTGCCGAACGTCTCTCGCGCACGCAGCAACTGATGTCCGGCGGCGATGAGCGCGCACATCGCGTTTTTGAAACCATCGGCAGTTACTTAGGCTACGCCGTTGCTCATTACGCCGATTTCTACGAGCTGCGGCATGTGTTCGTGATGGGGCGGGTCACGTCGGGTGAAGCCGGAGACGTAATTCTCCGGGAAGCCCGCCGCGTTCTCGAGGCTTTTCCCGAACACGCCGGAATTCGCCTGCATCTCGCCAGCGAGCAGGACAAGCGTCACGGACAGGCGGCGGCAGCCGCGACACTTCCGGTGCTGGAGTTCACAGATCGCTGCGACGCGCGCAATCAAAGCGCGAGATCCGGGCGGAGTGGCGACCGTTGTGAGCGGGCTGAAGGAAAGCTACGGTAGTGCTATGAAACTGCGAAACGCGAATTCCGACATTTTCGTACCTGACGGCGCTCCGCTCGATGCGGCGCTGGCGCGTACCACGCATATGAGCGTCTCCGCGCATCAGGACGACATCGAGATCATGGCCTATCACGGGATCGCCGAGTGCTATGGCCGTTCCGACCGCTGGTTCACCGGGGTCGTCGTCACCAATGGAGCGGGCAGCCCGCGTGCCGGCATCTATGCCGGATTGAGCGATGAGGACATGCAGAAGATCCGCGTGCAGGAGCAACGCAAAGCAGCCTTCGTCGGCGATTACTCCTGCCAGCTCCAGCTTGGCTACGCGAGCGCGGAGGCGAAGGATCAGTCGAATACTCCGCTTCGCGCTGAACTGGCCGGCATCTTCGCTGCGTGCCACCCTGAGGTCGTCTATCTGCACAACCTGGCCGACAAGCACGACACGCATATCGGCGTAACGCTGCATTGCATCGCCGCGCTGCGGTCCCTGCCGTACGCCGAAAGGCCGAAGAAAGTCTACGGTTGCGAGGTCTGGCGGGATCTGGATTGGTTGCCCGACCAGCATAAGCACGGCCTGCCGGTATTCGAGCGTTCCAACATCGCCGCCGCGCTGGTCGGCATTTTCGATTCGCAGGTGAGCGGTGGCAAGCGCTACGATCTGGCCACGGCGGGCCGGCGTCTCGCGAACGCGACCTACGCCTCGTCGCACGCCACCGACGTGGAGTCCGCGCTCACGTTCGCCATGGACCTGACACCGCTGGTGACGGATCTGACGCTCAACCCCGCCGGCTACGTGCTGCGCTTCATCGACGAATTCCGCGCCGACGTCGCTGCCCGGCTGAGCAGATGGAAGCCCTGAAAGACAACGTGAACGAACCAACCCAGCACGCGCGCCGGCATCCCGCATCGTGGGTAGCGACTCTTTATTTCGCGGAGGGCCTGCCTTTCTATGCCGTGAATCTCATGGCGCTGACGTTTTACCAGCGCATGGGTATCAGCAATGCGGTGAATACGCTGGTGATCAGCCTGCTGGGCTGGTTGTGGACCCTGAAGCCGCTGTGGAGCCCGCTGCTGGAGATGTCGCGCACGAAGAAGTTCTTCGTGGTACTCTGCCAGTTCCTTGGCGGACTGAGCCTGGTTCTTCTGGCTCTGTGCCTGCCTCTTGAGGGATATTTCCGATATTCAATCGCTATTTTCTTTTTGATCGCCTTTTGCTCGTCCACGCACGATATCGCCGCCGACGGCCTGTATATCGCCAGTCTTTCGCCGCGCGAGCAGGCCGCGTATGCGGGCTGGCAGGGCGGCTTCTATAACGTCGCGCGCGTATTCTCGCTGGGCGGGCTGATCTTTCTGGCGGGAGCGCTGCAGGAGCGGTTTCTGCGGGCGCATGTCACAATGCCGATGATTCGCGCGTGGATGGCCATCTTCGCAGGCCTGGGAGCGTTGCTGGTTGCCCTGAGCGTTTATCACGCGCGCATGCTGCCTTCCGGCGGTGACGCACGGCATGCCGGCAGTCTTAGCGCCATGGCGGAAACCTTCCGCGATGTGATCGTGAGCTTCTTCCGCAAACGGAGTATTGTTCTTTTATTGGTATTTATCTTCCTTTATCGCGCGGGGGAAGGTCAGGTGGCCAAAATTGGGCCTCTTTTTCTCCAGGCGGATCGCCTGAAGGGCGGCCTGGGCCTGACGATGCAGCAGTTTGGCACGATATACGGCACATTTGGGAGCGCGTCGTATATTCTGGGGAGCGTTTGCGGAGGCTACTTCACTTCGTGGCTGGGGCTGAAACGCGCGCTCCTGCCGCTCATCTGCGTGCTGAATCTTCCCATGCTGGCGTACTTCTACCTCAGCGTCGCGTTGCCGACGAACCCCGCTCTGATCACGGCGGCGATGAGCGTGGAGATGTTCGGTTACGGGTTTGGGTTCGTCGGCGTGATTCTGCTCATGATGCAGGAGATTGCCCCTGGCCGGTATCAGACGGCGCATTATGCGTTCGCGAACTCGCTGATGAATCTCGGGCTGATCGTTCCGGGCGCGGTGAGTGGGTTCATTCAGATGCGCATCGGTTATCGGAGTTTTTTTATATGGGCGCTGATTTCGGCGATACCGTCGCTGCTGATGGCGCGATTTATTCCGATTCGGGGAGGCGCCGAGGCTCCCGCGCCCGAGCCTGTGGCGCACATCCCCGTCGCAACTTAGGTTCATGCTGAAAGCAATCATTCTCGCGGCGGGCAAGGAAGCGATCACCGCGGAGGGTCCTCCTCTGGTGCTGCACACTCTGGGCGACCGCAGCATTCTCGAATGCGTGGCGCAAAACGCGATGGAGTTCGTTGCTCCCGAGGACATCTATGTGGTCGTCGGATACCGGCAGGAGGAGATTCGAAGCCGCCTCGGCGAGCGATTCCATTACGTCATGCAAAGCGAAGCCCTCGGTACCGGTCACGCCGTCTTACAGGCCGCCGAAGCGTTGCATGACTTCGAGGGCAACCTGCTGATTCTCTATGGCGACACGCCGCTCTTCCGCCCGGCTTCTCTGCGCGGTCTGCTCAATCGCCATCGCCTGCGCAAAGCGGACCTGACGTTGTTGACCGCCGTGGTCGATCGCCTGCTTCCCTACGGCCGCATCATCCGCGACGGCGCAGGCCGGATCATCGACATCATCGAACAGGCCGAGGCTACGCCCGACGTCCGCGAGATCCGCGAACTGAACGTCGGCGCCTATGTCGTGGCCGCCGGCGCGATCTTCCCGGCTCTGCGCCGCCTCTCGCCGTCCCCGATCGATGGTGAATACCGCCTCACCGACTGTGTCTACGAGATCATTCGCTCCGGGCTTCGGGTGGAAAGCTACCAGATCTACGATCAGGACGAAGTGCAGGGAATCAACACCTGCGAAGACCTCGAGCACGCCGCCCTCATCCTTCAGAAGCGCCTTTTCCGTCCGCGCCGGCAGGAAGAAGAGAATGTCGTCGCCTTCGGCACCGGTGGATGGCGCGCGATCATCGGCGAAGGATTCACTCTGCACAATGTCCGCCGGCTCACTCAGGCTCTGGCGAACGAAATCACGCGCCGGGGCCAGGAGCGGCATGGCGTCATCGTGGGCTACGACCGCCGCTTTCTATCGAAGCAAGCCGCCGAGGCGGCTGTTGAGGTGTTTGCCGGGAATAACATCCCCAGCATCTTACTAACCGAGGACGCGCCCACTCCGCTTATCACTTATGCGACTGCGATGAAAGGCTCCGCCTACGGTCTGGCCTTCACCGCCAGTCACAATCCGCCCGAGTGGAACGGGCTGAAGGTTTTCCATGGCGACGGTTCGCTTCTGCTCGACCATGAAACGCAGCAGATCGAGAAAGAGACCAACTCACTTACTACCGAAGATGTCATCAAGCTGGAGCTGGACATCGCACTGGAAGCAGGCATCGTTCAGTACGGCGATTTCACCAACGAGTATGTCGATGCCGTCGAGAAGCTCATCGATCTGGAGGCCATTCGCAAAGCCGCGCTCCGCGTCATCGTCGATCCCATGTACGGCGTCGGCCAGCTCACGCTGGGTACCGTACTGACCGAGGCCCGGTGCCGCGTCACTTTCATTCACGACCGCCACAATCCCTTGTTCGGCGGCCGGTCGCCCGCGCCCAATCTCGAGGCACTGCGAACGCTCAGCTCGCAGATGCAGCAGTACCGCTACGACGTCGGCCTCGCCATGGACGGCGATGCCGATCGGATCGCCATCGTCGACGAGCGCGGCGAGTACATTTCGATCAATGACATCCTGCTGCTTCTCTACTGGTATCTCCATGAGATTCGCGGCGAGCGTGGCGGCGTGGTGCGAAATCTGTCCACCAGTCACTTGCTGGACCGTCTCGCGCATCATTTCGGGGAAGAATGCTACGAGACCCCGGTGGGCTTCAAGCACATCGTTTCCGGCATGCTCGAGCACAATGCCCTGCTGGGCGGCGAGTCCTCGGGCGGCCTCACCATTCGCGGCCATATTCTCGGCAAGGACGGTATCTTTGCTTCCGCGCTAGTGGTCGAGATGCTCGCCCGCACCGGGCAACGAATTTCCCAGCTTCTTGAGCGCGTCTACGGGATCACGGGGCGGCTGTACGACCTGGAAGAGAACATCCCCGCTACCCCGGAAATGCGTGTGGCCGTGCCGAGACGAATGCAGGAGGCGCCCGCCAGCCACATCGGCCGGTACCCGGTTGTTGGTGTCTCCCATTTGGACGGCACGAAGATCCTGCTCGAAAACGATAACTGGGCTCTTCTGCGCTTTTCCGGCACCGAGCCCATCCTCCGGCTGGTTGTGGAGGCCGATTCCATGGAAAAGTGCCAGGAACTAATGAGCTGGCTTCGCCAGTTTGTAACTGCCTGAATCTCACTTATGCGCTACGGTTATTTCGATAACGAGCGACGGGAGTATGTCATCGACCGCGCCGACGTGCCGGTGTCATGGACGAATTACCTCGGCGTGAAGGATCTGTGCACCGTCATTTCGCACAACGCCGGCGGCTACTCCTTCTATCGCCACGCCGAGCATGGCCGAGTTACCCGCTTCCGGCCCAACGGCGTTCCACTGGACCGGCCCGGGCACTACGTTTACCTCCGCGACGACGACAACGGAGATTACTGGTCGGTCTCCTGGCAGCCCGTGGGCAAGGACCTTTCGACCGCTAAGTACGAGTGCCGGCACGGTCTTTCGTACTCGAGGTTCTCCTGCGATTATCTGGATATCCACGCCGAACAAACGATGTTCATTCCGCTCGAGGACGACGTGGAGTTGTGGGATGTTTCCATCCGCAACAGCGGCCCGCACTGGCGCAGTCTGAGTGTCTTCTCGTACGCCGAGTTCTCCTTCCATCACGTTGACATCGACAACCAGAACTTTCAGATGAGTCTGTACGCCGCCGGTTCCAGTTATCAGGACGGCGTCATCGAGTACGACTTCTTCTACGAACCGTGGACTTACCACTACTTCACCGCCAGCTTCGAACCCGACAGCTTTGACTGTGTTCGCGATCGTTTCCTCGGCAACTACCGCACGGAGAGCAATCCGCTTGCGGTCGAGCAGGGCCACTGTAGTGGCAGCGCGGAGCTCGGCGGCAACCATTGCGCGGCATTACACAAGCGACTGACTCTGGAGCCCGGCGAGGAAGTGCGCCTTTTGTTTCTGCTCGGCATCGGCCCGCGCGCCACGGGTCAGGAAATGCGCCGCAAGTATTCAGCGCCCGGCGCCGTGGAGGAGGCGTTCGCTGCGCTGCGTGCTCACTGGGACCGAAAGATCTCGGCGTTCCAGTGCACCACGCCCCACACGGGACTCGACACCATGGTCAACACCTGGACGCTGTATCAGGCCGAGACCTGCGTGGTCTGGTCGCGCTTCGCGTCATTCATCGAAGTTGGCGGCCGCACCGGCCTCGGCTACCGCGACACCTCGCAGGACGTGATGAGCGTGGTCCATACTAACCCGGCTAAGTGCCGCCAGCGCATCATTGAGCTGCTCCGCGGCCAGGTAAGCCAGGGTTATGGGCTTCACTTATTCGATCCCGACTGGTTCGATCCTGCAAAGCAGGACGCGCCTAAGTTCAAGTCGCCCACGGTGGTACCAACGCCGGACCGCAAGAGCATCATCCACGGTCTTGCGGATGTTTGCTCCGACGACGCTCTCTGGCTGGTGGTCTCTGTTTGTGAGTACGTGAAGGAAACCGGCGAGATCAGTCTTTTCGGCGAGATCGTGCCTTTCGCCGACGAAGGCGAGGCTACGGTCTACGAACATCTGAAGCGCGCCCTCGATTTTTCCGCCGAACATGTCGGACCGACCGGCATCTGCAAGGGCCTGCGCGCCGACTGGAACGATTGTCTGAATCTCGGCGGCGGCGAGAGCGCCATGGTTTCATTCCTGCACCACTGGGCGCTGCTCGCCTTCGTCGAAGCCGCGGAATTCCTCGGCCGCCAGGAGGATGCCCGCCACTACCGCCGAATCGCCCGCAAGGTCCGCGAGGCCTGCGAAAAAGAGCTTTGGGATGGCCAATGGTACATCCGCGGCATCACCGCAAAGGGCGTGCGCATCGGCTCGCGCGCCAACGAAGAGGGAAAGGTTTTCATCGAGAGCAACACGTGGGCGGTGGTCTCGGACGCGGCATCCCCCGAACGCGGGTGCTCTGCGATGGACGCGGTGGACGCGCACCTCTACTCGCGATACGGCCTCCATCTGCTCTGGCCCGCATTCTCGAAACCCGACGACGATATCGGTTTCGTCACACGGGTCTACAAAGGCGTCAAGGAAAACGCCGCCATCTTCAGCCATCCGAACCCCTGGGCGGTTATCGCCGAGTGCAGGCTCGGCCGCGGCGACCGCGCCATGAAGTTCTACGATGCTCTGCTGCCCTACAACCAGAACGACATCATCGAAATCCGGGAAGCCGAGCCCTATTCGTACTGCCAGTTCATCATGGGCCGCGATCACACCGCCTTCGGCCGCGCGCGTCATCCCTGGCTGACCGGCAGCGCCGGCTGGAACTACACCGCGGCCACCCGCTGGATTCTCGGCATTCGTCTCACCTTCGACGGCCTCATCATCGACCCGTGCATCCCAGCCGCATGGGGCGAGTTCAAGGTCACCCGCCGATGGCGCGACGCGACATTCGATATCACCGTCCGCAACCCCAGCGGCGTGCAGAAAGGCGTCCGCTCCATCACTCTCAACGGTCAACCCGTTCACGGTCCCATCCCGCCGCAGCCACCCGGATCGACGCACGAAGTCCTCGCGCTCATGGGATGACGACGCTGTCTCCTTATACTTGAGTTGATGACGCCGGAAGCGCCGGCCAGACCGCCGCAGACCACCGAGCCACGTTCCCGCTATGGCTTTCTGCTGCGCATCGGCGTTTTTGTTTTGCTAACCCTGATCGCCCTCGTCGTCGCCTCCAACATCATCCGCATGGCTACGGGCGACAAGGGTCTCGTCAACGCCGCCCTTGCCAACTTCGCGGCGGCCGCCATTGCCACGGTGATCTCACTGAGAATCTACGAGCGCGCGCGAATCGAAGACATCGGCCTCGGGTGGAACCGCTCCTCGCAGTGGAATCTCGCGCTGGGACTGATCGGCGGTGTCGCCGCCGGAGCCCTGGTCATTCTCGTGCCGGTTCTTTTCCGCAAAGCGGCGTTCGTTCCAATTCCCACGGGAGCTAGTTGGCGGTCGGCCGTGTTCGTCTCTGTAGTGCTCCTGTTCGGCGCGGTTGGCGAGGAGATCATGTTCCGCGGCTATGCTTTTCAGGTGCTGCTCACCGAAACCGGCATCTTCGCGACCATCCTTCCGGTGAGCATGCTCTTCAGCCTGATGCACGGGCTGAATCCGGGCATCACTACCCTGGGATTCATCAATACCTTCCTGTGGGGCGTGCTGCTGGGCTTCTCTTTTCTGCGCAGCGGGGATCTCTGGCTGCCCATCGGACTGCACTACGGCTGGAACCTCGCGCTGCCCTTCTGCGGCGCGAATCTCAGCGGCATTTTCGCGCAGGGAATTGGCGTACCGTACGCGCTAAGATGGAATGCAGGCTGGCTCTGGAGCGGAGGGGAGTACGGGCCGGAAGGCGGCGTGCTCACGACGGTTGTGGTTCTGATTCTCGGTTGCTATCTGTGGAAGGCGCCGTTCCGCACGCAGCGCCCGTTCCTGATTCGCACGCGCCCGCTGGAGCCGTTCTCATGAGATTCGCGGCGGCTCTGCTTCTCCTTTTCTGCGCCCTGCCTGTCCGCGCTTCGGAACCGAAGCTGAGCGACGATGACCGCGTTCAGATTCTCCGCGGTCTGGACGCCGAGTACGCCAAAGCTAAGGTGATGCTCCCGCGAACCGCGCGGGCTCTGCCGGTTGAGACCGACGGCAAATGGGACCCCGCCAAGTGGGCGGAAATGGCCAAGGGCCAGGCCGGACCGTGCGCGCGCGTCGGCGATCTGGTGCAGATCACACATATCCACTTCGAAGACGACAAGATCGTACTCGAGATCAACGGCGGCCAGAAGAAGAACTGGAAACAACACGTGCAGGTAAGCATGGGCGGCCAGGCGGGCGGAATGTCCAACTCCACGGCGTCTCCCACCGGCACCTACATAGCCGTGCTCTTCCACAAACCTTTGCCGCCCCTGCAGTCGGACGACATCAAGAAGATGCTCGCGCCCATCCTCGACTTCCAGAAGGACTCGCCCACCGAGAACTTCATCGACACGCTGCCGCCCGAGCAGCAGAAGGCGGTGAAGGAGAACCGCGTCATCGTCGGCATGTCGCGCGATGCGGTGCTGCTGGCCATGGGCCGGCCCCGGCTGAAGTCGCGGGAGACCGACGCGGATGGTCTCGAAACCGAAGACTGGGTCTATGGCGACGCCCCCGGCAAGATCACCTTCGTCACTTTCGCCAACTCCAAAGTGATCCGCGTGAAGGAAGAATACGCCGATCTCGGCGGCACCACCGCTGCCAGTCCGCCGGGCCCGGGCCGTTGACGCACCCACCTCCCGGCGGCCCTCCAGTCACGTCACGGTAACAGTCCGGCCCGCGAGCCATTGATAGAATAAGGGCATATGGCAATCAAAGTTGGAATCAACGGTTTCGGCCGTATCGGTCGAAATGTCGTTCGCGCCGCTCTTAATAATCCGAACATCGAGTTCGTTGCGGCCAACGACCTCACCGATACGAAAACTCTTGCTCATCTTCTCAAGTACGATTCGATCCTCGGCCGCCTCCGGGCGGATGTCAAGGTGGAAGCCGATGCGATCGTCGTAAACGGAAAACGCATCAAAATCTTCGCCATCAAGGATCCGGCGGAGCTCGACTGGACCTCGCTCGGCGCCCAGATCGTCGTGGAATCCACCGGCAAGTTCACCGACGCCACGCAGGCCGTCAAGCACCTGAAGGGTTCGGTGAAGAAGGTCATCATCACCGCTCCGGCGAAGAACGAAGACGTCACCATCGTGCTCGGCGTCAACGACGCCGCGTACGATCCGGCGAAGCACAACATCATTTCCAACGCGTCCTGCACCACGAATTGCCTCGCGCCGGTGGTGAAGGTAATTCATGAAACGTTCGGCATCGAGAAGGGCTCGATGACCACGATTCACAGCTACACGAACGATCAGAACGTGCTGGATTTCCCGCACAAGGATCTCCGCCGCGCCCGCGCCGCCGCGCTGAACATGATCCCCACCAGCACCGGCGCCGCCAAGGCCATCGGTCTGGTGATGCCGGAGCTTAAGGGCAAGCTGGACGGCTACTCCATGCGCGTCCCCACGCCCGATGTCTCGGCCGTCGATTTCGTGTGCATCCTGAAGAAGCCGGCTACCGGCGAGGAAGTGAACGCCGCGCTGAAGAAGGCCGCGGAAGGATCGATGAAGGGTATTCTCGGCTATACCGAAGACCCGGTCGTCTCCACCGACCTGCTGCACAACGACAACAGCTCGATCGTGGATGCGCAGATGACCAAGGTGCTCGACGGCAACCTGCTGAAGGTCCTCGCCTGGTACGACAACGAGTGGGGCTACTCCATGCGCGTTGTCGATCTGATCGAGTTCCTTGTGAAGAAAGGTCTGTAAGACCAGCCGCGGCCCGCGTCCACAAGGCGCGGGCTGTTTGTCGCAGGCAGCACGACGGACGATGAATCCGCTTCTGCAACAGTGGCTGCTCAATCTCGCGATCAGCTTTCCAATCCCTTTGCGGTTGTTGTCCCCTGCAATACTCAACGGCCGCGACGACGAACCGCACGCACTGAATGTGCGATCTCTTCAGGGGTTTACCTTCGAGGACTGCGTGCCATGTCTGGTGGAACTCGCGGAGAACGGTCTCGTCAGCTTCTCTGATCGATCTCACCGGAAAACGGCCCCACGGGACCTGGCGTCGCTCATGCGCCGTCCGGGTGCAGAAATGGAGCTGTCTTTCAAGCTCACACGTGCCGGCGGCCTGGCCTGGGAAAGCATGGCGGAGCCGCGCTGGCATGATATGACCGATGGCTATGGGACTCCTCGCGTCGGGGATGGGAACCTCACGGGGTTGTGCGATTGGATCCTGTTCTCACAAACCCAGGAGCATTTGATTGCAGAGCTCGGTTGGTATCCCATGCTCCACTCCGGCGACCAAATCAACCTTGCCACGGTTAGGTGGAGCCTTGCAGCGAACTATCGGGTCAAATACTGGAAACGGCTCCCAAACGTACATGTTGTGAAGTTCCGCAGCTGCTTACCACCATCGGAATGGAGATACGAAAGGGTTCCGAGCTGGCTTACGTCATGGTGGCATGCCCGATCCAACTGGTATCGGCATCCCTGGGAAATGGGAGGTTGGCCTCCGGGACGTGAGTCGTTACATTGAAGCGTCGGAGCGCCTCCGTCGCTCTTTCGCGCCATGACAGTCCAGTGGAAGCAGGCGCGGGCCGCTCGTCGTTTCAGGGGATCAGGAATGCCCCGGCAATCCTCTCATCCAGCGTCGCCAGGATCGCTCCGTTCGCCCGCGCGAGTTCCGCGAGATGGCCATCGGTGGTCTGTTTTGCGGTCTTCACCCAGGCGGGCAGGTGCGAGATATCGCGATCGTCCCCGATGAATGCGAGCTTCAGGCGACGCCCGGCTTTCATGCGGAGCAGGAGCGTGCGCGCCTCAGCCACCGTAAGGCCGTACTGCGTGGTCTGCGCGAGGACACGGACGAACCCGAGTTCCGTCATCGCGCATGTTGCCAGATCCGGCTTTCCCTTCGCGGCCAGACTTCGCACCCACGCGGCAACCCGGTCATGGAGCGTGTGTTCGACGAAGCCCAGAGCGATCAGGGCGTTTACGTCAAGCAGGTACCTCATGGGAAGCCGGACAGGATCTCCTCCACCTGCTTGCTTGTCAGCCGCGGCGCGTCCGGGCCGGCGGTCAGGGCGGGAAGGCCGGTCACAGGATCGATGATGATCTTCGGCTTGCGTGCGCGGGTTCGCCGAGGCGTCAGTACGACACGCCCGCTCTCAATGCTGACGTCCAAAGGATCGCCGGGTGCGAGGGCGAGCTTGCGCCGGACCGGGCTGGGCAGAACGACCTGACCTTTGGTGGAAACCCGGGTCTCCATGGTAAGACCATCTTACCGCCATCGCGCGTGATCGGAACTTGCTCTCGACTACCCGCTAGGTTTGGTGATTGTATTTGCGTGGTCCACCGATACGGAACCCGGGCGGGTTAAGGCAGGCGCCATCAGGAGCCGTGATCACGCCACCCCGCGCAACATAGTAGACATAACATGTGCGGGTCTCCTTTTCCCTGCGAAAGGCATCTCTGTATTTGACGAAGCCGTAGGCGCACATAAAGGTCTCGCGATCCCTCAGCTTCGCCCATTGGTCTTCTGTCAAGGTGGGAGGATCAAGACGGAGCCTGATCTAGACGAGAACCGCGCACTTTGTCCGCAACATGGAGCGATTGTAATACAGGGGCTCTTTTGAGAGTCGAAGGACACACGAAGAAGAAGATTGGCGAATCAAGCCACGACACCGGCCGACCCACGCTACTGTCAGCGCGCCGCGAAGGCGCGATCCAGCTTGTCAAGCAGCGCAAGGCCAGTCTTTCGAGAGCCTCGTGCCGTCGCCGCTTTGAACCGGATCTCGGTGTCGTATCCCGCCAGAGCGAATCGTCAGTGTGCTCATAACAACTCCCTGAGCAGAATCAACCCTCCGCCAGGGCGGTCAGTTTCGCGACGGTGTTGATGTTGCGCACGGTGGCTGCCGCTCCATCAAGCGGCACTTTCAGCTTCGACCGGCCCATTCCCTCCGGATAGTACACGTAGACTTCCCGCCTGCCGGCACGCACCTGCTCACCCGCCGGACCGGTCAGCCCCCGCAACTGCTCGACAGGCGGCTTGCCCGCCAGAAAGAACACGGCAACCCTGGCAGGTTCCTTGTCCGGGAAGGGATTCGCATCGAGCGTCGCGCGCAGTTCCGCCGCCGTCCGGACCATCACGTCAATCCTCTTCCCCATCTTCGTGTGCAGCGCCTCTTCCAGCTTGTGCCTTACGGCGTCTTCCTTCAACCCACATTCGAAAATCGCATTTCCGCTCTGGATGTACGTCCTGGCTCTCGCGAACCCCAGCTTCCCGCACATGGCGGCCAGGTCCTTCATCGCCAGAATTCCCGTTCCGCCCACGTTGATCCCGCGCAGCAGTGCAACGTATACAGGCATGGTCATCCTCCAAAACGCACATTCCCTACACCCTCACAAACCATCTCTTGCGATACATCCCGTAGGCCAGCGCGTACATGAGCAGCGTGAAGGCGATTGCGTAAAGTAGTGACGCGTTCATCGGCGAGGCCAGCGGTGCGAACAGGTGGTTGTAGATCCAGTCGTGCAGATGGTACGCGTCCAGGAACTCCTCAAGGAACTCCGACGCCAGGTACACGGCAATCGCGTTCATCCCCAGAATCACCAGCGGCTTCACGGCGCGTTTCCAGCCGAGGCCATCCACCAGCCAGAGAAGCATCGCGAACATCGCAAAGTCGAGGCCGGCCATGAACAGCGAGAAAGACGTGGTCCACAGCTTCTTGTTGATGGGCAGCCAGAAGTTGCAGATCGCGCCCGCGGCCAGCAGCAGATTCCCGGCCAGGAAAAGCCATGTGGTCCGCTCCGCGAGCGTGCGCCGCAGCCGCAACAGATGCCCGGCCATAATGCCCAGAAGCGTCGTCGCAATCGCCGGAAGCGTGCTGATAATTCCTTCCGGGTCCCAGGTTTTGGTCCACATGTAGTTGTGCGAACCAAGCACAATGCGATCCACGTAGTGCGCGAGATTGCCGTCCACATCCAGACGCCCCGCGCCGTACCCCGGCACCGGTATCAGCGTCATCGTGAGCCAGTAGCCGACGAGCAGCGAGACAATCCAGACGATCTGCCCGCGCACCCGCGTGCTCAGATAAATCGCGACCGCGATGAAATAGCAGATGGCGATTCGTTGCAGCACGCCCATCAGGCGCTGCGTCGAAAGGCTCCAGCCGGGCCACGCGTAGATCGCCATGCCGAGCACATAGAGGATGACCGCGCGCCGGAATGCCTGCGCCAGCAACCGTCCTCGCGACATGCCCGCCGCGAGCCGGCGGTCCAGAGACAGCGTGATGGCCACGCCGACAATCCACAGGAAAGAAGGGAAGACGACGTCGGTAGGCGTCCACCCGTGCCATTCGGCGTGTTGCAGGGGCCAGTAAACGCGGCTCCCGTCGCCCGGCGTGTTCACCAGGACCATCAAGGCCATGGTGGCGCCCCGAAACGCATCCAGCGAGACGAGCCGCTCCGCCTTTGCTTCCGCCACTAAGCCAGCATACTAATAGTGCTCTGCTGCATCTCGTCGTCCACCTGCGCCGCCTTCGTGTCGGCGGCGAAGTTGTCGCCAGCCTGCAGCAGGTTCACCATGTCGGTGCTGAGGTCGACAGTGTCGCCCGAGTTGGCTGGCGGCACGCCGAAGGGATAATTGGCGATGCGGGCGGCGGTGGTGTCAAGCTGGGTTTCCGCGGTCTGCATGCCATCGAGCGCCGATTGCATTGCGCTGATCATCTGGTTTGGTCCTTGTCCACCATATCGGGCGCCGGCGGCGAAGTGTTAGCGATTTCCTTGGCCATCGCGTACACCAGGCTGTCCAGCCCTTCTCCGGTCACCGCCGAGATGGCGAAAAACGGCAGCCCGCGCTCTTCCGCCACCCGCCGCACCGCCTCCAGCCGCTCCCGATCCTGGCAGGCATCGATCTTCGAAGCGACCACGAACATCGGCTTGCTGGCCATCGCGGGGCTGAAGCTGTCCAGCTCGCGCAGTATGACATAGAAATCCTGTGCCGGATCCCGGCCGGTGATATCCGATACATCCACAAGGTGAACCAGCAGGCGGGTTCGCTCTACGTGCCGCAAAAACTGGATGCCCAGACCGGCTCCTTCGTGCGCGCCTTCGATCAGTCCTGGAATGTCCGCCACCACGAATGTGCGGTCTTCCACCAGTACTACGCCGAGGTTCGGTTCGAGCGTGGTAAACGGATAATCCGCGATCCTGGGCTTCGCCGCCGAAATACGCGAAATCAGCGTCGACTTGCCGGCATTCGGAAAGCCGACCAGTCCGACATCGGCCAGCAGCTTCAGCTCCAACCGCAGCCGCTTCTGCTCACCCGGCTTGCCGGGCTCGTGTTCGGTGGGGGCCTGATGCGTCGGCGTGGCGAAATGCTGGTTGCCCCGGCCGCCGCGACCGCCGCGAGCCACCAGAAACCGCTCGCCCTTCGTCGTGAAATCGTGCACCAGGTCGCCGGTATCGGCGTCGAAGACGACGGTTCCCACCGGCACAGGCAGCTCGATTGATTCCCCCTCGCGCCCGGACCGATTGCTTCCTTCCCCGTGCCGCCCGCGCTGCGCCGCGTGCTCCGGATTGAAACGGAAATGGAGCAGTGTGTTGTGGTGCTCGCTGGCCGCCATGACGACGTCGCCGCCGCGCCCGCCGTCGCCGCCGCTGGGCCCGCCGCGCGGCACGTACTTCTCGCGACGAAACGCCATGCAGCCGTTGCCACCGTCGCCGGCCTTCACCGAGATGATCGCCTCGTCAATGAACCTCATCGCGCCCTAAAAGGAAATGGCCGCCGGGCCTGCTCGGCCCCCGCGGCCATCCCAAACCCGCCTGACTGGAATCTTACGAATTCACCGGCTCGATGCGGATGAATTTGCCCATGCGGCCCCGGTCGCGAAACTGGACGATGCCGGGCACCTTCGCGAACAGCGTATCGTCCTTGCCGAGTCCCACGTTTTCGCCGGGCTTGAACCGGGTGCCGCGCTGCCGCACCAGAATGGACCCGCCGGTGACCACCTGGCCGCCGAAAGCCTTCACGCCGAGCCGCTGCGCGTTCGAATCGCGCCCGTTCTTGGAGCTGCCTAATCCCTTTTTGTGCGCCATCCGTCACCTCCTAAGTAATCGCCGGCACAACGGAGCGGAGCGCCGGCTTGCTCGGCTCGCACCGTGGGCGGGTCCGCCCTGTGCCGGCTGCTACGCCAGAATCTCGTTGACGGTCACGGCCGTGTAATTCTGCCGGTGCCCGATCGTGCGCTTGAACTGCTTCTTGCGCTTGAATTTGAAGACAATCACTTTGTCGCCGCGTCCGTGTTCCGCGATCACGCCGCGCACCCGCGCCTTCGCGAGATCTTTGCCGGCCACCACTTCGTTGGAATCGTCGACTAACGCCAGAACGCGGTCGAACTCCACCGCCGTGCCCGGCTCTCCTGCGAGCGTCTCCACTCGAACCGTATCGCCCGGAGCGACGCGATACTGCTTACCACCGGTTTCGATCACCGCGTACATAACTCGTTTCCCTGAAAGGATTTGTTGAGGAACTTCCGGCAGGCACAGCGATTGCGCCAACCACAATCCTCTATCTTACAACAGGCTGTGCCATGGAGCAACGTGCGGCGTGCCCCGTGTAGATGCTCCAGAATAATGTCACCCCCTAACTGCAACGAGAAAGTGTCACCCCCGATGGGAGGGCATGGAGTTGAGTCAGAAGGAACTGCAGCGCGTCAAGGTGATCGAGAACGCGGTGGAAGGA
>Ga0326727_10005635_pt1 | contig 35463 bp, 33 predicted proteins | sample MB2enrmetagenome_FD_207643 | JGI IMG/M metagenome (GOLD analysis project Ga0326727, IMG submission 207643) | Lab enriched peat soil microbial communities from McLean, Ithaca, NY, United States - MB29MY | ecosystem: Environmental > Terrestrial > Soil > Wetlands > Peat | place: USA: New York...
CCGAGACGCCAGCCCGTCACGCTGAAAGTTTTGCTGAATCCCGACATCACGATGGTTCGCTCGCGCATGCCGTCGAGCGTGGCCGGGCAGATGTGCTTTGCGCCGTCGTAGATGAAGTACTCGTAGATCTCGTCGGTGAAGACGAAGAGATCGTGCTCGCGGGCCACATCGGCAATCGCTTCGAGTTCGGCGCGCGTGAAGACCTTTCCGCTAGGATTGGCCGGAGTGTTCAGGATCATGGCGCGAGTACGCGGGGTTACGGCCGCGCGCAGAGCATCGGTATCGAGCACCCAATCCGGTTCCGCCAGCGGCACCAGCACCGGCTTTACGCGCATCGATTTGAGCGTGCTGACGTGGTAGCCGTAGAACGGCTCGAAGACCAGTACCTCATCGCCGGGGTTGAGCAGAGCCATGCAGGCAGCGTGCAGACCGGCTGTCGCACCGCAGGCTGCCATCACCTCGGTCTCCGGATCGTAGCGCAGGCCGTAGTTGCGCAACTGTTTGTCGGCAATGGCGTTGCGCAGCCGTGTGATGCCATCGAGCCGCGTGTAGATGTTGTGTCCGGCGAGGATGGCGGCAATCGCCGCATTCTCCACGGGGCCGGGAACGGGCGTGTCGCAGATGCCCTGCGCGAGGTTGATTCCGCCGATGCGATCGCACTCCGTGCTCATGGCGCGGATCTCCGACTGCATGGCTCCAGGGGCAAGCTCGCTCAGGGCGAGCCGGGACGTCGTATGCGAATGAGGCGCAAGAGTTTTGCTCACAGGGAAGGGGCTCCGACCACCAGTGCCATTTTACAGTTGAGTGCCTTCCGGCACACGAGCAATCAGCGCCGAGGGGTAGAATCGACCTTTCAGGCGAGGTCAAGTGCACGAACTCTCAATCGTTTCCAGCATCGTCGACTCGGTAACAGAGACGCTGGTCGCGTATCCCGGTGCGAAGGTCAAGGAGGTGCGGCTGCGCGTCGGCGCTCTCGCTTCGGTGGTAGAGGATTCGCTGCAGTTCTGCTACGAAATCGCGACCGAGGACACGCCCCTGCAAGGGTCGAAGCTGGTTGTGGAGATTCTCCCGGTGATGATGCACTGCGAGACTTGCGCGCAGGACGTGGAGATCGCCAGCCTGCAGAGTTTCCGCTGCCCGCGTTGCGGCGAGCCGGTCTCGGATCTGCGGCAAGGGCGGGAACTGGAAATAGAGTCGATCGAGATTGATGAAGTCGAGGAAAAGGTATGACCACCCGAATCGTGGAATTGCGGCAGGGAATACTGAAGAAGAACGACGAACTGGCGCGAGCGCTTCGCGGCCGCTTTGAAAGCGCCGGTGTGCTGGTGCTCAATCTTGTCTCCAGCCCCGGAACCGGGAAAACGACGTTCCTTGAGCGCACTCTCCGCGAACTGCGCGCAGGCGGCGCGAGAGCCGCTGCACTGGTAGGCGATCTCGAAACCGACAATGACGCCCGCCGCCTGGCCGCAAGCGGGGCCCCTGTCCGGCAGATCAACACACACGGCATCTGCCACCTCGAAGCAGAGATGGTCAGCAAACATCTCGAGAGCTGGGAACTTGCCGACCTCGATTATCTCTTCATCGAGAACGTCGGAAACCTCGTCTGCCCCTCCAGCTACGACCTTGGCGAGAAGATTCGCGTGGCGCTGCTGAGCGTGACCGAGGGCGAAGACAAGCCGCTGAAGTACCCCACGCTGTTCAACTCCGCCGATGCGGCTGTCATTACAAAGATCGACCTTGCCGAGCCCTGCGGATTCGATCGCGCCGCGGCTCTCAGGAACATCAACGAGATCCGCCCCGGCATCCGCATTTTCGAGACCTCGGCAAAGACCGGCGCAGGCATGGCAGAATGGCTTGCATACCTGGGCGAAGCGAGAGGTCATTGAAAACAAGAATCCAGGCAGGAGCAAGCCATGCAAAAAGCATGGCTCACCCAGTGCTGGGATCAACTCCAGAAAGTCAAGCACCGGCGCGGATGTGGAAGCGTATCTTGTGAAGGTCCCCGAACCGGCGCGAAGCACGCTCGAAAAGGTGCGCGCTGGCATCCGGTCCGTGGTGCCTGCAGGGACTACCGAGGTCATCAGCTATGGCATTCCGACGTTTCGCTACAAGGGGCGCGGACTGGTCGCCTATGCCGCCTTCAAGAATCACTGCAGCTTCTTCCCTTTGCAGGCGTCGCTGATCGACGAGATGCAGGACGAGTTGAAGGGCTATCGGACATCCAAGGGCACCCTGCAGTTTGCGCAGGACAAGCCGTTGCCGGCGGCGCTGCTGAAGAAGTTGGTGAAGGCGCGCGTCGCCGGGGTTGACCGCAGTAAGCCTCGCGCCTGAAAGGTGATTTAAATCACATCTGGGCCTATCCTTAGGGCAGTATAAGAAGGTTGTCATGTGTCTTGCTATTCCCGGAAGGGTCGAACAAATCACCACCGATGGCGATGTACGGATGGGTCGCGTCAACTTCGGTGGCGTCGTCAAGAACGTCTGCCTGGATTACGTGCCTGAGGTCGGCGTCGGCGACTACACCATTGTGCACGTTGGCTTTGCGCTTTCGAAGATCGACGAGGAAAGCGCCCTGGAAACCCTCGAACTGTTCCGGAAGATGGGAGCCCTCGAAGAGGAACTGGCCGGCGAGGACGAGGCCTTTGCGCGGGCCGCGCAGGCACCGCAGTCGCCCTGTCCTGATGGGAGTTGTGAGCTTACCAGCAAGGACCTGCCTACGGGGAAATCCGCTGGGAGCGATTCAGAGAAATGAAGTACCTTACCGAGTTCCGCAACGGCGAGATCGCCCAGCGCATGGCTCGCGAAATCTACCAGATCGCCACGCGCCCGTGGAAGATCATGGAGGTCTGCGGCGGGCAGACGCACTCAATCATTCGCAACGGCATCGACCAGATGCTGCCTGCCGGGATCGAGATGATTCACGGGCCGGGTTGTCCTGTCTGCGTCACGCCGCTGGAGCTGATCGACAAGGCACTGGCGATTGCGGCGCAGCCTGGCGTCATCTTCTGTTCGTTTGGCGATATGCTGCGCGTGCCGGGAACTGACGGCGATCTGTTCCAGGTGAAGGGAAGCGGCGGCGATGTTCGCGTGGTCTATTCGCCGCTGGATGCGGTTGAGCTGGCCGTCAAAAATCCCGAGAAGCAGGTCGTGTTCTTTGGGGTGGGTTTTGAGACCACGGCTCCGGCGAACGCGATGAGCGTGCACCTGGCAAAGCGGCGTGGGCTCGAGAATTTTTCGCTGCTTGTTTCGCATGTTTTGGTGCCGCCCGCGATCGAGGCCATCATGAATTCGCCTGAGAACAAGGTTCAGGCGTTTCTGGCGGCCGGGCATGTCTGCAGCGTGATGGGTTATTGGGAGTATCCGCCACTCGCCGACAAGTTCCAGATTCCGATCGTAGTCACCGGTTTTGAGCCGCTCGATCTGCTCGACGGCATCCGGCGCGCAGTGATCCAGCTGGAAAAGGGCCAGCACCACGTCGAGAATGCCTACGAACGCATCGTCACCTACGCAGGCAACCTGCAGGCGCAGCGGTTGCTGGCGGAGGTCTTCGAAGTCACGGATCGCGCGTGGCGCGGAATCGGCGTGATTCCGATGAGCGGCTGGCGGCTGAGCGAAAAATATCGCGCATTCGACGCCGAGGAGCGCTTCCAGATCACCGGCATCCACACGGAGGAGTCGCCGCTGTGTCACGCCGGCGATGTGCTGCGCGGAGCCATCAAGCCGGCCGAATGCCCGGCGTTCGGCAAGGAGTGCACGCCGCGGCATCCGCTGGGTGCGACCATGGTGTCGAGCGAAGGCGCCTGCGCCGCTTACTTCAACTACGGGCGGTTCCTCTCGGCGGAAGAATTGGCGACAGCGGGAAGCGGGATTGGGGGAGCGACGCGTGGGTGAGCTTCTGGAAAGCCCCGAAAACCGTGCCCCAGGGGCTAAAGCCCTCGTTGATTCTGCGGACTTTTCGGCACGACTTAAGTCGTGCCCTGACACAAGACCAGAAGCTTCGGGGCCGGACTTTTCCAACTGGAGCTGCCCGCTGCCGCTGGCCGACTATCCCAGCATCGTGATGGGGCACGGGGGCGGAGGCAAGCTGGGCAACGAACTGGTCGAGCATCTCTTCCTGCCGGCGTTTCGCAATCCAGCGCTTGAGAGCCTGGGAGACGCAGCTGTCTTCGATCTTGGCTCAGGCAAGCTCGCGATGAGCACCGATTCGTTCGTGGTGCAGCCGCTGTTCTTTCCGGGCGGATCGATTGGCGCGTTGGCGGTGAACGGGACCGTGAACGATCTCGCCGTTTCCGGGGCAGAGCCGAAGTTTTTGAGTGCAAGCTTCATTCTTGAAGAAGGCTTTCCGCTGGCGCAGCTTGCGGCCGTTGTCCGCGCGATGGCCGAAGCGGCTGCCACTGCGGGCGTTCGCATCGTCACCGGGGACACGAAGGTTGTGGAGCGCGGTCACGGCGACGGCTGCTACATCAACACTGCCGGCGTGGGTGTGCTGCGGGCCGGCATCAACGTGGGGCCGCACCGCGCGCAGGCCGGCGATGTGGTGCTGGTCTCGGGAACTATCGGCGATCACGGCATGGCGATCATGAGCGTGCGCGAAGGGCTCGAGTTCGAGAGCCAGATCCGTTCGGATTGCGCGGCGCTGAACGGATTGATTGCCGATGTTCTGGATGCGGTTGGGACCAGCGTGCACGCGATGCGCGATCCCACGCGCGGCGGATTGGCTTCGACTTTGAACGAGATCGCGACGGCTTCGAACGTGGGCATCGACATCGACGAGCCGAGCGTGCCAGTGCGCGGCGAAGTGCAATCGGCTTGCGAACTGCTTGGGCTCGATCCTGTGTACGTGGCGAACGAGGGGAAAGCAGTGTTTTTTGTCGCTCCGGAAGCCGCCGATCGCGCGCTGGAGGTGCTGAGGTCGCATCCGCTGGGCCGCGATGCCGCGCGCATCGGCCAGGTGACAGCGCAGCATCCCAGGATGCTTGTGGCGCGCACGGCCATGGGCGCCAACCGCGTCATCGCAACGCAGATCGGCGAGCAGTTGCCGCGGATCTGCTGACGTCCGACCCCCGCCCTAACGAGTTAGGACTGGGCACCCGGCACCCGTCCCGCGCTAGCTGTTAGCGGTGAATTCTGTGGCAATCTCCGAGAAAGCGTTGTTGAGGCTGGATGCGAGAAGACCCATGCCCGTAATTGCACCGAATGCGATCAGGGCTGCGATCAAGGCGTATTCCACGAGGTCCTAGCCTTCATCACGGTTATGTAGCCCGCTTGATTTCGTGTCCTTACAACTTATCAGGAGACTGAACAGCGCGGTACGACCCCGATTCAGACGAGCTTTTCGAACGATCGCTGGATCCGTCCGGAAGCCGCGCCGTTCTCAAGGTCGTGGCTGATTTCGAGTACGGCGGCCGGGAGCGAGGGCAGTTGCTTGAGGCCTTCGAGCGTAGCGGTCCAGTCGATGGTGCCATCGCCGGGCCAAAGGTGCTCGTCTCTGAGGCCGTGGTTGTCGTGCACGTGGACTTCGCCGATGCGTTTGCCCAGCGTGCCGATTGCGTCGCGGATGCCCGGCGAGATGTGCGCGTGGCCAAGGTCGAGGCAGACGTCGATCTGGTCAAGGTGCCCCAGTTCGAGGATCGTCATCAGATGCTCGGGGGTGGTGGCGTCGCTGGTCAGATTTTCGACGAGAACGCACACGCCGAGGGGCCTGGCGAATGCGCCCAGATGCTCGAGTGCAGTCGTGGCGTACTCGATTGTGCGCAGGGACCATGCGTCATTCTTCTCGCCGAGGTGGACCACGAGCTTTTTGATCGGAATATGTTCGGCCGCTTCGAGGGCGCGCTTGATTTCGTCCATGGCATCGATGCGCCGCGACTTTTCAGGATGCACCACGTTGACTGCGGGAGCGCCGGCGCGGCCCATCTCGCGATCGGGGAAAAGCGGCGCGTGCATGGAAAAGGGTTCGAGCGAATTGGAAGCGAACCAGCCGGCGAGCTCCATCACGTGTTCGCGGCTGGTGTAGTCGAAGTGCTGTCGCGCGGCGAAGATTTCGACGCCCCCGGCGCCGGAACGCGCAGCCAACTCCAGCAGCCCGGGATGCAATCGTTGCTTCAGGAACAGATGAGTAGAAAGAACTGGCAGCATGATTGGACGCCTTTGCGACGGCAACTGGGCCCGCATTCCTATTGTCTCATTGCTGCAATGACTTACCCGCACCGACCGGGCGCCGGGAGAAAGCCACCTTGAGCTGAAGCCCGAAATGGCTGCACCAACTGCCGAACCGCTCTAGTATCCAGCAGCTTTGCCGTAGCGGCTGCGATGATCCTGGCCGCCTTCGAGTTCGCCATTCGCGGGATCAACGGCGATGCACTCGCCGTTCGACCAGTGGCCATCGCGGATTGCGAGCGTGTAACCCATCTCTTTCAATTCAGCCAGCGATTTCGGATTGAATCCCGGCTCGAGGTAGAGCTTGTCGGGAAAATCCTGATGGTGGAAGCGCGGCGCGTCCACCGCCTCCTGGATATTCAGTCCGCCTTCGCTTGCGGAAAGAAAGATATTCGCAACCGTGGTGATGATGCGCGCCCCGCCGGGCGAACCCAGCACGTATCGCAGCTTGCTGCCTTCGAGGACGATGGTCGGGGTCATCGAACTCAGCGGACGTTTGCCGGGTGCGATGGCATTTGCCGGTCCCTGGATCAGCCCAAACATATTCGGTACTCCCACCTTCGCGGAGAAATCGTCCATCTCATCGTTAAGCAGAAAGCCAAGCGATCCGGCCGTGACGTGCGAGCCGAAACTGTCGTTCAATGTGGTCGTCACGGAGACCGCGTTGCCCTCGGCATCGACGACGGAGTAGTGGGTAGTGTCGGGCGATTCGTGGCGCTTTCCAGCAGTCGTGGGTGCGGGCGGCAGGAATCCAGCGGGGCGCTTCAGCGTTGCGCTGGGACTGGCCTCATCGGGCAGGATGCTGCTGCGCCAAGCCTCTGCATATTTTTTCGAGGTGAGCTCGGCGACGGGAACCTGATTGTAATCGGGGTCGCCCAGGTAATCGGTGCGATCCATGTAGGCGCGACGGAAGGCCTCGGTGACCAGGTGAATCCAGGCGGCGCTGCGATCGCCAAAACTCGGGAGATCGTAGCCTTCGAGAATGTTGAGCGCGCTCAGCAGCACGACTCCTCCGGACGAGGGAGGCGGTGCGCTGATGATGGTGTAATTGTGGAAAGTGCCTGTGACCGGAGCGCGCTCGACCACGTTGTACTGTGCCAGATCTTCAAGCGTGATCAGGGCGCCGCCCTTCTTCAGGTCGTCGACAAGTTCATGCGCCATTTTGCCGTGGTAGAACTCGTTGGGGTCGGCGGCGATCCGCTCCAGCGTGCGCGCCAGTTCCGGTTGCTGAAAGGTTTCGCCGCCGCGGTAGTAGCTTCCGTTGCGCTGAAACAGCAGGCGCGATTCAGGGAAATGGGCGAGATCGGGATCGATGAGTTCGTGAGCCTCTTCGGGAGTTAGCTCAAACCCATCGCGCGCAAGTTTGATGGCCGGCGCCATCACGCGCTTCAGGCCGAGCCTGCCGTATTTCTTCTCCGCATAGACTAGTCCCGCGACGGAACCGGGGGTTGCAATGGAGCGATAGCCGATCACGCTTGCGTCCGGAGTCACATTTCCGTGTGCATCTTGGTACATCGTCTCTGTTGCGGCCAGGGGAGCCTTCTCGCGGAAATCAATGAAGGTGGATCTGCCGTCGTGCGTGCGCAGGAGAAGGAATCCGCCGCCTCCCAGGTTGCCCGCGATCGGATGAACGACCGCGAGCACAAAGCCGGTGGCAACCGCCGCGTCGACTGCATTGCCGCCGGCGCGAAGAATTTCGACGCCAGTGTCCGACGCCAGGTGATGCACACTGACCACCATGCCGTGCTGCGCGCGGACCGGCTGCTCGCCGCGGTAGAAGATGACGTTTGTCGTGCCCTCCTGCGCGGCAGAAACGGTTGGCCCTATCAGGGAAAGGGCCATTGAAGCAGCAAGAACAGCAGCAGGCAAGCGATCTATACGATGCATAGCTTTCGACAGGATAACGCCACGGAGAAGAGCGGCATCGGAGCTTTGCGGCTTTATGGGCTGGTGGATGACTTTGCGCACAACGAATAGGGGACGTTGCGCAGCGGGGTCCCCACGGACAGGTCTTGGTCCGTGGGGCGTTCAGTCTGCCCCCCTTGCGGTGCAGGGCTTACAGATGTTCGACGATCTTGCGAATCGCATCGTCGTGCTTCACGGGGACGAGGCACCGGGAAGGCTCGACGCCTGCGACATTCCGCCGCGGCAACAGGCCGAGTTCCAGCAGAACCGCCATGCTCACCTCATCGCGTGAGCTGAACGCACGGTACTCGGGATGCTGATAGCGGTCCCAGTTATCTGAGAGATTCGAGACGATCGTCTCGCGCGTGGAGTCAGCGCTGACAATCACCACCATGTTGAGCAGCGAGATCTCACGGTCGGTCAGGCGCACAGGTGGAATACCCTTTTTCAATTCGTGGGTGAAGTCGGGAATCTGCTTTTCGAACTGCGTCTTGATCTCCATCCAGCGAGCCAGCCCGAGCCACGTCGGCGGATCCTCCGGGACGGGGATGATGAGTTTGTGCAGTTCGCCGACCAGGTAGGGGATACCGGAGGTCAGGTTGTAGATATCCTCGATCTGCTTGTCTGAGAGGGCGATCCGATGGATCTCGCTGAACCACGCTTTCAGATGTTCCGGTGTGAATCGCCGCACAGAGGCGATGCCCTGGAAATTTCGCTCAGAAGGCTGCAGCAATCCCCAGCGGAGCAGATCGGCTCCGCCTGTGAGCAGCGGCAGACCATCGTCGAGCGCGATCGCCTGCGTCACATCGCTGGGAGAATCCACCGACATTGCCGACGCGTCTGCATAGCCCGTCAGCGTGCGAATGCCGCACTTGGGATGAAACACCGGGTTCTGCGCCTGTGGATCAATCCAGTGCGAGACGGCAAGGAGGGCGCGAATTGTCCGGGCGTCTTTCCGCTCAACCTTAGCTCTCTCGATGTAGTGCGTAAACTGATCAACCTGCTCCCACGAGAAGAAGGAGACCTTGCCCTTTCGCGACGGGCTCAGCATCTCGGCGGGAATTTCAACTTCTTCGGTCGCGGAGGACGAAGTGAAGGTAGCGCTCGGAACCGGCGATTCCGCTTCGAAGATCTCTTCTTCGGCAACGGCCTGGGCTTTCTCTTCGGTTACGATCTGAGCTTTCTCTTCGATTGGCTCGGCCTCGACCGGCAGCGCTTGAGACGCGGGAGTCACTTCCACGACCGGTTGCTTCAGAAGGCCATCGCCATTGCCGTTCCCGGCCGGGTGCGAAGCTTTGGAGCCGTTCTTTGCGACCGGCTTGGCAGACAGGATGGGGCCGCAGTGCTCGTCGGCCGCCTGGGACTCATGACCATCGTGCCACCAGTCGATCTCGAGCTGGCGAACAAAGTCGTCCAGACGCGGGAAGTTTGACTTCAGTTTCTGCAGCTCCACTTCGTCGGTTTCATCCTCGAGACCGCAGGCCCACTCCAGCCAGTTCTCAACGGAAGGCCCCGGCAATTCGGGCGGCGCGGAACGTTCGGAGATCTCCATCAGCTCCGCCACGGCAGCATCGCGCAGCGCCAGGCGCTCCAGACGGGTGCGCGCACGCCGGTGCGCGACGGTCCCTGTCGCCAGGGACTGGGCGAGATCGAGATAACGGCGTCTCTTTGCGGCTGTGTCTTCGAGCCGGACGACGAGGGTGCTCAGCTCGGCCTTTGTGGTCCAGGCGGCTGTGCTGTCCTCAGAGAGGATCGCATCCCTGAGGTTCTGGCACAGGTCAAGCAGCTTGCCGACTTCGATAAGAACATCGGCTCGATTGACGCTCTGGCCCGCTTCCAATTGATCGATCTTCTGGTGGCAGTTTCTTGCCTGTTCAGTTAGGCTTCGCAGCGATTCGGCGACGACGCTGGGCCCGCATTTTGTTTCTTCAGAGGCGTTCACGGCTTTGGCTCCATCTTCCTGAGGGAAGTGATCTTCGGCTTCGGAACATCGTACCTTGAAATGGGTACGAGAACTCACCCCAAGTAGGACTTTAGTAACACACAAGTCACATTACTATGGGAGCGAAGGCTGTCCTTTGGGGGCGCCAGGCCAGTTTTCTGCCTCGCCACCACCGGGAACCGGGGGTCAGTCGCCGACCGGCTGGGCTCGACTCCGTTAAAATGTTCTTCGACATGCAAGGCCATTTTTCAGCGGAGAACCAAGAATGAAAACGTACTTATTTGCTCGCGTGCCGGTTTCAATCCGGCTGTTTTGCCTCGCGGCCCTGGTCTTCTTTATTGGGGGAGCGACCTTCGCCTTTTCCGAGCCCATCCACGACGCTGCACGCAAGGGTGATGTAAAGAAGGTGAAAGCCATTTTGCAGGCGGATCCCAAGGCAGTTTCGGTGAAAGACAAGAACGGCGACACGCCTCTGCACCTGGCGGCGCTTCACGGCCAGTTGGAAGCGGCGCAGGTCCTGCTAGATGCCGGCGCCGAGGTCAACGCAAAGAACAACTACGGTCCGTTTACTCCGGGTGACTTCTGGCAGCAGATCTCGACCAATAACCATCAGGATCCGGTTGTCATGCTGAATGTGCATGGAGAAGACGCGCGGTACATGAAGAATGGCTACACGCCTCTCGACCTCGCGGAGTTCTCAATCAACCACAAGAAGATGGTGGAGCTTCTTGTGAGCAAGGGCGCGGACGTGAATGCGCAGGCAGCAAGCGGCGCAACGCCGCTGTTCTGGGCCGTGATGCGCAACCAGAAGGACGACGCGCAGTTCCTGCTGGATCACGGAGCGAATGTGAATGCAGCCGATGCTTACGGCGACACGATTCTCGATTGCGCGCTGCGTCTCCAGTGGGGAAGCTTGATTCAGCTTCTGGTGGATCGCGGAGCCGACGTGAATGCGAAAGACCAGAGCGAACACCGTCCGTTGAGCTACGCGCTGGGGATGGATGATCACAAGTGGGCGGAGCTTCTGAAACAGCACGGGGCGCACGAATAAAAGCAGATCCGGCTCTCCATCGCTGATAATTGCCGGCGGAGGGGGAATCACGTGCGCAATGAGCGGTTTTTCAGTCCCTATGTGCCATCTTCACGTCTGGACAAGTTGGTTCTTTCTTTGTGGAAGATGCCACTTAGCCCCATCGCTTCGCCCTCCGGCAACTGGAAAACCGCTGTAGCTGGAGTCCGCCGGGCAGGCTCGGTTTTTCTTTTCTTTGCGGCAAGTGTCTTCAGCGGTTCGGTGCAGTTGTCCGGCCAGGGCGCACTCTCCCCTGCGCCGCACGCCAAGCAAGTGCACGTGAAGCGTGTGCTGGTGATCGGCCAGACCAAGGGGTTTGAGCACGACTCCGTGACGGCGGCGATGGCCGCGGTCTACAACATGGGCCAGGAGAGCGACCTTTGGGATGCCACCCTGCGGACGGATACCGAACTGCTCACGAAAAAGGACCTGGGCAGGAACGCGAAAAACCTCAACTACTTCGACCTGATCGTGTTTGCCAGCACCACAGGCGAGCTCGATATGGATGCCGACCAGAAGCGCGACATGATGTCGTTCATCCACGACGAGGGCAAGGGATTCGTCGGCATTCACGCGGCGCTCGATACCAATTACAACTGGCCGGAGTATGGCGAGATGATCGGCGGCTGGTTCGATCAGCATCCGTGGGGCACTTTTGACGCGCCGATCATCAACGAGGCACCGGACTTTCCGGCAGTGCGCCACTTTCCCAGGTCGTTTGTGAAGTACGACGAGATCTACCAGCCCAAGGCGTGGTCGCGCGACAAGGTAAACGTGGTTCTCAGCCTCGACGCCAGCCGGCTCGATTACTCGAACAATCCGCGCATCCATCGCAGCGACCACGACTTTGCAGTGGCGTGGAGCAAGATGTATGGCAAAGGTCGCGTCTTCTACTCAACGCTTGGGCACACCGAAGAGTCGTGGAACGATCCGGACATTCGCAAGATGTACTTTGAAGCGATCCGCTGGGCGCTGGGCATGACCGACGGAGGCACGGCGTCGCACCCCAGGCCGGCAGAGCCCCGAGCCGCTAAACGAAACCGCTCCGATCAGTGAGCGGCGACCAGCATGAACGGGTCGGGCGCGACACGGCACATGCTAGAACTGTTGAATTTCCGGGTCGATCCGTCAGCGAACGAGACATCCTGCAACTCAAGAGAAGTGACGGAAGTTAAGCCGGGGACATAGATGTCAGCGGAGACGCTGCCGTCGGGCTGCTTTGTGAATGTAGCCCTGATTATTCTGGCTGCGACGAAGTCATTGGCGGAGCCCGCGGTCTGAAGCACGCGATTCTTTCCCGTCAGGCCACGGACGATGATTGTTGCGGCGACGATCTGCACCGGGCGCTTGTCAACAAGGGTAAGGAATATCCGCTGGCCGAAGGGAGCGTGGGATTGTTGATGCTCTCCCTCGCGAATCCTGATGGTGTGATCCCAGACGCCCTGCCGCGCATACATGTCAATGGGACAGGCGCCGGGTAATGAATTGAGAGGAAGGATCCGAGTCGTTGTCCTGGGGCTGTTTTGCGCGGCTAACGTCAATGAACAGATGAAAGCGGCAGCGAAGAAAGCACGATTCATGGCAGACTCCCTGGGCGACTCGAAGCCCGCGTACACCAACAAAATACACCGGTTCAAATTCGCTCGCAATCGCGGGAACAGGCGTTTGAAAATTGTGAGAGAGCGAGGCGCCCAGCCCGCTGTGTTACCGTTTGATTACGGCGTTTAAACCAGCCGGAATTCACATCGAGCAGCATGCACCCGAGCCCCGCACCTGTCCCAGGAACGTTGATGAGTTCTACACCGGAATCAGACTCTGGGCAGGAACCCGAAGCCGGCCATCCACCGCAGCGGATTCCTCCCTGGCTGGTGCGGATGGAACTGTATCTGCGCGTCCTCTTGAGAATGTACATCGGGCTGGCAATTTGCTATGCGCCATGGTCTCAGCTTCTCTGGGATCAGAACCCGATCTTCGTACAATTCCCGACGCTTGCGATTTGCGCAGCCAACGGTGCGGTGCGCGGAATCATCTCCGGACTGGGGCTCCTGAATATCTGGATCGCGGTTCAGGACGCCATCCGGCATCGAAATGGGTAAGAGTATGAGCTTGGAACAGAGCAAACAGATATCGGCGGAGACCAACCGGGCAACAGCCAGCGCGGGCCCTGCAGCCGATTCCCAAAACACGTCGTCCAAGGCAGAGCCTACAGTATCTGCAGCCGCCATTGCCCCGAACGGTGCTCCGCCTGCGCTCGCCGCTGCTCCGCTGGCGTATGAGAATCCAACATTCCTCAACGGCCCCGATGGCCGTCTGATCCGCATCGTTGCCGAGTATATGGAGCCGCTGGCACGATTTCGCCGCGAGCATATCCAGGACACCGTCGTCTTTTTCGGATCTGCGCGTTTTCGTGGACGGGAAGAGGTCGACCACGCGCTCGAACTGCTTGACAACACCGGCTCGCGCAATGCCGCGCCAAGCGAGGAGCAGCCGGCCAGCGTGCCCGACATCGCCGCGGGAAAAGCCACCGAACTGCAGCGCAAGCGTGCCGTAGCGGCGGTGGCGATGGCGCGCTACTACGAAGATGCGCGGCGCCTCGCGCAGATGCTTACGCGGTGGGCCGCGAAGATTCCCTCGCGCCGGCATCGCTTCGTGGTCACCTCCGGCGGGGGCCCTGGCATCATGGAAGCCGCCAATCGCGGCGCGTACGAGGCGGGCGGCAAGACGATCGGCATGAATATTCGACTACCCTTCGAGCAGGCGCCGAATCCCTACATCACGCCTTCGCTTAACTTCGAGTTCCATTACTTCTTCATGCGCAAGCTGTGGTTTGCTTACATGTCGAAGGCGCTGGTGGTCTTTCCTGGAGGATTCGGCACGCTCGACGAGATGTTCGAGATCCTCACCTTGGCGCAGACGCACAAACTTGCCAAGAAGATCACGGTCGTAATCTACGGATCGGATTACTGGAAGAAAGTGTTTAATCTCGATGAACTGGTCGACACTGGAGCCATTTCGCCCAAGGACATCGAACTCTTCCAAGTAGCCGATACGCCGGAGGATGCCTTTGAAATCCTGCGCAACGGTCTGACGGAAAACTACCTTATCCCCGAGGCCAATGCGGCGTCTGAACAGGAAGCCCAGGGGGTAATGCCCGGTCCGACTTTCGAGGATTTTCTTGGCCCGGAGATGGCAAAAACGAACACGTAACCAATGGGTAACATGCAACCATCCGGTTGCGTTGTTAGCAACCAATCGGTTGCTTATCAGTCGTTTCCAGCCATAAGAGTGCCGTAACTCAGTTGGTTCGGTGCACTAATTGATGTGCAATTCTTGCCTTCTTAACCTGTCATTGATGGGCGCGTCCGATACTGGATTGTAAGAAGTCCGGGGCCAGATCGCGAATAAGGAGGAGGGAATGGCCACTTCGACCGTTTCATACCTGTGGCGCGACCAAATCGTACACAAGGGATTTCGCACAGGCGTCTCTTTGCATAGTCACACCAATCAATCCAAAGAGACCCTCGATTTCCTCGCGAACCTGGGCTGCAGGTATGCGGTGATTCGCCCGTTGCTCGCGCGCCTGGAGCAGCGCTCTGAAGCGAAATATGGCGTGCGTGTGGACTATGCCAGCGCGTACTGGACACCGCCAATGACTCCCCGGCTCGCATTCGATCTTGAGAGCCGGCAGATCGAAAAGCTCGATCTCAATTCGATGGTTTCCATCACAGACCACGACAATATCGAAGCGCCGATGTTGCTGCGCACCATCGCCAGCGCGCGCGGAATTCCGGTTTCGGTGGAGTGGAGCGTGCCCTACGGTGGAGTGCAGGATTTCCATCTCGGCGTTCACAACCTGCCCTCAGGACGCTCGAAGCAATGGATGCGCACGCTTGCTGAATATACAGCCAAGCCCAGCGATGAGCGGTTAAGAGAGATCCTGGTCGCGCTGAATGAAGAGCCCAACGTCCTGGTGGTTTTCAACCATCCCATGTGGGACCTCTTCCTCATCGGCCACGACAAGCATCAGTTCCTGGTTAACGAGTTCCTGCAGAAATACGGCGCATGGCTGCATGCGCTCGAACTGAACGGCCTTCGCCACTGGGAAGAGAATCGCGCGACCCGGCGGCTTGCGCAACAGTGGAACATCGTGCTCATCAGCGGCGGAGATCGCCACGGTGTTGAACCAAACGCAAACATAAACCTGACGAATGCAACCAGCTTCACCGAGTTCGTCCACGAGGTTCGCCACGAGCGCCAGAGCAATATTCTCTTCATGCCGCAGTATGCTGAGCCCTGGAAGCACCGCCTTCTGCAATCCACGCTCGACGCGATCCGCGATTACCCTGATTTTCCGCAGGGATCGCGGACATGGGATGAGCGCGCCTATCACCCCGATGCGAACGGCGTCGTCCGGCCATTGCGTGAAATCTGGCCCAAGGGCCGCGCGCCATTGGCCATACAGTGGACCCTCAAGGCGGTGCAGATGCTCGGTAAGGGACCTGTTTCCGGCGGTCTGCGGCTGGCATGGAGCGAAGCAGGTCAACAGCGCCTCGCTCTCGGCGAGCAGGAGAGCTAAGATTCGGGATCGAATGATCAGAACCTTAACCGATCGAATGGCCGATCGAAGGGCCGGATGAATGGTCGGGCAGACGCCGCGAGTTGCCTATTTTCCGGATTCGTTCCACGAGGTGAACGGCGTAGCTCACACCAGCCGGCACTTTGAAGCTTTTGCCCGGCGGCGAAACCTGCCGTTTCTCTGCGTGCGCGCTGGAATGCGCCCCTCGCGGTTTGAAGAGGCCGGAAATGCCTGGTCGCTTGAGCTTCCCCGCGGATTCTTCTCCATCCCGCTGGAGAAAGACCTGAGCTTCGACCCGGCGTTTCTGCGACACCTGCCGCTAATCACCGAGACGCTCGAACGCTTCAAACCCAGCCTCATCCACATCACAGGTCCGAGCGAGATCGGCATAATCGGCGCAGTTCTCGCGCGCCGATACGGCCTGCCTCTGGCTGCGAGCTGGCACACCAATGTGCATGAGTACGCCGCACGCCGTTTCGCGGGGCTGGTGCGCAGGTTGCCCGCGCGGCATACGCTTTCGGCCGGCCGAACGATCGAGAATTGCACATTGTCGCTTGCAGCCAGGTTCTACTCCCTGCCAAAGGTTCTCTTCGCCCCAAATCCCGGGCTGTGCAGGGTTCTCGAGAATGCGACCGGCCGCCCCTGCTATCTGATGCCCCGCGGCGTAGATTCTGTCTTGTTCGATCCATGCAAGCGTACGCGACGCGATGACGGACAGGAGATGGTTCTCGGGTATGTCGGGCGGCTATCGGTGGAAAAGAATGTTTCGCTGCTCGCACAGGTGCAGCAGGAATTGGAGCAAGCCGGTCAGCGGCGCTTCCGTTTCCTCATTGTCGGACATGGCGCCGAGGAGTTCTGGCTGCGCCGTCATTTGCCCCGCGCGGAGTTCACCGGAGTTCTGCGCGGCGAGGCTTTGTCCAACGCCTACGCCAACATGGACCTGTTCGTTTTTCCTTCACACACCGATACGTTCGGCAACGTGGTCCTCGAGGCGCTTTCCAGCGGCGTCCCTGCGGTCGTTACGCCCGAGGGTGGTCCGGCGGGCATCGTGCGCGATGGCGTTACCGGCCGTGTCGTGCGCGATGGGCAGTTTGCCCAAGCGATAGCCGAGATCCTCAACAAACCCGCGTTGCTCAGCGAGATGCGCCAGGCCTCGCGAAGCTATGGACTGACGGCGAGCTGGGATTCGGTGTTTGACGGGGTGTACGCCGGGTATCAATCAATGCTCGGTCCGTTGCAGAGTGGAGCATCGGAGTTGCTTCGCGCCTAACGGCTCTCAACGATCGAGACCCTTTACCGGGATTTCGGGGAATTTCGTGCGGATGGCCTCGATGACGTTCCGAGTCTGTTCCCTGTTCAGCCGGGGAAGGACGGGTGTGTTCCTCCAGCCGTGGCGAACGTACAAGCCGGAGATCCCGCCGTCTCCCCCATCGTCGAAGCGAATTGCGGAAACGTTTGAAGTAGGGATCTTGATAGTGGTTGTGAAGAGCCGGCCAAGGTTCCCCTCCGCCAAGAACTCTTCGCGTGTGACGCGGAGCCGGGTTTTGCCTCCCTGTACCCGGTTCGCCGCGGATATGAATACAGTCGCAAAAGCCGCAGCTCCTGCGATGATGCGGAGCCAAAGTGTGCCTGTGCGCCAGAAGTACCAGAGAACGATCAGCGCAAATATGGGAATTCCGAGGGTCTCGAGGAGACCATCTTCCCGCGAGACGGTGAATTCCAAAGCGTTAGCCAGTTCGAGGGTCTCCAGATCAACCTTGCTGAGATACCTCATCAGTCCCCCTCCGGGAAATCTCATGAACTGATCAGTTGACCGCTTTGCAAGTCCAGGGTAAACGGCGTCTCTTTGTCTGCCATCATGTTCCAGCCCGTTCCTCGCAGCTTGCCGCCCTCGATCGCGTTGACGGTTATGCCCTCATCCGAGAGCTTCGGCGATTGCCAAGCTTCGCCATTCTTGCCCCACGCCAGAATTGCGCGATGTCCCACGAAGAGAAGCAGCCCCTGCGCGGGAGCCGGAACTACATGCAGCACGGGCCGGTAGGGCAGCATGGTGAACCGCTCAGGGGCGGTTGAGTCGATCACGTACGCATAGCCGCCGGATACGGCGCAAACCGCATCCGGGTCCGGCGTCGACCAGATTCCCGTGGGTACGACGGGGTCGCGAAATCCCAGCGCGCAGGTTGCCAGGAACGGCAGGGCGCCTGGCGCATCGGGCCGCACCAATACTTCGAGTGCTCCGCGCTCCACCTCCTCGACTTCGCGCGGATAGACGAAGTGGCGCGCAGGCAAGATGACGGGGCGCGCCGGGAGAATCTCCGCCTGCCAGCTTCGAGGAAAACTGAAGTTCACGCCTAAACCCCGATGAACTGGTCAAGCCGGTGCCGCACGCTGGGAATGCCCAGTTCCAGGGCCACTCCCTGCTCGATCACGGGAATGAGCTTGTCGAAGTCCGGACCGGAGTGCGTGCCGGTCAAGGCGATGCGCACCGGCTGGTAGAGTTCCTTGCCGTCGGCGCCGGTCGCTGTTTTGATCTCTTCCATCCAAGCCGAGAAATCCGATGCAGCTACGGGGCCAGCGTGAGCGCGTACGCGGTTTGCGAGTTCCGTCAGGACGACATGGGCCGAGTCCGCCGCAAGCGCAGCCGCATTTTCCTGGTCGGCGCGCGCAAGGTTGGCATCCATGTGGAAGATGAATGCCGCCTTCGCGGGGATTTCGTCGAGGTGGCTTACCGATGGAACAAACATCGAGATCATGTGAAAGAACCAGATGAGCACGGCATCGGAGGCCAGTTCCTTCTCCGGCAGCAATCCGCCGAAGTAGTCCCAGCAGAGCGCTGCCAGCCGCGCCGGTGGCGCCTGCTTCATGTAGTACCGGTTGAGCCCGTTCAGCTTTTCGAAGTCGAAGACGGCGGGGCTCGAAGTCACCCGCTCCAAAGAAAAGGCTCGCACAAGCTGCTGGGGCGAGAAGGTCTCGCTCTTGCCGTCTTCGGCGCCCCAGCCGAGGAGCGCGAGGTAGTTGACAAGCGCTTCCGACAGGTAGCCCATTTCGCGGAAGCTCGACATCGACGTTGCGCCGTGGCGCTTGGAGAGCCTCTCGCGGTCGGGGCCGAGGATGGCGGAGAGATGCGCAAACTCCGGCACCTTCCAGCCGAATGCCTCGTAGATGGCAACCTGCTTGGGCGTGTTTGAGATGTGATCGTCGCCGCGAATGACGTGCGTGATGCCCATGAGCGCATCGTCGACGGTGACCACGTAGTTGTAAACCGGCACGCCGGGGCTCGCGCCTGCTGTTCCGCCCTGCGCCGACCGCACGAGGATGGGATCGCTCACGGTCTCCGGGGCAAACTCCAGGTCTCCGCGGACGATATCGTGAAAGCGGATCGTGTGATCCGGAATCTTGAGGCGCACCGAGTAGATTTTGCCTCTCAGCAAACTCTCCCTGATCTCGATCTTGCTCAGATTCCGACATTTTCCGCTGTAGATCTGCGGAAGGTGTCTTGCGATCGCATCCTGGCGCTCGGCCTCCAGTTCCTCCGGCGTGCAGAAGCAGCGGTAAGCCTTGTTTTCAGCAAGGAGCTGTGCGGTGTGCGATGAGTAGATGTCAAGCCGCTTCGATTGGCGGTAGGGTCCGAAGTCACCCATTTCGCCGGGATCATTCTCGTTCGGCCCCTCGTCCCAGGTCAGGCCCAGCCAGACGAGGTCCTGGATGAGCTGTTTTTCGTAGCTCGAACTCGATCGCTGCAGGTCGGTGTCTTCAATGCGCAGGATGAACTTGCCGCCCATGTGCCGGGCAAACAGCCAATTGAAGAGCGCAGTCCGCGCGTTGCCGATATGCAGCAGGCCTGTGGGGGACGGCGCAAAGCGCACGCGTATCGTTCCGCTGTCCATAACACCTCGATCATAATCCGCTATCTCAAGGAAAGTTAATCACTAACAGCGCTCCCAGAGCAGAGGGGAACCTCCTAGGCGAAGTGCTCCCAGCCGAGGCGGGCAAGCGGGCACCGGCCAGTTGCCGACAGAAGGGCAATCCGCGGTTGTCCCGCGCGCCTCTTCACAATCCTGCCGATCCGGGTGATGGGAACACCGGCAATGCGCCGAGGTATCGATGCGCCAGGCGGGGCGGTAAAGAGCAGCTCGTAGTCCTCGCCTCCGTGCAGCGCCTGTTCGAGCGTCGCCCCGGGGTACACGGGCAGCGACGCCGCATCAACCTCCGCAGAGACTCGCGATTCCACGCAAATGTGGTCAAGATCGGTCGAAAGGCCATCGCTGATGTCGATCGCCGCCGTGGCCGCGCCTCCTCGCTGTAACCACAGTCCCTGTGTGATCCGCGGCTGGGGCCGAAGGTGCGGCGCAAGGCTGTCCTTGCCCACCTTCTTGCTCAGCGCGGCTGCCTTCTTTGACCCGAGCTTCCGCAGTTGCTCAAGTCCCGCGGCCGCTCCGCCCAGTGCGCCGGTCACGTAGAGCAGATCTCCGGGCCGTGCGCCTGATCGCAGAAGCGCCTTGCCCCGCGGCACCACCCCGACCAGCACGATATCTGCCGCCGCCAAGGGCGACTCTGCCAGGTCTCCCCCGGCGAGCGGCGTCCGGTGCTGCGAAGCCAGGGCGAGAAAACCATCCAGAAAGCCCTCGATCCAGGGGGCCTTGCGCCCCTTTTTCACAGTCAGATCCCGCGGCAAACCCAAGGAAAGGAAGGCCGCTACGGGACGCGCGCCCATGGCCGCGATGTCGCTTAGACCACGTGCAAGAGTCCTGTGGCCGACGGCCTCAGGCGAATGCCACTCCAGGCGAAAATGCCGTCCGGTGATCGATAAGTCTGTGGTTATCGCGATTTCTTCGTCCGGCTTGATCCTGAGCAGCGCGCAGTCATCGCCGATGCCCAGGCGCACCGCTCCGCCGGCCAAAACGGCGGCTCGGCGGCGAATGCCTTCGAGCTGGGCCAGCTCGCGGTTATTGGCCTTGGGGGGCAACGGGTCTCGCATGCGGTGCATCTCATTGAGGATATGGCATGCCGCGAAAAAACGCAGGCTGAACCATTACTTATGGGGAGATCTGAATATAGACCTAAATCGAATTTGAGGCCCATTTTCCGCTTGATTTCGTTGACCCCGCAAGGGGGTGGCTGCTAGCCTGTACAGACGTTCAAGAAGATACGCTCCTTCAGGGCGTGCAAAGGATGTGCGGGGCTCCCCCGGCACCTGCGTTCATTGTGATCGGCTGGCTACGCGACGAGTAGCAACTTGCAATTTGTTTGAATGAAAGCAGACGATGCTGCGAAAACGCTATTACATTCTTTTTGTTGCCAGAGATGAAGATGGTCGGGTAAGGAGGATACCGCTTCCTCTGCAGTACGTGTATGGATTCGTCGCTGCCGCACTGGTGGGTGCATTTACCATTGTTGGCCTAGCCGGCTCCTACACGCGCATGCTCCTCAAAACAGAGCGATTCAATCAGGTCAGAGAAGACAACCAGAAGCTGCGCAAGGACTTCACCCAGCTTGCCCAGGTCGCGCACGATCGCGACGTGCAGGTTGCCTCGCTTGGCGCATTGGCCAGCGAAGTGACGGCGCTTTACGGCCTCAGACAGCACAAGGTGATTCCCGCAAAGGCTTCAGCGGCCACTGCCGCAGCTGCCCCGACACCCCCGAACCTCGCGATGAAGGACGACGTGAGCAATGCGGACGTGAAGATGACCTTCGAGCAGTTCTACGCATTGCGCGACCAGGCAATGTCGGGCCGCGTGACCCGCGCACTCGAGGGCGGTCTCTCTCCGAATTTCCTCGGCGATTGGACGCAGTTTGCAGATGCACCGTCGATCTGGCCGGTTGAGGGCCGTGTGGGCTCGAGCTTTGGCGAACGCGAAGACCCCATCAACGGCGAAGGCGCATTTCATCCCGGCATTGATATCGAAGCTCCCTACGGAACCCCAGTGCGCGCTCCCGCTGATGGTGTCGCGACGGGCGAGAACATGGGCGGCGGATACGGACGCCAGGTGGTGCTCGACCACGGACACGATCTGATCACTCTCTATGGGCATCTTTCCGCGGTTGCCGTGGTGCCCGGCCAGCACGTTCTACGCGGGCAAGTGATCGGATATGTGGGTCAGTCCGGCCGCGCCACGGGCCCGCACCTGCACTACGAGATCCGCGTGCACAAGGTGCCGGTCAATCCGCACAAATATCTGCGCAACACCTACGAGCAGGTGCTCGCCAGCGACGACAGCACGCATATCGCCAGCAAGTAACTTCGACCAGCTTCAAACGCAAAGCGGCTCCCTCGTGGAGCCGCTTTCATTTTGGTGCGCCCAGCACGGGCGTACTCTCACGGGTGCAGGTCCCGTCACCAGCGATGAGGGCACGAGGCGCGTCTCGCACCAAGCTCTCGTGTGTTCGTATTCAGCTCTTTTTCACGACAAGAGGTATTTCGTTACCCATCTGGGTGAAGGTGCCGTCGATGGTGGAGTGGTCGGCGGAGATGTTGCCCTGGTAGGTGGCGCCGAGGCCGGGGAACTCGAGGGTGAGTTTGTTGCCGTCTCGTGTAGCCGATTTTGCAGTCAGCCAAACTGGGTTCTGATCGGGGCTTTGCATCTGGGCGGTCAGGCCTGTGTCCATGTTGGTGATTTTGAAGTTGATGGTGAGGACAGCGGCGCCAGCGTTGAGTTTGCCCGTCCAGGTGCCGTCGATGTCTGTGGGAGCGGCGGGTTTGGGCGCAGAGGCGGCGGCCTGGGGCTGGGCGCGCTTGAAGTTGAGTTCGAGCGGCTGGCCCTGCGACCATGTGCCGGCGATCTCCGTCGCGTCAGTGTTGACGGTGCCCTCATAGGTGCCGTGAACGGCATCGACGGTCAGGTTAAGCTTCCCGTCTTTCAGCGTGACGGAGTTAACCGGAATGCCATTGGCACCCTGGTCGATGCTGTCGAGCGTGGCGGAGAGGGTGCCGTCTTTGGCGGCGGTGACGTGGAGCAGCAGGCGAAGCTGAGCTCCTCCGGCGCTGAGGGTTCCGGCCCAGTCGCCGACGATGGAGGGCTGGGTTGCCACGGCCGTCGTGGTTGAGGGTGCGGGAGCGGCCTGTGGCTTGTTACTTGCCTGCGCAGAGCAGAGGGGCGCGAGCGCCAGCATGGAAACGACGATCATTGCGAGCCTGGAAATGCTTGAGGATTTCATCTTTCTCCTTACAGCGAACAGAGGTGTCTGCGTCGACGTGAAGCGGATTCAGATAGAAGGGATTGCATGCTGATAAGGGTACGCTCGAGCCGGCCGGATAGTTCAGGGATTTAGAGGGTTCAGCGTGGCCGTTCGAGACGCGGGACGATCGGCTTCCCTGACGAGGGCGTCTCGCCTACAATTGCCCTTGTTATGGGCAAAGCGAAGGTAGAGACGTTTCAGGTTCCATGTCCCGACTGCGGGGCGATGATCCTGGTGGATGCAAGCACGGGGCTGGTGATCAGCCATACGTCGGCGCCCAGGAAGCGGATGTTTGAGGATCTGGAGACCGCGGCGAAGGCGATGCGCGAACACGAGGAGCGGAAAGAGTCGATCTTCCGCCAGTCGGTTGATGCGGAGAAGAACAAGGAAGACCTGTTCGACAAGAAGTTTGCGGAGGCGCTGAAGAAGGCCAAAGACGCGCCGGAAGGCAAACCGCTGCGCGATTTCGACCTGGATTAATGGGTTGACGGCGATACCGGGCGAGCGCGGCAGGGATGACGCGGAGTATGGGGGAGTTTGCTGACTGCTGCAGCTCACGGGCGTGCATCTGATTACGGGAGGGGAGAGGTCATGGTCCTTACGCCAGTTCTGGAAAGGGAGAGACGGTCTCCGAGGATTACTGAAATGCCGCGAAAAGAGTCGGTCGATTGGGTGACGGTTGCTGCGTGCGGGTCGCTGGTTACGGGCGGCCTGATGCTGCTGAGCGGGAAGAGGCGCGCCGGGCTGGTGATGGCTGCGTCCGGAACCGCGCTGGCGATGCTGGACAACGAAGAGACGCTGCGCCGCTGGTGGGAAGCGCTACCGGAGTACGTGGATCGCGCGCAGTGGATGGTTGAGCAGGTGCGCGAGGTAGTGGACGACATCACGGAAAAGGGCGAGGCGATGCGGCGGGTGATTTCGCGCGAGCCGCGGACGACGATTCCGGCGTGAAGGCGGCGCTAAAGCGCCGTTAGCAAGTCTGCGAACAAGACCCGGTCTACGTCGGTTTCAGATTCCCAACTGCTTCCGGCCGGCTTCGCTGATGCGGTGGGGGGTCCACTTGGGTTCCCAGACTAGATTCACATCGACTTTGCTGATGTCACGGATCGTGGCGAGGCGGTTGTGTACCTGCTCGAGGATCAGGCCGGAAGCGGGGCAGAACTGCGTGGTCAGCGTCATGGCGACCTTGACCCACTGGCGCGGCCACGCGGGGGTGGAGTCAGGGTCGGGGCCGGTCTCGATGCCGTAGATCAGGCCGAGATCGACGAGATTCAGCTTCACCTCGGGATCGAAGCAGTCGCGGAGCGCAGCCATGATGTCGGCTTCATCGAGCATGATTTCTCCTCCAAGTGGCCGGCTGAGTCTTGTGCTCTCCCATGTATGACAAGGTCGGCTGCTTCTCGGCTCCTTTTCTTCCGAGCGTCCTGGTCGTTTTCGCAGCAACCAGTCTGCTCGGCCGGCCAGGAGCCGACCTTGTCATGTAATCACCTTTGCGACGGAAAACGTCGCAAGGATGGGCACCCAGGCTCTCAGGAGCGAATCTCCATGATCCGATTCTGCCCATCCACGAAGACGAGCTCAGGTTGAGCGCTCGCTGCCTCGTCCTCATTGAGCCACGCGAAGGTCGCGATGATGATCAGGTCGCCGGCCTGGGCAAGACGCGCGGCAGCGCCGTTCAGACAGATCTCTCCGCTGCCGCGCTCTACCGGCAGTGCGTAGGTTTCCAGACGGCTTCCGTTCGTGACGTTCCACACGTGCACCGATTCAAAGGGCTGGATATTGGCGGCATCCAGCAAGGTCGCGTCTACGGCGATACTGCCTTCGTAGTTCAGGTCGGAGCGGGTAACGGTGGCGCGGTGGATCTTGGACTTCAACAGCTTGCGAAACATGACAGCAACAACACTCCTTGGGCCGGCCAGCTTCTCCGGCCTCGCGGGTACCGCGGCCGCCCTGCGGTCTGCGGTCCCTTGTTTATTGGATGCGGCGTTAATTCCGGCGTTCCACAAGATAGCGGGCGACGGACTTCAGGCCTTCAGCGCGGGAGCCATAAGGGGCTAATGCGGCGAAGGCTTCTTCGATGAGGGCGGCGGCGTCGCGCTGGCTCTGCTCGATGCCATAGACGGCGGGCCAGGTGGCCTTCTCGACAGCAAGGTCCTTGCCTGCAGTCTTGCCCAGGTGGGCGGAGTCGACGGTCATGTCGAGGACGTCGTCGACGATCTGGAAGGCGAGACCGGCTTTTCGGCCGAAGGTGTCGAGGCGGGCGACATCGTCGGCGGTGGCTCCGCCATAGATTCCGCCAGTGACCACGCTGACGCGGATCAGCGCGCCGGTCTTGGCGCGATGGATGGCTTCGACGAGCTCGGGCGTGGGCTTCTGGTGTTCGCTTTCGATGTCGAGGACCTGGCCGCCGATCATGCCGTCGAGGGTGCCGACGGCGTTGGCGATGAGGCCGATGATCTGCACTGTAGCGGCGGGCGGCGTGTCGAGGCCGGCGAGGATTTCGAAGGCGCGGGATTGCAGTGCGTCGCCGGCGAGGATGGCGATGGCTTCGCCAAATGCTACGTGACAGGTAGGCTTGCCGCGTCGGAGGTCGTCGTTGTCGAGCGCGGGAAGGTCGTCGTGGATGAGCGAGTAAGTGTGCAGCATCTCGATGGCTGCACCGAGGCGCTCAATGCCGCGCGGGAGCGAGTCGGCGATGGTAACGGCGGCCTGCATGGCGAGCACGGGACGCAGGCGTTTGCCGCCGGCGAAGACGGAGTGTCGCATGGCGCCGTGGATCGACGCGGGCGCGGCGTCGACGGTGGGGATGAGGGCCTCAAGAGCGCGATCGGTAAGATCCGCACCCTCATGGATCAGCGATTTCACATCCGTTGGCATGCTCTTTCATGATACCCGAGGCGCGGTTGGTCCAGGCTGTGACGGGCGCACCTGTCGCCCGTGCGCACGGGTCCGGCGTTCGGCTACGAAGAGAATGGTGAGAAGGAGCAGCGCCAACCCGCTGAGCCAGCGTCCGATAATCTCGTCGCGCGTGGTGGCCCAGTCGATGGCGACGTCGGCATGTCCTTGCGTGACGGGGATCACCATGAGGCCGTCGTCGCGATGAGGGAGCGGGGGCAGGATCGAGTCGGCGCCGAAGGCGAGCAGGTTGCCATTGAGGCGAACCTGCCATGCGGCGTAGTTGCGCAGGTGCAGGACGAGGAAGCCGGCGTTGGGGATTTCAGCCGAGAGGCGCAGGTGTTCGGGCGAGAGTTGGCCCTTGCGGCGGAGCCAGGAGTAGGTGGCGTCGCAGTGGCCATTGGCGGGATCCCACTCGGGGATATTGCCGTCGTCAGATGCGGCGAGAACGAGGTCAGGGTTGGCGGTGAGGCACGCATCGGGGATGCCGATGGCCATGAACGAGTTGTCTGCGCGCGCGGGCGCGTACTCATCGACGCCTTCGAAACCTTGTCCGGAGCGGTATGCGGCGAGCATTCCGGGGACAGCATCATCGGCGTCGCACTCCTGGTGGAAGAGGAAGACTGTGACCGTGGTGATTACGAGAAAAATGGCTGAGGACCCGGCGACGGCGGTGATGCGCAGCCAGCGGCGGGTGGGCCAGAGCATCGCGGCGAAGAAGATGCCGAGCGGAGCCTCGAGTACGACGAGCCAGCGCCAGGGGAATTGCAGGAAGCGGAGCTTGGGCAGTGCGTTCCAGATGGGCAGAGAGATGGGGAGCAGGAGAAAGAGAATCGCAACGGGAATCAGGGCGAGCGGGATCCAGATGGAGCGTTGGCGGGGCAGACGGCCGCAGCGCCAGGCGATGAAGATGCAGAGGAATGCGAGGCCGATCATGATGACGGCGATGGTGGAGACACGCCAGAGTTCGACATCGTGAAGCTCGAGGCGAGGATCTGGATGGCGCCCGAAGAGGAAGCTGTTTTCAATCGCGAGGCCGGGGTCGTCTGTCGCCTGGCGGATCTGCACCCAGCGCTGCTGAACGGCTGCGGGGACGAGGTAGATGGAGGAGAGGCCGAGTCCGATGATGACGGCGACGATGGAGCGGAGGATGGGAGCCCAGGAGCGCCGGAGCAATGCGACGAACAGCGCGACGGAGGCGAGCAGGTAACTGGCCATGACACCGAGCGGAGCGTTGGAGAGCCATGCGCCTGCGATGACCAGCGCGAGCAGCGATGCGGAGCCGTCAAATGCGCGTGTCCAGATGCGGGTGCGGGCGCTGGCCTGCGGGTTGCGATCGCGGAAGACGAGGAACAGAAGCAGGGGGATCCAGAAGCCGCCAGCGAGTTCGCCGAATGCCGATCGCTCGTAGGCGGTGAACATGGAGTAGCCGGAGAAGAGCGCTCCGCATCCGGCGAGGGTGGCGGCGCCTTCGGGGAGTTCACCCTGGCGGGCAAGCAGGCGGGTGGCGAGTCCTGTGAGGGCCAGGAATAAGCAGGTGATCGCGAGTTCGACGCCCTTCCAGGGAAAGATAAGGCCGAAGGCGGCGCCCAGCATCCAGGTGAGGGGCGGATAAAAGACAAAGCGCGGCTCGCCTGCGCCGTAATTGGGGCTCGGCGCCCAATGCGGATAGAAGTGGCCATGTTGCCAGGCGGCTTGCGCATCAAGCCACGACGCGAGGTGGAAGTCGAAGTCGTGGCCGCAGGAGGTGCCGCGGATGAGATCGGGCGAGGTGGCGATGAGGGCGGCGAGGCAGATGATGGCGGGGCCGAGGAACCTGCTTTCCCACCCTCGCGCGAAAAAGTCTGCGCGATGGGGCACCCTGGGTCCTCTGGCGGACTGTGATCCCTGACCACTGTTCACTGTTCGCTGTTCACTGTTCCCTGTCGGCTGGTCGTTCATGGCAGGAGGCGGAGGGTGTGTTGGGCGTTGGCGGAGACGGCTGCGGTGGTGAAGGGGAGAGCGAAGGTGCGTCCGTTGTAGTAGTCATTCCACTGGTCGCGGAACCAGGGGCTGTAAGGATTGCCGCTTTCGCCGAGGACAATGTTCTCGGTTGAGCCGTCGATGTTGCTCCAATCCATGGTGAAGCGCTGCGAGGGTCCGAAGGTGCGGCTGACCTGCTTCACGGTGGTGGTGTCGCCGCTGAGCGGCATGGGTCCGGTACCGGCGACTCGTCCGATGAAGGGCAGGAAAGTGGAGAGCGGATGCTCGAGATCGACGACGTGCCATGAGCCGTAGGCCCACTTGGAGACGTCGGAAGGAGCTTTGCCGGTTTTCATGCCGCGGCGGACGGCGTCGGCGAGGAAGGCGTCCCAATCCTTGTAGCCGGGCGGGAGCCAGTCGGTGCTGGCGTGCATCACGATCTCTTCTTCGGCGAAGTTTGACTCGGACCACTCGTAGCTATCGGCATCCGCCTTGCCGATCTTGGGCTCGAGAAGCATCTGTCGCAACTGGTAGCGGGTGTTGGTGACGAGCGATGCGGCGGCGGAGTCAGCGGAGAGACGGCCGTCCCAACTTCGCATCAGGTCGGCGGCTTTATGCAACTGGTCGTCGTCGGTGGCTGCGTGATCGATGGCGTAGGCGAATCGATGGCCCATCTCCTGGTCCATCTCGCTGTAGATGTCGGTCTGAACGGCGAGCATGTCGGCGGTGGTGAGACGGTCGCGGCCCTGGAGGAGCTTGTAGATGCGCTCGATCCGGTAGGGGTCGGCCCATTCGTCGGTGAGCGAGTATTTGGACTTGTCGGTGGTGACGCGCGCGTTGGCGGTGGCGAGAAAACCGGAGGGGGGATCGAAGGCGTTGGGCATGTCTTCAAAGGAGATGTAAATCTGCGGTTGTTTTAGCCCTATGAAGGACCCCCACTCGAAGCGCGAGTTCATCGTGTCGTGCGGCAGCGGTTTATCGAAAATACTCTTTCCATCTGAGCCTCGAACCGGCACTCTGCCCACTGCGTGATAGCCGATGTGGCCCTGGTCATCGGAGTAGACGACGTTCTGCGTAGGCCAGCACCATTGCGAGAGAGCGGCTGAAAACTCCGTCCAGTTGGAAGCGGTATTGAGTGCGTAAATCGGGATCGTGTTGAGTGTGGTGTCGTAGAGGGTCCACTTAAGCGCGATGGCGCGCGAGTCCTTGGTGAAGATGGGGTCGAGGAGCGGGCCGTGGTCGGTGAGGCGAACGTCGTAGTTGACGTCTTTACGGCCGCGCACGTGGATGACTTCGTGATCGACGGTGAGCGGCCGCCAGACCTCATCTGCGCCTTCGTAGTTGTTGCCCTGAAGCTTTTCGATGTAGACGTCCTGCACGTCGGCGTAGAGAGCGGTGAATCCCCAGGCGATGTGATCATTGTGGCCGGCGATGATGAAGGGCACGCCGGGAAGGGTCACGCCGGCGGCGTGGAAGCCAGGGGCGCGCAGGTCGGCCATATACCAGATGTTCGGCACATTGAGGCCGAGGTGCATGTCGTTTGAGAGCAGAGGCTTTCCGCTGGCGGTGTGGCTGCCGGCGACGACCCAGTTGTTGGAGCCGGGCGTGCAGCCGTAGCAGGCGCGTTCGGCGAAGGCGCTGACAGCGTGAATGTCGAGAATCGTGCGATCCCACCCTTGCGCGAAACTGCCAAGTAGGGACGGGTCACTCTGCAAGTCGACACCCGGGAGGGCGCGCGTCTGGGTGCGGTCGTCGTCTTCGTCGTCACTGGTCGAGGGCGGCTCCGGGTGGGGCTGGCTGAGGTCGAGGAGTTCGCCTGTGGGCGGACGATCGCGCCACGAGCCGACAGGGTAGAGGTCCGACTCGAGTTTGGGATTGTTGAGCTTTGCCGCGATGCGCTCACGCGCGAGCTTCGTGTACCAGTGCGTGTCGAGCATATCGACCATCATGGTTCCGATGCTGATGCAATCGACGCCGGTCCAGGGCTTGGGCGCGTAGTGGAGCAGGCGGAACTCGGGCGGCAGCGAGTCCTGATGTTGCGCGATGAAGAGGTTCACACCGCGGGCGTAGGCTTCGTAGCGCGCGCGTTGTTCCGGGGGGAGATTGGCGTAGACGCGTTGGGCGACGTTGCGGAACTGGAACATTCGCTGCGCCTTGTCGTGGCGAAGCAGCGAGGCGCCGAGAATCTCGGCCAGTTCACCGTTCGCGCTGCGGCGGTAGGTGTCCATCTGCCACAGGCGGTCCTGCGCGGTGACATATCCCTGTGCAACAAACATGTCTTCCTGCGTGGCGGCGTCGATGTGCGGAACGCCATGCTGGTCGCGGCGAACGGTGACGGGGGCGGAGAGCGACTGGATGCCCGGCGCGGAGAGATGAATGTCGCCATCCAACTGTGGCAATGCGGATTTGGCGGCGGAGCGGAGCCAGAGGATGCCGATGCCGCCGAGGACGACAAGAATGACGAGTAGCCATGCGCCGGTGAAGAAGAGGTACCTGGGCCAGCGTCGCGGGCGGTGCGAGGGCGCAGCGGTTATCTGTGCTTCATTGTCGGGGTAAGCGTCGGCCATCGGTCACAAACAGGATAACGCCGTCGCAGGCCGCTCCGATCTCTCCATCGGACCTGGCAGATCATGGTGGCACCTCACTGGGCTTGCTGCGGGATCTGCGCGTTCGATCCTTGGCGGGAATGCGCGGAGTCTTGCGATTTGTGCGGATCGTGGGGGCGCTGGTAGACGAGGTGGCCGGGGACGAAGATGGCAATGGGGCCGCCGATGATGGCGCCAGCCATGGTTCCGGCAAGTCCGCCGGCCAACCCTCCGATGATTCGCTCGCCACCGTTGCTTGTGTTCGGTAACGCCGCACCCGCGATCACTCCGGCGACGGTGGTTACAGTGAGGGTGGCTTTGAAGTTACGGTTTCCCTGTTCGAGCCGGATCTTGTCCACATCGGCGCGCTCGAAGCGGTATTCGCCGCTGCCTTCGCGCGCATATCGCGGTTCGCAGAATAGGAAATCATCGGTTGCGCCGGTGAAGAGACAGCGCACATGGCGATTGTGCGAAGACCAGACGTTGATCTCCTCATCGTGGACAAGATCGCGCACGCGGTTCCAGTCTTCGTTGCCGCGTGCGGGCGTGATGTAAGCAGGCGGAGTTTGCGCGGGGGTCTGGCTCTGCGGACTGGTTTGGTTTGGCGGCGTCTGGCCTCCAGCGGCAAAGGCCATGAGGATGAGCGCGATCAGAATCGCGTACGTGATCCAAAAATGTCGCATGACTGATGGCTCCTTTCATGCAGATCGATAGCGATGGTAGGAGCGCGTGCGGACGGAGATGCGGAGGGTTGGGACAGTTTCTGTGGTGTCACAGGCGAGAGGGGATACACAAACCAAGATCGTGCCTACCTACCCTGGCCGCAAAAGACGCGGCTAGGATGAGGCACCCCAGTTCGTGCAGGGACCGGCCTTTCTTAGTTGGCGCTGGAGGTCAGGAGGGATTCTTCGCGGGCACGGAGGTCTTTGATGGAGGCATCGCCAAGGAGGCGGAAGGCGATGGCGTGTGATCCTGCGGGCAATTCGTGCTCGATGGCGGAATCGCAGACGACGGCGCTGGCGGCGTCGAGACCGCGCTTCCAGCCTGGTTTGGCGGCGTCGCGGACGAGGAGGCACTCGGGCGCGAATCCGGCGGCGATGAGCATGGTTTGCGCGATGCGCTGGAAGTCGGCCCAGCGCGAGGCGATGCCGACGAGGTCGGTGGAGTGCGCGGGCATGTAGCGCTGGAGATACGACTGCAACTCCGGCGCGACGGGATGGATCTGGAGGGTGACGAGTTCCTTGCCGGGCGGTAGGAGCTTGCGAACGGCGAGGGCCTTGCTGGGCAGTACGGCGGGCATGGAGCCCTCAAGCATTCCGGGTGTGCCGCAGTCTTCGAAGCCGCAGCCGATGACGGGCAGAGAGAGGGACAGCTCCATCTCGCAGATGACGATGCGGCGCAGTTCGGGGTCGGGTTCGATGACGAGCCAGCGTGCGGGCGGTTCGAGGGCCAGCCAGCGGCGAAGGCGGGCTTTCAGGAATTCATCCGACGCGCCGAGCTTTCGGGCCTTTGCGGCGACATCGCCGATCATCTGGTCGATGGCGAGCTCGGGGCTCAGCGGCGATTCGGGGCGCGTGGTGCGGACGAACACACCGCTGCCGTGGCGGAACTCGACCCAGCCTTCGCCTTCGAGCTGGCGATAAGCCGCGCTGGCAGTGTTGGCGTGGATGCCGAAGCGACGAGAGAGATCGCGCGTGCTGGGAAGTCGCTGGCCCGGGGCGAGATCGTGGCACAGGATGCCGAGGACGATCTGCGTGATCAACTGCTCGCGCAGAGAAACTTCGCCGGTGCGGTTGAGCCAGAGGCGCATGCGTTCTCTTTCAGCTTGCCAGCCGGTCTGCCGTGGCGGGAGCGGAAACCTCGGTGGGCTTTGGGCGGCTATAAATCACGACAAGCCAGACAAGGATGAGCAGCACGATGGGGATGATGAGCAGACTGCCTTCAGGGCCGTCGGTGCCGCCGCTCCACAGCGGATTACCGGTGGGCGCGGTGGTGAGCAGGTGGCCGGGGGCAACGAAGCCGCTGTCGGCTGTGCCGTAAAAGTAGGTTTCAGCCCAGTCCCACGCGGCGTGGCAGCCGATGGCCCACCAGGCAGATCCCGTGACCCATACGCTGACGCACAAGACAAAGCCGATGAAGGCAGCGGCGAAGATGCCGATCCAGTTTTCGCCGTTGTTGCCGGTGTGGCCGAACCCGAAGAACGTTGAGGTAACCCACGCCGCCTGCCAGAACCCACTCCGTGGGGATTCACTCAAGTGGAGCCAGAGGCAGGGGAAAAGGCCGAGCAGGGCAATGATGTAGACGCCCCAGGCGCCGTTGTTCCCCTTGCCGCGGAAGAGCAGCGATCCGCAGATACATGCAATCAATCCGGCGGCCCACCAGAAGTTGACGCCGCGGGTGAGCGTGTATTGCAGGAAACAGCGCATCGAGCCTTCTTCCACGCAGCCCACCAGCAGGAAAACAGCTCCCCAGACCGCAGCGAATTTGAAGACTTGTGAGCCGTGGAGAACGACGGGGCCAAAGTGAAGCCAACCGCCCCACGCGAGCGCACCAACGAGCGCGGACAGTGCGGCAAATCCGATCGCGAGTCCGCTGAAGAAGTGTCTTACACGGTTGGGACCGCGGAGATTGTAGTCGAGAATGCTTCGGCGCTCGATCAGCGCCACTATTCCCGCCGCGGCAATCAAGGAGAGCACCTGCAAGAGCTCGCCGAAGAATGCGTTCGAGGGCGAAAACCCACCACCTTTGACGAGGAGGTGCAGCCTGGTGAACAAGAAGCCCAGCCCGGAACCGAACGCAATCAGGAGCGGGATGAAGATCAGGATCGACCAGCCCGCGCGGAGGCCCTGGGGGCCGATGAAGATCCATTTCAGGCCGCGGTAGGGTTTTTCCGGTTCCCGGGGCGGAAGGGCGGCGGGCTCGGAGGCTTGAGGCGAGGCACTGGCGGAAGAGGGGTCTGGTTCCGGGGAATCGATGTCGTGCTCCATGTCTGCTCCTTGAGATTGGGACAGATTTCCTGTGCGAAGCATTCTAAAGCAGTCTTCCAGTTTGTGTTGTTTCTGGCGCACTGCAACGCGCCTTCTTCTTAAGGAAAAAGGCGGTGGAACGCAATAGCTTCGCTTTACTGTAACTGGAAAATTGTTGTACTGGAGAGGCAGTACGCGCGACCAGGCACTTCGGTTCACGGCATTCGGTTGTTCCAATCTGGCGCGCACCGCTCCTTGACACAATCGGCCGCTCGCATGATTCTTAATCTTCCGGCTTCAGCGGGATCAACGAAAAGGAGTGGCTGCGGTTGCAGGTTAAAGTCTTCTATCACGACAAGTGCTTTGACGGAGCCTGCTCCGCGTCGCTATTCACCCGGTTTCATCGCGAGTGCATTGCCAAGGGCGCGGCGTATGACTACCACGGGCTGGTGCATCGCGCCGGTGCGCTGTTTGACGAGAGCGAGTTCACGGGCGATGAGAACGCGATTGTCGACTTCAAGTATTCGGCCTCGCCGCGGATCACGTGGTGGTTCGATCATCATCTTTCGGCGTTTCTGACGCCGCAGGATCACGAACACTTTCGTGCGTGCCAGCGGGACCCGGTGTGCGGCTCGCGGAAGTTTTTCGATCCCGACTACACGTCGTGCACGAGCTTCCTGGCGCACATCGGGTCGGCGAAGTTCGGATTCAACACGGAGCCGGTTGCAGACCTGATCCACTGGGCAAATATTGTGGACGGCGCGCTGTATGAGAGCGCGGAGTCCGCAGTGGAGTTGGCCGCGCCGGCGATGAAGATGACGCTGATTATCGAGTCCACGCAAGACCCGGCGTTTATCCCGCGACTGATTCCGCTGCTGACGGAGATGCCGCTGGCCGAGGTGCTGGCGCAGCCGTTTGTGGCGAGCCTTCTGCCGCCGCTGCTGGAGCGGCACAAGGAAGCCATCGAGCTGATCCGCGGCCGCAGCAAAGAGTTGGATGGGACGATCTTCTTCGACATTACCGATAAGCCGGTGGAGGGCTACAACAAGTTCATCCCGTACTACCTGCACCCGCAGGCGACGTACTCGATCGGGTTGTCGAAATCGAGCTTCCGGACGAAGGTGTCGGTAGGGTCGAATCCGTGGACGAAGGCCGATCCGGCGAAAATGGTAAACCTGGCGCAGGTCTGCGAGCGCTACGGCGGCGGCGGACATGCGCGTGTGGGAGCCATCAGCTTCCCGCCGGACCAGGGCGATCGCGCACGACATGCGGCAGCGGAGATCGTGGCGGAGCTTAGATCGAAGAATCCCTTCGCGTGACGAAGTGGCCTCTTCTTGATGAAAAAGCCACCTGACCGCTAGTGAACCGTTGTAACCGGCGGTTGTCCCTACCGTGCCAGCATGTCGGCGGCCTTCAGGAACCACGGAGGGAGCGGCTTCTTGCCTACGACGACTTCTTCGAGCGGGGTGGTTATCAACTGGCCGTAGTGAGCGCCTACCAGCACGCCCTGGTTCCCGGCGATGATCTGCTCGGCTGCCTCCGATCCCAACTGTGTTCCAAGCAGCCTGTCGGCACAGGTGGGTACGGCGCCGCGCTGCACATACCCAAGCACCGTCGAGCGAACCTCGTATCCCCGCAGCAGTCCGTGCTCCTCAAAGTAGTGGCACAAGCCTTCCGCGTTGTACTTGGCGCCCTCCGCCACCACCACGATGGCGTGCGGCTTGCCGCGCTCGTACCCATCCTGGATGCGCTCCGCCAGCTGCTCCGGTACCACTTCAATTTCGGGAAGCACGATTGCCTCTGCGCCCCCGGCGATGCCTGCCATCAACGCCAGAAAGCCGCACTTGCGGCCCATCACCTCTACCAGCAGCGCGCGCTGGTGCGACGAAGCTGTCACCTTCAGGTTGTCGATGGCGTTGAGGGCCACGTTCAGCGCCGTATCCACGCCGATCGTTATATCTGAGCCGTAGAGGTCGTTGTCGATGGTGGAGGCGACGCCGACGACAGGGAAGCCCATTGTTCGCAGCGCATTCGCGCCGGTTTGTGAGCCGTTGCCGCCGATGACCACGAGGCCGTCGATGCCCGCGCCCTTCAGTCGCCTTATGGCCAGTTCCACGCCTTCTTCGGTGTGGAATTGCGGACACCGGGCCGATCCAAGCACCGTGCCGCCGCGCTGGATGATGCTGCCAACGTCGCGCACCCCCAGGCGTTTGAAGTTGCCCTCAATC
>Ga0326727_10005636_pt1 | contig 35459 bp, 27 predicted proteins | sample MB2enrmetagenome_FD_207643 | JGI IMG/M metagenome (GOLD analysis project Ga0326727, IMG submission 207643) | Lab enriched peat soil microbial communities from McLean, Ithaca, NY, United States - MB29MY | ecosystem: Environmental > Terrestrial > Soil > Wetlands > Peat | place: USA: New York...
GGCGGTGAACCCTGTCGGAGAGCCGGATGCGGCAAATCCGCACGTCCGGTTCGATGAGCGGGGATGGGAAACGGGGCGACGCCCGAGTCGCTACCGCGCCTACCCTCGACTCTACTGAAAAGAAAGGACGCCGTGGAGAAAGCGGGGACGAAGCTGGTATGCTTATGAAAAAAAATTAGTTATCAGTTAAAAGCGGTAATATCTATGAAAACAAATAAGTTAATGTTGTGGTGATGCCTGCAGCTCTGGCAATATAAGACATAAAGTCGCCTTGGCGGCCAAGCTAATCCATGGTGCAGTCATTCTGCTACCGGCGACGCTCGGCCACAATAGTGACCTGGATATCGTGGGCCAAGCGGACGACCCGTTCCACCAAACCGCGGCCAAAAATCACCGGCCATCTCTTCTGTTGGGGCCGGGCAAGGAAGATCTGCGTGACTTTGTGGAGGCGGGCAAAGTCGACCAAAGTCTGGGCCACATCTTCGCCCTGCATGACGCTGGGCTCGATATGCAAGTTCCGGGCGAATTTAATGTGCTTTTCTACGGCCTCGCGCTGGCCTGCCGGAATACGGTGCAGGCTGCCGTCGGGGAGGACACACACCGCGAAACACTCCGCCTGCAGGTAATCGGCCACGCGCTTGCCGCGCCGGATCAGCGCCGCGGAAGATGGGTCTTCTGTGACCAGAATGAGGATGCGGTCGGAGGCCCGTGGCCTCGGAGACGAAAGCGAATCGAGGTCTCCGCCTCCCAGCCCAACAGCCTCCGCTTCGTTTTGGACCGACTGCCGAATGTCGACCTCATGCGCGGTCTGGCGTATGGCCAACTCGCGCAGAGCGACCAAAGTCGATTCCTTAAAGAAATTCTCCATCGCTTGGCGCGCCTTTTCGGGTGCGTAGACGACGCCGCGCATCAGCCGGTTGAGCAGGGCCTGAGGAGGCAAGTCGACCATGACTACCTCGTCGGCTTGTTTGACCACCCAATCCGGGATGGTTTCACGCACGCGGATGCCCGTGAACTGCCACACCTGGTCGTTGAGGCTCTCCAGATGTTGCACGTTCATGGTGGTCAACACGTTGATGCCGGCATCGAGCAGGACCTGCACGTCTTCCCAGCGCTTCGCGCGCTGCGAACCCGGGACATTGGTGTGCGCAAACTCGTCGATAACGCAGACTTGGGGGCGGCGGCGGAGTATGGCTTCGACGTCCGTCTCCCCAAACACGGCTCCCCGGTACTCGATCTTGCGGCGGGGAACGAATTCCAGGCCCTCGGCCTTAGTAATGGTGTCCTTGCGCCCGTGCGGCTCGAAATAGCCTAGTACGACGTCCACACCCTCATTCTTCAACTTGTGGGTTTCGTCCAGCATCTGATAAGTCTTGCCCACGCCCGCGGCGTAACCCAGGAAAATTTTAAGCGTGCCCCTATGAAGGAATTCAGGCATGAACGGCACCCGATTCTGGAAACACTCTGACGTCGATATTCTGCGCTGCCCGGATGAGGTGTTCCACCGGCCTGCCGAAAATGCGATCCCACCAACTATTGCTCATTTTGTTCACCAGAAAGATCTGGGAAATGCCGTGGGCCCTCGCAAACTGCATGATGGTGTCGGCGGGATCCTCACCATCCAACGCTTCGATTCGCGCGCCGGCGGCCCGCGCCTGCGACAAGTTTCTCTCCAGCACAGTCGTTTCTTCCGGCGTGATGTCTGGCCGACTGACGTACGCCACGAACAACTCCCCATGGAATCGGTCGGCGTTGCGCCTCCCGCTGGCGATCACCTCGGCGGCGTCAGCGTAGGGGGAAACATAGACGAGAATGCGCTCATGGGCGCCCCAAAGCTGCTCGATGCCGTGACGCGCCAGGTAAGCCTCAAGCTGGTAGTCGACCACATCCGCAGCCAGCAGAAGCGCAAGCTCCCGTAGTTCGGAAAGCTGTTGCGGCAGGATGGTCGTAGCCCCGGTCTCAGCAACAGCCAGAGGGCGGGCCTCGCGCTGTAGACAAAAATCCGGCGGTGCGTCCACAAGTTCAATCTCGTCCGCATTGCGCAAGAAGCTTTCCGGAACGGTCTCCGTCACGTGCTTGCCTGTGATCTTCTCCACCTGCTCCCGCCGCTCCTCGATGTGTTGAAGGTTGACCGTGGCACCAACCGAGATGCCCGCCGAAAGCAGGTGCTCGACATCTTCCCAACGCTTGGGGTGGGGGCTGCCCGGCGGGTTGTCATAAGCGAGACCATCAACCACGCAGACTTGGGGGTGGCGACGCAGAATGGCCTCGATGTCCATGATGGGAACGCCACCCATGGTGCGAAGGGGGATGACTGGCATTCGTTGCAGCAGGGCGTCGACTTCGGCTGAGACCTTGGGTTGGATCGCACCCACTACCACGTCCTCTCCTCGCTCCCGCCGGCGCCGCGCCTCATCCAGCATGCGGAATGATTTGCCGACCCCTCCCGCGTATCCCAGGAAAATCTTGAGTCGTCCGCGCCTGTAGAATTGCTCCTCCGCCTGAAGTTGGCGCAACAGTTGCTCGGGATCCGGACGGCGATTGGTTGGCATATTCCTCTCAAGGATGGTGAGTGTACCAGCTTCCAACTTCTATTATCGGCGAGAAAGGCACAAAACGGAAGCCGTCCCGCCCCAAGGATATGTGTTTCGTCTTTTCTCGACACGGAAGACACAGAGGGACTGCTGGCAGAAGGGGAAATCTTCACCGAGGGGAAAGAAGGTCGCGCGTAGTGATACAACGCGGCAGAGTCGCAACGCAAGAGGAGGCTCATCCCGCGCCTGCGGGACCACAGAGTTCGCAGAGAAGAGCAGAACGATTTTTCTCTGTGGTCTCTGTGCGCTCTGTGGAGGTTCTTTCCTCGTGGCCTGCGAAGAAGTTGACGGCTTGTGCTACAGTGAGTCACGGAGTGTACTCGATGAACGCACCGACTGCCGAAAAGCTCCAAGAGCTCTTGTCCCAAGGACGCTCCGAGCACGCCGTCACGCTGCTCCAGCATCTCGATCCCGATGTCGCCGCAGACCTGGTCATGCGCATCCCCTTCGAGGAGCAGCAGATCGTATTCCGTGCCTTCCCGGTTGATTTTGCGGCGACATTAGTCAGCCATTTTCCCTATTACCATTCATATGTCCTGCTCCACTCCCGTCCGGCAGAAGAACTGCGCGCCATTATCGCCAAGACCAAGCCTGAGGAGTGTCATCAATTCTTTGACGAGCTGCCGGAGGAAGCCTGGCAGCATTTGATGGACGAACTCTCAGGAGAGCAACCTGCCGAAGCACGGCGCGAAGAATTGGGGAAGGCTATTGCCAGGCCCCCTTCGGCGGTCAAACCCATAATCGCGGCGCTCCAAATTGAGAAGAGTTTTCTACAGCCGGACGGCAGGCAGATTGAGGTCATTGCTCCCCTCAACTTGTCTGTGGAGCCCGACTTGATCGTGGCCCTTCTCGGCCCTTCGGGGTGTGGCAAATCCACCCTTTTACGAATCCTCACCGGACTCACACCACCCTCCGGCGGCAAAATCCTTTGGCATGATGAGCCGCTGAGTGAGTGCAAGCCAAACCTCGCCATAGTGTTCCAAAGCTTCGCCTTGTTCCCCTGGCTCACGGTTCTGGATAACGTTGAGGTTCCGCTCCTCGCACGCGGCATGGCACACTTCGAACGGCACCATCGCGCGCTCCGAACCCTTGATAAAGTCGGGTTAAAAGGTTTTGAGACGGCGTACCCCAAAGAACTCTCCGGAGGCATGAAGCAGCGCGTAGGGTTTGCACGCGCTCTCGCGGTCGAGCCCGAGATTCTGTTCATGGACGAGCCCTTTTCGGCTCTTGACGTCCTGACGGCGGAGAATCTGCGGGGCGAACTGATGGAGCTGTGGCTGGGGAAGAAGATCCCCACGCGAAGCATTTTCCTGGTCACTCACAACATCGAGGAAGCGGTTCTGCTGGCGGACCGGATAATCGTCCTGGGGCGCAACCCCGCTAGAATCCGCGCGGACTTTCGTATTCCGTTGCGGCGACCAAGGGAACACACTTCCGCCGAGTTCCTTCTCTATGTAGACTACATTTACAAACTAATGACGCAGCCGCAGCTCGAACCGGCGCCGCTATCAACCGCGGGCCGACCTGCGAAAATGCCCTCCCAGATGCTGCCCCATGCCCGGCCGGGCGGAATTGCGGGACTGCTCGAAATACTTGATGACCGCGACGGCAAAGAGGACCTGTACCACTTGGCTGATGAACTCTTGATGGATGTCGAGGACTTGCTGCCCATCGTCGAGGCGGCGACGCTACTTGCCTTGGCCAAATCGAAGAAGGGCGATGTTGAGATTACCCCCGAAGGAAAGGCGTTTGTTCAAGCTGATATTTCCACCCGGAAACTCCTCTTCCGCGAGGCCGTACTCGCCAATGTCGCCCTGCTTCAACAGATTAACAATGGCCTGAAGAGTAAGTCGGACCACGCCATGCCACTTGAGTTCTATCGCGACCTCTTGGAGGAACACTTCTCCGAGGATGAGGCCCAGAAGCAGATCGAGACTGCCTTGCATTGGGGTCGATATGGCGAGATTTTCACCTACGATTCCGAAAGCGACAGACTCCTGTTGCACCAGAGCACAAGCTCCGCAGATTCCAGGGAAGATGTTTTCCATCACTGATGACGCCGCGAACTAAGAAAGCCTCGTCTGCACGCCCGCCCTGGGGAATCTTTCCTCCCACTGTCCCATCCTTTCTGAGAGACTTACCCATCATCCTAGGGGGGCTGGCAATCTTCTATGGCTTGCTCATGTTCAGTCGCTACGGGATTGGCCCCGTCAATACCCAGGCTGAGATTCAACTCCATCCCGGAGCACTGCCAAAGTATGCCTTGTTCTCGCTCACTCGCACTGCGATGGCCTACGTCCTCAGCCTGGCTTTCACTTTCGTCTATGGATATATTGCCGCGTACAACGCGAAAGCGGAACGATTCATGATTCCGTTGCTGGACACTTTGCAGTCCATCCCTGTTCTCAGCTTCCTCCCCACCGTGATGGTCTCGATGGTTGCCTTATTTCCCACCCGGCAATTGGGTGTGGAACTGGGGTGTATCGTGTTGATCCTCACCGGGCAGGTCTGGAACATGACCTTCAGCTTTTACTCATCGCTCAAGACCATTCCCAATGAGATGCGTGAAGCGGCGAAGATATACCGGCTGAGTTGGTGGCAGAGGTTCATGCAAATGGAGCTGCCTTACGCAGCCATCGGACTGATTTGGAATTCCATGATGTCGGTGGCTGGCGCCTGGTTCTTTCTGATGGCCTGCGAGATGTTTGTCTTGGGAAATCGCGACCTTCGTCTTCCCGGCCTCGGTTCTTACCTCCAAACCGCCGCCAATGCGGGAGATACGCGAGCCATTATCTGGGGACTGGCCGCCATGGTGGCGGTTATCGTTCTGGTTGACCAGATCATTTGGCGTCCAGCTATCGCTTGGGCTGAGAAGTTCAAATTTGAGCAAGTCGAAGCTGCGGTCGCGCCGCGATCACCCGTTCTCGATCTGCTGCGCCGTTCGAAGATCCTTCCCCTTGCCGCTCGCGTGTCTCTCCTGCCCCTGCGTGAGGCCTTGAATCTCTACTTTGCTCGCGCACAAACATCCCCCCGCCGGTATCACTTGGGACGTGGGCTGGTGAAATTTGCGTTACGTGCCCTGCTGGTGGTTGCGCTGCTTGGCGTCACGTACGCGGTCGGGAAGATGAGTGGCATGCTCGCGGCGCTCACGCGGCCGGAAATACGAGAAATCCTGTGGGGAGCCGGAGCGACCTTCCTTCGAGTCGAGGCGACTCTCTTGCTGGCGGCATGCTGGACGATCCCGGTCGGGCTTTATATAGGGTTAAGGCCGAAGCTCTCCGCTGTCGCCCAACCGATCGCTCAAATTGCAGCCTCCGTACCCGCCACGGCTTTGTTTCCCATCGTTCTGCTTCTGCTGCTCCGCCTCGGCGGCGGATTGGGAATTGGCTCGATTGTTCTCTTGCTGCTGGGCACACAGTGGTACATCCTCTTCAATGTTATCGCCGGGGCCAGCGCCATACCGACGGACCTCAAGGAAGTGTGCGGGGTGTTCCGCTTGGGCAACCTCGAGCGCTGGCGCAAATTGCTTTTGCCCGGGATCTTTCCCTACTTGATAACCGGGCTGGTCACCGCCTCTGGCGGAGCATGGAACGCCAGCATCGTCGCGGAATATTTTCATTTTCGAGGGCAAACGTTCTCCACCCTGGGACTCGGTGCGTTGATCAGTCAGGCGACAGACAGTGGGAACTTCCGTCTGCTCCTCGCGGCCACAATTTCCTTGGCGGCGATAGTCGTTACCATCAATCGCCTTGTCTGGCGACGGCTCTACAACTTGGCTTCAACCCGGTTCAAGCTTGAAGGCTGAATTGAGGGTAAAGGATACTCCCGTCCGGCTTAGCGGAGGTTTGCGACTTTCATTGGCGTCTGCAAAGGTAGGCTCTGACACGGCCTTCGCCCTTGGCCGTGCCATTACGGTATCGGCCAGGGCCGTCTCATTTGACGGTCTTTGCGAGTTCCTGGTCGTGAAACTTCCACTTACCATATACACCACGATAACCGTCGAGCAACCCACACACAAGCGCTCGCGCGAAGTCCGGGCGTTGGCGGAGCAGATTCCTCGCACTCTGTGCGAGGACCACCGGAGTATGGACCAAGTGAAAAAGCAGCTTCAAGCGCGTTGGCAGTATCTCTCTTGCAACATGTATCCTGTTTCGCGAAATGTAGTAGAGCGAGGGGCCAGACTTACCGCCGGGGCCACGGCGGCTCTTGTGGCAAGCGGTGGCGCGCGTTGCCACGACGGCTTTGTACCCTGCTTGTCGGGCCGCGTGGGCGAAGGACAGCTCATCCCAGTACATGAACAGCCGGCTCTCGAGATACTCCCCGCGCGACTTGCGCACCGCCCGAAGAGCGTCGCTGCGTAGCATGACCGCACAGCCTTGCGGGCCGAAGGTATCCAAGATATCGCCCTTTCCCTCTCTCCATCGCGGTATCCAACGCGACAAGACCCCCCAGTAGAGATCATCCGGTGTGATTCCCGCCGCTGCCACTCTCTGCCGGGTCGCGTTAAAGATAGTGGCGCCCACCACTCCTGCATCAGCCTGCTGATCTGCCCGTACAAGTTCGCTCAAGCAATCCGGTGCCACCGTGGCATCATTGTTGAGAAGGAAGACATAGTCAGCAGACCGTCTCCTGGTTAGGGCGTAGTGAATTGCCACGTTATTTCCGCCCGTGTACCCAAGGTTCTCCTCGTTACAAATCAGCACCATCTTGTTGCTGGGCGGGAGCCCTTCCAGAGCGGACTCCCGGGGGTCTTCCCCTCCTGCGAGGGCCACTGCCTGGCTGTACTCAACCAGGAGGTGCAGGGCACCCAGGTTGCGCGCCGCCCACTCTTTGATCCTGGCAACGGAGTCGTTCCTCGACCCGTTGTCAACCACGATCATCAGGTAATGCGGATAGTCGAGGGCCTGGATCGACCTCAAGCATTCGAGGGTGTCTGGCCAGCCATTCCAATTTAGAATACTAATGGCAACCAAGGGAGGCTTAGCCATGGTATTAGGCTCGCGCGGGTTCCCGGCGGCTTCATTAGTCAACGTACACCACCCCGATGCCACCCCAGCCTTGTTGCCGATTCGCAATCATCTCCAGGTGGCGATATCGGCCTCTGATCTCGTTCCAGAACTGTGAAACCTCGCAGCCTGTGGTGGGGGGATGTTCCGCTATGTCGTGCAGGGCTATGAGACCCCCTCTCCGAACCAGGGGTGCGTACAATTCGAAGTCTCGTTTGACGCCCTCGTACGTGTGGTCGCCGTCGATGAACAGGTAGTCTAGCTCTTGCGTCCCCAAAATCTCTCTGACCCGCGCTAGCATTTCGCCGCTATGCGAGTCTCCCCGGAGGAGCTGAAGTCGTTGCCTGCGGCGCGCAAAGCGCATATAGAACCATCCGCGGCACCTGCTATAGCCTCCGCCAAATCGCCCTCCGGGGAGGTCGACGCTGATAACCGTGGCCTGCGGGCTTGCCAGCCTGCATAGGAATAGCAGCGTGCCTCCGTGCTTGGTGCCAATCTCGAGGGCGCACTTGGGGCGCAAGGTGGCAACGAGCTCGCCGAGAGCCGTCAACTCGCCGGCCACTTGCTTTGCTCTAAAGAGTTCATTTCCGAGGACGAATTGGACCAGTCCCGGCACGCCCTCTCGCGCTCCTACGAATAAGTAGCGAATCCAACAGCGGCTGGCGTTCCAGCCTTTGGCGGCTTTCCTTAGCAAGCTATCGCCGCTTTCTGCCCTCTGTGCGACAGGTTTTTCAGCGCGCTACCCTGAGTCGAGCTTTCCTTCGGCACGGTTGCGTCCCCACAGAGCTGGCTTCGGTTTCACACGGCCATTTTAGTTTAGCTCCAGCAGGGGCGATTGGCCAGTTGCATCCAGCAACGTATCCAGCAACGCGGGCGGTAGGGTACGGCATTCTGCCGGCCGAGCTGTCACTGCCGCCGAGCTTGTTCCAGCTCGCGATCTCGCTCGGCGAAGACCTGTCATATCTGCCAAGGCTCTCCAAATTTATTATCCCAATCTCTTGGGATGAACGGCCGCAGTCCCGCGTTAGGGTAGAAGGTGACTTCCCCAAATAAGATGCCTTGAGGTGGCGAGTATAAATCCACCCGAACAAAGTCGAATTGGGCGCCAATTTTCTCAGCCAGATTGATCATTTCACCCAGGTTCGCCGGCTTGGGAACAGGCTCTGATGTAGGGGGAGATTTGTACTCCACAGGAAGAAGATTCCATTCCCGATCATATAGGTTTTGTTTGTGCTCCCTGAATCGGTCGCGATCAAGTTGGATGAAATGGACACGCCCATGATAGGTAAAGAATTTGTAGTCTTCCGGAACCTTATCGCCTGGCATTTCGACCATGCGCTCAACCATCACCTTAGGGGGAATTCCTGAATAGCCCCATTCTCGAAACGTGTGTCCATGCGGGGATCCAATTTGTTCGCGCATAGACCCTACAATTTCGTCCCGCTTGATGTCTCGCGCTGTGCGGATGAATACGTTTCCGCCATAACTATGAGTGACCTTGATCACGTAGGGTGGCTTGAGACCGTCAAAGGGAATATCTTCTGGATTGCTCCCTACCCACAAGGTTTCTATGATGTGTTGCCCGCCTATAAGTTTTGCGACTTCTGCCTTAACTGCAATTTTATCGGTAAAGATAGGGAATTTTGGGTTGTGCTGGTACAGTTTTCGCCAAGCAATTTTTTCATTAAATGTTCTTGGATGCCTTAGATTGGGCAGTCTTCGAAAGCGGCGAAAATACATCAGGTTAACGGCCGCGTAGTCTGGGAGCGTGTCAATGACTGATTCGTAGACTTTTTCTACAACATTTCTGATCATAACTGCCGTTCTTTTGCCTTCCGAATAAAGGCAGATATTCCACCAACTCGGCTTGTAGAAAGAGATTTGTGATTGCATGCACGCGCGCGGTGCTCAAGAAAAGCAGGACAAAGCCCCCGATGGTTTCCAGGATGCCGTCAATCCCTTGCGTGTTGACGCTGGCGCCAAGGAAATCGCGGGTATGCTTTTCGCTGAGAGGCGTCAGCCGGCGTTATGATGCTTCACCTCCGCAATTTTATTCTTGTCGTCAACGAAGACAATCACTGGATTCAGATTCTTCATCTGTGACGGCTCAAGCCAGGCCTCGGCGAGGATTATGATTTTGTCTCCGCGTTGGAAGTGCCGCGCGGGTGGCCCATTCAGGCAGATGTCGCCCTTGCCGCGTCTTCCCGGCGTCGCGTACGTTTGCCAAAAGGCGCCATTCGCGAGGTTCGTGATGTTCACGTATTGGAACGGCTTGATGCCGCTCGCTTCAAGGAGGGCTTCGTCAATGGTGATGGAGCCCTCGTAATTCAAATCGGTCTCGGTGACCGTCGCCCGATGAATTTTTGCCATGCACGCACGGATCAGCATACCCTCATTGTAGAGAAGCTGCCCGCAAATGCAAGCTGTGTCGCATAATTCTGCGCACCTGATGGAGGTAGCCACGATTGGGTTAGCTTGGCTGCTCCGTCGCGCCTCCTGCTGCCGGGCTCGATTCTATATCCTCGCCCGGCCTAGGTAGGGTCCTTGTCGCCACTTGGCCAGCCTCTTAAACAGCCAGCGATAGGAGTCTAGCCCAAGCATAGAAGCCGCCACACCAGCCACAAGCAAGGGCTGCACCGGCCGAAGCCGGAGTCCTTGCAAAGCCAGTGCGCGCGCCCGGCGAGGATCGTAGTTGAAGAGCAAGAGGGCGACCACGGCAAGTTGTCTTGCCAGTGTGCGAGGCTTCATCTCACTGCGGTACTTCTGTAATATTCTCTCCCTGCCCTCGCAGATCCTCCGCAGGCTCCCTGTGATCTGATCGGATCCCATGTATCGCTTGACCAAGCAGTTGGGAACAGGGGCTACTCTCGAGACTTTTGCCACTCTCAGCCAAAGGTCCCAGTCCTGGTGGGCTACAAATTTTTCATCGAACCCTGCGACCCTCTCCAGAGCTTGCTTCTTTACCATTGCCCGTGAGCAAGACCCGATAAAGTTCCAATCCAGCAGCGCCTCATATACCCACCCGGACTTCGTGGGCATACGTATCTCCAGAACTCTGCCTGTCTCGTCCAGCATCATCTTGCCCGTGTAAACAAGCACCACGGTTGGGTCAGAGTCCCGAAAAACTCCCAGCTCTTTCTGGAGCTTCTCTGGCAGCCATTCATCATCTGAATCCAGAAACGCGACATATTCTCCTTGAGCGCAGCGAATCCCGGTGTTTCGTGCCGCACCCCCGCCACGGTTTTGGTCATGGCGGATGTACTTGATGCGGTTATCTGAAAAGCTCCTGACCGCTTGCTCAGCCCCATCTGTAGAGCAGTCATCGACCACGATGAGTTCCCAATCCTGGTAGGTCTGACCCAGGACGCTCCGAATTGCCCGGCCAACTATCGAGGCGCGGTTGAAGGTGGGAATTATCACCGTCACCGTTGGCCTTGTTGGTCCAGACGCAAGGTGTTCATTCATGTGCTCGCCTCCGGGGAAGGGCGAGGTTAAAACGGAAACACAAGTTCTGGAGATTGATCCTACATTTTCGCTCGGCCTAAATAGTGTTTGTCGCGCAACTTGGCCATCTTCCTAAACACCCAGCGATAGCGGCCCATCCCAAGAGTCGAAAGCGCCAAAGCAACAACAAGCGAGGGCTGGATCGGCCGAAGCCGGAGTCCTTCCCAAGCCAGGGCGCGCGCCCGCCGAGGCTCGTAGTTGAAAAGCAAGATGGCGACGCGAGAAACGTGGTGTGCCAGGGTGCGAGGCTTCATCTCACTCCGATACTTCGTTAAGATTCGCTCCCAGGCCCCGCAGATGTTCCGCAGGCTCGCTGACATCTGATCGGGTTCCATGTGTCGCCTGACCAGACAGTAGGGAACACAAGCTACTTTACAGACTCTCGCCACTCGCAGCCAGAGGTCATAGTCCTGGCAGTTTACAAACGTTTCATCGAACCCTGCCACGCGGTCCAGAACTTGCTTCTTTACCATTACCCGTGAGCAAGAGCCGATAAAGTGCTCATCCAGCAGCGCATCATGCACCCATCCGGATTTCGTGGGCATACGCACCCTCAGGACCTTGCCACGCTCGTCCAAGATTATCTTGCCCGTGTAAACAAGCCCGACCTCAGGGTCAGAGTTCCGAAAGACATCCAGCTCTTTTTGGAGCTTTTCCGGCAGCCATTCATCATCCGAATCTAGAAACGCGACATATTCTCCTTGAGCGCAGCGAATGCCCGTGTTTCGTGCCGCACCCCCGCGACGGTTTCGGTCGTGGCGGATGTACTTGATGCGGCTATCTGAAAAGCTCCTGACCGCTTGCTCAGTCCCATCTGTAGAGCAGTCATCGACCACGATGATTTCCCAATCCTGGTAGGTCTGACCCAGAACGCTCCGAATTGCCCGGCCAACTATCGAGGCGCGGTTGAAGGTAGGGATTACCACCGTCACCGCTGGCCTTGTTGGTCCAGACGCAAGGTGTTCATTCATGTGCTCGCCTCCAGGGAAGGGCGGGATCAAAATCCCACCTTTCCGGTCACCCGACTCAAAACCGCAGAGCGTGGTGAGAAATTCCGCTTACGATGCAAACCCATCAGCGGCGCTATGGTGACATAAGCAGCTATGTGCAGAGTTTACCATGTCGAATTTCTCCCGTGTATTCGTGGGCGGGGTACTGCGAGGGAATTACAACCACCCTTGTTGGCGATACCAAGCGACGGTACGGGCCACGCCCGTGGCCAGATCATATTCTGGCGTGTAGCCCAGCTCCTCCTGGGCCCTTTGCCAGGAATACAGCCGGTCTTCGCTAAAGAAAGCCACCCCCGTCCGGCTTAGGGGAGGTTTCCGACCGCTCACACGCCACAACACCTCCAGCCCCATCGCGCCCAGCATGACTGACCAGTGGGGCAGGCTCATCCACGGTGGCCGCACGCCAAGAGCAGTGGCAATTGTCTCGCCCAACTCCCGAAAGGTCACCGGACGCGGGCCGGCGATGTGGTAGATCGCGCCGGAACGCCCGTAGCGTAGACACAACAGCATCCCGGCCACCGCGTCGGCAACGAAGGTTGGATGGCAAAAGTGCCGGCCACCGTCGATGAAGAAGAATCGACCGCGACGGACCGCCTGAAAAAGTCCAAGAACATGCCGGTCACCCGGCCCATAAACAAATTCGGGCCGGCAGATGACCACGGGTAATCCGCGCGCGGCAAATTCCAGAGCTACCCGTTCGGCGGCGGCCTTGCTCCGCTCGTATGGGTTGCTAGGGGCATACGGCATGTCTTCCGCCGCTGGGCCTCCCGTAATCGGCCCCAGAACCCCGGGGCTGCTCACGTGCAGCACGCGCGGTTGGCTCCCCATGGCTAGGGCCGCCGCCATCACGTTGCGGGTGCCATCCACGTGCAGCCTGTGATACGCCTCTTCCGGCACGCCGGCCTGGCCCAGCCGACCGGCCGCATGAATGATCCCCGTGGCCCCGGCCATGACACCGCTCAGGGTTTTTGGCACGGTCACATCCCCGTCGTGCCAGGTGATGGCAACGCCGTCCAGCGCGCTACGGTCCGCTGTAGGCTGCGCGAGGGCGTGAACTTCGGCACCCTCCCGCGCCAATGCACGGGCCAGGGCTCCCCCCAGGAAGCCAGTGGCGCCGGTGATAAACACGCGCATACGCTTAACCTCCCTCTGCCTGCTGATGAGTCGTCACTGGCCGGTAGACGAATGCGTAGGCTATATGGGAGTGAAGCCTTCGCCACCGCAAGGGAAAATACGTTTCAACGCGCGCATAGTAACCTAGTGCCCACATGGCGAGTCCTTCGAGTTTCCTGTTCGCTGCTCGTTCGCGCTGCGCGGGGGAGCGGGTCAGGCCGGGCGGAAACGGCGGCATGTCGACGTACCCGCAAGTGGCTGATGCTCCTTCCGGCTCGATCAGTGCCCGCAGCTCGGTCAGGCTTAACCCCGAGAGACCACTAACGGCCCTGTGGCTGGAATTATCCCCGTTAGGCACGAATAAAGCGAGGCTCGGCGCCAAGTTGGCGAAAGATGAAACATATCGTCGGCGACCGATGGCGTCGAGGCGTTGCAGTACCTCTGACCCCAAGCACATGTCGAATTCCCCGGTCAACTCGACGGTCAAGCCCATCTCAGTAACGATCACGTATTGCGGGCGTATTCGGGTCAGCTCGCCGATTGCCTGGGCTGCCGCCAGGCTCTGACGACACTTCTCCAAAGCCCATGGGCGATCCTCGATCACAACGACCTCGGTAACGGCCAAGTCCTGCGCGAGCAAGAAGAAGTCAAGGCTGCTGCCGTACTTCTCGGGCAAACCGGCGATCAAAAGGCGCCCTGGCGGGCGCAGACTTGCCAGCCATGGAGCTAAGATCAGGCGCTTGGCATAGTACTCGTAGGCCGTCCCTATGCCTTCACCTTCAGCCAGTGCGAGGGGATAAAGCGAGCTTATGGAGCGATGTGGAAGCATGGGTAACACTTGGCGGCCTTCATCGAGACCTGGACAGCAGGAATCCGAGCGTGATGGACCGCTGATGAGCGAGAACTCATAGCCCGACAAGTTCCGCGCCGACTGCTTTGGTTGCTCGTACAATGTACCAAGTGGTGATGAAGCCCGCAAGATTCCCCAGCACACCGGCTGAGACCATGACCAGTGTCATGTGGACCAGGCTCGCACGGCCAAACATAAACATGCCCAGTCCCTGCCAAATGAGAACCCCAACCAGGGCAAAGATAAACGTCGGCCGCTCCAGGGAGAGCGCATAATTCAGCCAGATATTCAAACCAGCGTAAAGACTCGCGGCCAAGCTGGCCAGCCCCAGGACAACGCCTGGGTTGGCGTAAGCATCGGTGAATATGATTCTCACCAACCACCCAGGAAACAGAAAGTAGAAAATCGTCAGGACCAGCCCCGGCGCCAGCGCCCCGGTCAGCGTCAGCAATAAGATCGGGCGGGCATCTCGGCCCATGGCTCGGCGCTGCGCAGCCTTGGGGAGAAGAATGATTCCCATCGCCAAGGGCATGAACAAACTTATTTTAGCCAGGGTAACCACCGGCGCGTAGTTTCCGGCTATCCGTGGGGTGAAAAAGCGCTTTACGAATAACGCATCCAGGTTCGCCAAGAGGGCAAAGGCCGCCAATCCCAGCAGGGTGTAAGACGAGTAGTGCCAGCTTACGGGCCGGGCAACCGCCTCGCTGCGGGTCTGGAAATAGGGGCGGAGCCACCAGACTGCCAGCAAAAGGACAGCGATACAGGCAAGCGGTAACGCGAGGATGGCCCCAACGGCCTGGTAACCCAGCCAGATCAGTCCGGCGGCAAAGAGCAATCGCAGGAGCGACTGAGTGACCTGCACCACTCCGAAGCCTGTGAAGGCCTGCACCCCCTGAAGCGCGCCATCGGTGACCGACCGCACGAAGAACAGCAGCACCACGGGGCTGGCCGCCCATAATGGCCAAGGGTTGGGCAGCCGCAGCAGACGCGCCAAGAAGGGGCTGATGAGGACCACCAGCGCCGTCGCCATGAGACCCCACTGCCAAGCCCAGCGCCATGCGCGCTGCACGAAGGCTCCCACCTGATTGACGGAATCATTTTGTGCGCTCAGTTCCGCGGTGTAAAAGGCTACAACATTTCGGATAGAGATGGCCAAGTAAACCAGCACTTGCAGAATAGCGGCCACGCAAACAAAGATGCCGAATTCAACGGGTAGGAGCCAACGGCCTGCCAAGAGATTGACCGCATAGTCCAGACCTCCAGCCAAAACCATGGCCGGTCCCAGGATCAGGCTCTGTCTCATGCCGACTGAGCGGAACAGCGTGTGCCGCCACGCCGTCATATACTTTGTGTAACGAGCGCGCAAACGCTCACCCTTTTTCGGCTTGCTGATAGGTCATCACCGGGCGGTAGACGCATCCGCAGCGGCGGCCCTGGGGACAGTCTGGCAAGGGCAGAAGTGGAGCTTGGTCAGGATGGTAAACCTTACCCGTGGGCAGCTTCCGTGCCACAGCGCAACAATCTGGGGCCGGCTGAACCACGACACCGGCGATGGAACCCTTGGCCTTCATTCCCAGGCGGTAGGCCGCCAAGGTTTTCACGGCGTAGTCCGGTTCCTTCTCCGTGTGGTGCTGGAATCTGTCCAACCAATCGAACGCCATGGGTCTTGTCTTGGAACCCTCCGTGATCTTACTCCCCGGTGTTCTGGCGAGCCGTCGCTGGCCTGGCCGTCGGTGGGCGCGGATCACCGATGGCGACCTGCCGGCGTCTGTTCCCAGAACGCAATACCTTAGCGCCTACTCGCGCCAGCGTCCCGATGTCGTGCAACATGTTGGTGTAAGATGCGTTGGCCAGCGGGCAATGACATTCCTTCGCCGCGATACTCCGGCGCACTTCTTGGATCTTCTTGCCAAACCAGATTTCCTTGAAGTCATAGTTGTGATTGCGCAGATTGCCCAGGTTATCGGCGCGCACACAACAGGGCCAGACCGTGCCGTCGGCATAGATGTGGGCGCTCACCCAGCCGGCGTAGCAAGGGATCACTTGGTCTTGCTCGTCCAAGATGCGCTTGACGAGCTTGTAGTACTCCTCCCGGAAAGCTTCCGTGATTCTGGCCACGCCCGTGAAACGTTTGGTCTCCAGGTAGGCGATCAGGCGATCTATGGCCTTTGCGTAGCTTTCCGGGCTTGGCGTTATCGGCAACCCCACGGTGTCCAACTCCACCCGAGGTTCCGCAATCTCGGTGATGAACTGGTCGGCCCCCGCTTGGTCGGCGTAGGCGATGATTTCGTCCAGTTGGCCAACATTGAAGACAGACACCACCGAGTGGATTCCTATCGTCAGGTTGCGCAGTTGATGGCGCAAGGACAGCAGTTGCTCCAGGCGCTGCTCGAATTTCTTGAAGTTGCCCGGAACGCCACGAATGGAGTCATGCTTCTCCCCAACTCCGTCCAGTGACAGGTTGATGATTACCTGGCTCTGGGGACACGACCGGGCAATACGCTCCACTCTGTCAGGGATGGTGGGTAGGATTCCATTGGTGGGGATGTTGATGACACCCGGCCGGCAATGTTCATAGGCCAACTGGGCGAGCTCCACCACGTGCGGGTACATCAACGGTTCCCCGCCGCTGATCGTGAACCAATACGGGGTTTGGCCCAGGGAAGCCAGGACCTTATCCCATTCATCCAGGGCCAGTTCTTCCTCGCGTTTCATCCAGATGTTGCAGGTGAGGCAACGCGAATTGCACTTGGGGGAAGGGGAGAGGGTCAGGTTAAGTGGCAGCATTGGCGGCCAGCCAAACTGGCGGTAGAGCTTGAACAGCGGAACGCGCAGCAAAACGCCGGCCATTGAATTCATGTCGCCACTATCTCTCTACTTTGAATTCTTTCGTGGTCTTTGCAATTTCCCAGACGCGGTGGTCGCGTCGTTTCTTGTAGTCGCGCCTGCCGAGGAAGCGGCCGTAGGCTTCCAGCGCCGCCACGCCCCACGCCCAGAGAAAAGGCCGGGGTCGCCAATCAAGCTTGGGCAATAAGATCCGCAGTATCTTCCAGCCGCTCATGGTGCTTACGGTATAGCCAAGCGTACGGCGCACCGCCAAGTGTCCGGCATAAATGCGCCGGCGCTGGCGCAGAAAATCGGCGACGGTGAGCGGACCCTTGTTGTAGACGACGGCTGTGGGTACGTAGCGTACCTCAAATCCCTGACCGCGAATCACCGGCTCGATGCTGGCTTCATCCACCGACGTGTAGAAAGGAATTTGCTCGAAGATCTTGCGAAATGCGATCAACTCCCCGGCCTTGAAGCTGCGAAGGTTGATCTGGTGATGCAGTTCCCATAGCAGATGTGCGGCAAACCCCATAAAGGTCCCGGGGTCGTTGACGGGCACCGGTCGGCCAGTGGTCATTCCCACCGCCGGGTCGGCGAAAGGGGCGACCAGTTCTTCAATGGCGTTCGCTGCGGGCAGCAAATCAGCGCTGCAAAGCACTACTATCTTTTCCCGCGCTTGCGGCAGAAAGCTATTGGTTGCTGAGGCCTTACCCTCGCGGCGCGGCTGCGTCATCAGCCGAATTCGCTGCTCGCGTTTTGCCCAGTCTTGCACGATAGATTCGGTGTGGTCAGTACAGCCACTGGCTACGACTACAATCTCCTTCAGGGTTACATTTGCCGTCCGTTGCGACACCACGGCCTCGAGCATCCGGCCAATATTGGCTTCCTCGTTATAGGCCATAATTCCCATCGAGCATGCGATGGACATTGGATGATCCTGCCTCGTCATAGCAATCTCGAATCATGTCGTGGCAACACCTCGCCCCACGTCTTGCAGAAACCACACTATCGGCGCGACGAAGAAGTGTGCACGGTCGGAGCCAGCATTCGATTGCCGGACTCATCCCACACCGCACACTGGCTGTGCGGAGCGGGCGAATCCCAACTGCGCCAGATGGCGGGTACGTTGAAGAAGAGGTTCCAGACGCCCCCCAGTGTCACGCCGGCAGCGGAGGCCAGAGGAAGCGGCGTCCCTCGCCAATTCAGCAAGAGCGTCAACGATGCATTAAATGCTACTCCAGTGCTGCAGACCTTCCCGTAATGGACCAGCCGGCTGAGGACTCCGGCTCGAGGTTCCGCGCTGGGAGCTTGCGAAGCACGAAACGTGAAAAGCCAGTTCCAAAAGAAGTTGTTCACCAGGGCGAGCGGGATGGCGGCCGCCAATGCCCACCCGACCGGCCAGGCGCGCCGCTCGGCCAGGAACGTCAATACTCCGACGTTCACGACGGCGCCGGTGAAACCCACCGCCGCGTAACGGATCCAGCTCCGCAGTTGCCCGGTGGAGCGAGCCAGCCGCCCCAAGTGAGCCAGATATTGCAGGGATTCCCGCATGCCGAGCTTGGAGCTTCCCCGGCTCCGGGCCTGGAACACGAAAGGGACTTCCAACAGTTCGCGGTAGTGAGCCTTGCCCAAGACCTCGAGCAGGATCTTATAACCCGTGGGTTCAAGCCGGGCTCCCTGTAGGGCCCGGGCGCGAACCAGAAACATTCCGGACATGGGGTCGCTGACCTCGGCCAGCGTCCGGGGAAGCACGCACGCCGCCAAGCGCCTCGCGGCCCATGAGGTTAGCCGCCGCATCCATGACCAATCCTCCGCTGAGCCCCCGCCCGGACCCGCGCGTGTGGCAATCGCCACATCGGCGTTGTGGCTGCGGAGCGCGCTGGCGAGGCGCGTCAGGACTTCGGGCGGATGTTGGAGGTCAGCATCCATCACCCCCAGCACGTCTCCCCGGGCGATGCTCCAGCCGTCCACAACGGCGGTCGCCAGACCCAGTCGTCCCGGCCGCCGCAAAACTCGCACGGGAATCTCGTTTGCCAGGGCTTCCGCCAAGTCTGCGGTGCGGTCCGGGCTCGAGTCGTCCACCACAATCAACTCGTGGTCTTCCCCAGCCTTCCGCAAGGCTTCGGAGGCCCGGCGCAGGACTTCCTCGATGCTCCGGGCTTCATTGTAAGTGGGGAGCACGATTGAGACCATGATCGAAGGAGTTTAGCATACTAACTGCTAAAGTTCATTCAGAAGTAGCTCGGGTGGTGGTGTCATTTGCGCGACGCGGGTGCTCCAGGTGGTTTGGAGTTTCTACATTCTTGCCGGAGACGTATTTGGGAGGCGCGGCTCTGCCGCCTGACTTGCGGAAAGGCTTTGCCTTTCCGTAAGGTCGCAATGCTACTATTACGCCTCCCAGCCGAGGCTTCGCCTCGGCGGAGCTTCGGCCATGGCCACAATCAACAAGGACAACCCCTGCCTCTTCGTCACCACCGTAACCTGTAATCGCCTTCCCGTGTTTCGCACTGACGCCCTGAAGGGCGTGGCCTGCCGGGCGCTGCACGAAGCGCGTCGTTCCGGCGGTTTCGCCCTTTTCGCCTACGTCATCATGCCCGAACACCTTCATGTCCTTGCCGACGGGACACTTAAGGCCTCCGACACTTTGCGCTACCTCAACGGGATTCTCAGTCACCGCGTGATCGAGTTTCTGAAGGAGGGCGGCTTCACGACCTCGCTGGAGAAACTGCGTGGTGCTCGGAAAGGCCGCAGGCACGAGTACTCTCTGGTGGATCATCACTCCAACGGGTTGCCGGTTTTCAGCGAAGGGTTCTTCATGGAGAAGGTGAACTATATTCACCTGAACCCCGTTAGGGCAGGGCTGGTGGCGCGCGCGGAAGACTACCGCTGGTCGAGCGCGAGGCAGTGGTGGGGGGAGGTGGCAGAGGACGAACCGTTGCGCATGGACCTGGAGAAGATTGATTGGCGGAGGCCGCAGGAAGGCGTAGCCTTCCCTTGAAGGGAAATGGGATAGGCTGGCCTGCGGAAAGGCGGAGCCTTTCCGCAAGTCAGGTGGCAGAGCCGCACCTGAAACATCGTTCCCCTGGCAGAGAAATGTATAAACTCCAGGCCGCATGACGCCACTACCCAACCCCAATGACGCAAGTCGAGCGGGTCGGTTGTATAATCGCTAGGCATGAGAAATCGAAATGGGTGAGCATATGGGACGTAGCCGTAAGGACAGAGACTTAAGGGCGATTCCCGAATCGGATCGCCCGCCTGCGACGACAGATGTGCCGTCCTCGAAAGGAACTTTCTCGATAGCCGAAGCGTTGGTGTGGATTACATTGGCAATTCTTTTGGCTTTTTCTCTCGTAACCCTCGTCTACCCCATGGTCCGAGCTTTCTATCGTTTCGAAATCAACTACAACGAGGGGTGGAACGTTTACGTTACCCAGGCCGCGATGCAGCATCACGACTTGTACCCAGTGAAGCATGGCGGGATCACGGCCGGTTATCCATTCCTCTCGTTTTACCTGGTTGGATATGTGTCGCATTTGACCCATGATTACTTAATGACGGCTCGTTTGATTTCTCTCATTGCGTTTCTCATCTCATGCGTTCTGGTAGGACTCATTGTCAAGAAGCTTACCGGCGCTTGGGGACCTGCAGTTTTTGCAAGCGCGTTTTCTCTCGGTCTCTTCTGCTCACGAATGCCGGACTACGTGGGGATGGACGATCCGCAGATGCTCGCCCATCCATTTTTCCTTTTCGGCTTGTGGCTCTATTTGGGGGCTGCACCGAGCACGCTGCGGATCGCGGGGATCACATCTCTTTTTATTGTGGGAGGCAACATTAAGCACAATCTCCTCCCAGCTCCTATTTCGGTGCTCTCCGACCTTTTCACAACTTCCCTGAGCAAAGCAGTTCGATTCATGGTATTCGGGGTTGTTCTCTTGGCCTTGGCGATCGCAGTCAACATGCTGGTCGGCGGTCCATCCTTTATTTCTCGCCTGTTGGCTCCAAGACCTTATTCAGCTGCGAAGGGTCGCAACAGTTTCTTTTTGTTTTATTCCCCACTCGTGCTGCCCCTGGCAATTTCTGCCTTTTGGTCAATCTGGCAGCTTGGAAACCGGCAGGCGCGTGTGATTAGCTTCTATTTCTTCTCCTCGCTGCTGATCGGCGTGGGCTTTGCAGGAGGCCGGGGGGTTAACACCAATGCGTTTTTTGACAACTTCTTTGCTATGTCGATCATCGTGGGTACTTGCCTGGATTCGTTGTGGAAAGCTCCAATTCCCAGTTTGGGGAAAGGCGGTCGGTGGAGATTCCTGACGCCCGCCTTGCTTTATTCGTGTGTGGTCTTCACGTTTGTCCCGTGGGGCGTCAATGTACCAACGATGCTTTCGCAGTTGCCGGAGCGGCAGCGAGTGTATAAAGCTGAGGTATCATTCCTGGCCGCGCAACCAGGACCCGCCATCTGTGAGAGCTTGATTCGGTGTTACGACGCTGGTAAGCCCTATATTCACAGTTCGTTTGGCTTGAACATGCTGGCGCGAATGGGGAAACTCAATAGCAGCGTGCTCGTGAATCAGTTTGCGGAGAACAAGTACGGGGCTATCCAGACCAACGATCCCGTGACTCAGAGGCCAAACCGTAGCTTCCCGGAAGACGCGCTTGACGCCATAGATCGCTACTACGTCGAGGCACTCGAGGCTCCCGATTGTCATATCTACGTCCCCCGCGTCGAGCCAAAGGGCCCCCATTAAGAACAGTGGCGAGTGATGAGTGACGAGCAAGATTATATAGTAAATAGTGAATAGTAAATGGCGCTTTGGACAGAGGGATCGCTTTTTCGGAGCGGCCACGGCCCCTGACGGCCACGGTTCCTCAAGTTACAATTCACTATTCAGGATTTACTATTTCGACCTTCGACTCTCGACTCCTCGACTGTTTTCCGGAGGAAGCGCATGGATGTCCCCTATTTTGATTTGAAGAAACAATTCTCAAGCCTTCGCAATGAGATCAGGGAGGCCCTGGATCGAGTGTGCAGTAGCGCCACATTTATCCTGGGGGAAGAGGTCCGCGAGTTTGAGAAAGAATTTGCCGCCTATTGCGAAGTAAAGCATTGTGTCGCTTTGAACTCGGGCACAAGTGCCCTGCACCTGGCTTTGTTGGCTTTGGGAGTAAAGCCTGGCGACGAAGTGATCACCACTTCGAACACGTTCATCGCCACCGCTGAGGCCATATGCTATACCGGCGCCAAGCCGGTGTTTGTGGATATCGACCCGAAGACGGCGAACCTGGATCCCGCTCTGATCGAACCGGTCGTCACGGGGCGGACCAAGGCGATCCTTCCGGTTCATCTGTACGGCCGCCCTGCCGACATGGAGCCAATCATCGAAATCGCGCAAAAACACGGCCTGGCGGTCATCGAGGACGCCTGCCAGGCTCATGGCGCCCGTTACCGGGGAAGGCGCGTGGGAAGCATTGGCCATACCGCTGCCTTCAGCTTCTATCCGAGCAAGAATTTAAGCGCCTATGGTGAAGGCGGGGCGCTTACGACGAATGACGCAGGAATCGCCGAACTGGCACGGGGCCTGCGCAACCATGGCCAGAGTGGCCCCTACACTCATGAACGGATCGGCTACAACTACCGCATGGACGGATTTCAGGGTGCTGTCTTGCGGGTCAAGCTGAAGCGGCTGGAACAATGGAACGCGCGCCGAAAGAAGATCGCCGCTCTCTACCGCAGTGTGTTGCAGGGCGTCAAGGTGGACATTCCTTCGGATGATCCGCGAGATGAAAGGGTGTACCACCTGTTCGTGGTTTACGTTGAGCGACGTGATGCCGTGCGCGCGGCTCTCGAGGCTCGCGGAGTCCACACCGCCATCCACTATCCCTGTCCCGTGCATTTGCAGCCTGCTTTCGCTGCGCTCGGATTTGGACCCGGCAGTTTCCCTCACGCCGAGCGCGCCTGCGAGCGAGTTTTGAGTATGCCGTTCTTTCCCGAAATCACGGATGAGCAGGTTCGCTATGCCGGCGAACAACTCGCCGACGTTGTAGGAGATTTGTAGGGGCACCCCTCGTGGGGCCCAGGGTGAGGTCGTAACGGAGGCCTGTTTTCCAGGTGCGGCTCTTATCTATGTCTCACAAGCAGACCCGGCATTCGTCGAGCGCGTCGACCCGGAAATATGGTAGTATGTGCATATGGCAACACGAAAGATGACCTTTACACTGCCCGATGACTTGGCCGATCAGTTTGTCAAGAAGGTTGCCGCCAAGAACCGCTCCCACTATTTGGCGGAGGTCCTTGCCCAAAAGCTCCAGGAGCGAGATCGGCAGCTTATCCGGGCCTGTGAAGTTGCAAACCGCGATCCCGAGGTGCAAGCAATTGAAAAGGAATTCGACGCCATCTCCGAGGAATGCCGTGAGCCCTGGAGCGATGCCAAAGCGCGGCGAGGTGTGGTGGGTGCGCCTCGATCCAACTCTCGGCTCAGAGATTAAGAAGACTCGCCCCTGTCTGGTGCTTAGCACCGACGTTGTCAATCAGTACAGGAGGACAGTCGTGGTAATTCCGCTGTCCACATCGCCCCAGGCTACCCCCCCTCTTCTCGTTCCCATTGAGTGCGCGGGCCGGTCTGTTGTCGCGGTCGTCGATCAGATTCGAGCAATAGCAAAGGAGCGCCTACAGGAGCGGCTGGACAGCGTTTCCGCAGACGACCTCAAAGCTGTTGAAGACGGACTGCGCCAGATCCTCGAGTTGTGACGCTACCGCTCCCCTTTACCGAAATCTCTGTGAAAAAATCTGCGCAGCCATACATCTGCCCTTCGGCGTAAGAAAACCCGCCTCATGTCATGCGGAGGACGCCGTTCTTTGGCGGACGAAGCATCCCCGCAGTTTCTTTTTTGTTTCCCGAGTACTTTGGTGCCAGAAACCGAGGTTCGAAACTGGTTTATATTGATCTTGCAGCGCGGCTATAGGCCGCAACCAAAGTGAGACCCTCTGCGTCCTCCGTGCCTCTCAAGCTTTAACACAGAGTACACGGAGCGTCTCAGTGGAATCTGCGTTGAGGCTCTTCTGGGCACGGAGGACACGGAGGTGCAATAACACAAGGAGAAATCTTTGCGGCAGGAGGAAAAAGGCACGTTCTAGTGCTACGCTGAACCACCGAAAGGAATTAACGCTTGGCGAGAGGCGCAAGCTGGATTTGAACGGGAATACCAGGTAGCATTGGCGTTGCTCGACGGCTTCTTCAGCATTCGCATGGACGCAGCGACATCATGAACCCTGAAACCATTTCCCCCACGCAGCCGGTTCCGTCCGCCGCGACCGGAACTGCGCCCAGCAAGCCGCAGACTTCGCTTGTTAGCCGGGCCTTGCTTGCCCTAGCCGTGCTATTCGTGGTGGTACGAGCGCTTCCCATCCTGAGCTTTCCACTGGGCAACGACCAAGGAACCTACCTGACGATCGGACAGGGCCTGCTCGAGGGCAAGCAACTGTATCGCGATCTCTGGGACAACAAGCCTCCGGGCATTTTTATCGCATACGCCGGCATTGCCAAGCTTTTTGGCAGGGTAATGTGGTCGGCGGCAGCGGTTGACATCCTTTTGTTGCTTGTCATCTCCTTCCTGCTTTTTCGGTTCACTGAGCTCTACCTCGGCCGCGCGGGCGCCGCGATAGCGGTGATGGTGCATGCTTCGATGCACGGAGAGATGAAGTATTTCTGGATCGCGCAACCCGAAACGTTCCAGGTGGTCTGCGTATTGGCTGGTTACTTGCTCATGACGCGCCGTGGACGTTGGTGCAGAGCGGGTTCTTTTGCAGCCGGGCTCTTACTTGGCTATGCCTGCTGGCTTAAATACAACGCTATTGCATTCCTCCCCTTTCTCGCCCTCGTGCCTTATCTCGACACGAGCGGTCTTGACCGGGAGCCACCTCGGGTTTCCCTTGCAATTCCGTGGCGAGACTGGCTTGTGAGGGCCGCATTCTTGACCGCGGGGCTCGCTGCCGCAATTGGCATAGTGCTGGCGTGGATCGCGTTCAATGGCGCTTGGCCCGCTATGAAGGAAGCGCAATTTGAGGTTTTGCCACGCTACGCGGCCATGGCCGTTCAGCGTCGTCCGCACTACGTGCTCTCGGCATTTGCTCGAACGAACTATTGGCTGGGCGAGTGGAACTTATGGGCCGCTCTGGCGGGCCTTCTGGTGGCGTGGAGGCGGCGTGATTTGGGGCGCTTTGGGCCGATCTTCTTTGCCGCCCTTACGGCCTATTCCGCTGTGGTGATGCAGGTTCGTTTCCACGATTACTACTTCCAGACCTGCTACCCTTTTTTCGCCGCCATATGCGCGTACGTCGTCGTCAGCATCTACGAGGGCTTTCGTGGTATAGCAAGGAACTTTAGACAACGGGGCTGGCGGCTCGCGGCTGGGCTGGTTTGGATTGTCTTTGCGGAGGCCGTTTTCTGGCCGCTTCCGGGCGAGTTTAACAAGCTGACGATGCGGTATGAAGAACTGCGCGAATGGCGTGCTGACCCTGAGACATTTTACTCGCGCTACCCGCGACAGTTGGTGTTCGAGCACTTCGACAGCGAATCCAAGGTCATCGACTACCTCCAAACGAACGCCGGGCCGAGCGACGCCCTTTACGTGTGGAGCTATAAGTGCCAGATTTATTACCTGACAGGCCACCAGCCGCCGACGCGGTTCGTGTCGAACCTGGGTATAATCTCGCTGTGGTCCCTACCTTCCTGGCGGGGAGAGTTGATGCGGGATCTGAGAAATGGTCAGCCGCGTTTCATAGTTGTGGCACGCGGTGACCAGTTGCCGACCCTGACATATGTGAACGTGGATTCTGAGAGGTATCTCAAGACTTTTCCGGAATTTGATTCTTTCATTACGAAAAACTACAAGTCCGTCGCCGATTTTGACGCTTTCGTCGTTTATCGTCGGAAATAAGTCACCTTGATGAGGAGGCGTGTGGGTGCGGGCTGCGCTGGCACTAGGGGGCATGACCCGGACCGCTTCGAAGCACTCCCCAAGACGTGAAAGGCGCCAGGCGCGATTCGTTTTGCATGGATTAGACCGCATGGGAGCAACGTTGGCATTATGGCATGGTTGGGGTGTGGACTGGGGGGAAGCTCCGTCTTGGGAACGTCCATAGTGCTGTTGGGAAGGGTCGGAGGCACGGATCGAAAGAGGGGCAGTTGCGTGCTTTGGGGTTCCGGCGAGAGGCACCGACGGCCCCTTCCGTGGCCTGTTGGAGCACCTTGTACTGCAAACCCGACTGACATCTGCGTTCAGCGGCGGACAAGTGCACGCTACCGGTCGGGCCGGAGGTCGATAACGGAGGTTTCGGCTGACTACTGATTCAGGACACGCGGTGGTTATAGCGGCCTACTTGACAGCCGCCGGAATATTCGTCCAGGGGAGGTTCCGTTGGAGCTAGAAAACACTGCTAGGGCAAGCACCTATGCAGGGTTGTTCATGGTCACGCTTGCAACTCTGATGGAGGAGATACTCCTGACTCGTATCTTCAGCGTGACGATGTGGTATCACTTTGTCTTCCTGGCGATATCTGTCGCGATGTTCGGGCTGACGGTAGGTGGCTTGCTGGTTTACCTCGCGCCGCGATATTTCACGGGCATCCAGGTGAAGAAACACCTTTCCGCCAGCGCGCGGATATTTGCGGCGGTGACCTTCGTCATCCTTGCGCTATACCTGTGGCATCGCCTCATTTACGCGGCATTATCGGTTGCGCTATTTGGGCTGGCGGTAGGTGGTCTGGTAGTGTACTTGGCGCCGCAGTTCTTCAATTCCGACGAGGTGGAGAAGCATCTCTCCGCCGCCGCGCTGGGGTTTGCCGTGACGACGGTCGTCAGCTTTCTGGTCTACCTCGCGATTCCTCCGGTTTTCGATTTGACGGTAACGGGCGTCCTGAGCCTGGTGACGATCCTGGGGGTGATCTCGGTCCCCTTTGTCTTCAGTGGGGTCGCGGTTTGCCTGGCTTTGACTAAGTTCCCCCGACAGGTAAGTCAACTGTACGCTGCCGACCTTTCGGGAGCCGCGGCGGGATGCATCCTGATTGTTTACGTCCTGCGTTTCATCGACGCCCCCACAACGGTGATTTTCTCCGCGGCGCTGGCGGGGCTTGGCGCGCTCCTTTTTTCCCTCGGAAACCGAGACTCCTGGCTGCGCGGACGGTCGCTGCTTTGCACTGTTTTGATCGCCGCTTTCGGCGCGGTGAACTTGCTCCTGGCGAGTCGGCACAAGTCTATGCTGGAAATGGCGTGGATGCGCGGTGAGATGGCGGGCTCCCCGATCTACGAGAAGTGGAACTCGTTCTCCCGGGTTGTCGTAGCAGGCGATCCAGACGTCTCCCAATTGCCGATGGCCTGGGGACTGAGTCCTACTTACCGCATTCACGCTTTGGTCAGGCAACTTTCCGTGCTGATCGATTCCGGCGCCTTCACGGCAATGACTCACTACGGGGGTGATTTCCGGAACCTGGATTACCTGCAATACGACATTACCAATTTCGCCCATTACTTCCGGCCGGATTCCCAAGTGGTGGTGATTGGCGCGGGAGGGGGAAGGGACGTTCTCTCGGCCCTCGCTTTCGGTCAGAAGTCGGTGACCGCTATCGAAATGAATCAGGGTATCCTCCAGGCCCTGAACCAAGCGTTCGGAGACTACACCGGACATTTGGACAGAGATCCTCGCGTGGGATTCGTCAACGATGAAGCGCGAAGCTACATCGCGCGGATGCCTGGGCACGTGGACATCATCCAGGCTTCTTTGGTGGACACCTGGGCGGCCACGACCGCTGGCGCCTTCGCGCTGGCGGAAAATTCCATTTACACCACAGAAGCCTGGCGCTTGTTCCTCGAGCGCCTGACGCCCCGGGGTCTCTTGACCTTCACACGCTGGCATGATGTGCAGTACCCCGCGGAGACCTACCGGCTGGTTTCCTTGGCGAGCACGGCCTTGACCCAAATCGGAGTGGAGAATCCTCGGAGCCACATCATTGTCGTCGAGTGCGCTGCCCGGCCGATGCCCTCGAACGGTCCCGTGGGAGTCGCGACCATCCTGGTCAGCAGGGAACCTTTTTCACCCGGCGATCTCGACCTGCTTCAGAAACTGACGGACCAGATGAGATTCCGAATCATGTTAAGCCCCCGCCAAGCAGCCGATGCCACTTTCGCCAGGCTGGCCTCCGGAAAGGAGCTGAAGGAGTTCGTGAAGACGTTGCCCGGAAGAATTGAGGCCCCGACCGATGACAGCCCGTTTTTCCTATGCAATTTCGAGGTTCGAGATGTTTTTCATTCCCTGCTGGGGAGGCATTTGCCGGGTGTCCACCGCCCGGCGTTCGAAGAGACATTGGGCGCAATGTTCATCGCCGTAACCCTGCTGACGGTTCTTTGCATCGTCGTCCCGTGGTTCTTGATGGGCCGCAAATCCTGGGTTGCTGGGGCCGCACCCCTGTTTCTCTTCTTCGCGGCAATTGGGCTCGGTTTTATGCTGGTGGAAGTGTCGCAATTGCAGAGGCTCATGATTTTTCTGGGCCATCCCACCTACTCGCTCTCCACCGTGCTCTTCACGCTGCTGCTCTCCAGTGGCCTGGGAAGCTATTCCACGGGGTCTTCGCATCATGCTAATTCGAGACTCTGGTCGATCGCACGCCTGCTGGGGCTTCTCGTTGCGCTCGCACTTTTTGGTCTTCTGACACCCCACGCGGTCGCCGCGTTCGCGTCCTCTAGCACGCCGACGCGGATTGTCGTCGCCGCGGGCATCCTGTTTCCTCTCGGATTTTTCATGGGGATGGCATTTCCGTTGGGAATGAAAGCCGCCTCCGCTCGATCTGATGCCCTTACACCGTGGCTTTGGGGCTTGAACGGAGCGGCCTCCGTGATGGCTTCCGTGGTGGCTTTCTTGATTGTGCTGGGATCGGGAGTATCGACGGCGTTCTGGACGGGTTTCGCCTGCTACACGGTGGCCCTAGCCAGCTACCTCTGGACAGTCCGCGTGAAAAGCGTCGCGTCATCCTGATTCCGTGCCGCCGGAGGACTGCCCTGCGCGTGCCTGGATCTGCTCCAAGCAGCGGGCTGCGAGGGAACGTGTAAGAACAAGGCTGTACATCAAGAGCGAAGGCCTTTGGATGGCTCGAAAAAGTAAAGCCCTGCCAGCAGCACACATGTCAACGCGGAGATTATTCCCCCAGGCAGGAGCCCACTTTGATGGTAGTAGAAGCGCAAAGTGTGCGCACCCGCTGGGGTGTACACCGCACGGAAAAGTTGATTGGCGCGAAGAACCTGGGCTTCCCGGCCATCCAACTTTGCGTGCCAATTGGAATCGTAGCGGTCCAGCAGGACAACATACCCCGGCCGGGTGAGATCGGCTGCCAGTGTCACCGTGTTGGGCTGTCGTTCGGTGACTTCGACTTCACCTGCCGGACCGGAGCTGCGCACCGCAGGTGAGGCAGTGGGATCAGTTGCCAAGATCACGTTCCCCAAGGCATCGAAATCCGGCGAGGCCATTCTCCGCAGCGTTTCCAGCCCGCTGGTCGTGAAAATCGCCGTGCCTGCCACGTAGGCGCGCGGCACAAAGTAAAGGTCCTCGTACAGGTAGCTGGGCTTCGGAGAACCGTTGAATATCTCTCCCAAAACTCTCACGGCAGCCGAATTACGCCCCACCGAGCCGATGACATACCTCACATTTGTGCGGCCTAGCAAACAATCCAGATGTAGAGTGTCAGGAGCTTGCCGCCGCACGTAAATCCACACGTCGTAGGCAAAAGGCGGCAAAGAGCGCTCCATGTCAAGATTCAAGCTTCCCTCTACGCGCTCGACCATGGATCCGATCCCCAACAATAGCCTCTGCGCAAACGTTCCCTGCGCCACCGCCGGCAGTTCGCCTACCTCAGGAATCGATTCAAAATTGACGAATCCTTGAATGTCCTCTGCCGAGGATATGCCATTGGCGAGGCGGTCCATGGGAGCAATACGGTAGCTGCCCTGCGGACCTTCAAAATGGGAGACCACGGGTGGTTTATACGTGAGGAAGCTCCTGGGGACGGTGGGATTGGCTTGGTAATTCACCTGAATAAGCTGTGCCAGCCCAAGGAGAGCGAAAACCGGCATGCCCTTGCGCGCCCAGCCCTTGTTCTGGCAAAGGCCGAGCACGAGCAGAAATCCAAAGAGAATAAAGCCGGCGACTCCCGGGATATAAATCCGGAGCATGGCCGCCAGATATTCCGCCATCTGGCTGGCCTCCATGCTTGCACGTCCTTGGCTGACGAGCGCCCAGTGGATGGGGAGGGTGATGAGTTTCGGCGCCATCCATGCGGCTGCCCATGTCGCCAGAGAACAAGCCAGCAGAATCGCCAGTGGATAAAGGGCGCGGTTGCGCCGAGCCTTCCACTGCCCGACTTCCCGGCGAAGTGCGTCCAGGCCCCAGCCGGCTAGAATTGCGACGAGCATAACCACCGGAACCAGCAACTTTACCGGGTACCGCACCAGGCTGAGCAAGGGGACGAGCAAGTAAGCGAGAGAAAAAACCGGCGTGAAGTGCCCAAAAGATAGCACGAGGATAAGGAGTGCCGAGCCCGCGACGAAATTCCGACGCCGATCCTGGCCGAGCGCCCAACCGGCCAGGGCAAAGAAGAGCGGAACGAAGCCTGTGAAAACCGAAAGGAAATAAGGACTGTTCCCGTCTTTCACCATGTCATTCCACTTCGTTGGCGAGACCATGGCAGGTCCGTAGAATCCCGGTACCAGCATTTCCATCAGCAGAAGGGGGTGGAATGACCAGTCCGAAGTCTCACCGTAGCGCAGGCCTTGCGCTCCCCGCCGCGAATGGCTCAAGAGTTCCGCCGAGGGCAGGAATTGGACCGCGCACAAGGCCACCATCAGGCATCCGGCCAGCACAAAACCGGTTAAGAGCCGCAAATTGGCAGCCGAGGTGAGAGGGTGACGTGTTCCTCCAAGGTATAGCGCGTAAGCGAGACAGAGGCCAAAAGTTGTGATCAGAGTGAAAGGCTCAGCGGCGAGGAATTGCAATGAAAAAACCAGCGTCAGAAGAATCCAGGGGCGAACCACTGCCGGTAGCGCGGGCGTCTCGCCCGCTGTGGCGCGGGCATCCTGCCCGCGCGCGAGAGCGAGACGCTTCTGCCACAGCGGGCGAGACGCCCGCGCCACGGCGCAACCCTGGACGGCCCGGTCGGTGGCGAGCAACGCCCAAGGCATCCAGGCCGCGCAGGCCGCGTGATTGTACAGATTGCCCAGCGAAAGCAGGGGGCCGCTGAAGGCGAAGACGAATCCGGCGAAGAAAGCGGCCTGGTGGCTCTGTCCCCAGCGCCGCGCCAGGAGGAATGCGCCGATACCGGCCAGTGCAAAGTGTACGACGTAAAACAGCGGGTAAGCGAAATCAATTGGAAGAAGGATGATGAAAAGCGTGTAGGGATAGAAAAACAGCAGGTTGGGGTTCTCGAGCAAGGGCTGCCCGTAGTTCAAGTAGGGGTTCCAATAGGGCAAGGCGCCATGGCGGCACATTTCCTGGATGAAGCGAGTCGAGGGGTAGGTGTAATTGAAAACGTCACGAACGAAAAACATGGAGGGAGTAAAGATTACCTTCCAAAACAGGGCCAGCAAGCCGAGCGCGAGGATGGCCGCTAACGCCAAATCAACGCGGTCGAGCTGGGGGCCAACTTTCACGGAGGGGTCCAAGGCTGGGTCAACCTTGGCTTGGGCTTTGAGTGACGAGTTGGGACGCATGGACACTTTTGATCGCTCCCGCTCAGTCATTGAGGAAGAAGAGCTTAACACGGAGGCCACAAAGAAGAACCCATGGAGAACACGGAGCGACCGCGAACTGTCCCCATCTCTTCCCCTCCGTGCTCTCCGTGTTGAAGCCTTCCAATGACTTCACAAATAGCTCGTTCGGTGAACTCTGTGTTCAATGTTCTTAAAGCCGTTCGCGCCCTTTCGCGGCTGTGACAGTTTTCACGAATAGTTCGGCTAGCAGCGCTCTCCCTTGCGCGCAAGGAAGGTTTGTGTCCGCCTCGCGAAGAACGAGAATCCAAACCACTTGCAATACCGTATCTTACCTCCTTCGAGGGGCTGAGGAATGGTACTTTTGGGTCAGGCTCGACGGAAACCCTGTCGCCGGCGACCATTTCAGCGTAGGACGTGCGTCCCGCCCGTGGATGAGCGAAGGCGAGCCCTACGCCTCGAAAAATCTCTTGACAAGCTATGCTTAATATGATAGCCTAGCAAATGATGCCAAGCCGTCCCGCCATGACCGTAGAGACCTTGCGATGGCCCTCCCATCCCTTTTTTCAGGACGACAGTATGTCATTGCCCGCCCTTGGCCGCGACGGCTATAGTAACTCTAAGAATGAAGGAACGAAGCGGGAATGTTGTTGAAAACAAAGGAGCGATGTGGAAAACTCGTGAACGAAGCTGGTATCTTATAGAAAACAAAGTAACTTAGGAGTTTATAGCGGGAATCTTATTGAAAACAAATGAGTTAAACTTCACATGGACCTGGAGACGGTGTCATTCCGATCTCGCAGTCGCGGGAGAGGAATCTCGCTCTGCTTACAAGTCAAGGAGTCGAGCGTCGAAAAGTTCTCAACTCCTCTCCTCAACCTTCGACTCTCGACTTTTCGACTTATCAAGGAAAATGGAAAACTGAAACTGGGACTTGAAAGCCGTACAGTCTAATTTCTATGTTCGACTTTCCAGTTTCGATTTTCCGGTTTCGATTTTCGGATTTTCCAAGCGGAGGTTAACCCATGCATGCAGTCCGATTCCACGAGCACGGCGACATTGACGTGCTGAAGTACGAAGAAGCGCCGGAGCCGAAAATCCAGGCCAATGAAGTGCTGGTGAAGGTGAAGGCTTGCGCCTTGAATCACCTGGACCTTTGGCTCCGGCAGGGGGTCAGCGATTGGAAGCTTCCACTCCCTCATATTGTGGGCAGCGACATTTCCGGCGAAGTGGCGGAGGTGGGCTTGCTTGTCAAACGCGTGAAGCCCGGCGACCGCGTACTGTTAAGCCCGGGGATCAGTTGTGGGCAGTGCGAGACGTGCTTCAAGGGTTTGGATAGCGCCTGCCGAAGCTATACGGTTTTCGGAGTCTTCGTGGACGGCGGTTATGCGGAGTATGTAAAGTCGCCGGAGGTCAACGTTATACCCATCCCTGGTGATCTGAGTTTTGATGAGGGGGCCGCAGTCCCCCTGGTTTTTCTCACTGCGTGGCACATGTTGTTCACTCGCGCTCAACTCAAGCCGGGTGAGGATGTGCTGGTGATTGGGGCCGGCTCCGGCGTGGGCAGCGCTGCCATCCAGATCGCGAAGTCAGCGGGCGCGCGCGTGATTGCCACTGCCGGAGCGGATTGGAAACTGGAGAAGGCGAGGGCCCTCGGCGCCGACGAAGTCGTCAACCACAGCCGGCAGTCCATTTCCGGAGAAGTCAGACACTTTACGGGAAAGCGGGGCGTGGACGTCATTGTCGAGCACGTCGGCGCGGCCATTTGGGAAGAATGCTTCAACTCTCTGGCTACCTACGGCCGCTTGGTGACCTGTGGTGTGACCAGCGGAGGAGAAGTGAAGCTTAGCGTGCAGGGACTGTTTGGCCGCCAGCGCACAATCATGGGTTCCTTTATGGGCGGAAAGGCCGAACTGCTGGAGGCACTCAAACTCATCGCCCGGCGCAAGCTAAGAGCCGTGATTGACTCCGCCTTCCCCCTCCAGGAGGCTGCGGCTGCCCAAAGGAAAATGGAGGGTCGGGAGTTCTTCGGCAAAATCCTGCTGCACCCTTAGGAAAAGCAGAAATCAGAAATTAGAAACTGGAAAATGGGAACTGGAAATTGGAAACTGGCAGCCTTGTTTTCTAATTTCCAGTTTCGAATTTCGAGTTTCCAGTTTCCATTTTCGAATTTCCATTTTCGACTTTCGATTTTCACCACCCCGTGAATGTGGCTCTGGACTTTGGCGTACTCCGAGATTATTCTAGCTACCCTTCAAAGCTTCCACTGGGGGCTCAATTCTGGAGGTGGAGGAGAGATCACAATGAGTGCAATCACGCAAAAAGAGATTCGCCTGGCCGAGCGTATGTCCCGGTTGGGCACCGAGACTGCTTTCGAAGTCCTGGTACGCGCCCGCGCCCTGGAAGCACAGGGCAAAGAGATCATTCACCTGGAGATTGGAGAGCCTGATTTCTCCACTCCTCCCAACATCGTGGAGGCCGCCGCGCGCGCTCTGCGCGACGGTTGGACGCATTACGGGCCTTCTGCCGGCTTGCCTCAGCTCCGGGAAGCCGTGGCTGAGTACACCGCGCAGTATTTGGGGGTTCCGGTTGACCCGAATGAAGTTGTCATCACGCCCGGTGGCAAACCCATCATGTTCTTCGTCATTCTGGCGCTGGTGGAGCGGGGCGATGAAGTTCTCTACCCCAATCCCGGCTTCCCCATTTATGAATCCATGATCGACTTCGTAGGGGGGAAGGCTGTTCCTTATGGGCTGCACGAGGACCGGGACTTCGATGTGGATGTGCAAGAAATCATCGAGAAGATTACAGACCGCACGCGCTTGATCATCCTCAACAGCCCGCAGAATCCGACCGGCGGCGTGATCAGCCGTGATGGCCTGAAGGCTCTTGCAGGCAAACTCGCGGGGCGCGAAATTCCCGTCCTCTCCGATGAAATCTACCATCGACTGATCTACGAAGGCGAGCATTCGAGCCTGGCGCAATTTCCGGGAATGAAAGACTGGACGATTATCCTGAACGGATTCTCCAAGACCTACGCCATGACCGGCTGGCGGATGGGTTGGGGGGTGATGCGGGCAGACTTGGCGCGGTATGTGGCGCAGTTGATGACCAATTGCAACTCCTGCACCGCCAGCTTCAGTCAGATTGCAGGGGTCGCGGCGTTACGAGGCGATCAAAGCTCCGTAGGCGTCATGCGGGAGGAATTCCGGCGGCGCCGGAGCGTCATCGTCGAAGGCTTGAACCGCATCCCGGGCTTCAGTTGCCGCCAACCACACGGGGCCTTCTACGTATTTCCGAACATCAAGCAAACGAAGTGGAATTCCCGTGTATTGGCCGACGCCATTCTGAACGAAGCCGGCGTGGCGTGCCTGGGCGGAACTGCTTTTGGACAGTGGGGCGAAGGTTATCTGCGGTTCTCCTTCGCTAATTCTGTGGAGAATATCCAAAAGGCGCTGGATTGGATCGCCGACTGGGCGAGGAAGAAGCTGAGTTGAAGAGCAGCATTCTAGGCTAGTAGGATGCTGAAAAACCTTTGCGAATCCGTCAGCCGACGGATCATTCCGAGCCCTTCGCTGTCATCCTGAGAGCTTGTGACTTTTTTAGATGTTTTCCACAGATATTTTACACCCAGTGCGAACTTTCCGCTGGCGAGCTCGTTGATATATGCTATGATGCCTTAATGGACAACGTTATTAACAAAGATGATGAACAATTGAGGATGAACGAGCTCTCGGCGGGGTGGGAAGAAGCCCCCTCGGAGGCCCCCGCCGAGGTGGCGCCGGCGCCGTGCCAGTCGCCGGTTCGGC
>Ga0326727_10005637_pt1 | contig 35456 bp, 28 predicted proteins | sample MB2enrmetagenome_FD_207643 | JGI IMG/M metagenome (GOLD analysis project Ga0326727, IMG submission 207643) | Lab enriched peat soil microbial communities from McLean, Ithaca, NY, United States - MB29MY | ecosystem: Environmental > Terrestrial > Soil > Wetlands > Peat | place: USA: New York...
CTGCTGCCCGAATAAGTTTGGTGCAGACCTTTTTGGCCCGACCGCGTGTTTTGAACCACTTATGCAGTCATCCCCCTTCCAGTAGAGAAAGTCGGGCTAAAGGAAGTGGCGAATGCGGCGGGCGGCTACCGCCCGACGCTGTATGTGTTCAGGCGCGAAGTGAAGATCATCGCAGATGCCTACGACAGGTTCCAAGCCGCCCGCGGCGACAGCCGCCGTGCTTCCCGCATTCGCCGCTGATTTCAGCTTTCGGCTTTCAGCTTCTTATTTGTATGAAATTCAAGCCGTTTCAAAACCAAGACTATGCCGCTGCGGCCATGGCCGATGGCTTGGTCCTCGCTCACGACACCGGGCTGGGCAAATCCCTCGGTGCCGTCACATTGCCACTTCTCTGGTGTGGTTTTGAGGTTGACTCTGCTGGCGCTATCCGTGTCAAAGCGCCCGTGCTTATCACCGCTCCGGGAGACCTCCACGATCAACTGCGCGCTGAGTTCAAAAAATTCTACGGCATTGTGCCAACCTCCATTGACGATCAGCAAAGTCTCCTCCGGCTCCTGGTCAACCGCAGAATGCCGCCCGGCTTCTACATCACCAGTTACACCAGGCTGGCCGTCAACGGCGTCAGGAAAATCACCGCGCTGGAAAAGTGCTCCACCGAAGCCGCCGCCGCCGAAATGAATCTCACGCTGGCTGATCTCCAATACTTCTACGATCAGCGCGGTGTGACCTACAAGGACCATTACGCCACGCTGGGCGTCAAACCAAATTGCACCGCAAGGCAGCTTGACAACGCCCTGGCCGCGAAGGTCCGCAACACCCAAAGATCGTGTAATCCCGAAACAGCGCGCCGGATATGCGATGAGTTGGAGCGTTGCCATGCTCTGCTCGTGAATCTCCTTGGCCCGTTTGTGCCCGTGCCGTTCCATGGCGGCAGCCAGGCCGTGAAATTCATCTGGCGCGAACTGGTTCACCATAAGCTCGTCGATTACTCCGCCGGCATCGGGGAGATCCGCAATGGGATAAAATGCGTTTACAGCCCATCTGTCGCGGACCTCTGCTCGCATCTGTTCGACTGTGTCGTGATTGACGAGGGCGTCAAAATGAAGGGGTCCGACACCCAGGTCGGCCGCGGCATCCGCCAGATGTGCCCCAAGTATCGCCTGGTCCTGACCGCCACTCCCGTCAAGAACCGGCTGCCGGACATCTTCTGGCTGGCCTGGTGGGCGGCGGGCGGACATGAGGACGCCACCGCCCGCTGGCCCTATGCCGGCGGTGCCGAGGAACAGGAAAAGTTCGCCAGCACCTTCATGCTCACCGAGGTCAACAAAACTAAAGCTCAGGCCGAGCCGGGAAAGAAATCCCGCTTCACCAAACTGCGCCCGGAAATCTGCAACCTCCATCTCCTCTGGAAAGCCCTGGGCCCGATTGTGCTCCGCCGCCGCAAACAAGACATCGGCCAAGCCATCGTCAAAAAAATCCGGCACGTCTATCGCGTCCCAATGGGCCTGCATCAGCGCGCGGTGTACCGCTACCATCTGGAATCCGACTATCTCGATCGCAACCTCCGGCCGGCCCCGGGCGCGAAGCTCCAAGCCTTGCGCGTGGCCGCCGCCGCGCCCGACTCCCATCTTCTCGATCCGCAACCCGGCAGAGACTGCCGGGTTTGTTGCCACAGGCCCGATCCCCTTGGTGGGATATGCCGGAACTGCGGATCTCCCCTCCTCACCCATCGCAGCCAGCACTCCTACACGCCGAAGGTGGCCTGCGCCCTCACGTTGATTCGCGACATCTTGCAGCGCGGCGAACAAGCCGCCGTCTTCTCCGCCTTCAACGATCCCTCCGACATCCTTTCCCGCTACCTGACGGAGGCCGGAATTGACCATTACCTGCTTGATGGCCGCATGACTCAGGCCAAGCGGGGCGTGCGCAGCGCCGCGTTCAACAATGGCGCTTGCCCGATCACCCTGGCCGGCATTGACAGCATGGCCGAAGGCCACAACTGGGACAACGTCAACAACATCATCCTTACCAGTTACACCTGGGCGGCCGACAAGATCATCCAATCCATCAACCGCGCGCATCGCCTGACCAGTCGGCGCGATGTCAACCTCTACGTTATCATCTGCGATCAGAGCGCCGACCGGGTCCTCGAAGACAACATCAACGAGAAAACGAACAGCAGCGAGCTGGCCATTGACGGCCGCCTGCTAGGCGAGGCGACCGAGGAACGCTCCATTTCCGAGTTGCTCCGCGACGCCATGCGTGATTTCCGGTCCAAGCAGGATTGTCCGAATGAGGAAACCTTGGCCCGGACCTGGCCCGCGTTGCGCGAGCAATTGCAGGAAGCCGCCAAACGCTTCCGCCGGAGAGCGACCGTCCCGGTCGCACCTGCGGTCGGGGCCGCCCCCATTGATCTGTCCACGTTCAAGTTTCCGAAGCCGGAAACCCAGGACAGCCAGAAGGCTCCGCTTATCCTCCTTCCCAATCCTGTCCAACATCTTCCAAGCTGGCGCCGCCTCAGGTTCGCTGCATAGCCGGATGGCGTGGGCGAGGTCGTGTTCGATTCGCCGGAGAAGAGCCTCGATTTCAATATCCGATGCAGCTTTCGTCTGCGATTTGACGGGCGCAGCCCCGTTGGTTTTCTTTTCGTTCTTCATGCTTCAAGAATACTCGCTCCAAAAGAAAGCTTCCGCAAGCCGGAGGTGTCTAAAACTGGGAGTCGAGAATTTGACGACAGGACACACTGCGCGCCCTCCAGCCAGTTTGCGGAAGGGGCCTGAAAGGGGCTTTTTATCGAGGCGGGCGCCTAAATATCGGCTCACGATCTGGATCTGAAAGCGGGGATGGACAGAGTTCTTGTTGAGTGACCGCACACCCCACCCCGCCCTGCGCTTCCTCACCGGGCTAAATTTCTGATTTTCGAGCAGCCTCGGCGAAGATTTGACGTTTTAAAAGGAACCTTGACTCGCCTTGCCGAGTGAACAGGCTATGGGACATGAGCGATTTGCTTTGGTTTGTTGCCCATACACGGCCGCGTTGCGAAAAGAAGCTCTTGCAATTTTGTGAGCGCGAGGGCCTGTCCGCCACTTTACCCTGTTATCGCGCCGCTCACAAGTATCGAGGCAAAACGGTGGTGTTTCAAAAACCGCTCTTTCCGGGTTACGTTTTTCTGCAGATTGTGGTTGAACAGCGCGGGAAAATTCATCAAAGCGATTATTTGGCAAATCTGTTGGAGGTCGCCGACCAGGATCTTTTTATTCGACAACTGGAGAACGTGCTGCGCGCATTGGAGACTGATTTCGAGATACGCTTGGCGCCCACGATCGGAGAAGGCATGCGGGTCAAGATCAAGAACGGACCTCTGCGCGGAATGGATGGGTGGGTGGAACAACGCTATGGCATGAACACCGTGCTCCTGCGACTGGATTTCATTGGCCAGGCAGCAGCCGTAAAATTGGATGCCACAGATCTGGAGGCGGTTTAGATTGCCGCCACACCCGCCAATGCTTATGTATGCGGAGAACCGCCTGAAGATCGTTCCTGCTTGGACGCGGTGATTCAAAGACCGACTCCCTTGCCAAAGTCGAAGGAAGCCAACGAGAACCTGTCGGAAACCTTTACGGTTTGACAAAAGAGGGATCGGCAAGTTGCATGTTCTTGATTACGTGCTTCTTGCAAAACTGCTAGGTGCGGATTGATTCTGAATATGTCGGATTCATTACAGATTCAGCTTTTAGTCACTGCGTGACATTGGTCGCACGATTTCTACCCAAGATACTCGTGCTCAACATATTACGTCAAAGCACTCCATGTCTCCTGCTCCTTGGCATAGAATTAGCTTGTTTTATGGCGTATAATCAGATTGTCCTATAATTATCTTCGTTAATGTGCAAAATAAGCTTGCATTGAAGTGCGATAAATGTCACAATCTTGTAACAGCGGATTGAAAACAACCAAGTGGTGTGGTCAATGCAAAACCGACACTGGAAAGGATCGAAGCCGAGGAAACTTTTCCGATGCTGGCGGTATGCTTGGTTGTAATGGTACTATAAAAAGACCTAATGGCTATGCAAATGCTTGCAGAGAACCATCTTACATTGAGATTGGTTCGATTTAGAGTGAGCCTCTTATGCGTCCAAATAACGCATTCCAGAATATTGAGGTTGGGATTGTTGAAACCGACGACGGACGCCGGCAATACAAGTCCGCATTAATTAGCGGCAGTCCGGGAATGCATACCCTTTGGTCGTGCGCAACAGCCAAAGAGGGCCTTGAGTCCTTTCTCCGTCGCTGCCCCAGGGTGGTGCTGGTCAGTCTGTTTCTGAGCGACATGCCCGGCACCGAGCTTATCAGGCAGATGCGACTGCTGTGCCCGACGGTGTTGCCAATACTCCTGATCCCGGAAAACCAATCCCGCCACGTGGTCGAGGCTCTGGAAGCCGGAGCTTGCGGCTATCTGCCTACGCCGTGTCCGGCAGAGGAACTCATCCGGGGAATCCGGACGGTGCATGAGGGCGGAGCCATTCTTGAGCAACGGGTCGCCAAAACTATCGTGGAGTACTTTCGCGCTCGCGGCTCGATAATAGCTCGGCTTACCGAACGCGAGCGACAGGTTCTCATCTGCTTTTCAGACGGGCTTTCGCAACCTGAGGTAGTCACGAAGTTCGGTATAAGCAAGGAAACCCTCCACACCCATGTGCGCAATGTGCTCGGGAAGCTCGGAGCCCGCTCCACCATGCAAGCCGTCGCCTTCTATCTTAACCCGAAGATGCCTTTCCCAACGGGCGCCCGCCGCTCTGCTCGCAAACTCGAAAATCTTCGCAGCATCCCGGTTGGGAACATTTGTCTTTTCCCGTCTCGAGTGGGCGCTTCTGCGGCGTCGCTATCTCTGCGCAGCCAGCCCGGCCGAAAACAGGCTCGAGGTGAATCTTAAGGTCGGCGCAGCAGTTTTCGAGCAAACCCAGAGAGATCGGATCACCCACAGATGGTGTGCTTCAACTGTACCAGGCGGAATGCCGCACCACGATGGCCGCATCGGGCCTCTGCTGGCTCATGCGCCCCCACCATTTCGCGCGGTTAAATTCCCCGCATAAACAGGCCATTCCAGGACTGACAGCGCTCCCCGCGGCTTGCGTTTGCAGCAGTGCGTAAGGGGCTCGGAAGCGTTTCGCACTACGCCCAAAAGGGACATGGCTACCACGCAAAGGGTAGGAATGGCCCCTTTTTGCGTCAGGTTTTGGATGAAAAATACCCTTTGGAGGGGATGTCAAGCTCCTGCGACTTCTTCATAGTCGCTGCCGACAATCGTGTTGGTCTCTCTACGGCCTTCTTGGCCGCTCTCAGGTACCTCACGGTCAGATAGTGAATGCGGCGCTAATCGCGAAGCCTTGTAGATTCGCCAAAGCCCAAGAGAAATGCGAAGCGACGGGCACGGAGTGTGCCCGCAAGCCGAGGAAAATGCAGAGCGCCACCCGTTGACGCCAGGCAAATGGCGGGCTGGCACCGTGCGCCAGCACCGGCCTAAAGCTTCAAAGCCAGACTTCACTCGTGCCTCAAACCGGGGACCGTGTGACCATGCCAGGCACGATCCCCTCCGCTGTTCTGCCGTCAACAGAAAGGCTCACCAATGGCCAGACAATCGACTGATGTAAAAATCCGTGTCGCAGTAATCGAGGAAAACCCGATGGAGCGGGAGTATCTGCTGTCGCTTGTCTCAAAGACGCCCGGCGTGGAAGTTTCGGGCACCCACGACGCCATCGTTACAGCCCTGCCCGAATTGACGGAGGATCGGCCCGACTTGGTCATCGTCGATCTCGAGATTCGGCGGGAATTCGACATGGATTGGCTCCGGCAATTGCACATCGCGCTGCCCTGCAGCCCGGTGCTGGTGCTTTCGAGCGGGAAGAGCCGCGAATACCTCCTCCAAACCATGGAGTGCGGTGTTTCGGGCTGGCTGCAAAAGCCCTGCACGGCCGACCAGATCGTCCGAGCCATTTTAGTCCTGCATGAGGGCGGGTCGGTCTTATCCAGCCAAGTCGCCCGCGAGCTCCTGGATTACTTCCACGCCCGCGGCCTGTCAGTGGACTGCCTGACCGTCCGCGAACGCGAGGTGATGGCGCTGCTGAGCCGGGGCCAACTGCCGCCGCAGATCGCCCAAAAGCTCAGTGTGAGCCGGGCGACCGTTCGCACTCACGTGCGCAATATCCTCCTGAAGCTCAAGGCCAACTCACGCACTGAGGCTGTGGCCAAGTACCTGAATCCAGGGACATGGGTGGAACAGATGTGAGTGGCTGGGCGGTGATATCGTGTCACGTTTCAAACTATCTGCTTCGCCTAATCAATCCCCAATGAAACTAAAGTCTTCAACTCCCTTTTGCAACGGAACTCGCGCAAGGCAAGGTTCGCAGACCGCTTTTTGGATCGGGTTGATCTGGTCGCCTCGTGCTCTCTTTTGCTCCCAATGGCGGACAGCGGCAGTAAGCCTGATCTGTTGGCCGTGTGTCGCCCAGGAGGCCCTGCAAAACCCACCCACCAATGAAAACGTCACGGTGTCGGAGCCTATTGTGCAGAGCCCCAAGCGCTACAACATCCCGTTGGGAAATGGTGGCTTCAATTTCAGTGCCGGGCTCCGTGGGGTCTATGTGGACAATGTCTATTTGGCGCATACCGGCGCCCGCGACGACTTCATTTTGGTCTCGGAGTGCGATGCCGCCACGTTTTTCCCCCCAGCGATGTCGTGCTGCCGCCGGAAACGGCTCCCCAGGAGGCTTTGAATCTGTCCTCCCAAAAAGAAAGCCTTCGGATCGCGTTGGTGGCTGGCGTTGCGCTTTCGCTGGCTTTGTCTGCGGCCACCGCGCAGGTTGCCAATGTGGCGGGCGCGTCTGACCCGGCCACCAACCTGCCAGCCTGGCTGAACCCCGCCCGGCCTCCCCAGTTATCTTGGGGGCCATTTGACGTGCATCCGCATTTACGTGAACTTGTGATTGCCGACGACAACATCGGGTTTGCCGCCAAAAATCAGCAGGCGGACGTCGCCAATGACCTCGCGGGAGGGTTTCGCATTGTGGGGGGCGACCGGTCAACGTTGCGGGCCTATGCCGAACAGGACCATCCGGTTGACGCGGCAAGACTTTCCACGTCGTACCTCATCATTCAGCCGCCGGAAACCTGGCCGGACAAATTTCTCGTGCTGGACTATCTCACCCAGTGGCAATTGTACACGCGTTACACCAGCAACAATTCCGTGGATCAGTTCGTCGCGGCCAATGCGGAGTGGCCCATGGCCAAGTTGGTGCTGGGCCTCGTGGAAAACTATAGCGATCAGAAAACGCTCTTGATTGCCGGCGCCACGCGGACCGAAATCCAGCAGAACCAGACAGAGTTGAATGCCGGGTATCGGCTCGATGACAAATTCTCCTTCAACATCGCCATGGATTTTCAGGATGTGGCGTATCCGGACTCGCCGGATCTGAGCGGCTACACCGAAACCAAGTGGACCCTCTCCGCCAACCGCGAGGTGGCGCATCTTTTCAACGCCAGCCTCGTGATGGCGGGCGGCCTCGACGATGTGCAGGATGGACCCAACCAGCAATTTGAGGACTTCGGCGCTCGCATTCGCTATGAATACAGCGAACTGTTCGCCATGGACGTTTCCGCGGGGGGGGAATATCGCCAGTATGATTCCGGCATTTCGGCCACCCTCCAGCCCTATTGCACTCTGGGAGGCACTTATTCGCCCAATGAGCGCACGCGTTTCCGGGTGATATTGGGGCGGCAGCAGTTCCCCACCCTGTATGAGCGCTATTATTACACCTCGACGGGGGGTGATTTTGTTTTCCAAAAATACCTCACGGAAAGATTTTCCGTTCAGTCAGATATAGCCTACTATGAGAATGACTATTCCCCAACTACGAAGGGCGCCGCCAACAACCGTCACCCTTCCGACTACTATGCCGTTAGGCTCGCCGGGAAGCTGCGATTGCGAAAATACCTTGCGGCCGAAATATTTTACCTGTTTCGTGGCAGCGGCCTTTCACAGAACTATAATTCCTTGCAGGAAAACCAGGCCGGCTTGCAACTGGAACTCCGCTATTAAACAAAATCCTTTTCCAACGATCAACCCAGTCTGTCTAACATTTATGAATGCCCATTCTAACCGCCTGAAACGCAATGGATTGGCCCGCGTGATCTTCGGGATACTCGTCGGTTGCCTCTGGTCGCTCATTTTTACCGCCTGCACGGCAATGAAAACCAATGTGCCAGCCGCGGTCGCGGCGCCGAATGCGGTGGCGCAACCTGTTGCCGCAGCCGCCGATTCACGCCATCTGCAACCCAACGACCTCCTGGATGTCAGCATCTACCAGCAGCCGGATTTGGACACCGAAGCCACGGTGGACAACCAGGGAATGGTGATGCTGAGGTTGCTCGGTCCCGTCAAATTGGGTGGTTTGACGCTCGAAGAGGCCACCGCGCTGGTACACAATCTCTACGACAAGGATTATCTGGTGGACCCCATGGTCACCATCCAGGTCGTTCATTTCGCGGCCTTGCGTTTCACCATCCTGGGACAGGTGCAGCGGCCCGGAACTTATGAATTTCCGCCGAATGAAAAACTGAACTTGCTGGATGGCATTGCCATGGGCGGCGGCTACACCCGCTTGGCGCAGCCTTCCAAAGTGACGGTCCAACGGAATGTGGCCGGTGAATTGAAGGTGTTCAACCTGGACGCCCAAGCGATGGCGATGGATCCCACGAACAAACCATTCCTGATCCTTCCCGGCGACATCATCACGGTGGGCGAACGCATCTTCTAGGCCGGGTAAGCCGCCACCCGCTCATTCTCCAGCAGATCTTTAGCTTTCACCGAATCTTTAAAATCATGACTACCAAAAATTCCGACGACCGGGAATCGCTTCGCCCCGGCCAATTACCTCGCGACGCTGTTGAGCCTACAGAGGTGGTCGCTCCCATTAACTTCGCCCGTGAGATTCAGACCTACTGGTTTCTCTTCCTGGACAAATGGTGGTTGATTGGAGCCATTGTGCTCGTGGTCACGCTATTGGTCGCAATCTATGTTCTTTCAGCGCCCAAGTTGTACACGGCCACTGCTACGGTGCAAGTGGAGCTGCATGATCAAAGCGAGATCTCGGACAAAGAATCGGACGCGCAGACCGGATTGGAAACGTTGAATACCATCGTGGGCAAATTCAAAGGACGCCGGCTATTGGTTGCGGTGCTGGCTCAAGGAGGCCTGCTATCTTCCAATTCCGCAACATTGGTCGCCAATAACATCACGGCCTCAAGCGCTCACGGCGCCGCAGTGCCCGCGGACGAGCTAAAGTTGGTCAAAACCTGCGAAAAGCGTGTGACGGTGGCCCTGCGGCGAAACTCCCGCCTTATTGATATCTCCGTCATATACCAGGATCCCGGCGTGGCGGCAAAGTTGGCCAATTTGTTTGTCCAGGAATATCTGAGGCAGGATTTTGCCATCAAATCCACGACCAGCAAAACGGTCAGCGAGTTTTTCAAAGCGGAATATGACCGGTTACATCAGAAAGTCCAAGCCTCGGAGCAGGCACTCCAGGATTACGAAGACCAGGTCGGCACCGCCGAACTGGCCAATCCACAGAATGACGAGATTTTAGGATATGAAAACCAGTTGCCGCTGGCCAAGGCGGACATGTTTCGTTTCAAATCCGCGTTTGACAAATCACTGGCCATGGGCACGAATGTGGATGAGTTGCTCGCCTACACGGCGATCGCTTCAGATCCGCAGGTGATCGCTTATCAGACGGCCATTGCGCAAAAGGAAACAGACTTGATCGCGTTGAAGCAGCAATACCGGGAGAAGAACCCCAAGTACATCGTGGCCGTCAGCAATCTCGCGGACCTGAAAGGGCAATTGGCGCGCAAGGTCTTGAGCATGCGTGACCAGATTCAGGAATCCTGCCGGCTGCCGTATGAGAATGCGGCACATACCGTGGAGGGATTGGAAGCAGAATTGGCCAAAAGTGAGGCCAATAGTAAGGCCAAAAGTCTTGATTTGAGCCTGAAGCGCATCCGCTTCAACATACTCGCCCAAGAAGCTGCGGCCGCAAGCAACATCTTCGCCACCATCTCCACCCGCTTTAACGAAATGACTGCCAGCTCGCAAATGGCTCCGGCGGGAATTTCAATCATTGCCCCGGCCACCCCGCCTGCGGAGTTCAGTTCCCCCCATGTTGTCATCTTGCCCGTATTGGGATTTGTCGGATCCCTTGTTTTCGCCTGTGCCCTGATCATTTTCTTGGACCTCTTCAACACCTCCCTGCGCACCGTGGATGCGGCCGAAAGCTATTTGTGCCTGCCCGTGCTGGCCGCCTTCCCCGAACTCAAACTCGATCGCCGGGATCACCAAAGTCAATTGGTGGTGCTGGGTAAAAACTCGCGGCCGGCCGACCGGGAACTGTTTCGCGCCTTGCGCGCCTGTCTTTCCCTCCTGTCCAAGGAGGAAAACCGCAGCTTCCTCTTCACGAGTTCGTTTGCCAACGAGGGCAAGACCTTCGCCGCCTGCAACTTCGCCGCCAGCCTCGCCCAGCAGGGTTTCCGCACGCTCGTCCTCGATTGGGACCTGCGTCGGCCGCGCGTGGAAACGTTTTTTACCGGGCAATGCAAGAAGATCCCCGGGGTGGCCGATGTGCTGGAGAACCGCGTCAAATTAACCGAGGTGGCCCAAGTCCAGCCGGGTGTCCCCAACCTGTCCTGGGTGGCCGCCGGCAGTACGCCCTCGGATCAAGTCGAATTGCTGTCGCCGAAACTTTTCCGCAAACTTCTCGAGCAGGCCTTGTCAGAATATGACCGTGTGGTCATTGATACCCCGCCCATTCAACCCGTCAAGGACGCGCTCCTGATTGCCAACGAGGTCAACGCCGTGATTACGCTCGTGGATGGCAGCAAGACCCCCCGCAAGGCCGTCGCCAAGACCATGCAGTGGTTGCGGAGCGCCAACGCGCCGGTGGCTGGCGTGGTATTGAACCGAGTGCAGCGCCGCCGCAGTGGATCAGGCTACCGTTACAACGAGTTTCTCGGATACGGCTACGGCCATTACGGCCACAAAGAAAAATCGCTGGCCGGCAAGGCGTAAGTGCCCTAGCTCATTGGATGCCGACGGTCGTTCGCCGCACAAATGGCGTCAGATGAAACTTTCCGAATATAACATGGTCAATGTGTTGAGACAACAATATGGATCGTTGCAACGGTTCATTAGTTGCGTGCGTTTTCGGCCATTTGCATCTGATACCCCCGACGCGCGAGCGAGTGAAAGGATTCGGAGAGCCAGTTTGACAACCCTTGCTGCCATCCTGGCCAGGGGCATTTCGATGCTGACGCCGCTGATTTCCGTTCCTCTGACGTTCCAATATCTCGGTCTTGAGCGGTATGGCATGTGGCAAACCATTGCCTCCTTCGCCAGTTTTATGGCTTTTGCCGATCTGGGAGTGGGCAATGGCATCGTCTCGCCGATTGCCCAAGCCGACGGAAGGGGTGACCGGGACACCATCGCCCGGACAATTTCCACCGCCTTCTTCATGCTCGCCGGGGTGGCTGTTCTGTTGCTGGTTTTATACGGCGCGACGGCTTCCTTCGTCCCATGGTTTAAAGTGTTCAATGTTAAGACGCCCCTGGCGATGGCGGAAGCCGGCCCGGCCATGACCGTATTTATCATTTGCTTTGTCTTAAGTGTCCCCATTTCGATTGTCCAAAAAGTCCAATTGGCCCATCAAGACGGCTTCAATAGCTACCTGTGGCAATGCTTGGGCAACCTCGCGGGCTTGGGAATGGTTTGTCTGGCGGTCTCCAGGCAGTTCAGTCTTCCCATTCTCATGCTGGGTTTGATGGGCGTTCCGCTGCTGGTCACCGGCTTGAACGGCGCCGACTATTTCGGATGGCGAAAACCCTGGCTCCTGCCCCGGCGGCGTTATTTCGACCGGGTTGCCGCATGGAAATTGCTCGGCGCCAGTTCGTCCTTCCTGGCCATTTCAACATTAATGAGTGCCGGCATGGGGGCCGATAATATCATAACGGCGCGATTGCTTGGGCCTGATGCCGTGGCTCACCTTTCCGTACCGGCAAGGATGGCCATTCCCTTGGCGGTTGTCGGTCAGATGCTTTACTTGCCCATGTGGGGCGCGAATGCGGAAGCCATCGGCCGCGGAGATGTTGCCTGGGTGCAGCAGAGCGTTGCAAAGTTGACGAAGATGACAGTGCTCTTTACCTCGCTAGGAGCCCTGGTTCTCCTCTTAGCCGGCCCATGGGCGGTGGGATTGCTGACGCGGCATGGCTTGGAAACGAATTACGTCCTGTTGGCCGGATTGGGAGCCTGGGCGATAGTGGTCGCGGCGTCCGGTCCCAGCTTTATGGTTCTGAATGCGGCTCACGTTTTACGGCCGCAAATTTATATGTATTCAGCTTTTCTAGTCCTAAGCGTTTCCGCAAAACTATGGTTGGCTCGGCGTTTCGGGATCGAAGGGATCGTATGGGCGGGAGTTGTCATCTATCCCTTGACGATTTTTTTGCCCCTCCGCGCATCGGTCGATAAGACACTAAAACGACTCGCCGCTGAAGGCATGGGCAGCCGGAGTGCCGCGCCTCTGGAAATCCCCTGCCCGGAGTGAGCCTGTTTCGGTGAGCGATCAACCACGGGACACTATGTATAAAGAAATCTCTTTCGCCCATGGCGCGGCGAACCGGCGTTCATTGTTCGTTCCGCTATGGCTCGCTGAAGGATATTTATTCATAACCTTCCTTATGTTTTTGGTCACGCCACTACGCGAGGAAGCAGTTGGGCTGGGTTTGCTGACATTTTTTGTTGCGGCCTGCAACCTGGCTTTCCTGGGTGGTTATTTATTCTTCTTTCGTAAACCCCACTGCGGTTCAAACAGACTGACGGCTTCCATCTCGATATTGCGCTTCGCGATCGGTCTTGCGATTGTGTGGACCATAGCCTTTTGGGTGCAATACTACCATGATACCGGCGGCGGCACGTCGCTGGCCACGCGCTTGGCTCATCCGGGTGACAGTTACCTAATGCGGCGGCAGCTTTTGCTTGAGGCCACCAGTCCTGAGAACAAGCCTATCAGCCGGATTGGCCAGTTGGAGAGGGCTTTATCGGTCCTGTATGTGTGTCTGCCGGTGTTTGGCATCCTGCTCTGGTCCAAGCTCGGATGGTTGTTGAGGATTGGAGTCCTCGCCGCAATGAGCACAGTGGTGGTGGCTGCCTGGGCAACCGGTACCAACGAACCTTTGGGGCATCTTGCCATCCTGGTGGTTTGCGCTTTTTTTATACGCCATTTTGGACGCTGGCCCCGCGCTCGCGCTCCGGGGCTCCGCAGGCGCAGCAAACTCACCATGGCGGTTGCTGTCTTCGGCACCTTCCTGGCCTTCACGTTGTTCATGGGGTACAATTTGGAGGACCGCGTCAATGCGCGCAAATGGTATGACCCTCGGGCGAACGTGGGTGAGCTTTCGAGCTTGTCCTTTCTGTCGCCACAGATACGGGAGGCCATCTCGACGGTTTGGTTTTACCCGGCCAATGGTTACTGCGGCCTTTCCTACGCCCTGCAAACACCGTTCGAGTGGACGTATGGTGTCGGCTCATCCCGCGGCATTCAGGCTTACCTCAAGGATCACTTGGGCATCGAGGGCGTGCTGGAGCGCACCTATCCCTTCCGGGCGGAAGCCGAATTCAATTGGCCGGCCGGGGGCTTTTGGTGGACGATGTACCCGTGGCTCGCGTCCGACCTGACGTTTCCTGGAGTGATCCTGTTTATGTTCGGCTTGGGCTGGGCCTGCGCCAAGACTTGGTACGAATGCACCAGGCTCAACGATCTCTTCGCAGCCATCGTGTTCGCCTTGATCTTCCTGACGATTGTGTTTGAACCGGCCAACGTTCAGTTGCTCGTCAGCCAAAGAGGGGTTTGGATCCTCTTGGGAGCTTTGTCATTATATTTCTGGTCCCGGCTCTTTATTCCCAGATTGCCTGCACGGATCCCCTCGTCATCATGTCCATAAAAGTCTTGATCAAATCTCTACCTGGATTTCGCGGCTTGATGGGCGCATACAATTGGCTGGCAAAGAGCGGTGGCCGGCTGGCTGTTCCTGTTTATTGGTGCTGGTGTGCGTTGCAAGGGGTAGCCTGGCAAGGCGGATGGAAACTTTCGGGACGCCCGCGGTTTCGTATTCGGGGTTCGGGGGCAAAAATTCTCATAGGAAAGAGATTCTTAGCGCGGAGCAAAAGCGCGGGAAACGCCATCGGCGTATTTCAGCCGGTCATGATCACGGCTTGGGGCAGGAACGCCCTTGTGGAAATCGGGGATGACGTCGCCGTCAGCGGTTGCAGCGTCACCGCTGAATCACACGTCAAGATCGGAAACCGCGTGATGATTGGATCGGGGGTCTTGATCATGGATACAGATGCGCATCCGCTCGCCCCCGAAGCCCGGCAGAAAAATGAACCGCCGAAAACTGATCCCGTTATCATCGAGGACGATGTCTTTATTGGTACTCGTGCCATCGTCCTAAAAGGCGTCCGCATCGGCCAAGGCGCGGTCATTGCCGCGGGCGCGGTAGTGACCAAAGACGTGGCTCCAGCAACCATAGTGGGCGGGAATCCAGCCAAAGTCATTGGTAAGGTCCCGGTCAACGCTTCAAATTAGTCTCGCAGCATGTCTTTTCCTGAAGTCATCATCGTCGGTGATTTTCCATTTCCTTACGGGGCGGCGTCGGCCAATTATCTGAGAGGACATTGATTGCTTCAGGGCGAGGCGATCCTCATTTCTCCTTAAATATGAAAAGACTGCTTGTCACCGGTTCATCCGGATTGATTGGTTCGGAAGTTTGTGTTCATTTCGCCCGTGAACTCGGCTATCAAATCCACGGCGTGGACAATAATCAACGGGCGGTGTTTTTTGGCCCGCAAGGCGACACCCGCTGGAATCAGCAACGATTGCAAGAAAGTTTGCCTGCCTTTGTTCACCATGAACTCGATGTTCGCGACCGGCAAGGCGTGCTGGCGCTGATGAAGGAAATCCGTCCCAGCCTGATTGTTCACTGTGCGGCACAACCAAGTCACGACCGGGCGGCGGCCATTCCGTTCGATGATTTCGATACCAATGCGGTGGGGACGCTGAATTTGTTGGAGAGCGCGCGACAATTCTGCCCGCAATCGCCGTTCCTGCATATGTCCACCAACAAGGTCTATGGGGATGCCCCCAACAGAATCAAGTTGAAGGAACTGGAGACGCGATGGGATTACGACGATCCGGCTTACGAACATGGCATTTCGGAAAATTTCACAATTGACCAATCCAAACATTCCCTTTTAGGCGCTTCCAAGGTGGCGGCGGACGTGATGGCGCAGGAATACGGCCGTTACTTCGGCCTCCCGACGTGTTGTCTGCGCGGGGGCTGTCTGACGGGGCCGAATCACTCTGGCGTGGAGTTGCATGGGTTTCTGTCTTACCTGGTAAAGTGCAATCTGGAAGCGCGCGAATACAAGGTTTATGGCTACAAAGGCAAGCAGGTCAGGGACAACATTCACTCGCTGGACGTGGCGCGCTTCATGGCCGCGTTCGCCGAGGCGCCGCGCGCCGGCGAAGTCTATAATCTGGGCGGCGGCAAGGCCAATTCGTGTTCCATTCTCGAAGCCTTCGCGATGGTCAAGAACCTTACTGGAAAATCACAACTTTTTTCCTACACAGATCAAAATCGCGTTGGGGACCATATTTGTTACTACTCTGACTTGCGCAAGATGCGCGACCATTATCCCAAATGGAACATCACGAAACCGCTGGAACAAACGATTCAGGAAATTGTGCTGTCATGGCAGGGACGCTTTTCCCGCTGATCAGATCTCCATGAAGACGCACCAGATGCCAAAAGTTCTGATTGTCGGCAACTTTTCGTATTCTCGCGCCCAAGGCGCGCACCCATGCCTCGGTTATGCCTACGCGCTTAGGGATGCCGGCTTTTCTATTGAGTTTTTGGGGGGATTGATGGACGAAACGGGCATCCGCCCTGACTTTCAGCAGTTTCCCTGTCACTTTTCTCCAGATCGGTGCTTGCTGAAGGGGTGGAGGGCCGCTTTCAGGAACCTCTCCGCGTACCAGCATCATCTTCTCAAGTGGTTGGAGCAAGTGCCTGCAGCCCAGTACTCTGCTGTCATTGCAGATCCTGGTTGCGGCGCAACCGTCATGTTTCTCTTAAAACTTCGTCGTTTATGCCTGGCAAAGTCCTGGAAGCTGGCCCTGGCAATTATGGAGTGGCAGAGATATTGGAGATATGGCTCGTCGAGAGCGCGCGACTCTTTGCTTTGCGCTATAGATACGGAAATACAAATCAGATTCGTGAACAAGCGGTTTAGAAATATCATTGCTGTGTCATCCTATTTAGAGCGCTACTATAGGAAATCAGGCTGCAATGTGATCCGCGTGCCGCCTTTGATTGATGCCCGGGCGGAAAAGTGGCATTGTCAATCAATAATGCCACCCCCCAAGCAAGACCTGACGCTGCTCTTTTCTGGAGCGTGGGTCAGAGACCGTTTGGACCTTGTCATCGAAGCGGTTCAGCACCTGCGACGTGATGGCCGCAACATCGTTCTGGAGTTTTTGGGCCCCCAGGCAAAGGACCTTGGGAGAAACCCGAAATTGCAAAAACTCATTTCACAGGGACCGCCAGATGCTTTAAAATTCCACGGTTGGGTGCCATCTGAAAGAGCACTCCCGATCGCCGCCTCAGCCGACTTTGGCATTACGCTCCGAGATCGGGCACGGTGGTCGGATGCTTGCTTTCCATGCAAGGTGGCTGAGTTCCAAGCTCTGGGTGTGCCTCTGTTATGCAATCTCACAAGCGATTTGGACCAAGTATTGAAAAATGGCGACAATGCCCTCATTGTTCCGCGCGTATCCGTGGCGGCCTTGATCCATGCCATCCAACGCGCTTTGGCTTTGACGCCGCCGCAAAGAGAGCGCATGAGGCGGTGTTCATTGCAATGCGCGGACGCGTATTTTGACTACCGCCGTTATATTGGCCCCTTAAGTGAATTTGTGAATAATGGCTGCCAAAGGACGCCTATTCATGCGCATAACGTTTGTTATTGAAACCCTTGCCGCCGGAGGCGCCGAGCGAGTTATGACAAGCATGGCCAATCACTGGTCTCGCAAGGGGCATGCCGTCGAAATACTGACGTTCTGGCCGAAAGGGAGCAGCCCCTTTTATAAATTAGATGACGGAGTCGTGCATTCCCCGCTCTCGCTCGCTGAGGAATCCAACACTTTTGTTCAGTTTGTCTCAAACAACGTGGGTAGAATAAGGGCGATTCGAGACGCCATCAGCAAGTCCCGGCCCGATGTCGTAATTTCCTTTATGGATAGAGCGAATATGTTGACCTCTCTTGCGTGCATAGGCTGCGGAATACCGCTGGTGCTCAGTGAACGTAACGACCCAGCGCAACGTAACATTGGTGGTCGAAGCTGGGAATTACTACGAAGACTTACATACCCTCTAGCGGATTCTGTCGTTGTCCAAACGAACGCAGCACTTTCCTATTTTGGGCCGATGATCTGCCGACGAGCCTCGGTCATCCCGAACGGAATTACGCTGCCGGCGGAGGCAATGGCTCCTTCCCCAGGGCGGAGATGCAGTCACAAAATCGTCGCCGTCGGTCGGTTGGCCGCCCAGAAGGGTTTTGATTTACTCTTGGAGGCCTTTGCAAAACTTCATTTCAAGCTCCCTCAGTGGTCTCTGACCATTTGGGGCGAGGGACCGGAACGGGCGTCACTGGAAACGCTGCGGGAAAGGCTGGGTCTAACGGGCAGTGTGCATTTTCCGGGTAAAACCCAAACCCCGTTTAAGGAGATGACAGAAGCTGATTTATTCGTGTTATCCTCCCGTTATGAGGGTTTCCCCAATGTTCTTTTGGAAGCCATGGCCTGTCATCTCCCGGTCATAAGTTTTGATTGCCCCAGCGGTCCAAGGGAAATCATTCGCCACGACATTGATGGCATCCTTGTGCCGGCTAAAAATGTGAACGCTTTGGCGGAAGCGATGAAGCGTCTGATTGCTAACCCATCATTGAGAAATCAATTGGCGCAAAGGGCGGGAGAAGTCGTCCAGCGTTTCAACCTCGAGAAGGTGATGGAACAATGGGAAGAATTGCTTCGGAAAATCCACGTATCTCAGGGGTTGAACATTTTACCCTCGACCGCGATCAGAAACCGGCAAAATTGTGTTAAATGATCAAATCAAGATCGTCCCACTTGCCGCCGTGTTTATGCATCTGCGCTTATTGCGCTGAAAAGAGCAAGATTCGGTTCTGTTGAAGTGCTTGGCTAAAAATGAGGGGTTTTAAACGTGCTCTAACGGACCAGTTTTATATGTCAATGAATAATCCGACAGCCCGTCAAATGTTTTTGAGTGCGAGAACCCACAGAAAAGAAGAGCGTTTGGCGTGGGAGAATAACTTTTATGCTAACCTGTACTTGTCCAACGGCCTGTGGAAAACCACCAATACACACAGACTCGATGATGTGAACAGGCTAATACTGGAGTGCATCAGAGGACGCAGATTAGACGGCGTATTGCAAGTGCTTGACGTAGCGGTATCCTCGGGAATCACGACAATTGAGCTTGCTCAGTCTTTACGGTCGGAAGGGCTGCTTTTTAACATCATCGGGACTGACATCGCTATCAACGGGTCGTTGATCTCATATGGACGCCTGTTTCATGTGCTTTGCGACGCTCGACGAAAGGCTCTTCAGTTCGAGATGCTTGGTCATCCTATCGCGAATCGACTTGGTGCTGGACTGAGGTGCTGGCGTGGCTCGGTTCAAGTGCTGGTCGGACGCATGGTTTTTTATTTTTTGAGTCGCCCGTGTTTTAACAGCATGATCCGCCCGGCGTCGACTCCTATATGTTTCCTCACGGAACGTTGGCGAGAGGAGCCTAATGTCACTTTTGTGGAGGAGGACTTATTAAGTTCTCCACTGGATAAGCGCCAGTATCACGTCATTCGTGCGTGCAACATTCTGAATCCGCAAGTTTTTTCTCAGGACCAGTTAGTCACGGCAATAAGTCAGCTCTGTGCCAGGCTAATAAGTGGAGGTTTTTTATTCATCGTTCGCACTATCGCGCACGGATCCAACCACGGTGCAGCCTATGAGCTCCAAAAAGACGGTGCTTTGCGGCATTACGCGTCTTTGGGAAATGGATGTGAAGTCGAATCTGCAGTGCTAAGTGCGAACGCTGGACGTTTTAGAGTTCATATTTCTACTGCGGAATGATCACCACTCCTGAGCATGCAGCGGCGGAGCTTCAGAAATATCTTCATTTTTATGATACGGGGTTTACGCTGTCGTTGGTTTTTTTAAGATGTTGACGTCTATGCGGTTTGAATGAGGCACATCATGGCGACAGGTAGTTGTAGTTCAGACGTTTCTTTGGCGTTGTCGACGGCGAGTCTAGGCACAGGACCCGGAGGGGGCTTGCTGGGGAGCCTTTAACCGATTGACTATTGTTTTGCACAGAACCAGTGTGCTCCTCTGCGGCCCGATCGGCTGGCTGGTGAAGTCCGAAAGCGCGTCAAACAAACGTTTGCTGGGATTCGAAGTACTGTTAAGACTACCCAAAGATTATGCCACAGAGCCTCAAGTCCTTGGTTGTCATTGCGTCCCGGTATCCTTGCAACGCGCATCCGACCTGGCATGTCTTCACGCGCCAAATCGCCCACTCGTTTGCCCGACAGGGCGTGGAGGTCACTGTGATCTGCCCTCTTTCGATTCACCGCGCCTGGCGGGGCCGCGACCCATTCCGCAGCACGGAGGATGCCGGCGGGGGCGCAACCGTCAGCGTGTTCCGCCCGCGGTTTCTCTCCATGTCCAGCAAGAAGATCGGGAGATGGAGCACGTTCCAGTGGACGGTACGGGGAACCCGGCGTGCGGTGCAGCGAGTGATCTGCCGTCACATGCCCAAGCGTCCAGATGCCCTCTATGGGCATTTCATGTATCCAGCCGGCGCGGTAGCCGTGAGCCTGGGCACCGAGATGGCAATCCCGTCCTTCCCGGCCGCAGGCGAGGGCCCACTGGATACGGTTGATCGCATGGGCAAGGAGCAAGCCCGACGCGAGTTGCGGGGTGCAACGGCGTTCATCGCCAATTCCACCTACCTCGCGCGCCTGATGCATCGGGAATTGGGCTTGGAGACAGATCGAGTCGGCGTGTTCCCCAACGGCGTGAACCGCCGCGTCTTCTTTCCGCGCGACCGGTCCGCCATGCGCCGGAAATACGGCCTTCCGCCCGATCTCTTTCTTGTGGGATTCGTTGGGAACTTCGAGGCCAGGAAGGGGCCGCGCCGGTTGGCAGACGCCATACGGAACATGGATGGAGTCGCCGGGGTCTTCGTCGGAGACGGCCCCGAGCAGCCGGAAGGGGAGAATGTTCTGCTCAGCGGCCGCCTGCGGCACGAACAAGTTCCAGAAATACTCTCGGCCTGTGATGTTTTTGCGCTGCCGACGATAATCGAAGGATCCTGCAATGCGATTCTTGAGGCGATGGCGTGTGGATTGCCGGTGGTGAGTTCAACAGGCACATTCAATGACGATATTCTTAACGGCCAGGTTGCCATCCGCGTTGATCCGCTTGACGTTGCCGCGATTCGTGCGGCCCTCCTTCGCCTGCGTGACAACCCAGGAGCAAGGGACGCGATGAGTCGCGCGGCCCTCGACTGGTCCGCCGGATTCGATATTGACCGGCGGGCGAAGCGGCTCCTGGAGTTCATGGCGAAACGGTCTGAAGACCGGCTGGAGCGACGCCAACCTGTGGAAGCAGCCAGCGGAGCCGGGCGCTTGCAGCCGCCATCATAGGAGAGCCGGCAGCGGGCCTTCACGACAACCTAATGTTCCGGCTCAGGCACCTTGGGGGCATTGTTCACCGTCAGCACGCCTGTCTTTGCGCCGCGGCAACTTTCGGCGTTTCAGGCGTTCGGATTGCGATTTTATGAAAAAGCTGACTTACCATATAGCGCCAGGCCATTGGGCAGGGCACATGCGGATTTATCACCGCCTCTGCAAGTCGCTGCTATCGGCTGGTTACAGAGTATCTCTCCTGGCAAACACCCACGAAACCACGGTTCCGAAAGGCGGTATTGAACTGAACTCACTGGGTGAGTGGTCATCCGCAAGCAACGGATCCAGTTTGCCCGCGCGCGTGGGCAGGTGCCGGAAGGCGTATGCTATGGCAACACGCGAGCAAGCTGACATTTACACCTTCTATTCCCCGGAATTCGCTCCGTGGGTGCTATCGCTGCAGAAAAAGACACGACGCCCGATCATTTTTGACTGCATGGAGAACTTTGAAGCCTACGCTCTGCTGAAGCCGGGGATTCCAAAAGCACTAAGGCAACCGCTTTCGTGGCTTGTGGGAGCTGTGTTGCGACACGTTTCAGCAAAAATTGATGCGGTCGTGTTTTCCGATCCGGGGACGGCCAAGCGATTCGAACGTTCGGCTCGACGCGCCATCGTTATCCACAATTTTCCGGATCTATCCCTTTTTCCACTGCCTGAGATGGCAAGGCTTAATAAGCCTTTTGACCTGACTTACCATGGAGGCTTTTACATTCATGATTTGCGGGCGCTTCTTGCGATAGACGATGCCCTTGTTTCGAGAAACCGCCGGCTCAAGTGGCGCTTCATTGGCGGGATGCCAGGAAAGGAATGGTTTACGTCCGAAATAGCGAAGCGCGGAGCCGGTGACCGCTTTCACCTTCTTGATCGTGTGGCACACGACAAGGTGGCCGGGCTGGTTTGCCAGGCCAAAATCGGTATCATTCCGCTGCCGAATGTGCCTAAGTATCAAACCAACATCCCTCAAAAGCTTTTTGAGTTCATGGCCCTAGAAATGCCGGTTATCTTGAGCAACCTGCCTCCAAGCCGCCCTTTTGTTGCTGATGAGCGTTGTGCTTTCATGGTCAGGCCTGATGATGCCAATGCCTATGCCGACGCGATTTCACATCTGATCGATGATCCCAATTTGCGTTGCGAGATGGGCCGGGCTGGACGTAGGCGAGTTGAAACCATGTATAATTGGCAGAGGGAATCCACTAAACTATTGGCACTCTATGAGGAGTTGCTGAAATGCCCTGTACGAAAAAAATAACCACAAGGGCGAATGGCTTTGCGATAAGGCAGATCACGAATAAGCTCTCTTTTCCACATCCTCGGTCGGCTCAAAAACTGTCTGTCCAAATTGTGGACATCAAGGCGTTTCAGGGAATTCCACTACAAACAACGAGGCGATTGTCCGTAAAAACTGATTTACTAAACAGCAGCGATAAGAACTTGGTGCTTTGATGCTTATGAGCGGACAACAATGTGGAATTCTGTGTCGAGATTGCATCCGTGGTACGCTTCCTGCTTCTCAATTGTGAAAGGGCAATGCCTTTGGGACCTCGGTGGTGGGTTGTTAAAGGTCGCGGCTTCTTTGCCAAAAGCGGATCCTGAAGCTGCCTGGGAATAATTAGCGTTGCCAGAAACAAATGCAACTATATCGTGCAGTTATGCGCGTGCATGCACCTGCCACGGCCACTTCAAACCGCCAAGCGGCGCTCCTCGCCACCGGATGGGGTGAACCCCATAGCGGCGGGAAGATTTCCGGCCTTATTCTTTGACGTATGAAACTTATCAGGATTGGGGATGGGATTGTTAACCGCTTTATTTCGCTCCTAGAGCAGGGAACCACGAGATGCCCGGCAAGTAGCGCGGTCGTCGCTAACTACCCTAACGATGCTTTGCCTGACGCTCCCCGAAGGTGGCGGATAAACTGCAGAGGAAGCTGGCTAAGCCGTATCATCGCTCTACCTATATTCTTTGGTTCTATATTAATCCTTTATGCACAGACTACGTATTATGTTGCCACGAATGGAACCACCAGCAACAGCGGGCTTTCCACTAACTCGCCTTGGTCGTTAGCTAAGGTTAATTACAACGCATCCATTCCGGCAAGGAGTATAATCATCGTTTTGCCCGGAGTGTATGAGGAAACCAACTCCCAAAACACCACGCAAGGGCCGGTCATTTACAGTCCATATATCACATTTAAGTCCCAGGTGCAATGGGGTGCGGTGCTGAGGAACAGCGGTGTTTACGGCATCCAGGTGCTCACAAGCAATATAACGATAGATGGTTTTCAGATCGTCAACGCTTATTCAAGCGGCATCAGCGGCTACAATTCACACTGGAATTATTCCTCAAATCTCACGGTAAGGAACTGCTGGATCAGTTATTGCGGAACCAATCCGGCCTCTGGAAAGGGGCCAAGCGGCATTGCGAACTCGCCCCAGGATAACACATCAATTTCGAACAATCTTATCGAACACATCGGCAATTCTACAGAGGCCATTTACGACCACGGGATATATGTGGCTGGCACCAATCTCATCCTTGCCAATAACGTGATTCGCTACTGTTCAGGCGCGGGAATCCAGTTCAATGACCATATGACGGGGGGAACTGGATCAACCAACGTGCTAATCTACAATAACCTGATTTACGGCAATGGCCATTGGGGTTTGTATCTTGAAAGCGACAATGGGAACAGTGTGTCGGTAACGATGCTTAATAATACTATAGTCCTTTGTCCTTTTATAATTTGCGCCGCAACCGTTTCTCCGGCACGCACATATCTATATTGCACCAATAACATTTTGATTTATAGCGGTGGAACCGTTGATGCAGGAACTGGTAATGGATACGGGCAGACTTTAAACGATGGCCTTGCATTGTCGGCCAGTTCCGTCATCAATGCAGACTACAACATTATGTCCGTTGTGGACAATCTGCCCTTGGGCGCGCACGGCATCCAGACGAATAACGCATGGCTGGTGAACACCAATATCGGCCTGTTCTGGCTGACGGCCAACAGTCCGGCGCGTGGAGCGGCTTATTCCGGCCTTTATCCAACCAATGACTTTTTTGGCAACACGCAAACGTCCTCGGTGGATATTGGAGCGTTTCAATACAACGTTTTATACAGTTTAGACAGGCGAGTGCTGGACCCGTCGCCAGTTTATCCGGACTATTGGCTGGATTTAACTCAATTGCTGCCACCGTCGCATCTTCGGATCGTGCCCGGGTCTGGTCAGTAAAGGTGCGTGGTCATGACCGTTGACATCATCATCCCAGTTCTCAACGAAGAGGAATACCTCCGGAATTGTATGAAGTCAGTCCTCGAATTTGAGAGGCCGGCTGGGTTGAGTTGGAGGATTTTCATAATGGACGGGGATTCGCAAGATCGAACCCGGGAGATTGCTCTGGAATTCGCTTCCCGGTATCCGGAAATTCGAGTCCTGTCCAATCCTGGGCGCATCCAGTCGTGCGGGCTTAACCTGGCCATCAGGTCTGGCCGGGGTGAATTCGTGTTGCGCCTGGACGCCCACGCGACATATCCGAAGAATTACCTGGAGCTTTGCTTGGAAACGAGTGTGCGCACTCAGGCGGATAATGTCGGCGGCGTTTTCGTCACCCATCCGGGCGGTACTGGTTACGGGGCGCAGTTGGTACAGGCGCTCACCACCCACCGGTTCGGAGTCGGCAATGCGGGCTATCGGCTGAACCCCAAGGAAGGGCTGGCCGACACCGTGCCCTATGGATTCTTCAAAAGGGATGTTTTCGTCCGGCTTGGTTTCTTCGACGAGCGGCTCGCCCGGGGGCAGGACTACGAGTTTAACCGCCGGATTCGTGCGAGCGGTGGCACGATCTGGTTGAATCCGGCGATCCAGGTCCATTATTATAATCGGCCCACGCTCGCGGCATTTCTAAAAAAGCAGCTTTGCAAGGAAGGTCCATATAACGCCTATCTCTGGTATTTGGCCCCCTACGCGGTGTCAATTCGCCACGGAATCACCGGGGCCTTTGCCGTGGGCGTATGCCTCGGTACTGTGCTGTCCAACTTCACACCGTTAATATTGTTTCCGTTCATGATTATACTTGGCTGCTATGGGCTGATGGGATTGATCGCCGGCGTGCAACAAGCGCTTCGGTTTCGCGAATGGCGTCACGTTTTCGCGGTGCCCGTGGCGCTCTTCCTGTTTCATTTCTGCCACGGTTTGGGATTTTTGGCCGGTCTCGTGCGGCTGCTGCTTGGCACCGCGCCCATTCAGGAGAAAAAAGAGCCGTGGCCTGGCGCGGACCGTTTTCGTGCCTGGCCTATCCACACATGATGCTATTTGATAACTATCACTGTAAGCCAATGTTCAGCCTTTCGTTACAGCGACGGCTTGTGAATTAAGCCTCCTCAGCAGAATCTGTGGGTCGGCTTGCTTTCATAATCGTTGCAAGTACCTGGTGCAGAATCTCTTGCGGCTGGATTTGACCTCAAATCGTTCGATTATCGCATCCAAGGAAAGGCTGGCGAACAGTGGCGAAAAGGTTCAAGCCTGTAGCTTGCGTCGCCGATGACCGCCACAGCGTAACGGACTCGCTTGCCTGCCCTTGAAATGTGCCATTTTGACCCACCGATTCTGCCACACGGGCCTTTTATGTTGCCACCCAGGAGGCCCTCGCGCCGTCTATGGGCGGGGGCGGCGAGCGGCGGCGACGGCCTTCCGAACTTCAGTTCGCGTCGCCGCCGGTCGCCACGCGTAACGGACTCGCCCGCCCCCGCCCATAGGCGCGCCCGGGACGTCCGATAAAACGTCAACACGTCAAGAAAACTTGCAAAAAAGGCTTGCAAAAAGCCGAAAACTCCCCAAAATCACCCACAGATGGTGCGGCAGACCCTGAATTAATAGGACCGCTGCTATGACGTGTGATGTACTTTCTTCTGCCAATAGTGAGTTGCTGAATGCATGCGTTTCCTGGCATAGAAGACCGCATAAAACAGTGTTTTTGGAGGCCTTGGCCTCGATGTCGGCATCGCTTCGATTTGACGATCTGAAAGTGCTTGAGATTGGTGCCACAGGAAAATCAACACTAAGCCCGTTCCTGGTTGCCCGCGGCGCAGATGCGACAGTAACTTGTTATTTAGAAAGTGAACTCTCTCCGCTACAGGACGCCATATCGAGGGCTGCCAAACAGTATTGTCTCCCGACCGCGCGGTTTCATGTAAATCGGGCCGATATCCTTGCGCTAAACCCGGAATCTAAGTTTGATCTAATTTTGCTTAAAGGGGTGCTTGGCGGCATTAGCCGCCGGCACGAAATCTACGTGTTCCAAAAAGCGGCCGACAATTGTTTGTCAATCCTAAACCCTAATGGGCGGCTTTTAATCATTGACAAGGGCCGGTCATTCTGGACGGTAAACTGGATGCTTAGGCACTTCGGGGCGGCGGGAAGGCGCGGATGGCATTATTTCACGCTAAACGAACTTACCCCCATAATTACCCCAAAAGGCTTTATAGCGCACTTCGCCGCCAGTGGGATTATAGACTTTGCCGACTTTGGCGGAGGCGTCTTAGAGAAAACGGCCGATTTCTTGGATAAATATTTTCTGGAGAAGTTCGTCCCTGCCAAGCACCGAGTCGTTTTTTCGATTACTTGTGGAAAAAGGGAAGACCGGCCAAATGATTCTTTCCTAACACAGTGAACTCCTTTTATGCGCAATACGGCAAGCGCTGGTTTGACGGTCTCGTTTCGCTCGCAGCGTTGCTTCTGCTGGCGGTTCCGCTCTGCCTGATTGCGGCGTGGATCTGGGCCACTGACGGCTCTCCCATTTTCTTTCGCCAGCAGCGCGTGGGACGCCAGGGCAGGCTGTTCCGGATTTGCAAGTTCCGCACCATGACCAACTCCCAAAAGGCGGGCACGACCATCACTGTGGCGGACGATCCGCGAACCACGAAAACCGGAAAGTGGCTCCGCCGATTCAAACTGGATGAGTGGCCCCAACTCGTCAATGTACTCGTGGGCGACATGAGCTTTGTCGGGCCTCGGCCGGACGTCCCTGGTTACTGGGACAAGTTGAAAGGTGAGGCCGCCGGTTTGCTCGCATTGCGCCCCGGCATCACCGGCCCGGCCACCCTGGCGTTTCGCCACGAGGAAGCGTTGCTCGCGCAGTCAACTGACCCAGCCAAATACAACGACGAAGTCATCTTCCCGGAAAAAGTCCGCTTGAATTTGGCCTATGCCAGAACCATGAATCTGCGCAAAGATCTGCAATATATTTTTCAGACTCTTGTTGGCCATTAAATCTTATGACATCGAAGCCGCCCGCCCGAATATTTCTTTCCCCGCCACACATGGGTGACGATGAATTGGATCTGGTTCACGAAGCGTTCCGGAGCAATTACATCGCGCCCTTGGGGCCGATGGTGGAGGCCTTTGAAAACGAATTCGCCGCCTATACCGGTATTCCTCATTGTCTCGCGCTCAACAGCGGCACCGCCGCGATGCATCTGGCTCTGCGGGAACTTGGGGTGGGCGCGGGTGACACTGTCCTGGCCTCCACACTCACTTTCATCGGCAGTGTCAGTCCGGCAACTTTTCTGGGGGCGTCCCTGACGTTCATTGATTCTGACTGGACCTCGTGGAACATGGACCCCGAATTGTTGCGGGCCGAATTGACCGAAGCCGTGCAAAACGGCGTGCTTCCCAAGGCCGTCATCGTCACTGATCTTTACGGGCAGTGTGCCGATTTGGACCGGATCATGGAGATATGCGAGCCTTATCACATCCCGGTGGTGGCCGATGCCGCGGAATCCGCCGGCGCCAAGTACATGGGGCGGTCGGCCGGTTGCGGCAGCAAAGCAAGCGTCTTTTCGTTCAACGGCAACAAGATCATCACCACCTCGGGAGGCGGGATGCTGGCCAGCGAAGACAAAAAGCTGATTGATCACGCCCGCAAGCTCTCCCAGCAGGCGCGAGAGCCCGAACTGCATTATGAGCATACGGAGATTGGCTACAACTACCGGTTGAGCAATATCCTGGCCGCCATCGGGCGCGGACAACTCCGGGTGCTCGACCAACGGGTGGCCCGCAAACGTGAGATCTTCGCCACCTATCATCGGTTGCTGGGCGACGTGCCGGGAATCGAATTCATGCCGGAAGTCTCTTATGGCCAAAGCAACCGCTGGTTGACCGTGGTGTTGATTGATGAACAGGAATTTGGCGCTCCACTCGCCGCCATCCACGCCAGGCTGCAGGCGGAGAACATCGAGTTCCGGCCCGTCTGGAAGCCGATGCACCTGCAACCGGTCTTCAAGGGATGCAAATACCGGGGAAATGGTGTGAGTGAAAAGATTTTCCGTCAGGGTTTATGCCTGCCCAGCGGCACCCGTCTCACTGAATCAGATCTCGATCGTATTGCGTCCTTGATCAGATCGGCTCGATCCAATTCGTGACCACCTCTGTGGCACTGCCTTAATTTGTTTTCGGAGAGCGCGGGCTTCAGCCCGCTTCAATGACTATCTGCATAGGCCTTGATAGACATGGCTCATTTCTTAGACCCTTTGGCCGCCATCTGGTTCCTGATGGTGCTCATTTTGGCTGGTTCGCTCTGGCGGCGGCGGTGGCGCTCGGCTGTATCTTTGGGAGTGCCGGTGGTCCTGATCTCTTTATTGGGAAGCTCGCCGCTGGTTGACCTGTTGGTGACACACTCCGAACGCCCCTACCTCCGAAGCGATGTGGCGCATTTGCCACCGGCGGATGCGGTGGTGGCTCTCGGCTCCGGGTCGGCTGAGTCGCTGCACAGTTTATTGGGATTCAGGATGAGTAATGCGGGCATGGAACGCTATTTGACGGCTGTCGAACTGGCGCGCGACGCCAAGGCACGAGTGGTGGTGCTCGGCGGTGATGAAGTGTCCACGCTCCACTCAGGGCAATCACAGATGGTGCCCGTGCAGAACTGGATACAAGAGTGGCAATTGGCGCCGGGGGTGGTGACCAATTTGGGTATTTGTGCCAACAGCCATGACGAGGCATTGCACTATGCCCAATTGGCCGCAGCGAACAAGTGGAAGCGCACCCTGCTCGTTACTTCCGCGCTGCATATGAAGCGAGCCGAAGCCGCTTTCGGAAAACAGGGCGTAATGGTCGTGCCGATCGGTTGCGACTTCCATGAAAATGGCAAGCCCTTTCGTTGGGTCTTGTTCCCGTCACAAGACCGCTTTGTCCTTTGGTCTCTGTATTTACATGAGAAAATTGGCTGGTGGGTCTATCGGTGGCGTGGCTGGATTTGACTTTTGGCTGCGCCTGGCCGCAGCCATTCTAAAATCTCGTTGAAATCTCCTTCTCGAGAATTTAGCTCTGCATCACCAACTCCTCATGCTGACCCGAAATCCCATCCGGCCCCGGTTGAACTTTCTGGACCGTGCTTTCTGGGCCTGGCTTTGCTGCTTTTGGCTCATCATCGGCGCGCCGGAGGAACTGGAATTTCTCCAAGGCTCGAAGTCCCAGATGGACCTCTCGCTCATCTATCCGGTGGACCCGAAGCAATTGCCCAAGGAACTCGCCGGCGTGGAATTCGTTGCTTCGTATTCAGAGCGCGGCTCCAGTTTTCGCCTTTTCCCAGGCAGAGCCGGTTTCACATTTTAGGTCTTTACCACCTTCACGAGAAGATTGGGTGGTGGGTGTATCGGATGGGTTTGAGAGGGGCAATGGACACCTTAGAACCAAATCCAGGACAACCATGAAAAACTACAAAACCAATCGAGCCAAGGAATTGGCGTCGCTTCGGACTCCCGAAGGCGGAGGATGGGGGACGGGGGGCGAGACTCGGGTCCGTTTGGGCCTGCTTATCCGGAGGCTTATCATTGTCGCGATCACAGCCTGCGCGCTGGTTGTCTGCCGGTGGCTGGCTTACCAATTGCGTTTCGATTTTGACGTGCCACTGCAATACCAGGTGCAATTGCACCGCCATTGGATTTGGGTCATCCCCTTGCAGATGTGCTGCCTCTTCTTGTTTCGCCAGTTCTCCGGAATCTACAAGTACTTCAGCTTGCCTGAGATTCGGCAACTGGCTTACGCGATGGCTCTCTCCGGTGTGTCGCTCTATATCTTGCGCTTCCTGGATATCGGTTACTCTCCGCCGAGGGGAGTCATCTTGGTGCAAAGCATTCTGGGTTTCCTGGCGCTCGGCGCCATGCGGTCGGCCTGGCGCCTGGTGCATGAGCAATACTTTTCCCGTAAGAACCACGATTGTTTTGCCGCGCGCAAGGTAGCCATTATCGGGGCAGGCGATGTGGGCGCCAGCCTGGTCCGGGAGCTTCATGCGCGCCCGAATCTCGGCCTGGTGCCGGTGGTCTTCCTGGACGATGACCGCAAGAAATGGGGCTCGAACATTCATGAGGTGCCGGTGGTCGGCGCGCCGGAACAGATTCAGCGCCTAAAGGAGAAGCTGGGCCTGGAAGAGGTTGTCATCGCGATGCCCTCATGCACGGCGAAGCGCCTGGGTGAGGTTGTTGCCATCCTGCAAAAGGCGCGGTTGAAATATGTGACCGTCCCGAGCATTGATCAGCTCACTTCCGGCAGCGTCCGCGTCACTCAGTTGCGCCCGGTGAGGATTGAAGACCTGCTCGGACGCGAATCGATCGATCTCAGGGTGGACCAGATTGGCGGCGTGCTGAAAGATCGCACGGTGATGGTGACCGGTGCCGGCGGGAGCATTGGGTCCGAACTCTGCCGTCAGGTGGCCGGCTTTCAGCCCGGCCGCTTGCTGCTCGTTGATCAATCGGAAGTGCAATTATTTCAGATCGAGCAAGAGCTTATCAAACTGGGCCACGGCAGCATCATTGTGCCGGTAATTGCTGATATTCTCGACCAACCACGGATGCAGGCCGTCATGCAGCAGCATCACCCGGCGATTATTTTCCATGCGGCCGCCCACAAGCACGTGGGCATGATGGAAACACAGCCGAGTGAAGCCATCAAGAATAATGCGTTGGGAACGGCGGCCCTGGCCGAGCTGGCGCTTGAGCAACGGGTGGAACGATTTATCATGATCTCGACCGATAAGGCGGTCAACCCCACCAGCGTGATGGGCGCCAGCAAACGCTTGGCGGAGGTCTTTCTCCAGGCGTTTGCTGTGGAGCATGAAGGCCAAACCAGGTTTGCGTTTGCTCGGAAGCATGAAGGCCAAACCAGGTTCGTGGCCGTGCGGTTTGGCAATGTGCTCGGTTCCTCCGGCAGCGTGGTCCCGATCTTCGAGCGCCAGATCGCCGAAGGTGGCCCGATCACCGTGACGCATCCGGAAGTTGTTCGCTTTTTTATGACCATCCCCGAGGCCGTAGGTTTGGTCTTACAGAGTTGCGCGCAGGGCGAGAACGGGGAGATCTTTGTCCTGGACATGGGCAAACCGGTCAGGATCGCCGATCTGGCCCGCACGATGGTGAGGCTCTCCGGCTTGCAGCCTGACCGCGACATCGAGATCAAGTTCGTCGGGCTCAGGCCCGGCGAAAAGCTCTATGAAGAGTTGAAGCATTTGCAGGCCAACTGCGTGGACACCGCCCACCCGCGCATTAAACGACTCACGAGCCCGCCAGCGCGACTGGCAGACGTGCGGGCGGCGTTGCATCGGTTCGATGGGGCGCTGCACTCGGCGTCGCCCGATGAACTTAAACAGATGCTGAAAAGGATCCTGCCCGAATACGTACCGTGTCTCTCTTGTGGCAATGGAGACGGCGACGCTGCCGGACCGGCACGACATGCGCCAACTGTGGCGGCTGGTTTCGGTCTTCGTGCAATTCCCACCGGCGTACCTGGCGCCGATTCAGGATCGATACGCACCCACCCCAAACCGGATCTCGCCGCTTTGTCGTTGGAGGTGGTTGTCGTGCCCAATTCCAACCGAACCAAACTCCGCGTTCAAGTGCAAACCAAACGCAAAAGTTGACCGCAAATCGGATGCGCGCTACGCCTTCCCCTCGCTTCCATCTCCAATCTGGAATCGTCCATCGCAACTTGGCCTGCGCGGCTTTTTCCATCGCTTCCATCGCGTCTTCGATTCGCTCCTCGTTGCGTCAGGGACAGGCGCATGGCGCAATCCACCACCATCAGAAAAGCATTGAAGAAACCTTGAACGCACAATCAACCGCCGCAAGACCCGAGCAATTCCCCATCGCCACCCCTTTCACCTAACCCGTTCTCCAGGAACCGACAACGATCTTGACACATTCCAGGTAGGCCCATCTGTTCATTTTTTCGTAAGCGGCAGAGGAAGGGCGTGCGCTGATCTGACGTATCCGGCTATCCGTATTTGGGACAGGTATGTATGCTTTTGAGACAGTTCGTGCCCAACCAAACGTTTGAGGTTGTCCCCCGGCAATTTGGCTTCCGCATTGTCAGGATCGCTCGATCTTGGCGGCTTCAGCTCCCAGAAGTTGCTGAATGCGCCGGCAGGCCTCGTTCCAGAGTTCGACCGCAAGGGGCGATTGCTCCGATTCCGCAATCTTGGCCGCTTGCCGCAGAACATCGGCACGGATTTTCCGGATATCATCGCCTTGGTTTTCGGTCTTCATAGCTTGGGTTAGAGATTTGTTCACAGTCCAATCCATGAACCCAGCATTTTCTGCGCCAACCATTGGACAGAATCCGAGGTGGGAGGTGGAACATGGGAGGTGGGAGAATGAAAAGCGCTGGTTTGCTTCACAGTCACTCGTATCGCGATTGGGTCCACGTCGCCCTGCAACAAAAACAAGCCGACCGCCATCGGGGCCCTGATCAGTGGATTGAATTCCGAAAACCGTTCGTTTAGATTCCGCTGGTCATCCTGCGGTTTCATCAGCATCCTCAAAGAAGCAATGCCTTTCCCACTGGCACATCCCGCCGCGGTCTTGCCGCTGAGACGCTGTTGTCCGCAACGTCTCAGCTTTTGACGGCACAGTGGTCTTTTCCATTGGGGAGAAAACCAGGCAGTGAGTTGATCGGTTGTGCAGAACATGGCCATCCCAATGAAACCCCTCCAACCACCTGACAGCCATCATCTCCAAGCCGCAATCGGTTGGATCGAACTGGGCAATCACTTGGAGGCAAACGAGGAATTGGAGAAGATCACACCGGCATTGGCTCCGGTAACTTGTTCGGCGGCCCTCTCATGATGGTGGACCGGTTTGGGGAATGGCTTGGTTAACTTCAGGAATGGCCGGCTGCGCACCACAAACCGTAAACCTGCCTTTTCCGCGAGTCGCTGGAGCCTTGCCAAGCGTTCAAGAGCTTCTCCAACCCGTCGCACAGCTTCATCGGGGTGCTCAAGAATAGCTTGTTCGCGGCGGTTTCAGACTGGGGCGGGAGCGCGGTCAACTTGCCGACGGATAGCAGTTCCGCGCGCTCGTACGCGGCCCACAAGCAGTTCAAGGCTAGGCGGGCGTGGGCAGCCTCATAGGTGTCCTTTAGTCCGGCCGCTACCATGGCCTGGTGAAAACGCCGGAGGCGGGCAGCCCGTTCCAGTAGCGTGTTGAGAGCCATTTCCTCGGTAGTGCGCCGGGCGGAAGCCATGAGCTTGCCATCGAGGTAAAGGGCTGAGTTGCCCTCCGCATCGATCGTCGCAGCCAAGTGCGCCCATCTCCCGGGCGCGAGCTTCGCATCAGCCGAGACAGTGCCGGAATCGCTGATCAACCGAAGCGCGTTACACGGGAAGGTATCGAAAGTATAGCCTGTGGCACCGCCCACGGGGCACTTATCGATGAGTCTGCCCCTGGTGGTGTCAGGTCGGACCAGGGCGTACCAGGTGCCGCCGGCGGTTAAGCCGAGGTCGGGCGAAGTGGGCACCTCGAGGTAACCTTCACCGGTCAAATGGAGGGCCTTGCCGAAAGGCGAATCGACTACAGAAACAGAACCGACGGATCTGGCGGCATGAGCTTGGCCGGCGGCATTCGGGAACAGGCCGTTGTCCGCTGGCACAAAGGTCCAATCACCTACCACCGCCGAGTCGTGGAAGAGCGCTCCCGGTTCGTCTTTGGAAAGTTGGACGATTTCCTCCGTGTTGAGTGCGCGGTTGAAAACGCACACCCGGGCCAAATCGCCGGTAAACCGGCTGCCGCCGCCGCTATCGGCACCGATGCGCAGCGGCAACTCGTTCGCAGCGATGACCGGGGCCTTCTCCATCCGCCGCCAGGCCGCCAAAGAGGGCAACGGCGCGATGGAGCAGTCAGATTCGGGAACTTTGAATGTTCTGGCTGCCGCCGCTCCCCTGGTAATCTGAATTGCGGCAAGTTCCGGCGTTGATTTGTAGGGGAGGAAAACCGAGTCTGCATCGAAGGATTTCCAGCGTTTGCCGTTGACCCGCACCGATCTGATGGGGCCATTACCGGCGACCGCCAGATAGAGCCGCTTGGCTCCGAACCGGATGGGGAAGCGCTGCTGGAGCTGGGTTATTCCCTCGGGGATGTGCGGCACCAGCCGTAAGCCCTCGGCGCTATAAAGATACTCGAACAGCCCGCGGATCAGGCCTGCGGGAGCTCCGAAAGCGTCGTAGGTCAGGTTAATGGGTTCCCCGGGCTGATAGACGGCGTTGCCGAAATCCACGAGCGGGTTGTCCATCCTGAGCTGGCGGGCGAAGGTCATCATTTGTTTCATCGACCGTCGCGCATCCTCGTATTTGCCGAGGCGATAATAGGCCATCAACGCCCGGGCTTCGCAGGTGGTCCAGTGGCCGCCATTGACCCAGGTGCCAAACCCCCAGAGTCCTTCCGGGGCCTCGTACATATCGTCCAGGGACGGGCAGTTGGCCACGATCAAATCGTGGCGCCGGAGCCCCGAGATGGAGGCCAGCTTATGGTAAATCCTGAGGGATTGCTCGTCGTCCACAACCCGGAAGCAGATGGCGTCGTGATTTGGAGAGGCCTCGAAATAGCCGTGTCTGGCAGCGCCGTAGACTCCGTGCCTCGTTCCGTCGGGGTCAATCGACTTAACGAGGTACCCTTCGTCCGTGGTGAGCAGGGCCAGGCCATCGCGGGCAAAAGCCCGCCGGCTGGACCAAAGATGGACCTGCTCGGCGTGTTGCGCGAGTTTCTCAAGCTCGATCAGCCGGTCAAGGAACGCGATGTAGGTAACCGAAAGGCCAGCGAGGTAGGCCTGCCCGTAGGTGCCATCCGGCCGTCTGCACCCAGCATAGCTGGGGGCAAGGAGATTAGCGGCCGGCCCGGCCAGGAAAAGGTTATTCCTCGGGTCGCGCCGGGATTCAATGAAGCTGGCGCATCGCTCCAGCTTAGGCAGGTATTCCGCCAAGGCGGCCGGGTCGCGGTTGACCAGGAGCAGTTCGGATTGCATCAGCCCGCCGGCCGCAGTGAACTCCATGCCCCAATCGTGGATGTTCACCCGTCCATCGCCCTGCCGCCCATCTTGTCGAACCATAAATCCTGGGAGTTCTGCAGGAACGTGACAAAGGGATCAAAAGCATTATTTTTTCTCTTACTGAATCTCGCATAATACAGTGACAACTGGCTACAAAGTAAGCCCGGCATGGCGCAAGAAGGAGAACAACAGCGACTCTTGCCGCTTCGCGCGCC
>Ga0326727_10005638_pt1 | contig 35454 bp, 36 predicted proteins | sample MB2enrmetagenome_FD_207643 | JGI IMG/M metagenome (GOLD analysis project Ga0326727, IMG submission 207643) | Lab enriched peat soil microbial communities from McLean, Ithaca, NY, United States - MB29MY | ecosystem: Environmental > Terrestrial > Soil > Wetlands > Peat | place: USA: New York...
CTGGCTCGGCATCCTCCGCCGAGTCAAGAAGCTCCGGGTCAGGCAGCGCCAGATGGAAGATTCGGCGCTAACCCCGAACGTCTCGCGTTCGCTTACCCGACACGTCGCCGGACTGTCGCCGGACTGTAACAGGCAGGCATCAGGATGCTTCGATGACCCCAACTACCCAGGACTTAAGTCTAGGGCTTCTACCAGGGAGTTTACTGGAGGCGGCGCCCAGAATCGAACTGGGGTACAGGGCTTTGCAGGTGCTAAAACCGGTTCCTGGACGTCCACTGATGTCCATGAATTCGCAGGTCAAGTGCATAGTCGGTCACCGACGTACACCCGCGTTCGGGAGGGTCCCGCGCCATCCTCGCGCCAACGGATGGGTTGGTGGCGGGCAGCGAAACAGTGGCCTGGTCTCACCTGCCGGGTCGGTCTGGTGGCTCCGGCGCGCCTGTCGTCGGATTCATCCTGCCTCGGGTCGCGAGGGGTGTTTCAGATAGCTTGCTGTTTCGTGTTCCACGAGACGGCGCTACTATTGAAACGCACTCACTTGAAGCTGGAGACGCCGCCAATGCCCAACGACAACCTACCGACCACGGAGGCGCAGACTCTGCGCGAACTCACAAGACTCGTGGAGCGCGCTCTGCCACCGGGCTGGTCTAGTCAAGTCGAGAAGGAGCCTCGGGGCAAGGGAACTTGGCGGCCCGATGCTTTCCTGTGCATCGCCTCGCCCGATGGCCAAGATGCGCGGTTCATCGTCGAGACAAGGCGCACACGGAACTCGGCATCCTTGCTCGGTGCGCTCGAACAGCTTCGCAACTACATCGAGAACAGCGATGACCGAGGGGCTGAGCCTCTGATCTTCTCGCCGTACTTGAGTCCGCGCTCGAAAGACCTTCTTGACGAACAGGGCGTCAGCTACCTCGACACGACTGGCAATGTGCGCCTCATGGCCCGGCGACCAGGGCTATTTGTCTATACGACAGGAGCGACAAAGGATCCGTGGCCTGACGACCGGCCCCTGCGGTCATTGCGCGGTCGTGGGGCCGCAAGGTCAGTACGGGCGCTCGTCGACTATCGCCCGCCGTACGGCGTTCGTGAACTGGCAGGACGCGCCGCAGTCCCGGCGGCAACACTTTCTCGCGTGATCGAGCTCCTGGCGCGGGACGCGCTGCTCACCCGGGACGACAAGGGTGGCGTCGCCGACATCGACTGGGCCGGCACAATCCGTCGATGGAGTCAGGACTATGAACTCCGTCGATCGAACAGGACCGCTACTTTTCTTGACCCGCGCGGCGTTGGTGGAGTCGCGCAGAAGCTCAGCAAAACGGGGCTGCGCTACGCGACGACGGCCTCGTTGGCCGCTCAACGCTTCGCGCCGATCGCCCCAGCGCGCGTCGCTGCGTTCTACGTTGACAACATCTCGGAGGCAGCGAAGCTTCTGCGACTCAGGCCAACCGATGCCGGCGCGAACGTCCTCCTGATCGAGCCGTTTGATGACGTCGTCTTCGAGCGAACGCTGGTCCGCGAAGGTCTCGTGACGGTCGCGCCAACCCAACTTGCCGTTGATCTCTTGACCGGACCCGGTCGGGAGCCGTCTGAAGGTGATGAGCTGTTGGGCTGGATGAAACGGAACGAAAATGCCTGGCGAACCTGATCCGCTATACGTGCTTGCCAGGAAGGTGCTCCTGGACGCTCTATCAGCCTTGGAGAGTCATCTGGAGGCTCTCATTCTCGTCGGCGCTCAGGCGATCTACGTCCACACCGGTGACGCCGATCTTGCTCTCCCGGAGTACACCACAGACGGAGACCTCGCGATCGCCCCTGAGGATCTCGGTGATTCGCCTTTATTGGAGGACGCCCTCCGGGCGGCGCGCCTCAAGCCAGGTAACCAGCCCGGACGATGGACCAGCCTTGAAGAGGTGTACGTCGACCTTCTCGTTCCAGAGGCATTGGCCGGTCCCGGACGTCGCGGAGCAGACCTTGGGGTCCACGGCAGAACTGTGGCCCGGCGGGCGAAGGGATTGGAGGGCGCCCTCGTCGATCGTTCCCGGCACACAATCGGAGCTCTCGACGTCGCGGACAGCCGCTCATACGAGATCTGGATCGCCGGGCCAGCAGCCCTCCTCGTCGCCAAAGTGCACAAGATCGCTGAGCGGGTCGGTTCGCCAGCTCGGGAGCGTGACAAGGACGCGCTTGATGTTCTCCGGCTGCTCCGCGCCGTCGCGACGACCCGCCTCGCCGGGCAACTTGACGTGCTGGGACACGATCCGCTCTCAGCGGCGGTGACCACGGAGGCACGAACGCTCTTCAATGGCCTGTTCACCCACCACGACGCAGAAGCTGTCGAAATGGCTGTCCGTGCGGCCGGGAGCGAGGAGGATCCCGAGACGATCGCCGCCTCGATGATGGCGCTCGCGTCCGACCTGCTCGACGTCTGGCCGTAAGCATGGTTCACCGAGAGCAGCGCCTCTCTTTTCAAAGCGGGCAATGACGCAGGCATGCCGGTCACGGGATCCTGTCAGCGTCAACGTTCAACGACGACGTCGCCGATCAACCTGCTAACAAACGACGACAACGAGCTCACCGGGACACGCCTGGAGCGACCGATGTTCACCGACTGGAGCTCACCGCTCGACATCAGCTCGTAGATCGTGGTTCGTCCGACCGACAGCCGGCGAGCGGCCTCTTCTGGCGTTACGAGCAGTTGGTCGTTGGTGGTTGTGGTGAAGGGCTCAGTCACGGGGGTCTCCTCTTGGACAATCACAGTGCTGGCCCGTCGGCCGTCACAGGAGAGCGCTGGGTCAGGGGTCGCCTTGACAGCTGCTGCGCGAGTCGCCCGGTACATTCCCGCCGGGATCGGCTTCGGCACCGACGTCATCCGATCGCTGTGGGTGGAGCGGAGTCGAACCATCACGGCATGGTGCGCCGATCGGCTCACAGCACTTCTCACAGCAACACTCACAGCAGTGCTCACAGACAGTCGTGGCCCTGTGGATTGGAAGGGCTCGGTCAAAGCGACGCGCGAGACGGTGCCGCTCCCGTCGTCGTTGACGGCCCGGCGTAGGCCACGATCGCGTCTGGCGTGCTATGGCTGAAGACCCATAATGATCCGAGGAGGAGACATGGCTCGTAGCTATGAAGAGGCTTCGGCGACGCGCCGTGCGCGCCTGCCCGTCGAAACGCGGACCGACGGAGCGGTCTTCTGCGATACCTACCGGCTCGCGGTTCAGGTGATCGAATGCCGGGAGCTTCGCGGCCTCACCCAGACCGATCTCGCCGGGAAAACCGGTATCGACCGGGGCGACATCGACAGGATCGAGCGTGGCTCGATCTTTCCGAACGAGAAGACGCTCGTTCGCCTCGCCGACGCCCTCGGTGCGGAATGGTGCCTGGTCGACAAGCAGACGGCTAGAGTCCAGCTCTACGGTCGGTGTCGCGCACCGGAAGGTCCTCGAAAGTGACTACGTTCCGAGAACACCGTGCGATCGTGAGGGCCGCAACGCTCGAACGTCCGCACCTGGCGGCCTCGCCGCTGGCCGACTGGCACCTTGTGCCTAAGGTGTGATGCTCGGACGCCCCTTGCTTTGACGCCGGTGCAAGCCGTCATCGCAGGTCCTGAACATGCCCGGAGGTCGATCCTGCCGCTCGCCCCTTCCTCGTGCCTCACGCGCAGGCTAACGGCAGACGCCGGAGGAGACCATGGACGCGATCCCAGGGGTGTCAGGGGGCGATCAGAACCAGCGATCCGATCCGCTAGGTGCGGCCTTTGGACTTGACGACGCGCGCTTGGTCGTTCGGGGCGGCGTTCCGTACGCCATTGCGCCAGCACAGCGCTTACAAGGGTGATCCACGAACTTGGCTGTCTGCTCGGGGGCTCTCTCTTTTGCAGAGCTGAGATGTTCATCTCGTCGCGTATGTGTATTGCAATACTCCACTATCCGATATATCGTGATTGGAGCGCCGTATCGAAGGGAAGGTCCACATGACGGTCGAAGGGATTCGCGGATCGTCGGATCGCAGTGTCCTCGTTCTCACCAGCCTGGCCGGTGGTCCGAAGCACGGCTACGCCCTCATCAAGGACATCGAGGGTTTTGCAGGCGTGAAGCTCGGTCCGGGGACTCTGTACGGCTGCCTCGCCAAGCTCGAACAGGCGGGACTAGTCGAGGCTCTGCCCGCAGAGGACCGGCGGCATCCCTATCGCATCACCGCCTTCGGCCTGGAAGCTCTTAGGGAGCGCCTCACCGAGTCGGCACGTATCGCGAAAGTTGGTCTTCGTAGGGTCGCGGGAGCATTGTCATGAGAGGCTGGCTGTTCCGCTCACTTGGGAAGCTGTACCCGAAGGCATGGCGTGACCGCTATGGCGGCGAGGTGGACGACCTTTCCGACGAACTCTTGGCAGCCGGGGAAGTCACACGACCGCGACTGGTAATCGAACTCCTATGTTCGGGACTTTCCGAGCGGCTTCGCTCATGGCACCGGGCACGTTTTGTCCTTGTGTCCGGGGCCGTGGCGCTCGTCGTGCTTCTCACGCTGGCGCTCTCGCTCGGCGGTGTGTTCCAGGGACGACCGAGTACCTCGCCCATATCGACTTGCGGCACCGCGCGGCATGTCAAAGTCACGCGGATAAAGGAAGTCCCGTCGCCCACGGTCACGGTCAAGGTCGCGCCAGCCAAGCTGTTGCCACTGCCGGGGAGCAGCACCGTGAGGCACGCGCCCTTCAAGGTCGCCAAGGTGGAGCCAGTCCGGTCGCCCAGGCTTACGGTGAAGGCCGTGCCGGTCATAACGACGCCTATGGGGTGTTCATAAGACGATAAGTACGCGAACTCGACGCGTCCCGGCTTCCTGGGAGCATGGCGAGAGTGAGACTGCGCGCCCTTTTGCTGATGATTCTGGCCCTGATCGTCGCCGGATGTACCAGCTCGCAGACCGCCCGAACCACGACGACGGTGCCGGTTAGGACCAAGCCGTTCCCTGCCATTGACCTCTCGGCGACCCCGGCTGGATGGGTGCCGATTGCCTACGGCGATGCGCAGGTTTCGGTTCCGCGGACATGGCGGGTCAGTTACGAAGGACCTGCGTGCGGGGGACCCCTGCCGGGGCTGCTGGTCGTTCAACTGCCCAAGGGTCCGCCGTGGTGCGGTCCTGGTTCGTTCCCGAAAGGGACGACGCGGCCAGCGCTACCAAAGTCGATAGTCACGCTCAATCCAGAAGTTGGCACCTACCACCTACCGCCCAGCCCCAGCCTCGTCATCCACGGCATCGCCCTGTACGCGCTGAATCGCGGTGCGACTGTCCGCTACCTCGTACCGGGTCTCAGCGTGATAATCACGACGACCGGGTCAGTCGGACGCCTAGTCCTCGACACGCTGTCGTCCTCACCAAGGGCGGTTGTCATGTCAGAAGGCGCTTTGGCGACGCCGCGGTCATGGAGTTGGTATGACTTTGGCGGAGTTCGGTTTGCCATACCTGCGACGTGGCCGACACAGCGGACCAACCTGTTCACGACGTGCAGGAGCTTTGTTGCACTCGGCGGGCGAAAGGTGGTCACCTACTCGTCCCAGAACATCATCATCGAGCCAGACAACCCGGTCGCCGAACTCGATACCGACCGGACTCGCTATACCGGAAGCTGCGTGTTCGGCAACTTCCAGGAATACGCCCCTGGCGAAGGCGTTCAAGTCGATGCCCGCGTGCAAGTAGGCCAAGGGCCGACTTTTCCTAACCCGGTTTATCGGTTCACGACTAGCCAATGTCTCAGTCTTCATGGCCTGACGGCCTGTCCAGCTATTTCGCTTTCCTATTCGATACTGGTCCTCAAGGTCACGGTGCCGGGGCGCAACAAGCCCGTCTTCGTCTCCATCGGTCTGGCCGGGAACGGCGTGGTCGCAAGGACGATCCTGTACAGCCTGAAGGCGGCGTGATGCACAGGCTTCGTCACCCGATTGCGACCTTCATCGTGGCGGTCCTGGTCGTCATCGGCGCTGGAGTCGGCATCGTCAGCGGTACCGGCGGTCTGCCCCTACCAGGCTTGTCCGCCGGGTTGATCGCTGCTGTCAACGCAATGGGGACCGACTTAAGGATCACGCCCGTTAGTTACGACGCCGCGAGCATCACCGTCTCAGAGGACGAAGCCGTCACGCTGGCCGTCAAGAACAACGCCGATCCTGGTACCAGCGTGCTCGCCGCCCAGGTGGTTCAGATGAGAAGTGTCCAGTATCCAGAGGGTGCCTTGGTCTGGGTAGTTCAGTTCACGCCTTCAGGACGCTCCGGCGGGGTGGGTCCAGCTGAAACGACCCCGTATAACTTCGACATCCAGATCGTGAACGCCAAGACCGGTCAATGGATCGAAGGGTTTGGCGGGTACAGTCCCGATCTTTAACCCCACAAGCTGTCGTGGATGCGGCCCGAGGTTCTCCCTCGAACCCAGGCGGCACGAATATCATTGAATCGGTCGGCGAGGGTAACGGCGAGTCCGAAGTTTTCGTCCGCACTCAACGGCGAGCTACTGGGGGATCGTGTCTCGGTACGGCGACGGGAGCAATGACGCCACGAACAAGACGAGCGCTCCGATGCCGAGTGCCCAGGCGGCGTGCCAGCGGTTAGCAATGACAACCCCACAATGACGCAGAGCCATTCCGATTCGGAACCCGAGCGGTTGACCATTGTGCCACCAGTGCCAGGCGGTGGGGCAGATGAAGGGCGAAACCCGACTGTTGAGAGAGAAAGTGACCGTGGCACGGGTCACAACGAGAATGGCCGCGGTGGCGAGCAGCCCGAGCGCGAGTAGCCGCAGCACCCACCGCCCCCAAGAAACTCGTCTGACCGGAATTCCTGTGGCAATCGCACGACGCCGCCTAAATATGCGTTCGGTAGCCTTCAGCACAGCGCCGACAACGACGGCGAGAAGAAGCAGCCCTAGTACGAAGGCGGGATCACTGCGCACAACGCCTAAGGCCACCACGGCCAACAACGCGACGGCGAGCATCCGGCCTAGCGAACGTCCTTGCATCATGGCCGCCTCCAGACCTGCAGCTACATGATGTCACTACATCTTGGGTAGGCGTCGGCCAGTCGTCACCGAGTACCAGGCGCACCCCGGTGGCACACACCGTCTGTGCCGCGGAGACCCCTGACGTGCGCCGGACACGCTGTCGCACCGAACAAGTCACGGCCCAAGATCACCCGCGGCCGATCGATCGAAGTGCGCCCGTCGTTCCACGCTCCAGCGCTGCAGCCTGACAAGGGTCACGCAGATCAACACGAGGCCGATGCCAAGTTCCCACGCCGCGTGCGCGGCCGGATCCGGGCTACCCGTCACCAGCGCGTGCCCCGTGTGAATGCTCGCCACGAACAAGCCCGCCACGAGCAGGACCCCAAGCGCGACCGCCCCGCCGAGATGGCTGCCGAGCCAGGCAGCGGTCGTAAGTGAGACGCCAGCTGCGAGCGCGAGCACGGCGAGAGCTGCTTCGAGGACTGGCCACGGCGTGTCGCCGGACCAGAACTGGGCCGTCAAGCTCAAGGCGCCTGTGCTGAGGGTCAGCCAAATCAGGGCGCGCAGGGCTGCCGCCCGGCGGTAGGTACGCGGTGTTGTGATGAGCAACGTCAATGGAGGATCGATGTCATCGGAGACGAGCCAGGCAGACTGCAGTCCGAGGACTGCAGCCGCAACCTGCATGAGGTCGATCTCGGTGCTCGCACCGAAGCGAGGGCCGAAATGATCGGTTACAGCGAGCCAGCAGGCAGCTATTCCTCCGAGGAGCAGCCACGGGACTGGGCGGAGCCTGTACCGCAGCAGTGTCATCCGAGCGCGTGCTCGAGATCGCTCGGAGAAAGCGCGGCGTCGATCAGCCGGGGGAGCAGCGGACGCAGAACGGCCACCACGCGCGATTGCCGATCTCGGTCGAGTAACAACGCGACTCGGATGTCCGCCCGCGTCCAGGACAGACCGCTGTCGGTGGGGGAGAGCACCCCACCCGACTGGGGGGTGCAAGGCAGATTCGCGAAGCAGCTCACACCGTCGGGCGCCGAGACGAGCGCGGCCTTCGCGGCACTTGCGGTGACGAGGCCGGAGCGGATCGCCAGCCAGAGCGTGACGCCGCCGACCGCAGGGACGTCGACGGGACCGAGATCGCTCTGCCTGCCTGGAAAGACACAGGATATGAGATAGGCGGGATCGAATCGCTCACCGTAGGCGATCATGGATTCGTCGATGGCAATCTTCCCTGCTCCGACAAAGCAGGAGTCCGTGTCGACCGGGACCATGCGGACGGTGACCGGCCGGCCGAAGAGCCCTGCGAGCACGGGGGCCTGCGATCGCAACTCGGCCAACAGACGACGGGCGGGCAGAAGTCCGTAGTCCCTGTAGACACAGACGCTGAGCGAGCGGTCCGCCGCGCACGAAACAGGAGCGCGCTCGTGAAACCAGGCCGACACGTCGCACGGCGTCGCTCCTCTTGGGGCGTTGGCGAGAGGGGAGTTGCCGACCCACGAGCAGTCGAAACCGATGTTGTCGGGAACCGAGTAGTACTCCGGCACGAAAGTCGCGGGTCTCGGGCTCGCGACGGCGTAACTGTCGGGCTTGGCCTGGAGGGCCGCACCTATGCCTACGGCTACGGCCAGTCCGAGGACGCCGACGCTGAGCGCCACGCGGTGGCGCTCGGGTTGCTCAGGCCCGCGTCGAAGCGACAGCCCGAGAACCGCGCCGCCAGTCGACAAGAGCAGCGCTACCAGGTACACGATGTGCTCAGGGAAGATGTTCGGCAGGAAACCGAGATTGGCCGACCAGCTCGGAGCCGGGGGCGTGGGCAGCAGCCACTCGATCGAGGGCCTGAGGACGCTCGTGCCCTGCCACACCGACAGGTAGAAGCAGCCTCCGACGTAGAGGATCGGGACGAAGAGAGAGAACGCAGCCGGTAGCGAGCTCCCCACGGCGTAGCCGATCCACGACGCCAACGTCGTGCCCAGACAGCCGTCGAGGAGGATGAGCCAATCGATTGACCCCCGGGCACCGGAGGTTGCCTCCACGACAAGCACGGCACCGAACAGAAAGGCGATGGCGATCGACGAGGCGAGTGCCAGGGCACCGAGTCGAGCCGCTCGAATCCCGGCGCGACTGGTCGGAGTGACTACGAGCAGCTCCTCGGATCCGGACCGGCGGTCGCGCCGCCCGAGGAAGGCCCCCGCCAACATCGCGAAGCCGGCGAGTACGAGCCATCCGCTCGGCATAAGGAGAAAACTCAGGAAATCGATGCGGAGCCCGCCGACGGGGAGGTTGGCGATCCCGATGTTCGCTTGCCTGTAGGTGAGACCTGCCGAACCGGTGAGCAGCGGCCACACCGAGCCCGCCGCTCCGAGGGAGACGAGCGTGCCGCCTACAGCGCCAATCCACAACATGGCAGACATCCCCAGTTTCGCGAACTCGACGCGTGTGAGCGTCCTAAGGACGCGAGCACGTACGGGCGGGCGACCGCGATTGAGCGATGCGATCTCGGTGCTGAGCGTGCTCATCGCAGCTGCGCGTCCGCCAGTGCGCAGTTCGTCACGAGGAGGTAGGCGTCCTCGAGGGTCGGCTCTATTCCGACCGCGGACGGCGTGGGACGGGGACCGATGACCCGCAAGGCCCCCTCCTCGGTCCGCCACGACAAGAGGGCCGATTCGGGCACCGTGTCCGCGAGCCAGACCATGCCAGCGGCCCGCTCGCGCAGCTGTGCCGGCTGGCCCTGGAAGAGCACCCGGCCTTGCCAGAGAACCACCACGTTCGTGCACACCGCGGCGATGTCCTCCACGAGGTGTGTGCTGAGCACGACCGTCCGGTCCGCCGCCAGACTCGTGATGAGCCGGCGGAACCTCATACGCTGCTCGGGGTCGAGCCCGCCCGTAGGCTCGTCGAGCAGCAGCAGTTCCGGGTCGGCGACGATCGCCTGTGCGATGCCGACACGGCGGCGCATGCCGCCCGACAGGGTCTTGATCCTCTTCCTAGCGACCTCGGAGAGCCCGACGGCATCGATGGCAGCTCGGACACGACGGTGCCGGTCCGCCCGGTCGTCCAGCTCCTTCAAGACGGCGATGTAGTCGACGAGCTGGAAGACGGTGAAGCGCGGGTAGTAGCCGACCTCTTGGGGGAGATAGCCGAGGCGTCGGCGGGCTTCTGTACGCCCGTGGGGAGTCGACAGGTCCCAGCCCCCCACCTTGACGCTCCCTTTCGACGGGGCGAGAGCGGTGGACAGGATGCGGAGCAGCGTCGTCTTCCCGGCACCGTTCGGTCCGAGTATGCCTGTGATGCCCGCCTCGAGAGTGAGCTCGAGGTCGCGAAGGACCTTCGAGGAGCCGAACGAGCGGGAGAGATTCTCGACGACCACTCTCATCGCGGCGTTACCCCCTCGTTAGGAGTCATCACAACCCGGCCTGCGGAAGCAGGAAGACGCGCTCGTGCCGAATCCAATGGACGAGGAGGACACCAAGTCCGAGAGCGGCGACTCCGTAGCAGAGCTGGGCCGGGGCGCCCCAGAGAGCCGATGTCGCACGCAGGCCGGCACTGCTCACGGCGAGGACCGTGCTGACCCAGATGACGAGACCGGCACCGACTCCGACGACGGGTCGCGTGCGGGCTGCGACCACGGCCGAGAGCAGCGAGACGGCGGCCATGGAGGGGAACCACGCCAAGGCGGCTCCCGGCCCGCCGGATAGGCCGGAGGCCACGGCGATCACCACGGAGTTGACAGCCATCACCGCCCCCATCCGGGCGAGCAGCGCAACGGTCCTAGAAGCCGGCGTCACCTGGGTCAGCTCGAAAAGCGGGTCGACACGTGGGCCGTAACAGAAGGCGACTGCCGCTGCGACGACGCACGGCGCGAGAAGCAACAAGGGAGGCACAGAGGCGCCCACGTCTCCACGACCGTGCAGGGTGCCTGCCAGGGCGGCGAGCGAGATGACGACGACCGAACATGCGAGCCAGGACCCTTGTAGCGCCGGGGCGGCTGTGACCGAACGCGCCAGCCATACCGGCAGGCGGAGTCGATCGAGTACCCGTTCGAGCAAGGTTGTCCGAGGCGCATGCAGCTCGGCCAGCACGCCCCCGAACACGCGGTCGAGATCGACTGGAAGCTCCTGGGCTACGAACTGCTCGCAATCTGCGCACCGAGCGAGATGTTCCAGTACCTGTGGCGCCGGAACGACACCGGTTTGGATCTGGCGGAGCGACGCCAGTGGATGAGACGGATCGAGGTGGCAACTCACTGGCCACCTAGTTCCTCGCGCAACCGGGCCCGGGCCCGGAACAGCCGGCTCTTCACCGTTCCGGGCGCCACGTGAGCAACCTGTGCCGCGTGTGACACCGACATGCCGTCGAAGTGGATCGCCTCGACGGCGATCCGCTGGTCGCCGGGAAGCTTCGCGACCGCTCGCCGGAGCCGACCGGCGTCGTCGAGCGACTCGACCACCTGCGAAGGATCGTCGGCCGGTTGTGTGCCTCGCCCAGCGTCCCAGACTGGTGGCATGACGACATGACGCCGCTCTCGGCGCAGCGCGCTTGCGAGCCTGCGCCTCGCGATGCCCCACAGCCAGGCCCCGACCTCGCCCTCAGCTCGGAACGAAGCGGCCGATCGCCACACGCCGAGGAAAGTGTCCTGGAGGACCTCCTCCGCTAGCTCACGAGACGCCGTGGCTGCCCAAACGCGGCCAGACAGCCAGCCAGCGTGACGGTGGTACAGCGCCGCCAAGGCCTCCTCGTTCCCGAACGCGATCTCTCCCACGAGCTCCTCGTCAGTCATCGCTCTGATGACCTTCTGTCGCTCGTCGCGCCTCATCGGTTCCCAGCCTCTCGCGAATCACCGGTTTGGTCTTGGCGCACTGCAGTATCGAGCCTTAGCCGTCGACGAATGCGGCGGTAGACGTGAGGGAGACGCTGTGGTACCTTTTAACTATGGATATAGATAAAAGGGTATGCGAGCCTGAGGCACCGGCCCCGTCAATGGTGTTCCGCCTCGAGCCGCGCTCTGGCGTCCCGACGTACCTTCAGCTCGTCCACCAGGTCGAACACGCGCTGCGCCTCGGCTACCTGGTTCACGGAGACCAGCTGCCACGGGTGAAGGACGTCGTCGCTTCGCTCTCGATCAATCCCAACACCGTGCTCAAGGCCTACCGCGATCTCGAGCAGAAGGGGCTGACCGTTGGACGCCCAGGACAGGGCACTTTCATCGCGGCGTTTCCCGAGACGGTGGGCCTGGAACAGCTGACATCTCTCCGGCGCAGCCTCGCCACCGGCTGGCTCAAGCAAGCCGCTGACGCAGGCCTCGACGAGCAGGGGACCATTGCGCTGTTCATGGCGGCGTTGCGGGATTTTCGTGACCGCCACGGCGAGAGTCGTCCCGCCCGCGGCGGCGGACGGCAAAGCCGGGTGGGGGCGGCATGAACGTCGTCGAGACTTCGGGGCTCGCAAAGCGCTATCGCAGGACCTGGGCCCTTCGTGACTGCAATCTCGCTGTGCCCGCCGGTCGCATCGTCGCCCTCGTAGGACCGAATGGGGCCGGCAAGACGACGTTGCTGCATTGCGCCGTCGGGCTCTGCACTGCGACGAACGGGAACATCACGGTGCTCGGAGGCCTCGGCGCCGGCTCACTCGACGCCCTTGAGCGTGTCGCCTTCGTCGCCCAGGACGCACCGCTCTACAAGTACCTGTCTGTCCGGTCCATGGTGGCAGTCGCCCGCAATTTGAACTCACGCTTTGACCAAGCTCAAGCGGAAGAACGCTTGCGCGGACTGGAGATCCCACCGGACCGCAAGGTCGGCAGGCTGTCCGGCGGCCAGCAGGCCCAGCTCGCTTTGACCTTGGCGCTCGCGCGCGGTCCCGACCTCCTCGTGTTGGACGAGCCGCTTGCGAGACTCGACCCGCTTGCGCGTCACGACTTCATGGCCCTTGTCATGGCCGCAGTCGCGGCCAGTGGCTTCTCGGTGATCTTCTCCTCCCACGTCGTCTCCGAGCTCGAGCGGTTCGCCGACTACCTGATCGTGCTCGCCAACGGTCGTGTGCAGATGGTGGGAGACATAGACGATCTCCTCACCTCTCACGCCGTGCTGAGCGGGCCGGCTGAGGAGTCCGATCTCGTGGGCGGACAGTTCACGGTCGTGCAGACACGCAAGGCGACCCGGCGTGCCGAGATCCTCGTTCGCACGACCGGCGAGTCGCGGCTTCCGAACGGCTGGGAGTCCGACGACGTCTCGCTCGAAGAGCTCGTCCTCGCCTACCTGCGTGACCCGTCGGCGTCGATGCTGCCCGGTCCGCTCGCGACCGATGAGCTCGAAGTGAGCGAGGTGGCGCGATGACGACGTTGGCCGCTGCACCCGTGAGCCCGCTCCGGAGCGAACATCCGGTCCCGTGGAAGGCGATGGCACGTGTCACCTGGCTGCAGCGCCGGCCGGCGCTGATCGGTCTGCTCGTGGTCTTTGTCGCGTGTGCCCTCTCTATCGTCCTCGGGCAGGCCGGTACGCACGCGACCTATGCCAGTTTCGTCGCTAACGGATGTGTCCAGAACCGCTTTCACACACCGTGCGGGAACTTCGAGAACTGGTTCGCGGAAAACACCGACCTCTTTTCCGCGATGGTCATCGCCCTGCACGTGGTTCCGGTCGTGATCGGAGTCTTCGTGGCGGCGCCGCTGTTGTCGCGCGAGCTCGAGTCCGGGACCTTCCGCTTCACCTGGACCCAGGCCGTCGGCCGGTCCCGCGCCGTCGTCACCACCTTGGTGCTCCTTGCCTTGTTCGTCACCGTGGCGACCTGCATACTCGGCCTTCTTCTCAACTGGTTCGCTCATCCCTTTGAGATCATCGGGATCGAGAGCCAATGGCAGTCCGGTCTCTTCGACACGACTGGCCCGATGCTCGTCGCCTGGACACTGTTCGCCCTCGCCCTCGGCACATTTCTCGGGGCGTTGATCGGCCGGACGGTTGCCGCGATGGCTGTCACCGCTGCAACCGTCGGGGGACTGCTCGTCGTGTCGTTCGTTTGGCTGGTCCATCAGTTGGAGGCCTTCGGAGCTCTTGCTACGAACCGGCTCATGCCGATGGGGTTGAATATCGGGCAGCTCAACGTGCCGGGCGCCCAGTACAATGGGCCCGTGGGCAGTTGGCTCGTGCGAGCTTGGTTCGCCGGCCCGGACGGGAAGCGCCTCAGTGCTGCGGCCGCGTACAACGTCATAGGCCGTATGTACGACGGACCGGCCAACGGAAAAGTCGACCCGTCCCGTTGGCTGTCAATCCACCACTACATCTACTGGGTGAGCTACCAACCGGCGAGCCGCTTCTGGGTCTTTCAGATCATCGCTGCGGCAATCCTGATAGGCCTGGCCGCACTTCTGGCGTTCGCGACCGTTCGGATTGTTCGTCATCGTGCCTGAATCAGCCGAGGCAGTTTCCTGGACGGCAAGCCTTGTCTCAGTTTGCCGAGCCGATCTGCGCCACATCACGGTCGCGCTATTTGCCCGCTACTAGTGCTCGTCCCAACCTTGGGGTTCGCAGCGCTAGAGGCATCATCGTTGCGGGATGCCTCCTCAACAGATGTGACTGGCACGCCTCTCGCAATCGATCGAGGTCCGTCCGCTGGGGCACGTGCTCCCATGTGGAGCAGCGCAACGTGTGGTGGTTCGGCCTGATCGGTACCCTCCTGCGGTCGTACGTCATTCAGTTGGCAAGATGCGCAGGCGCATGGGCGCGGCGTTCTGTCCAGAACCAGCCCCATGCCGCGAGCGTGACCGCTCCGATCAGGATCGTCGGGATCCAGGGAGTGTTGGACGCGGTTGCCGGAAGGATGTCGGCGGATTGCAGTGCCCGTATGAGCAACGGCAAGTCGGTCAACAAGACTGCGCTGGCAGCAAGGCTGATTCGTCCGTCGATCGCGGCGAACACTGACGTCGCGACAATCACGACGAGGAGAGTCAGGCCCGGGTTCTGTCCGAGCCAAGGGATCAGCACCGACAAGAACACCAAGACGACAAGCGCACCAAATGCGAGCGAGAGTCCGCGAAGACGGGAGACACGGGCAGCGGGGACATTGCTGTGAGCCGTTTGCCCAGGTCAGCGAGCACGCCCGAGGAGCACTTGCGAACGACATGACCGCCCCGTGCCTCGCGACTAGTCGCCGCCACGGAGCCTCGCTCCAGGGAACGCCACGGAGCCGCCTCGGCCGACATCGGTTCGTCGAGTAGAAGGTTGACTTCAGAAAAGGTAATGGTTCTAGTACTCTTCGAATCATGCTCAAACTTCGCGTCGACCGTTCGAACGAGACGGCACTGCACGAACAAGTCGCGATGGAGATTCGTCGAGCGATCGCCGAGGGCGAAGCCGCTCCGGGGGAGCGTCTGCCCCCAGCGAAGGACTTCGCCAAGGTGCTCGGAGTGAACACCCATACAGTGCTGCGCGCCTTTCACCAGCTGCGGGAGGAAGGCATCCTCGAATTCCAGCGAGGTCGCGGCATCACGGTGACGGGAGTGCCAGAAAAGGGGCTCGTAAAGGCGCGGGCTGTTGAGCTCGTGCGCTTCGCCCGCCAGCAGGGCTTTGGTAGGGACGAGCTCCTCGGGCTGATGGAGCAGATCGCGTAGCGATGAGTCGAGGAGGAATCGTGGCGCAAGATATCGACGAACTAGTCGGCTCGCTCACCGACCCGGCGGTGGATCCGGGTGAGGTGCTGATCAAAGAAGTGCGGCAACGGAGGCGGCGCCGGCGCCTCAGGAATCTCGCGATCGCCCTCGCTGTCATCGCGACAGGCGTCTCCCTCGCGGTCGTGACGCACGGAACGCCGCCGCGCTCAGTTGCCAACTCCTCGTCCAAGAGCCCCACCGGCACACCCGTGAACTACCTGACCTCCAGCTATATCCGCCAACCGACCTCCCTCGCGCCGGCACCCAACGGCGGTCTCTACATCGCCGACGTCGCTCGGCAGCAGATTCTCGAGCGCTCGCCCAATGGTTCGGTGTCTGTGATTGCCGGGACAGGGAGCGCTGGACTCACTGGTGACGGCGGGCCCGCAGTGCGCGCCGACCTCGACGATCCGGGGAGCCTCGCGGTCGCGCCCGACGGAGCCCTTTTCTTTACGCAGGTCGGCCTCGTTCAGTTCAAGAGCGGCCCGTTCATGGGGTTGACCACCTCCGTGATCCGTGAGATCACTCCGAACGGCATAATTCACACCGTCGCGGGGCTGCATCCGAATTGTCCAGCGGCCGGTAGATATCCCTCTTCGATGCCAGCCGAGGCAGCAGAGATGTACGGCGCGAGCATCTTTATCGGGGCAAGTGGCGCGATCGACATTCGCGCAAACTCATGCCCAGACGTCACCAATTTCGGACCCTTTCTCCAGCTGACCCCGGCGGGAACCTTGGTCAAGTCGCCCCTCGATTCGATCACTGCGAGCGCGGTCGACTGTGGTAACGCGGCAAGCGGCTCCCGATTTACTGCCTTCGAGTGCGAAAGCGGTGGCGGCCATGGGCCGGAGCTGTTGGTCGTGCGTCAGAATGGATCGACCCTCACCTACCCGACAATTGGGCAGGGCAACGGAGGGATCACGTCATCGCGAGGAGAGGTTGTGGCAGCGTTCAATGGCTCAGTCGTCCGTGTCACCAGCGAGGTACTGAAGACCATTTTCTCCGCAAGCCAACTGCTCAACGTCGCACCCGACAGCTCGCTCCGCGCGGGGACCAACGGTCTCGCCCTCGACTCTGCAGGCAATGTCTTCCTCGCCCCGGACTTCTACCTGCGCCACGCTGGCGGCTGCGAGGCCATGATCATTGAGATTCTGAAGAGTGGTGGAACACGGACGCTTTGGCGATTGAACTCCCGACTCTGCTACTAACGATTCGTTTCTGAGCCCCCGAGACGACCCGCACCCGCTCCAATTTTTTCGCCGCCTGCTTGTCGATCTCGGGAAACAGGTGGCCGTAGCGGGCTCAATGGAGATGTTGATGAGGGGTGGGGGGAGGGTGTGGTGCCCGGAGGCCCCTTGTTGTGACGCCGACGCAAGCCGTCAGCGCAGGTCCTAGACGTGCCCCGAGGTCGATTCTGCCGCTCACCCCAGCTCGTGCCTCAAACAAGGTATCTGGCACGGGCTTTGGGCCAGCACGGTACCGGAACGGGCTTGATTCGGTAGCCAACCTTGGGAATGGTCTCGATGAGCTTGACGCCGTACCCCTAACTCGTACGTTGGAATGCGGACCTGGTGTCCATCGGTCATGTCCGGATCCTCCGTCGGTACAGTAACAACTGTTATAGTCCTCGCGATGGCCAGGACCAAACAAACTCCAGGACAGCGGCTGTGGCTGAGCCTTTGCCGCGCGGACGATTACGACCAGCAAGCAGCAGCGATCCAACCGCCGCAGACGGCAGGACGGATGGACCCGCAGCGCGCCGCACAGAGCTGGTTGCAGGGAGTGTCGAAGCAGATCAAAGAGTCCTTCCCGGACAAGTTCCGGCAGGCGCGAGAAGGCGCTGGACTCACCCAGCAGCAGCTCTCGGAGATCGCGGAGATGTCCGTGACCGGTCTAGCCATGATCGAACGGGGTGAACGGACACCCAACCTCGACACGGCAGCCCGCATCTGTTGGGCGCTCGATGTGGCGTCGGGGAACGTCTAAGGCCGAGATGACGCCGTGAGTCGCGAACGACGACGCCGGTGGACGACGACCCTTGCGGCGGACGTGCCGACCGAGCCTCAGGGCCTGCCGCGACGCCTAGTTCGAGGAGCGATTCCCACGAAAGCCCCGGTAAGCGGTCGCGATCGTATGCCCTGCCGGGTGAGGACCCAGAGCAAGGACCCGTGCTCCGATCGTTCAGAGCACCGACTCCATCCTCTCGGTAGCGTTTCTGTGTGGACGTTCCGCAAGGAGTCGCTGCAAAACTGCGAAGGGCTGAAGTGCACCTGGCGCTGTTCGGGATGGCCGTCGAGGAGTTCCTCGCCGCCGAGCCGTTCGCGGCAGTGCGCACGGTTAGCAACGACGGCCGCTCACACGTCGTCGAGTGGACTCGTACGGCGCCGATCCCCGATGACATCCCATTGCTCGCCGGCGATGCCGTCCACAACCTCCGCTCCGCGCTCGACCATCTAGCCGTCGCGCTCGAGCGTGCGAGCGCGAACCGGTTGGGCCATCAACTCACTCCCGCCGAGGAGCGTCGTCCACAATTTCCGGTCGCACGCAGCGAGCGGGAATTCAAAGAGCAGCTGACTCGATTCGGGTACCTCTCGCCGGCGACAGTTGATGTATTGAAGACTTTTCAGCCGTTCGCCATAGCGCCAGGCCAGCCAGAGCAGTCGTTTCTTTGGCAGGTCTCCGACCTCGACAACCTGGATAAGCATCGCATGCTCGCCCCGGTTCCAATCTCGCCGGTTTCGATTACTGAGCCAGGGCACCGCGGCCAATGGGTCGACGGCCCATCGGTCCCGTACGCGCCGGGCGTCGAGATCGGACGGTACGTATTCGCCGACCCGACCGCGGCCGCAGAGCTACCCATCGAAGTCCGCTTTGGCTTGACCCTGGGATCGGTTCCGTGGGTCCCCCATGACGTCCGATTTCGGCTCGGCGAGTACGCGAAGACGGTGAAGGAGGGCGTCATTGTCCCGATCTGTCAATCCGTAAATATCTGATCTCGGACCAGGTACACGCCGCCGTAGGGACTTTCTGATAGCTCGGAGCTCGCCGGCGCCATCTAGAATTTCGCCATGGAAATCCCATTCGGCGACGGCACTGCCTATCGGCGATTCTCGTACCGCGCTCCTGAGTGGCAGGACCTCCTGGAGCGCATTGACTTCGAAGCCCTCGTCGTTGAGCGGCGACGTTTCGAGGGATCAAAGTCTCCGCGATTTGCCACACTCGACACGAGCTTCTTCTTCTCCGGGTTTCAGTCCGCGCTACGCCGCGGTGGCCGTCCCAAGTCGATAAAGGCCGCTCAGGACGGGATTGTCCGGCTCTTCCTAGCCGAGGAGACCTACTGGGAACTTATACGCAAGCTTCCAGAATTTGCCGAGGAGCTGGATTCCGATTCCTCGCCGCTCGAGGCAATCATTGCTGATTGGGCTCCATTGATCACCATCGTGACGATGCACAACGTCGATGACCCGAGAGTCGACAAGGTGACGGAGCGCGATTGGACTGACCGCCCAGCTGCCCGCCTCGCCTCATTCCTTTCGCCATGCTTCTTGCTGACCACCGACAATGACTTCGCAGCGATGGAGGTGGCGCTCCCGGGTCAGCCCGTGCTTGCGATCAAAGCGGCCATCGTGGCGAAAGACGCGGAAATGACGGTCCACGGGATGGTCACCGTGCCGGCGATTCCCGCTGTTGCAGCCTGGGAAGGGGCTAAGTGGGGTGGATCGAAGTTGGGTGTGAACCCCGTTCTCTTGATCATCGGAGTAATCGCGTTGGGATATGTCGCGTACCGCGTCCAGCCACAAGATCGCCGGGAGCGGATCAAGAAGACCGTCGCCCGGCTCGGCAAGGAGTACATGGACGAGCTTGGAAGGGCCATGGAGCAAAACGCGCTCGCCGAGAAGGCCGTCGATGCGCAGCTTGTGCCGCGCACGATTATGCACACAGCAGAGAGCCAGGTTATGCATGAGCTCGCTCGGCACGATGCGTCGATGACGGCGCATGAGATCTATGACGCAGCCGGTCTTCGAAACGAAGTCTCGGTGAAGCGAGTACGCGAGATCTTGAACACGCACGAGTCAACGTGGAAGTGCCCAGGGAGAGGTCAGTGGTCGTTTGGCATTCCGCTTGACGAGTATCGAAGCATTTGCGGCCAGGCGTAGTTACGAGGCGCGCGATTTGGGTGGCCGTAGGGTGGCACGACCGGGTCACGCAGACAGCGACAGGGTCGCTTCACACAAAGTTGCAGGTGAATCGGTAGCAGTTAACGCGGATATCAGGCCGGGGCCACCTCCGACGCGATCTACTTGGCATTTGCCTCGAGCTGGGGATTTACGCCTTTACCGGTGTCCAGGTTGAGTCTGTCGGCTCACCGTCGGCGATTGAACCAACGACTGCCATGCGACTTCGCCCTTCCTCTTATTGCTGGATCAGGGTCTTGCGGCGTGAGAAGGAACTCGGCCTCGGATTGTTGCCGTTGATGATGATGACGGCGACCAACGACGGGGCTTCCGGGTTCGTCAGTCCGTGGAGTGCAGGTTGAAGAGTGAAGACGTAGTTCTCGGGCGTACCAATGGGTGAACGTTTGCGGCTGAGATCGAGTATGCAGAGAATAGAGAGGCGTGCCCCGTCTGCGGACGCGTACTGGGTCGGTTGGCCCATGTATTTCGGAGCCGCCTCGGGGGTGACGGGGGTTCGGCGCTCGACTTTCAGCTCAGCAGTGATTTTGTCATGGCGAACGTCAAGGAATCCGAGAGCGAGAGGGCTGCCGCGCTCTAATCGGCCGCCGAGTTCAGGTTCCTGCTGGAGGCGACTGTAGAGGTCGTCGTGAAAGACCTTTTCGTGGACAGATGTGCCTTCCTTGTACTTCTTGTCCCAGGTGATGGCGAGGGCTGCTCGCGACACGGCCGTGAAGAGGCGACAGAACGCTTGGATGTGATCCTCGTCGTAGCCGCCGGAACGGATCTGCTCGTAAAGAGTGAGGAGGCGCTCATCCAGGGGACGGTCGTTGGTCAGGTAGTCACGCGAGGAATCGAAGGGTCGGAACCGCAGCTCGTGATGCCCAGCGACGTCGATGAGTTGCGTCGTGAGGGTCTTGTCGTCGGCCCCTCGCCAGCGCAACGAGAGGAGGAACGGTGGAGCGGGGTGGCCAGCGCCGAGTCCAAAGCGAAGAACCAAAGTGCCTTCCGCCGATAGGGTGCTCTCGTCTTCTTCGTCTGCGGGTCGTAGCCAGGTGAAGATTGGGGTCTCGACCTCGGTGGGGCTGAGGTGGCTGACGAGTTCTGCGTCGAGGTAGTCAGCCCAGTCTGGCCACTGTGGAGGATGGACTTCGAGGCCAAGTTGGTAGACCCACTGTGGCCGCAGGACCTGGGGCCCAGTGATGAGCTGGCCGTCGATCGATGCGAGAACCACCGCGATTGGGTCATCGGAGGCTTCTTCCTCAGGGTCATGGCGGAAGGAGCTTGGCAACGTGCGAGAGCGCGGACCGTCAACGATAAGGAGCGGTAGCGGCAGTGTCGAGCAACGAGTGAGCAGTTCGATTGACTGGCTGCCGGTGGTGACGTCCGCGATATCCCTGAGAAGATCGGTCAGGGGCCTAGCGAGGGGATCGTCGTCTCCGAGCGCAGCGGCAATCCCGTCGATGAGGTCGCCGGCTAGGCGCCGGCTGGCCGTCGCGTGAGCTTGAACAGCTGCCGAGTCGGCGTCTAGTTCTGCCGCGTTGAGCCGAAACAAATGGGCAGCGATATCGCACAAGCTGGCGACTGCTCGGACGTATGTGGCCGTGGCGGTCAGGCGTTGCGCGGTGGCCGCCAATTCTGCGCCTGCGGTGGTCAGTCGGTCGGCGCGTTCTCGGGATGAGTCGGCCGGGCGGCCCGATCGGGTTGGCCGGAGGCGGCTGCCGTCTACATTGGGCGGCTCGGAGCCCGCCAGGAGATGGCGGATCGCGATCCTGGTCCGCACTTGTCGTGCCAGGTCATCGGTGCTGTCACTGGGAATGGCCTCGAGGGAACGAGTCAGAGTGTCAGTCGCGGACGCCAGATTGTTCAAGTCGGCCGCGTCGAACGCGGCAGCGTCCCCGACGAGTCGTGCTGCCGCCCTCTTGAGTTCGTAGGCGGGAACGCTCGGCGTCTGCTCGACGACGGCCTGCATGACCTTGGCAGCGTCCTGCGGCCTGCCGGCGCGCCATGCCACCTCGGCGAATTCCGCGGCAGCCAGTGGCATCTCTGGCGTGAGATCCAACGCGGCGACCGTAAGATCGTCGACAGAGAGGGCCCCCAGTCCAGCTCCGCAGTCGAGCAGCGCGCACAGCTCCTCATCATCACCTACGTTGAATCGGTCGTTGATTTGTGGGTCGCGGGCCTGTGCCAGCCGCAATGAGGCCATTTCGGCGCTGCGCGCTACTTCGGGCAGCCAGTCACCACGCAAGGCGTCGCGCAGGTCGTAGCCGTCGAGTTCGGAGGCCCTGCCGAGTACAAGCTTCTGTCCGGCCGCGGCCAACTCGTCATCGTCGCGGGTGAGATTGCGGACGGTGCTCATGGCGCTCTTGAGGAGGTCCTTCTGGTCCGCGGCATCGACGACCCTGCACACCCGGGCCGCGTAGAAGAGAAGCCGAACGCGATCCTCCTCTGACCACGGCAGTCGCCGGGCGGCTCGAAGCATCGAGCCGATGACCACTACGTGCGCGTCATCGAGCAGCGCTTGGAGCAGGTCGGGGAGGCTCGACGGCACTGGCCAGCGTGAAGCTATGTCGACCCAAGCGTCGAGAGCTGCAGAGCGAAGCGCGGCGTCGGCACCAAGGAGATAGGTGTGCAGCGTGGGGAGGATCACGCGTAATACTCGGGGCTCGTCCCCGTGTGCGCGGCCGAGCTTGCCGAGGAGGGGAATCAGGCGCCAACTGGCGTCGATTCCGCGTTCGGCGTCGCGTTCGTCGGCGATGAGTGCAGTTACCGCCCGGCAAACCTTCATCGGGTCGATGTTGCCGGCCTCCTCGACAGCGCTGAGGAGCTCGCGGGCGGTGGCGCCAAGGCTCTGGCGTCGGTCGTACTCCTCTAATCCAGCCAGGAAAGGCGACTGAGGACTAATCACAGGGACCTCAAGCGACGTGACCGGAGGCTCGTCTATTCGTTGGATCGCATCAAGGAAGGCACCCAAGAGGACGTCGATGCGTGACAACATCTGGTCGGGCGCAGTCTTTGCCAGGTCCGCGATCAGGTGGGCAGCCGAATAGCCAACGTTGTGGCCCCAGTCGCCTCCGATCCGAGCCAGGCAGACAGTCACGAGCTTGTCGTAGATGTTGCCAATCCCGTCGGGCGGCACCACTGGATCCTCCGGCTGCCTCCATCGATCGCTGGGATCGATGAGGCGAACCGCTTGTTCGTAGACGTCGAAGAGGCGCTGGCGCAGCTCCCGGCTAGCCGAGACAGCGGCACCCTGCAGCGCGACTGGCACGTCTCCTATTTCAAGGACGAGCATTGCTGCAAGTACGCGAGTGACCGAAGCAATCGGTTGGCGGTCATAGCGGTCGCCGCCGACGGCCAGATTGCGGACAAGGGCATCGACAAGCCGTTCAGGGACTCGAGGATGGGAGCTGAGGAGCGAACCAATGGCGGCCGCCGCCGAGGTCCGTGAGTGTTCTGCGGAAGAATCAGATCGACCCGGGCGATCCGTGTCCTTGCCACCTGCGCCTGGAGGGAGGATCAGCGCCGATACGGGACCCGCGCCTGGCAGCATCTCGCGCAGGATCTTTACGACTAGATCCGGCGCCAGTTCCGCAGCAACCCGCAGCCCGCCCGAATCAGCGGCAGTGCTCCGCCGATGACGTCCGAGGAAATCAATGGACGGTCCTCCGGCGACGACCACGAGAGAGTGCACGACGGGCTCATCGATATCGTCCAAGCGGACGTGGGAGCGCAGTTCGTTGATGCACCTTCCCGCTTCGACATTGGGCTCCCGACGGAGAGTCGTGAGCGCGGCGACGACAACCGACCGACCGATAGACGTGTCGCGACGACCGAGATGGCGCAAGGGAGCGAGAAGGCTCGTAGCGTCGGCGTCTTCGACGAGTCGCACGGCCAGATCCACCACAGGGGGGGTGAATACTTGGGGTGCCTGATCCGCGAGGGCACTCAGCCTTCGCAGGGCGGCGTCCTGATCTTCGGAGCCTTGCTCGGTTCGGCCAAGTCCAGGTTCTCGATCGACGGTGCCAATGTCAGCTATCGCCTGGGACATCGCCGGATCGGCTTCGACCATCAGCGCTCTGCGGGCCTGGAGACGATTTCGCCACCGCTGTTGTTGCCGCTCGATTTGCCTCTCGCCTTCCGCGACCGCGGCGGCGGCCTCGGCCCTGCGTTCCTCCACGCGAGTGGCGAGGTTCGGCACCTGACCAGTTGGCTGACGGTGAAGGCACCCGACACACTGGTCCTCGTAGAAATCGCTCGCGATCCAGTCGAGATTCCCGGAAGAACCGCCCTGGGCATAGGGACACTCCACGCGCCGCATGTTTATCGGCAGACCCGTGGCAGCTTCCGCCATCCCGCGTCCACCGCACTCAACGAAGCGCATCTGCGCGCAGTGATGACGTGCTAGCTGGATCGTCTCTTGGTTGGCACGGCCCTGGCTCAGAGCACCGTTGAGCAGCCCCCCGTCATCGCTCACCGGGCACCCCTTTGGTTGCGTCGGAAAACTGGGTCCGGGGTCTTCTTGCGCGCCCGAGACCGGCAACGACGGATCGAGTCCAAGATGCAGGTCATCTCAGATCAGTCGTCCGGCTTCGTCGGCGAACCCCGGTACGCCGGCTCGGGCGAGTCGAGCGATCAGATCGACGGGCGTGAGGGCTGGTTGCCGGGTATGTGCGGCCTGCTCTCGCAGGACCTCGAGCACGATCCTCGGGGCGAGGTCCAGCTGATCGAGCAGGAAGTCGTCGGGGTGGATGACCTCGATGTTGAGCGGCCCGAGGGTCTCGAGCGGAAAGTCACTGAGGTTGGCGGTGACGATGGCGTCGGCCCGACCGCGGACGGCGGCAGCTACCACGTGGCGGTCGTCGGGGTCGGGGAGAGTCACCGTGTCTTCCAGGTCCTCCCATCCGTCTACGCGGGCGTCCTCGAAGGTGTCATCCATGGCGGCGAATCGTCGCTGGACCCGTTCGGCAGGGATATCGGGATGGATTTCTACGATTGCGTCGGCGGCCTCTGCGACAATCCTGGCGGACCACAGCGGTCGGTAAAGTCCGCGCTCGGCGATGCGTAGCAGCGTGTCGGCGAGCGCGACGGGCACGAGGACGCACGCATCGAGGATCACCGCATAGCGAGCCACGATTTCACCCCTTCGTGCTGGGTCGGGCTCGACGCCGACGGGCCGACTTCAGGGCGCTGGCGTAGTCGGCGGGCGATCCGTCGTAGAGGCCGAGCTCGCCGGCTTCCTCGGTGAGCTGGTTCAGGGCGGATCGACGCTCCGCGCGGCGGCGCTGTTGGAAGTCGATGAGGTCTTGGAGTCGGACCCGGCGATGGCGGTTCGGCTTCTCGAAGGAAATGGCTCCGTCTTCGAGAAGCTTGACCAAGGTGGGACGGCTTACTCCGAGGAAGTCGGCCGCCTCTTGGGTGGTGAGGAGCAGCCCTTGGGGGGCGACGAGGGTGGCCTTGCCCTGCCGCATGACTTCGACCACCTGGCGCAGGACGCGGTAGACCTCGGCGGGGAGGGGGACCTGCTCGCCGTCGGGGCCAAGGAGCAGGCCAGGCTCGGTGTGGCCTTCGACGAAGCGGGCCAGGTCGAGCAGCAGGTCGAGATCCTCGGGAGGAAAGACGACGTCCTCGTCGCGGCCGTGCCCGACGGTTGTGGTTGGGGCGATGCTGGTGGCTTCTTTGGCCGGGGTCATGTCCTTAGGATAGCACAAATCGAAAAAATCGAAAGCACCTCGTGATGGCCACCGCTGCCGGCCCTACTCGGCTGTCGGGGGGCAACATTGTCCAAGCTTCGGAGACCGAACCCGATGGTTGGAAGCGTGCCAGCCCGATGGTCCTCCCGGTGAGCAGGCACGGCGTGGACGTTTCCGGTTCGACGTAGAGAAGAGCGCCGCGCGAGGAATAGGTCGCTCTTGGGCAGTGCGAATACGTCGTGAGGTTCATGGGAACCTTTTCTCGTCCACGAGCGACAGATAAGTAAGCGACGTGAGTCAATGACCGACGAGGAGCTGATCAAGGCCGAAAGGGCGTCTCGTCAGGCGAGTCGACGGTCGCAACCTGACCATTGCGGAACTCCAGCACCAGGTGTCGTCCGTTGTTGGCCGAACTCTTCACGCGGGCGAGGTCAGAGCGGGAGCCGAAGATCATCGTCATGTCACCGCGTCAAGCCGTCGCAGGAGCATGCTCGCGAAGGCCAAGGCTTCGAATCCCTCTTCGGCATCGAGCGGGCGGAAGAGTTCGTGCGCGTCTGGATTTCTGAGTGCCAGCACGGCTCCAGCGAACATAAATCGATAGCCAGTCTGGATGTCTCTTCCGGACTGGACGGAGAGGTCTGCGAGTTGGATGACCGGATCCGTGTCCGAGAACGCCTTGTGCATGAGAGCGACGCCGTCCGCGTCCAGCTTCGACATCTCCTTGACCCGCTTGTTGACCAGCTTGAGCGCTTCGAAGATTCCGACCTCGATGTTGTTGCTTTCGATGAATCGCTCGGCGACGGCCCTTACCTCTGGATGCAGTGCGGCTAGACGTACGTCCATCCCGAGCGGCGTCAGAGCTCCGGCTGAGTCGTACGTCCTCTCACCGACGACGAGCCGTCCGTCCTTAACGTGCCATCCTTGTTGACCAAGTAAGGCCACCAGCCGCTTGCGAAGCTCGGCCCTCGGTGCGACGTGGTGACGACCGTCGAGCCAGCCTCCGATGAACTCTCGGAGAGCGCGCCGCGCTGCTGACCCCCCGTCCTGAAGCGTGTCGAGAGTCGTGAACACGTAGTTGAGCTTGCCGACCGAGGCGTCATCACCGGGAAGGAGTTCCGGAGGAATACCGGATTCCACCAGGTAGCGGGGAATCTGCGAGGCGCTGTAGGTGTCACTAATCGCCTTGGCGATCTCGTCCAGCGTGGCCCCCGTGATCATGCGACCGTCGTCTTCGTCCGGATCGGGCGGCGGCAGCAGGACCAACCGGCCCCTGGCTCGATCGCGACCGGCGATCGTGAGACGGAGCTCCCAGATCTGCTGCAACCAGTAGTTGGTGTTTGACTGCGGGTTGTTTCCCCCGACGTAGTTGCCGGTCATGTCACGCCACTCCAGGTACCCCGCCTGGTAAGCCAGTATCAACTCGCGTGCGAAGGGCCACAGGTCCTGGTTCCAGTCGATCTGGTGGCCGAGGACCTCGGCAGCCCGTCGGAGCAACTCCAGCCCGTTCTGCAAATACGAGATCTGACCGGACTCTTCGGTCTCGTCGATCAACCGCAGCAGCCAGAGGTCATCAAAGCGCATGCCGTGATTCTGGCCTCTCGAAGTTCGCAGGGTGAAACAAGTGCCGACCTGGGGTTTGACCGAACACCAGTTTGGTAACATCGGCCGGATGCGGCCCATCCTTGACGGAGATGATTACGGGCCGTTCGCCGCCAACATGGTTGGCAGTGTTCTCGACTTCGGTCAGGAATTCCGAGCCCGCTACTCCAACTCGCCGGAGTCGGGCTCACTCGCTGACCTGGAAATCAACCACTCTCAGGAGCGCGCCTCCGACGGTCGTCCGTGGCCCGCCGAGCAGGCCATGCGTCCGTACGACGTCGCTGGGGGGCTGTTGGTAACGGCCATCGGCCATTACTTGGGCAGCCTGCAGAGCCTCCTGCTGCCGGAGATGACGCTCTTCGGCTTTCAGGCAGTCACGCGCTCGGCCATCGAGGGAGCGACTCGAGCCGCCTGGGTGCTGGATCCCGCCATAAGCGCGCGTCAGCGGATGGTCCGTGACCTCCTGCTGGAACTGCAGAGCATTGAGGAAGCCAGGCGGGTCGAACTTGCAGCGGGAGGCGACGAATCGAATTACGACCGGCAGATGCTCGGGCTCAGAGTTCGGGTTGCGACTCTCGGGATCGACGAGTACTACGGCAAGAAGAACGCGTCGTCGCCCGGCTCGCTGCCGAGAAGGGAACCGATCGGCTTCGACGGACAAGTACTGCCGACGATGACCGACGCTGTCGCGGCGTTCCTACCTCACATCGGGGTCGCTCACGGCGAGATGTGCTACCGGGCGCTCGCCGGTGTCAGTCACTCGCTGCTCTACGGGGTGACGACGTATTTGACAGGAGTTCGGATCGAGGGCTCGGCGACGCGGGTTATTCCCACACCCGAGCTGCCCATCCAGACGATCGCCAACGCCGTAGCCATTTCGATCGCCGGCTACCTGGCTGTCGTCGAACGACACGCGTTGCTTTGGGGTCGCGACGCCGCTGGCGTCAAGGCCAAGCGGTTCGGTGCCGTGGGCGAGCTTCTTTCAGCGATCAAGCAGTCGGAGCACCGGATTGTCTGAGCCAGTCGATCCAATGCCGTCTCCTCTGTCAGATTGGGTCCTGGCGTGGAGCGGCCGATATGACCGTAGTTACGATGCTCCGATTGAACGTCTCGCGAGTGCCAGCGAGCTGGGACTGGAGGAGACGAAGGCGGTCTATCGCTGGAAGCTCCGTCGTTTGTGGCCAGAACGGGCCTCGAGACTCGTTGACGGCTGGGTCGACGAGGACGTGCGTCGACTCACCTCACGCGCCGCGCAATGCAATGACGAGATGGCGGCTTGTCGGCTACTGCAAATGCTTCCCGGAGCAGGACCAGCTGTAGCGTCGGCACTACTCATGGCTATGAACCCTCGTAGGTATACAGTCATGGATAAGCGCTCATTGAAGTCTCTCCATGCTCTTGGCTTCTGGCCTGACGAGTACGGGCGCGCCGCGAGCACATGGTTCTATCCGGACTACCTGTCGGTCTGCCGCGAACTTTGTGCGCAACTGGGCGATCCCGTCCCTGCAGCATATCGCACACTACGCACGTTGGATCGTGCCCTCTTCAAGGCCAAGGGTCGATGGCCGATGTTGCCGCACGAGTGATGGCTTGATTAGAGCGATTTAGGCGGGCCCTGGGGAATATGGCAACATGATTGCCCCCGATGACGATCAATCGAGGCGCAGCTCGTGTAGGACTTTCTCGAAGATCTCATTGTATAGAAGATATGCACTTGCCAGCACCCAACTCGGCGGCAGCCAGGGTGTTCTCCCCTTGAGCCAGGGTGCCGAGGGACTCAGCTGTCCTCCCGTTCTCGCGGTCGTCGAACAACCACGAGAATGGCAGGGCCCCTGGCTGCGCCGGTGGATACTTATCTGGGCGCGGTCAGTTGTTCACGCGCCCCAGTTCATTGAGAAGAGCCACTTTTGGCTACTCCAAGGCGACTCAGATTCCGGCTACTTGTGTCGTAGCTTCTCGAGGAGGACATCTAAGCTGCTGACGCCGTACCTGTCTCGCACTCGAGCCAATGTGTCATCGTTGCGAAAGTGCTTCAGCTCCGGATATTGTGGCTTCAAAGTCCTCATCTTCGTGTTTCCGTGCTTCCGTTCGATTTGGCCGTTCTTATTTCTGTGACGGCCGTCAAGTCCTTCCATTGCGGGGTCTCCTCTTAGACGGATAGTTGTGAAACGTGGATCGTCGCGTCCTGCCAATTATGAGAGCCTAGGCCCCACAGACCGAGGTGGAGGCCAATCCGGTGCGAACTGAAGGCATTCGTCTGATCTGCTTCGCTCGCTCCGTCCGGGCGCGTGCGCTCGGCGTCCCGGGTGCTCGGTTCTCCGTCTTCCCACAGTGGAATGGCCCAGGTAGGACAGGCCACCCACCGAGGTACGACCGGTTCGAGGCGGGGGTTCGCGTCGGAGGGCCTACGGCGCGGATCTGCAACTGGCGGAACATCGGACGTGACAGCTGTGTCTCGCGGCGGCACTGGTGATTGACTGGCAGCGAGGTGATCTCCCATGTTCAAGTGGGTCGTTGGTGTGCCGTTGGCGCTGGGACTCCTGCTTGCGGGTGGAGCGTCAGCGACGCCTTCGTCGTCTAGGTCAGTTGGCGCGGTGTTGCAGGTTCGGCGACTGCTCGGCACGGAGCGGGGTTGCGCCGGTTGGAAGTCTGAACCGCCGGGTGATAGGTCTGCCGTTGTACGGGTGGAGGGCCAACCAGGCGAGTGTTACCGAGTCGGCGTTGCGGACGTAAGCCTGAAAGGTCTGAGTGCCAGAGCCGTCGACGAGTCACTACTCGGGTTGTGGGTCGTCAAGGTCACGATGAACGAGGCCCAGAGCGCCGCGTTCAACCGAATGGCGGCTCGTGACTACCACAAAGTGGTGGCCTGTGTTGTTGAAGGCGCGGCTATTTTCGATGGAACGATGATCGCAAAGCAGTTCGGCGGCAGTTTTCAGATGTCCAACTTCACCGAGCAGTCGGCTCGGCGCATCGCCAGGGAGCTTGATCCCGCATAGGTCAGCGACCGTGTGCTCTGTAACAGCACCCTCAAACTGCATCGCGATCGTGTCGGTGCTGGGCTCGGCTGGGAGGCTTGGTCAAGACCCGAGAGCAGTCCCGGAGTCATTCACAGATCGCCCCAGCGTGGCCACGTCGGCTAGAGCGTCCGATCGAATGTCTCCCGGCTTCCGGCCGGTTGGGGGCTTCGCGACGATCGTCGTCCTCTCTGCTGAAGGGCTGCAACAGTGGACGGTATGTTCAGCGAACTGAGCGTTCTCCTCCGAAGGGCCATCGACCTCGTACTTAGGGTGACGGATGACGACGAGCCCTGGACCACCCCCTGGCAGCACAGCCAAGCGGGGGCAGAGCTAGAGGCGGAAGAGGCTCGTCGGCCGGAGCCTGAGACGGGATCCTGGCCATGGCTTCTTGCGCCCATGGTGGCTCGCTGGGCACTTTGGGTCGGAGTCGAGGAATCCAAGGCGCTCCAGGTGGCCGTCGACCCCGAGAGCACGTCGTATGGCGCCGACGTGCTCTGCCGCGCGGTCCTTGAGTCTCTGTCGCTGGGGTGGTGGCTCCTCGATCCGGACATCGACGCCGCTGGGCGTCTCTCCCGGATATTGCTCTACAGGTGGCACACTGCGAGTCAGACGCACAATGCGATACGGCACTTGGGGCTCGGGTCTGAGGAGGACCGCTCGGAATACGGCGAGCTGCCTGAGGAGGTCGAGAAGGAGGCTCGCGAACTTGGGTTTCCCTTGCGTTACAAGAAGACCGACGGGCGACGACAGCGGACCTGCCAAGAACAGGTTTGGCCGAGTTACACAGAGCGAGCAGCAGCACTCGTCAGCAACATCTGGCCCCAACACAAGCTCCCGTATGCAGCGCTGTCAATGGTCGCTCACGCCGAGCTGTTGGGCCTCACGCGAAACCTTGGCCGTCTGCAGGCAGACGCAGTAACGAACCTGCGGCTGATACGTGATCCGACGGAGATGTGGTTCTGGCACGACACATATCTCGCAGCAGGCGCCCTCGTTCTCTCCGCTGAGCGCGCGGCCGTCTTTCTGGGCCTGCAGGAGCAGCTGACTGCCTTGCTAGCCGCCAAGACGGAGATACAGCAGGCACTGGAAGTGTTGCGTCCTAACCCGACTTGAGGGTCAGGACTGGCACGGACCAGCGCCGCCCGCGACAGTCCAGGTTCGGGTGCGCAACCGGTCGATGTGTCGTTAGTCCGCGGCGTCTTTCTTCACGGTGAACGTGGTCGTGAGCTTCGAGGTCTTCCCGCTGACGGTGATCGTCGTGGCGTCAAACGGGAAGGAGTGCGTGTACTCGTCATTCACTGGAGGCTTGTGATGAAAGATCATGGCAGCCTCGGCTCGCTGTCTTGTCGATTCCGGGAAAGGACAGGCTACGGAGTAGCAGAGCACCTCTGCCGGTGCGCGCTGGCTCTTCCACGCGTCGAACAACTCGTGGTTCGTGACTCGTGCTCGCACATCGTCTGACTCCCCGATGTACACGAGCTTTCTGATGTCGACGGTCTTATCGTCCTTGTCGACGCACGTGTAGACGCAGTAGACGCCAGATGCGTCAGGCAGACTCTTGCGCTTCATGAAGTACCCGCTGAAATCCAGTGCGATGGCCTTGGCGGCATCCGGCATATTGCGTCCTCCTGATCAGGCTCACCGGCACCGGCCGGGAGGAGGCGCGGTGGGCACCGTAATGATCCCATACTGGCGTGACAGATCCTCTGACCTGGCCTGTTGCGAATGGCGCTTATGACCCCAAGCCTGTCCGGTCCTCAGGTGACTTCGGTGTAGACCGGGGCATGGGATCCAGACGCCCTTCTCATTGATATAGCGCTCCGCAGCGCTGCCTGACCGAACCTCGTGGAACCGGAGGGAGCACGGTCTCTGGAACGGTGGCGTCATAGGGCTCTCAGTCTCAAAGCCCGCACTCGACAGACTGCTTGAAATACCGCCGCCGCTTGAGCCAAGTGTAGCCAAGCAGAACGAGAGAAAAGCCCTACTAATGAAGGTGTTGGGCTGAAAACATCCTGACTGAGTAGACTGCGGACAGTCCGGCGAGCGGGGAAGTGGATGGCCAGAAGAGGATCAGGTGAGGGTGGCATCTTCCAGAGGGATAGTGATGGCCGCTGGGTTGCCACGGTCGAACTCGGGAAGGGTTCGAATGGCAAACGTCTTCGCAAAGTGGTGTACGGCTCGACCAAGAGACAAGTTCAGGCCAAGCTCAAGGCGGCACAGGACGCCCGGGACAAGGGCATCGTCACCACGGGCGGCAACACGACCGTGTCCGCGTGGCTCGACCAGTGGTTGGACGGCCTCGACGCCACAGGAAAGTTGAAGGCGTCAACCAGGCGCAGCTACAGGGAGGTCGTCGATCTCTACGTCCGGCCTCATCTCGGCCACATCCGCCTTGCTCGCCTCACACCGGAAGACGTCGAGAAGATGGGCCGCACGCTCGCCGAAGCCGGGAAGAGCGGCAACACGCAACGGCTCGCCCGCACGATCCTGCGCCGGGCACTCGGACAAGCCGAGCGCAGAGGGTATGTCGCTCGCAACGTCGTGGCTCTTACAGACGCCCCTGCGGTCAAAGTGGACGAACGGCCAGTGCTGACACCCGAACAAGCCAAGCAACTGTTCGACGCCCTGCGCGACGACCGCCTGTTGCCTCTCTACGTGGTCGCGATCCACACCGGCCTGCGTCAAGGAGAGCTGTTGGCGCTCAGGTGGTCCGATGTCGACCTCGGGGCCGGCACCGTAACGGTCACGGGCACACTCGATCGCAAGATCAGGCAACGCACCGATCCGAAGACCGACAAGTCCCGCCGCAGCGTGCCGCTCACCCCGCAAGCCATGGAGGCTCTGCAGGTTCACCAGGTCCGCCAGAACCTCGAAGGGACACGAGGGAGCGACGATCTCGTCTTCACCAGTGCGCGGGGCACGGCCTTGTACGACTCGAACATCCGCAAGCACTGGCACCGGGTCAGCGCCAACCTGGGGCTGGCCCCGATGCCGTGGCACAACCTGCGCCACTCTGCGGCGACGATCATGCTCGCCCAGGGTGTCCCCATCGAGGTTGTGTCCCGCGTGTTCGGTCATGCCTCCATCCGCATCACCGCCGACATCTACGGCCATGTGTCGCCCGAGACCAACAGACAGGCCGCGGACGCCATGGCCAAGGCTTTGCGATGAGACCCCTACGAGTCGCGCATTCGCAAGTCGTGCGAACCGAGGAAGCCTCCGGTGATGCCAGGGCGCTATCCCAGCAAGAACGCTTCCCGGTCAAGCCCCTGTGCTTCGCTGGGATCAGAAAATGTAGCCAAGTTGATAGCCATACTGGCTACGTTTAGCCGGACTGGGCATAACTGGGCAGCATTGGACCTCGGCGGAATTGCCGATTTACCTGGACTGACGCGTACTGGGCACTACCAGCCGGACGGTACATTTGCTGACTGGCAGTCAAGGAGAAAGCCCGTCTCTCGGACCCCGCTTCGCTTTGTTCTGAACCGCGCCGAGTTTCATGCCGGGCCACACGGGATGTGCCCATGGTGCTCATCTAATCTCGCTGAAACTGCACCAAATACTGCTTCTCGAAGTCAGACTTGAGGCTGTCGGCTAGCTGGGCAATCGCTACTGTCCGCCGACCTTCCTCGTACCCTTGCGCCGTCTGAACGTCTTTGAGCATGCTCTCGAGCACGTCGGGATCTGTTCTCTTGGCGAGCCTGATCCCCAACATCGTTGGGAAGATCTTCTTGTAGGTTTCGCGGACCTCCGCGGCTTTTGGCGAGAGAGCAAGGAAGTTGAGCAGGAATTCCGGCCGCATCATGTAGCGAGCCCCGTAACGCTTCGCGACAGCGGGTTTACTATGCCGCAGGATGCTCGTTTCGTGCGTGAGCCACCAGGTACGCCATCCGAACTCAGTCGAGGCTCGCGTCTCGCCGCGTGCCTTTCGACGCCCATAGACCGCTAACGCCATGAGCGCGTCGTTTCTGGCTAACTCAAAATTCTGTTTGTCCGCGCTCAGAGACACGGCGATCTCGTCCACTTCTGCGGTGTCGACCAGCTCGTTTAAGTCGGAACGAGCCTCGAACTCTAAGCCGAACTGAGCCTCGAGGTAGTCTTTGATCTGGCCAGCACCCGCGGGCTTATGCAAATCGAGATAATCGCAGAACTGACCGACGTAGTCGGCCCACCTCTCAGGTCTCTGCGCCCCCAACTGCTCGTTGAGCCGGGCGTAGAGGTAGGCTCGCAGGAGGATCTTGCTTGCACTTCGGGCAATTGGCAACGAGACAGCGGGTTCGAAGATCCCATACAGGTTTCGGAATTCCTGGTCGGTACTTCGGAGATGGTTCACAACTTCGTCAAGTACGGGCTCTGCGAGAACCAAAGTGGCTCCTGCCTCTGATGCTATGCGTAGTGTGTTGCGTGTCATTTGATCGGCTTCAGGGAGATAGCGCTCGCTCATCGCCCGCACGAGTTCGTCTGTGCCTACGTACAAGTAAAAGTCAGACGCCATTTCTTCGAAGTACTCGACGAGCTGTGGATCGGTATTGAGGGTGAACAAGAGTGCGTAGGTGCTGCTCAATCTTCCAAACAGCGCACGTTCTTCTTCGACGCTGGCATAAAAGGCACCGCGAAGTGCAGAGTAGATCACGCTCCCGAGTCGCGCTCGTTCGTCGGCCGGCACTCCTTGCTCATCAAAGGCTTCTACCAGTGCATCTGTGACCGTACGCGGCTCGTGCTGTTGATCGCCTGATTGAATGAAGTAGGAGAACTCAAGGCCGCACCGCTCGTAGGTAATCTGGACCGTCCGAAGTGACAGATTGGCAGCGAGATCGATGGAGTCGTCGATGTCCGGATCAGCGGCCGCGATTCGGGCCCGGAGGGAATCGAGGACTGCTATCCGGAGCCTCTCGTCCTCAAGATTCTCCTCCTCGAGAACGCGGCGGGTTTCGTACGGAAGGCAGAAGAGGTCCTGCTTCTTGTGCCATCGGATAGCTCGTCCCTTGGGTCGTTCCTTGCTTGCCAAGAATTCGAGGCGCCGATCGAGCGCAGCACTCACGAATTGGTCAGCGGTCGGCACGTCGTTGTGGATGCGGGCGCGAATCCCGTTTCTGTCGAGGAAGTTCTTACGCGCAGGGTCCGTTCCTTCGAGGGAGAAGAGGGTCAGACTATCGACGACGGCGTCTGGGAGCGATGTATCGCCGGATCTGCGTTCCACTTCTTGACGCAGGAATACGTAGACCGTGGGTGACTTGACGTGCTTAGAGGGGCCCAGTATCTGAGCATTGCCGAAACCTTGGAGGTAGTCGGTGTAGTGCTTGAGGTGGTGGTTGAAGGCCGCTCTTGTCTTAGGCGTTGAGTTAATTTGCGA
>Ga0326727_10005639_pt1 | contig 35454 bp, 62 predicted proteins | sample MB2enrmetagenome_FD_207643 | JGI IMG/M metagenome (GOLD analysis project Ga0326727, IMG submission 207643) | Lab enriched peat soil microbial communities from McLean, Ithaca, NY, United States - MB29MY | ecosystem: Environmental > Terrestrial > Soil > Wetlands > Peat | place: USA: New York...
GTCTGGAAAGACCTTCTGAAAATCAGGCAACGACGTGGGAAACTGCGTGCTCACCCATCCAATGTGGGTTCCATGGAGCCATTGTCAAGGTCCCGGATAAGCATGCGACAGTCTCCTCCAGTGCGCCATGGGTAGATGAGCAATGCCAGTTGAAGAGCGTCAAACGAAGCAAGGAAGGACGAAGATGAAGAAGCCGAGAAAGACGTTGTCGACGACGCTTGAGCAAGCGCTCAAGGCGTACAACGCAACGGATTCTGCATCCGAGGTGGCAGTTGTGTTGGAGATCATGCGTCTCACGGCTGATCAGCGACAAGCCACCCTCGCAAACCAACTTCGATCGCGCGGATATATTCGCCTAGAAGACTGAATAGCGGTGGTGCTGCGCTCACGTCTCGTTGTTGGATTTCAAGATTCTCGACGGCGGTGCGGCCGCACGCCTGCGTGCGGCGGGATCGGCAGCATCATGGTCTTGTGCGTGCCATGCGACGCTCGTCCTTCTCCTCGATGATCGTAGCCTTGATGCCATCGCCCCACGGTTCACCATCGGGGCCTCGCATCTTGCCAGCGTTCACCGCGCGCACGTGACGTTTGGCGTACGCGCGATCGAGTCGATTCGTCCACTGGAACACGCAGCCCATCTTCGTGTTCCGTCTGCGTGATCGATAGTAGACGATGACGTAGTCGTGAACGGGCGGGGGCGTAGTGGATTCCATCGGGCTCTTCGCGCGACCCGTTGCGCTCGCTCGTGACATCGGATCCCTAGCCTAGTACAAGAGAGGCATGAAGGCTCTCACCACCTGGATCTTGACGGCTCTCGTCATCGTTGGCGGCTATGCGGCGACAGGCACCATTCTCGTAGGCTGTACGGCAGCGTGGTGGCAGAACGTGGCGACGCCTGCGAACGTGCAGAGTCTGATCACGTACGCGGAGTCGTTCATCGAGGGTGCTCAAGCGCTGTGGGCCATCATCCTGCCGCTCGTCCCGTCGGCATCGGCTGCGCAGGCGAACACCGACTTCAACAATGGCGTGCTCACGGCGCAAAAGGCCATCGCCGTGCTCGAGGACGCTTACAACGCCGCGCAGGGCGCCCAGCAAAGCAATCCGAATTTCGCTACGCTCATCGCGGCGCTGCAGGATGCGATCAGCCAAGTGATGGGCATCGTCCAGACGTGGCAAGGCTCGGCGGCCGCGACTGCGACGGCGAAGGCCAGCGTGCAGAGCCAAGTGAGCGAGCTGCAACGTCAAGCGACCGTCATCAAGAACTGGGGCACATCGGTGACGACCGTCGCACCAGCTCCGGCACCTGTCGCAAGCGCTGCAGCCCACTGAGTCAGAGTCGCGGGCCACTCAAAGAGCCCGACCAGTGCTTGTCGAGGGACTATCGGGACGGCTGCAGGGCGCGCTTGGTGGCTGTCCGCTAACATCTTGGTGTGGCTCGCATCGGGGTCGTGCCATGCCCGGCGTGCAAACACCTCATCGACCGCAAGGGCCTCGATGTCGGTGACGTTGCACGTGGCCTCTGCAGCACGTGCAGCGGCATCGTGTCCGACAACGAGACGTGTCCTGTGCGTCAGGATCGGTGCGAATACTGCGACGAACGCGGCAGCGTGACGATCGATCGAGCCGTGGCGTTCTATCTGCGCGAGAGGGTATAATTGGCGGAGCCGCCTTGATCTTCGACGAGACGCACCGGCTTGGTGAAGAGCCCGACTTCACGCTCTCCGATCTCGCCGATCACCTGCGCCAGCACATGCTCAACTCCGCCGACCCGCTGTCGGAGTCGAAGTGGCGTCTTGCTGGCTACCGCTTCGCCAAGGCGCTCTCGCAGGGTCGCCAGCGCGGCTACGAGCTGACGCGCGAGTTCATCGAGGGGATGCGCATCTTCATCGAGAACCACGACGCGCAGTTCGGATCGGCCGCGCAGTTCGACGTCGCGCGCGCCGACGCTGCAGAGGCGAAAGCCGAAAAGCTCATCAAGCTCGCCTCACACCCAGCCACCAACGATCACGAGGCGCGTGCCGCCATCAAGGGGTTCATCGCGCTGCTACGCGACAAGGACGTCATCGCCGTCGCGCACGTCCGGTACGAGTCGCTCAAGGCCACCGTCGGTCGCCTGACGCAGACCATCAACTTTCTCCGAAGCCAGCAACCACACCTGCTTCTCTGGAAACCCAGTGAAAAACATCCTGAGGAGTTGTAGATACTAGAAGAGATGGCAACGGCGCGAGGGATGACGTGGTCGTGTCTCATCTGCGACGGCAAAGGGTGGGTGCGACCTCAGCGAACCGATTCCTTTCCAGAGCAGTGCAGCCTGTGCGGTGGCGCTGGCGTGCTCCGTCCCGTGCAGCTCGCCTCGATGCTAGCGCTCGGCACGCGCACGAAGATCAAGCCGACGACGATGAGGCAATACATCTGGTCGGTCGAGACGAATCGCGCAACACCCAAACAAGCGCTCGCGGTCCTGCGCGCGCTCAGCAAACGATTCCCGGTGCAGTTCGGTCAAGGCAGCGAGGCGCCCCGAAGATCTCGCCCCGCCCCAGTAGTGAAGAAGAGCCACGAGGCGCTCAAAGAACCTCGACATGAAAGCCGTGAGACGCTTTGAAGATCTCGATGCCAGACCAGACGTTCATCTGTGCGTTCTGCAAGACGAACCGGTACGGCTGCACGCCAGGCCGTTGCTTCTCGCCGCGCTCGAAGATGTCCGACGAGAAGCCGCGTTCGGCCGACGCAGCTCGTGCACCGTCGCTCGGCGAACAGCGCGCCGTGCTCGCACATCACCTGCGCACGGGCGCGAATGGCGGCACGGTCCTGGTGATGGAACTCGAATGCGGCCACGAGATCTGGCGCCGCATCGGCCGACGTCGCAACATCAAGCCACGCAAGGTCCAGTGCATCGGATGCGGGACGTCACTCAACGCGGCGTGCGGCTGTGGTTGCGGCAAGGTCGCCGACATCGACGAGCGGATGACTCAATGGACGTGGTACCGGCTGCAGTGGTTCGCGCCGGGTCACGGACGGTTCGACCCACCGACAGATTTCCCGGTGATGAAGACCTGAGATGGGCATCCGCATCGTCTTTCTCGACTTCGACGGCGTGCTCAATCACTACGAGTGGTTCACGCTCATGAGCCAGAAGAGAGACGATCCGATGTCGAGTCGCAAGGCCGAAGATGCCTTCGATCCGAACTGCGCCAAGCTCGTGCAAGAGCTATGTGAAAAATTCGGAGCGAAGATCGTCGTGTCGTCATCGTGGCGCTATGGGCGAAGCATCAGTGAACTCACGGAGCTTCTTCGCGGCGTCGGCATTCAGGCACAGATCATCGACAAGACGCCATCGTACCTCGATGAGAACGACGAACTCGTTGCCACTACCGTCGTCAGCGCCCTCACGCGTGGCCGCGAGATCGCCGAATGGCTCAGGCAAAACAAGGAGCACGAGGTGAGTGGCATCGTCATCTTGGATGATGACCGGGACATCGCGCCGCTTGAGCGCTGGCACGTCAAGACGTCGTTCCGTGATGGCGGCCTTCGTCAGGATCATCTACGCAAAGCCGAAGAACTCCTCGCGCTCGATTGGCCGTCGAAGCTCATTCTGTGAGTTCTGACGCTCACTTCGATTCGCGCGCAAGTCGCTCGTTCATCGCGTTCGTCTTCGCAACGAGTTCGCGCGACGCCGTTCGAATGCTCGCGCACACGAAGCAGCCGAGCGGGCCCTGCATCGAATGGGGCGTGTCGTCACGATGACGAAAGCGTTCTTCGGTAACCGCGCGCGCATGATCGGGCACCAGCTCGTGCGCGGCAGTAGCCTCCTCGATGGCCTTCGGCTCTGGGACCGAGCCACGAATCAGCACGGTCGCGCCGCACACGTCGCACAAAGCAAGCGTGCGGCCGCGCGACTGGCGCAAGGCCAAGAGGGTCACGAATGCCCTCGCGTGCACATGTGCTCATGTGTACACTGACGAGACACCACCTACAAGCGAGCCCGAACGCCCGCATGTCAAACGAAGTCCTCATCATTCGCACGGGCCCTCAAGCCCGCAAGCCGCTGAAGTTTCCGTACCCGCTCGTGGTGATGGTCGTCATCGCCGCCGGCGCCGAACTCTGGGTGCCGGGCCGTGCGCTTGGCGTTCTGGGGTACCTCCTCACGCTGGGCTTGATCGTGATGAACCACAAGTGGATGACGCTGAGCCACAAGATCGGCGAGAAGTTCCACCAAGTCGCCGAAGCGAACGTGAAGCTCACCGCCGTGCTCGCCAGCAAGACGAATCTCTTTCAGGGCCCGCAGTCATCACATGCAGCAGCGTCCGTGCAGCGCGATCGGACCCTCTCATGAGCCTTGCCGTGCTGTGCTTCCTGCTGGGAACGATCGGGGGAGCAGCTGGCTACTTCGTGTCGCGCTGGGTACGCACGCCCAGGGTCAGGATCGAGGTCGTCATCGGGTGGAAGGACCGGCCGGTGTGTCCGCAGTGCGGCCTCGAACTCAACACCCGCCCTCTGCTTGAGGCCGAGGGCCGCGCTGAGATGGTGGAATCGTGAACCGTGGAAGTGGAGGCGGAGGTTGGCCTGGTGTGACACCCGGCTCGTCGCCATCGCCCTATGGGATACAAGCCGACCTCGAGCGCCTGCAGCAGGACAACTACATGCTGCGCGAGGACCTTCGGCGCGCGCGTAGCGAGCTTGATGCGATACGGTCGGGCGGCTCGCCTCGCATCATCGCGACCATCATCGGCTGGAACCAAGCGAAGCGAAAGCTCCGCATCATCCTGCGCCAGCATGTGACCGAGATCGCCGTATCACCCGACGCACCGTTCATCCACAAGCTGGAAGTCGGTGCGAGCCTCGAACTAGCCGAGGACGGAAGCATCGTGAGCGTCACCGAGCCGCTGGGTGCCGGCGCGCTCTGTACCGTGACGCAGATCGTGAGCTCTGAACTCGCCGAGGTTCAGTGGGACAGCTACACCAGGCTCGTCTACGTGCTGCCGGGTATGGTCGTGAAGCCTGGTGACCGCGGGCTACTCGATCCGGCGTGCTTCGTCCTCATGCGGAACTTCGGCAGCAAGAGCACGCAGCGCGCCTTGGGCGACGTGATGATCCCGACGACGTTCGAGGACATCGGCGGCCAAGAAGAGGCCAAGCGCGCCCTCTACGAGGCGCTCATCGCGCCCTACGAGGACCGCGCCCTCTACAGCCGGTTCAACATGAAGCCAAGCAAGGGCGTGATCCTGTGGGGTCCGCCCGGTACCGGCAAGACGATGCTAGCGCGCGCATTGGCAGCCGCCTTGGCGGAGCTTCACGGCGCCAAGGCCCTCACCTCTGGCTTCCACTACATCAAGGGCCCTGAGCTTCTGAGCAAGTACTTGGGTGAGACCGAAGCGAACATTCGACGTGTCTTCGGTGCCGCTCGCGATCACTTCGAGGAGCATCACTACCCCGCCGTCATCTTCGTCGACGAGTGCGACGCTTTGTTAGGACGCCGCGGCATGATGGGCCCAGGATGGGAAGGCGTCGATCGCACCGTCGTGCCGCAGTTCTTGTCGGAGATGGACGGCATGCGCGAGTCGACCGCGTTCGTCCTTCTCGCCACGAACCGGCCCGACATCCTGGATCCCGGCGTCACGCGCGAAGGGCGCATCGATCGCAAGGTACACGTGCAGCGTCCCAAACACGACGACGCGATGCACATCTTCGCGCTGCTTTTCAAGAAGAAGCCACTGGGCGAGGAACGCCAGAGCTTCGCGAAGTACGCAGCCGACGAACTCTACTCCGACAGCCGGCAGCTCTGGAACGTCACGACGGAGAAAAAGACGATCGTACCGATCTACCTTCGCACCATCGCATCGGGTGCCATGGTCGCGGGCTTGGTCGAGCGTGCCGCGCAGCACGCGATCCGCGACCGAGCCGATGCCATCGAACGCCAGCACGTCGACCGCGCACTCACCGATCTCGAAGACGAACAGCGTCGCATCACGCACGATCTCAACGACTTCATGGATGCACTCGATGGCGCGATCGTCTCCGTCGACAAAGTCACCAAAGACACCAAGGACGCATGAGTCGCAGCCGCTCACTCGCCATCGCTGTCGCCCAGGAGATCGTCCTGACGATCGCGCTCGTCGCCATCATCGACTGGACGTTCAAGGCCGGCGGCCTCTTCAAGCACTACGGGCATCTGCACCCGTACAACTTGGGCCTACTCGTCTTTGCCTACGTGGGCGGACGGTCAAACGTTGGGCGCATCCGCGCTCTCATCCAGCAGATTGCTTTCGGTCGCCTGCGACCAAGCGGTGAAGAACATCTCGTGGAGGCGTCCGGCGATGAACGGCGTCTTCTCGATGACGTGGTTCAGCAGCCGCTCGCGCCAGATCACGCTGACCTCGAAGCGGCCGTTTCGGAGAGTCGTCTCGACAATCACGCCGTTGTCGGCGCGAGTCTGAGCCACGAGCGTCGGTGTCGCTCTGCTGAGGAGAGCCACGACCTGGATCATACGCCGCAATCGCGCGATGTGCGAAGCGCCGCGTTTCGATGCAGTGAGCATTCTCGGCTACCCATCTCATCGCGTCGAGGAGCAGCATGACGCGGTGCGCATCGTCGCGCGGGACGGGAAGACCGGAATGTGTGTCGGGCATGCGTCCATCGACGCTGATCGTCCCTGCGTCTGACGAACGGCAGCGCGAGTTTCTGCGTCGGTTTATTCGCGCAAGCGCCGACCAGACGAGGCGCGTCATGCGACCGTTCTTCTTCCAGCACACGGAGTACGACGAATGATCAAGGTGTCATCGGTGGTGAGCTGCTACGAGGTCGACGGCAAAGAGACGAGCGGCATGAACGCGAAGCGCCCCGAGCTCAACGTGCGCTCGCATTGGAACCGGCAGGAGATGGTGGTTCTGGAGATCGACGGCAAGGCGTACACGGTGCTCGCCAGCGACCTCAAAGCGGCCGTCGACAATGCTACGAACACGTCGAAGTGGTAGGATGCGGCCATGCCGCTCATCGAAGGCTACGGCCACGACGCGTTCGTCAAGAACATCAGGACGCTACGCCGCGAGAACAAGACCCGCGCGGTGAAGCGTTCGCTCCGGCAGATCCTCGCCATCGCGTTCGCAACCTCGCGCCGATCGGCAAAGCGCGCTGGCGTGAACCCCGCATGGCTTCGGCGAGCATCGCGTGGGCGCGGCCGCGTCCGTGTGCATCATCGGCGTTCGCGCTGACGTCAGGGCTGTGCGAGGCCCCAACATCGCGCCTACAGCTCCGCGACCGAAGCGCCCCAGCGCCCACAGTGGGCACTTCTGGAATGGGTGTGCTATACTGAGCGTTCAGAAGGTATGAGTGAGCTTCAAGGCTTCTACCCCGAGCTTGTCCGCAAGGGCATCGTCTTTGGTCTGAACCTCGCGCCGCTGGTTCAGCGCTTCTGGCAACTCAAGGCCATGCGCGCCGAGGGACGGTCACCACAAGTCACGTGGCGCTGTTCGTCGGTCAAGGGCGGCACCAGCGGCCGTGCTCGGAGGTACAGCATCGTGCTCACGATCGGCGAGGCCTCGATCGAAGAGCCGATCGAGGTGCTGCTACACGAGCTGGTCCACTGCTCCTGTCCTGTGCGCGAGCATCATGGCGAGCTCTTCATCCGACGCCTCATCGCCTGCGCGCGCGAAGCCTTCGGACTCGATCTCGACACCGCCAAGCTCCTTGAGATGCCGATCGAAGGCGCCAGCAAGCGTGCTTATGCCGTCGACAAAGTCATCCTTCGCGCGATGGAGGCAGCGAAGATCGGCGAGCGTCTTCGCGCCGAACCCGAACTCGTCTTCGTGCCGGCCGAGCCCGAGACCGAAGAGCAGATCGAAGCCAAGCGCGTCAAGGCTCGCGAGAAGAAGATCCTGTCGCGACGCGCTCATTGCGAAGAGATGCTGGCGACGTGGGAACAGCGTGCCACGCGTGCGCGCAAACTCGTATCGAAGTGGCGCAAGCGCGTGCGGTACTACGAGACGCGCGAGCTTCGCGCAGCCAAGAGCCGATCATGAGCCGCAAGCAATGCAAGAAGTGTCCGTGGAAGAAGTCCACGAACCCGCGCGACATTCCGAACGGCTACTCGGAGAAGGCGCACGAGGCGCTGTCCAGCACGATCGCCGACGGCATCAACCTGGGTCGCAAGCTTCAACTGATGGCCTGTCACGAGACGCAACGTGGCCGCGAACTGCCGTGCGTCGGTTGGATGCACCACCAGCTCGGTGTAGGGAACAACATCGCTCTGCGGTTGGCAGTCATGACCGGACGCATCGACGGCGACATCGAGATCGTGGGCCCGCAGCACGAGACCTTCGAGGAGACGCTGCCATGATCGCTCAACGATGGCGCGATCAGAAGACGACCTTCATTCCGCCGGCGTCTCGGTTCACCCCGACGGAGTTCGACGTCGTGCCGATCGACTTCGATCGCATCGCCAAGAGCTTCGTCATTCAGCACCACTACTCAGGGAGCTACCCATCGGCGCGGTTCCGCTATGGCCTCTATCGGCGCGGCGAGCTTGTCGGCGTCGCCGTGTTCTCGCACCCCTGTCGCGACGACGTCCTGACGAACGTGTTTCCCGGGCAGCCCACCGATTCGGTCGAGCTCGGCAGGCTCGTGCTGCTGGACGAGGTCGGCTTCAACGGCGAGACGTGGTTTCTGGCGCGCGCCTTCGAGCACCTACGCCACGAGGGTCTCCGCGGCGTCGTGAGCTTCTCGGACCCGATGCCGCGCGATTGTGCCGACGGCCGCATCGTGTTCGGCGGCCACATCGGCACCATCTACCAAGCCTTCAACGGCGTCTACCTGGGCCAAGCCCCCAAGCGCACCATCCGACTTCTTCCGAACGGCACGACGTTCTCGGCGCGCGTGGCGCAGAAGATGGAGGCCGCATGACCAAGCCAATGGATCTCGACCGAGCTGTCGAACTCGTCGAACGTGGACCAGCGTTTGCTGAGCGCTGCGAGCAATTCTGTGGCGGCAGGCAGTATCGACTCTCGACGGAGCTTTACTGCGCGGCACTCATGATCGTGAAGCAGGCGCATGAACGCATCGACGCCCAAGTCGACGAGTTCCATCGCGTGATGGGCTTCGTCGATCGCACAAGCCCGGGCGCACCCGACGATGCGACGGTTCGTCTTCGAGCGCGGCTCATCACCGAGGAATATTTCGAGCTGATGCGCGCGATGTTCAGCGACGACGAAGACTGGCACGAGCTACACGGCATGGAGATGGCCGTGAAGGACTTCTACGACCGAGCCACGCCGAAGCCCGACGTCGTGGAGGTCGCCGACGCGTGCGCCGATCTCGACTACGTCGTGGCTGGCACTCGACTCGCCTTTGGGATCGATGGGCAGGCGGTCGCGAACGAGGTCCACCGGAGCAACATGGCGAAAGCCCCAGGAGGCATCGTCTCGCGCGATGCTTACGGCAAGGTCATCAAACCCAAGGACTGGACACCACCGGACATCGCCGGCGTCCTTGGAATCGAGCCATCGAAGAACTCTCTCTGATCCATCCGCACATCGAAGGAGCACACATGCAAGGTCCCCCGTCTGGTTATGGTCCCCCGCCGCAGCCGCAGTACTACGGTCCGCCACCCGGAGCGCCGCAGCCCGGCTACTACGGGCCTCCTCCGCCGAAGAAGGGCATGCATGGCTGCTTGATCGCCCTGCTCGTCATCGCCGGTCTCTTCGCTGGCTGCATGGTGCTCACCGCCATCGGAGCGGCCACACGAGATCACTCTTCGTCACCGACGGCCGTCACGACGACGATGTCGACCGTGACCAGCACCGTGATCGCCACCAATGCTCCCGCGCCGATCGTCGCGGTACCGACTGGCATCGAGATCACCGGCCGAGCACTCTACGCCGAGTACGAAGCCAACGAGGTCGCGGCCGACAACCGGTACAAGGGCCGCAAGCTCCTGGTGAAGGGATTGGTGACGAGCATCGAGAAGGACTTCATGGACAACATCGTCGTTCACTTGGCTGGAGGACAGTACGAGTTCGACACCGTGATGGCGACGCTTGAGGACTCGCAGAACTCGGCGGCGGCCACGTTGAACAAGGGAGATGTCATCAAGCTCGCATGCACGGGTGGCGCACGCATCGTGAGTACGCCGACGCTGAGCGACTGCACGATCGTCAACAAGCACGCCGAGTGATAGGGTGAGCCCATGACGCACGCACAGTATCGCCTCCTCAAGCGCATCGTCAGCGGCGAGCGGTTGCCCGTCAGCCGCTTCCGTCCGATGCACGCAACGATCGCGTCGCTCCATCGAAAAAAGCACGTTGGCCACGATCAAACGCACTGGCATGCGACGCCGCTGGGACGCGACTTCATCGCTGCACGCGGTCATCATCCCGCGCGCCGCATCGAGGCCGAAGAGTAACGAGATCTCGGTCTCGCCCGATCAGTTCGATGTGATCGGATCGAAGCGAAGCGGAATCGTATGGCCCGGGGAATACCAATCCATGGACCAATCGACGCGCACGATCAAACTCTTCTTGCGTGCCAGTTCGCGCGCCATGTCCAATGTCTTCGGTAGCTCGCCGTAGACGTGCGAAAGAAGAAAGCGCGTCTTGTCCACTCGCTCCCACACGCGGCCATGATCAAAGACATCATGACAAAGCAGAATTTCGATACAGTCACGTGGATAGAAATTATTATCGCGAGTCGCCGGGCATTTCACGCGCCGAAGGATGTGCTCGCAGTAGCGCGTGCGTCGCAGCAATTTGAACTGATTCGCGTGAGCCCATGCAACGCATCGTCGCGCAACATCATCACCGCCATAAACACAGTCAGCCCGATCAAAAGTGCTCGCCATCGCGCGAATACAGCACCGATAGCGCTAGTTGTCATCTTGCGCATGACGCATGTTGCGTGCTGTAACCTCTTGTCATCTCGCAAAGCGCAAATCAAAAGCGGACCCGGCCAGGATCGAACTGGCGACCTGCGAGTTCTACAGTCTCGCTGCTCTACCAACTGAGCTAAGGGTCCAAACTCGGCTCGCGCGGAACGATTTGAACGTCCGACCTCCGCGATACGCGCAAGGCTTACCACGGCGCTCTGCCACTGAGCTACGCGCGAATGGTGGGGCGTGACCGAGTTGAACGGCCGACCTGCGGATTATTCACCCGCTGCTCTGCACTGAGCTAACGCCCCGTCACTCACTTCAAGAGAGGAAGCGACGAGAGATGTCGCCGCAGCACCTCCTTTCTCTTGGGGACGAGACCGATCGCCATGAGCGCGTTGCTCCACGGTGCGTCGGGTTCGCGGATCGCCACGAACTCGACGCCCGCCGCGTGCAGGCGCACTAGCTGCCGCGCCAGCGCGGCTTCGTCCGGCACCGCCAGCACGATCGCATGCGTGTTCGAAGCGAGCGTGCCCGGGCTGCTTTCGCCGGCGGCGTGCACCAGCATCGCGGCTTGAAGGCCACGCGGGAGATCAGCGCGGCAGATGACGTAGTGAACGAGAGGCTCTTCCGGGGATCAGGCGGCCAGCCGAGTCACCGTAGTCGAGACATCATGAGCACCAGCGTAGGCGCGCATCGGCGGTTCGTCAAGCCATCGACGCTGACATCTCGATGCGCGCGCTCATGGTGTGGGACGGGTCGCGGTCTTTCGAGCGCCGCGCAGCTCTGGATGACGATCTACCACGAGCGTGGTAGGTCTCTGAGAACCACGAGCGCGCACTCCACCATGGCGAGCTCGACGAAGGCAAGAGGGACATGTGAACCACCATCCGGTCGCGAATGGCGCGCGGCCGGCAATCGTTGAGGAGAAGAGAATGTCCGAGGACAAGCCCGCGAAGTTCGTGCAGCTTCTGACCTATCGCGTGATGGAGGAGCCCCCGCTGGTCATCCTCTACGCGCTCGACGAGAACGGCGACGTGTGGGCCTCTTCCGATGCGTCCCTCATCGAGCCAGGCTGGTACAAGCTGACGATGACTCGGCATCCGGAGCCGTTCGAAGAGGTATGGGGCCTCGACGACGAGACCGACGACGATCCCGGTGATGAGACCGAAGACGACAAGGACAAGGACAAGGACAAGCCGCGCAAGCCCGCGCGCACATGATGCAAGGCGCGATGATGTCAGCTGCGAGCGACGAATCGTCTGACGATCCGATCGAGGTAAGCGGCTTCACGATCGACGACAAGTCGACGCGCGACATCGATGATGCGGTCTGGCTCAAGCCCACCTCGAACGGTGGCGCGATCGTCTACGTCAGCATCGCCGACGTTGCACGCACCATCACGGTGGGTTCGCCCGAAGACCATGGCGCGCGCGAGCGTGTCGTCACCCGCTACTTCCAGAACGGCAACAAGCCCATGCTGCCGCGCCTGCTGTCCGAGGACCTCCTGTCCCTGGTGCCGAAGAAGGAACGGCACACCATCACGGTCGAGGTCCATCTGAACCAGTCGCTCGAAGAGGAGCACGCCTCGGTCTACTTCTCGCGCCTTCGTTCGACCGACAAGCTCGCCTACTCGGACGTGCCGACGATTCTGGGATACAAGGACCACCCATCGTACGACGTCATCAGCCGCATGTCGGTCGTGGCGCTGGGTCTCTGCGAGCGCCGACGCGAAGCCGGCGCACTCGTGCTCTACGATCTCAACAGCGGCTGGGTGACGACCGAAGAGGGTCAGCTTCGGCAACTCGAGCGACGCGAGGACACCATCGGGCAGATCATCATCCAAGAGCTCATGATCTTGGCGAACCGCGCCATCGCGAACTGGTGCATCGAACATGACGTCGTCGTCCCCTTCCGCAACCACACCATCCGGACGGCAGCGCCCAGTCGCGACGAGCTCTTGGCACAGCTCGAAACCGCACTCACGGTCGGGATGCCCGCCGAGCAGCTCGACAGCCTGAGGCAGCGAACCCACATGCTGCTCGACAAGGCCGAGTACGGCGCGGCAGTCCTAGGGCACTACGGTCTCAACGCGCCCACATACGTGCACTTCACCTCTCCCATCCGGCGCTACGCCGATCTCGTCCTGCATCGCCAAGTCCGGAGCAAACTCCAGAAGAGGCCAGCGCCGTACGAGAAGCACGACATCGCCGAAGTCTGCGGCTACATCAACCGGACGCTACGCCAAGAGATGAAGAGCCGTCAGCAAGCCGAGAAGAAGAGAGCCGATACGCGAGCCAAAGCGACGCCTCCCGCGAACCTCGAGCGCGTGTCGGACAAGGAGTTCGAGCGGATCATCAAGGTGCGCGCGCGTGCGACCGCGCCCGATCCCAATGCCCAGAAGGACTTCGAGACGGCACTGCTTGCTCGTCTTCGATCCGATCGGCTACCGCCCGCCAGCATGGCGCTGGCTCTCTTCGAGGCGCGAAGTGCGCCCGACGACTGGAAGCCCGTCTGGTCGGCGATCTTGCAGCGCCTCGTCGAGAAGTCCGAACATGCGATGTCGATCATGACGATCGGCTCGTCGCTGTACGGCTGGCAACGCCCCTCGTTCGATACGACCCAGAGCGGCGAGGCTCACCTTCCGGTCTTCCACACGAATGCAGTCCTAGCTGGCATTCCCTTCGGCACCGAGAAGCGCAGCTTGACGGCGCGCAGCGTCGCCTACTCGAAGAAGCACTCGCTGGCACTGGCCACCATCGAGCTGCTTGCGGCCATTGTCGGCATGCCGGCGCCGAAGAGTCCCGTAGCGAGGCCCATCTCCGAGATCGCCCAAGCGAGCCCGAAGACGGACAACGAGGTCATGCGCCCCGGTCAGAATCCGGTCTCGGCGCTCATGGAATACTGCCAGCAGCGCGCGCTCGAGCCGCCGCACTTCACCTTCGAGCAGAACGGTCCGGCGCACATGCCGACGATCGTCTGCAGAGTTCGGTTCGGAACCATGGAGAAGAGCGCCAGCGCCAACAACAAGGCCGAAGCGAAGAAGCTCGCCGCCCAGGCCATCGTGGAGCTTCTATCGTGAGCATCGATCACGCGCCTACCGAACCGAAAGCGCGCGCGTGCATCGGATGTGGAGCGATCGTCATCGAGCCAGTGGACGACGACTGCCCGCACTGCAAGAACGAACTCTATCCGTCGAGCAAGGACGTGCCCCCAGGTTCGTACTTCTACGCCGGCGCGCTCTACGCAGCTGATGGCAAAGTACTCATCGACGTCGCCCTCGATGAAGAGCCCAGCCCGCCGACGAGTGAGCGCAAGGAGTTCATTGCTTGGGACGAGCTCGACTCCATCGACAAGCTGATCGACTGGCGCATCGAGCGTACCGAGCGAATCGGCGACGAACTCGTCGAGCTTGTGCGAAACGACTTCGCAAGCGGCCATGAGCTGCCTCTCTTGCCGCCGGAGCACGCGACCGCGCTCGTCGCGTTCCGCTCTCTTTCCGACGAGCTTCAGGCCGCGCGCATTCGCCGCCGTGCTACGCGCGCGAATCGAACGTGAACGCAACCGAACGCCAGCACGCCACCATCGGCTTGGGCCACATCTGGTTCTACGATCGTGCGATTCAGACGCTCGTGTTCGTGGAACAAGTGGACGAAGAGCAGCACATCCACTGCTACCCACGCGTGATCTGGGAACGCATTGGGTTTTGCGAGCCCGGGATGCAAGGTCTGCCGATCGTGCCGAACGTGCTCCACGAGGCCATCGTGACGAATCATCTAGAGCTTGGTCTCGGATGACACGCGTCCGATGTGCGGTACGATGGCATCACCACCTATGCATCTCCGAGTCGTGCCCTCCACCAGGCGTCGACACAGCAACCTTACGCCTGTCCGAAAATTCGTACCCGCTGCATTCGCCAAGGTCGGCGCGCAGGTCTATGCGCCGAAGCCGCGCATCTGGGACGCCATCGAGAAGGCTTGGTACGGCCCTGCGGTCTTCGTGCTCTGCGACATCGTGGCGACGCAAGGCTTTCGTGTCCGTGTGTGTAACCCACTGCACGAGATCGATGCCTGGGTGCCACTCGAGCTCATTCGCGTGCTGCCCACGAGCGAGCTTGCGATGATCGATCATCGAGCCCGCGGCTAACGGTCTTCGTCCTCTTCTTCGACGGCGACAGCTCGATCTCGCGCTTGCTTTTGCGATGTGAAAGGTCCGAGACGATTCTTGTTCTCCATCGTGACCCACCAACCTTCCTCGAGGAGACCACCAGCTGGCTCGTGGAAGACGCGGCGATAAGCGCGCTCTGTCATGTCGTTCTTCATGAAGGCAGACGCCGTCTCGGCCCAGCCTTCCGCCCATGCCTCAAGGAGCTTTTGCTTCTGAGCATCGGTCGCGTCTTCGGGGAAGTCGAGCGAGTCCTTGAAGTCCTTGGGTGTGACGTCTTCGAGGAGCCACTTGCGGATCTGCGTCGTCGTCGGCAACGGGCCGAACAGTTCGCGCAGTTCCTCGGGGTTCATGACGTTGTCGCAATCCTGGTGGCCGGTGCGACGAAAGAGAGCGATGTCCTTCGTGAACTCGTTCTGGTTCATCGAGAGTGAGTCTATCAGGCTTTGCGTCCGCCGTCGGCGATGCCGCCGCCGTTCGGGATCTCGAAGTTCCAAGGCCCAAGTTTTTGCGGCGTACGTGAGCAAGTCTCGCGCCGATGCAAGTCGAGATCGGCTTGCCGCTGGAACCGCGCTCCGCATGATGAGCAACCAAACGGCAGGAACGAGAACTCAGGTTCGAAGATCGGCGCACACATGGAACGTGCGGATGTAGCACCCGCCGACGAGCGCGACAACGACTTCGGTTCAGCTTGGCGCGCGCTCGAGGCGAGGGAACTCGCGCACACGTAGCGACTTGGGCCACTCCGTCATGTCCCCACCCTTCTTGTCGAAGAGCGTGAAGCCGATGGCATCTGACTCGAAGCCACGCCTCTTCGTCGGACGGCCACGATTGTGCTCACCGATGATGCCCGGTCGCCACCATCGACCTTCGCCGAAATACCACGCGTCCACCTCGAACCCGTCGTCGTCTCCCATCACCACGCGACCCATCTGTTTGACGAAGCAAGCGACCCCAGCGTCGGCGCATTGCTTCACAACAGAGCTCGCCCACGCGACATCGAACGGACGAGCGTGGGGCCCGCTCTCGCCACCGATGATGATCCAATCGACTGCCGCGTCGCTGTTGGCGAGCGAGTGCCGGCATCGCGTGGTTGCTTCGTGACCACAGGTTCCCAGCTTGGGCGGAAGGAACGATGCGAAGTCGATGGGCCCAAGCGCTGGCTCGTAGCTCACGAAGCGCACGGCGGCTGGCGTACGCAGCAGCTCGGGAATGCGTTCGTAGGCATGGTGCTGATCTTCCGTGCTGACGCCGAGCCAGACGTTCGGCAGTGGCCACGGCTGCGACAGGATGGGCTGCGTCTTGCGTAGCACGCGATGCTCGCAGAGCAGCTGGGCGTGGTAGAGCACGAGGCCCAGCTGACGAGCGCCCTTCTCACGGCTGATCCAGTCGAACCATTCACGCATGCGACGAGCCCGCTTCGTCAGCACTTGGAAGGTGTGCTGCGGCGCTGCTGCCATCACGCCGAAGACCGCCGCGATGGCCTCGTTCGATAGCTCCTCGTGGAAGAGGTCGGACATGCTGTTCGCGAAGATCCGCCGCGGTTTCGTCCATCGCAACGGATCGGCGAGATGTTCCGGCACGAGGCGCACCTTGCCCGTCCACTGCGGAAGGCGACGCTTGGACGAGAACTTCGCAAGCCCTTCGTACGGCTGCCCAGCATCCGAGAAGCGCGCGGCGACACCCATCGCGTAGCAGTGCTCACAGCCGGGCGAAACGACCGAGCATCCCCGCACTGGGTTCCACGTGGCTCCCGCTTGCCCGTCGTCGCCGCGTGTCCACTCGATCGAGGTCGAGTCCCCCATCGGGCCTACTGGCCTTGAACGTTCGGAGGGATCGGCTGCGGGAAGATGCGAGGCCCAGGAGGCGGCTGGAAGAAATTGATGTAAACGCCCCGCATCCTGGTCACGGTGCCTTGGTTGCCGGGGATGTTGATCGGAAGCGCTGGGACGATGAACGGAGGAGAGGCGCCTTGAGGAGTGGCCATGCTTCGATCCTATCACATCACCGGAGCGCACCGTGGGCGATGAGCATCCCGATCGACAGCGCGAACACGACGACGAGAAAGAGCACGAACACGTCGAGGAAGACCGAACCGATCGAGATGCGTCGGGCGATCGGAGTGCGGTTCATGCGCGCGCACTATCGCACAGTTTCACGTGGCACTTTCAGGAGAAACGCTCTGGTTCAGTCGAGCATGGTGAGCATGGTCTTCCACGTGACCGGCGTTCGGAATGCTTGGATGCGCGGATCGCGCTCGCATTTCTCATGGATCTCGCGAACCATCTCCGGTGTGATGCGAACGTTCGGTGGTGTCCTAATTTGGATTTCTGGTCAGTCAGGCCGTTCGAGCGCCCTCGTCGAGCGCCCAAGAGTCGGAGTATACCGGGATGCGTGGACGGTGCCGGTCTTCCCGCGTTGATCGAGGCAATTCGTCACCTTCACGGCTGCGAGGCCACCTGGGTCGAATCCGTGCCCGTGCACGAGACATCCAACGGTCACGTCGTTTGGGATGGCGAGGTTCAAGTCTTCGATGTGACCGGGCATCCGAAGGCTACGCGCGTTTACGCGTGGTCACACGCTACCGATGGTTCGCGCCGACGCTTTCATGCCGTCCTCGCCTTGCCGCCCGTGACGACGCCCGAGATGGCCGTCCGAACGGCCATCTTTGCCGAAGCTAAGCGCGTCGTGCCACGCAAACCATACCGAGTGCAGTCCAAGAACTCGCATCGGCGCAAGGAGCCGCAAAGGGACCGTGGATACCAAGTGCGTACCGCCAAGAAACCGTACGACCGCACACGTGCGGAGCAGACGACGGGGCCTACACGCAAACTTGGTCGGCTCTCACGTACGAAGAAAAAGACGAGCTGACCTCACTGCGGCAAGCAATTGCTGAAGCCGGTGAGCCCGCCATCGGAGAATGCGATGGGCCTGCACATGTCCATGCCGTTGCAGTCCGTGTTGTTCGTGCATGTCTTCACGCAGATGGCGTTACCCTTGACGTTCGTGCAATCAAATGCGCACGTGCCGTTTGCTGGAGAGGCGTCCCCGACGCAGCCGCAATCGCTCTTCGACGTGCACGGGCGCGTGCAAGCGCCTTCGTCACACGTCGCCACCTGGTTGCCGACCGTAAGTGACGAGCAGTCTTGGTCCTGCGAACACGATCCACCAATCGTCGCAGTCGATGACGAACACGCCGCTACTACGCCGATCGCCATGGCGATGCTCACGATCGCGGTCAACAGCCAAGCTCTCCCCATGACGTTTCTCCCTTCATTTGGTCGACGACGTGCTTACGTTCGTTGCCGCGCTCAGCAACACCTTACGCGCCCACTCGGAGATCGTCGCGCCAGCACGCGACGCGGCCTCGACAATAGCGCGATGCTCGTCCTTCGAGAAGCGGACTGACACCGGCGAGACCTTCGCAACCTTCATCGGCAGCGGTGGTCGACCCATCTTCTTCAAAACGGCACCTCCCGATTCTCTACGGCGTCGAGAACGTCCGCCATCGTCCAGACGACAGTCTCCACCCCAGCGGCCATCGCTGGCGTCGTGCGGAGGGTTTTGCGGACGAGATTGTAGTGCGCGAAGTGTAGGGCGACGGCAGCGACGTGGTTCTCAATTTTCTTAGAGAACGCATTCGTGAGCCTCGTGAAGCGGCGGACGCCCATCCTCACGGTGAGGTTCTGGCGTTCGACGTAGCTTGTGCTCACCAGCTCGGTGAGCGGGTAGCCGAAGACGGGAACCTTCTCGGTACCCGTGACCTTCGGCGGAGAATACCGACCAGGCCCGATCGGCTCGGCTTCGTAGCTCTTATGTAGCTGGGCGTAGTCAACGCCCGCCTCCCTGAATGACCGTCCAATCGGATCGATGTAGCTGTGGAGACCGTCCGTCGTGATCTGGACACGGTTACGGATCCGGCTCGCGAGGTCCGCGATGAAGGCATTGGTCGTCGCCTGGTTCCGCTTGCCGGTCAGAAACGACGGCACGATCTTCGTGTCCGCATCGATCGCCACGAACGTCCAAGCGTCGCCCACACGGCCCACGTCGTCCGCCACCGTCACGTGTCGCTGCTTCTTGCCCACGAAGGCCCAAAGCTCGTCCAACTCCAGCCGCTTGCACGACAGGTTCCGCATCTTGCCGTCGAGGATGTCCGCGCATCCGTTTCCAACACGGACCATGAGACGCAAAATGGTGTCGCGGTGAACGCCCGTAACTCGTTCGGCTGAGCGAACCGAGGTGCCTTCGACAAGAAGCGAGAGCACAGCGAGCTGCTTTTCACGGGGGAGAACGTTAGCCACGCACTTATTGTAAGACGGAAAGTGCGAGCGTCAAGACTTTACGTCACACAGAATGTCGAATCACTGCCGTTCTCGAATCCAGTTCGAGAGAATTTCCGGAAAGCCGAGCCATGCGGAAGTTCTACCGAGGCGACTCACGTAGATCGTATCCCCTTCGACCAACGCTGTCGCGATCCAGTTGCGCACCTGCTGTGGCGAATGCGTCGTGTTCACGAGGTAGGTGGTGTCAGTCACGCGCGCCCAGTCACCGTAGTTCCGGATTTTGTTCACGACGGCGAGCTGGTTGTGCCTAGGGTCAACCAACTCAAAGGCCACGATCAAGATCACGGTACCACCGCCTTTACGGCCTGAGCGAACTCGATGACGAACGCGACGCACTCCTTGACGAACTTGCGGTCGATCGGGTTTGCGACGACTGGCCGGCCCGTCATGTCGTGATCGCCAGAATGAACGACCGCATGCCGACGCTTGGTGTACGTGTCCAACAGGCTCTCCACCTCCTTCACAGTGCGGCGCGTTTTGCCAGCAACACGAACGAGAATGTCGTTCACGCCAATTAGAGCGAAGCCTGTCTTGATGGAATCCACACGTTGATAGGATCGAAGCCGCAACGCACGGTCGACCGCCTTTTCCACTTCGTTCAGAAACACCGGACCCTGCATCGCTTTCTCGACGATAGCCGTAGGATCCTTGAAGCGTTCGGCGATCAACTTCAGAAGTGGTGGCGCAAGTTTGGTCTGCTTGGTCCGCTTCTTGGACCAAATCTGCGAGCCGATTCGGTCGAAAATCGTGGCTTTGATGTATGCGTCCAGCGCCGAAGTTGCCAGAGCTACCGCTGCACGATAGGCATCGTCGAAGTACTCTGGCGTTGGTTTGCGACCGTGCTTGAGACGGTGATCGCGACAAGCCGCCCGATGAATCTTCAGCAGATTCGTTGCACGCTGGATAGAAGCCTGAAAAAGCGGGTACGGCGCTGGGCGCACCCAACGGCGTAGACCGGCCTTCTGGGCCGGCAGCGATCGAAGTTTGGGAACAGGTCGTCCATGACCAACCGCGCCCGGCAACGGAAGTTTGCTCGTCTGCGAAGCTGCCTTCCGTTTCGTCCTGGCCATTCGCGACGACAACTGAAACAGGATCGTCGCTTGCGAGCAATACTAGATGCGACCACACATCGGGCACGCACCTTCTTGCGGCCATCTTCCGGCCAAGATGTCCTCGACCTGCGCACCAGCGATCCGTGCGGAGCGCAGAGCCACCCCCGCCGACGGCTTGCCTCGCATCGATCCCATCCGTTGCAGAGTGTCCACGCCCGTTCCCATGGCGATGGAAAGCGCTTTCCAACCGCCGAGGCGACGTCGAAGCACATGAAGTGCTCGGCGTACGTTCACCATTTCTTGCGGAGTCAGGTCGCTGGCATGTCGCGTTCGGTCGGCAGGCTGAGACTTTCGCGTCACCTCCCGCTCGGTCAGGATTCCCATGACCACAAGGTGCGCCCGACGAACCACCGAGGCTTGAAACCAGCGGGTTCAAATTAGGACACCACCGAACGTTCTTGAGTCGTTCGAGCGCCACCTCGATCTCCGGCGGCCATGGTTTGCGCGGACCAGGATCCCAAAGACTGCGACTCATCGAGCATCATCGTAGCAAGAAAGATGGCAGGGTGGAGCTGAGGGGAGTCGAACCCCTGTCCAGAAGAGCGTCTGTCACATCATCTACGCGCGGTGTTCGGTGATCGAGTCCACCGACAGAGGGGGCGAGAAAGGCTTCCCTTTCACGATCCACCAGCGAGGTTTAGCGAGACTCGCGCTCGTCGTGTCCAGCAACGCCCAACGGACACATGGCGCGGTTGTTGGGGATGGCGACCCGTGCCCCGCGCTTGGGGTTTGCCTCTGTCGGGTTCATGCCGACGTGGTTACTGAGGCGCCTACCTCGTCGACAGCTTACGCGACGTTCTTCAACGGCGCGTCGGCGATTGCGTTGTCGTTCGCAATTGGGATTGCTCGCTTGAAGAGGGCGAGCGCTCTCGCGCGCAATGTGCTTTCTTCTCCTCCGTCGAAACCGGTACAGCCCCTAGTAAGGCGCGCGCTCGAGTGAGAAGACCACAAGGGGTTTCCTCCGTAGGGAAGTGCTCCGAAGAGCGCTTGCGTGTAGGATCCGCTCGAGTGAGCACGCGTCATCAAAGACGCTACGCGCCGAGCTCACTGACGTCAACGAGGCTGGCCCCCGCCAACGTCTGACGATAGACTTCGCGTCATGAGTGAGGATCGTCTGACGCGGATGAAGCAGAAGCTCGCCGAGTACCGCGATAGCCAACCCAAGCCGGTGCCGCAGGCGGACCCGAACGATCCGTACAATCCGTATCACCTACCCGAAACGAACATGTCGCCGAGGCGCATGCCCACGCGCAACGAGGTCATCTCAAGCGGCGGGAACTACCAGCAGGCGATCCACACCGCGACGGTTCCGAACGCGCTCTACCACAACTGGCCTGCGCGGCTCATGGACGATCTCTACGAGTTCTTCTGGAAGGCTCACCACAACGATGGTCAACATGTGGACTTCGGTCAATCCGACCTCTACGGGATGCTGGACAAGCTCAAGGACCACGAGCTCGCGCGGCTCCTCGATGCTCTCGATGGTTTTCCGCTGGCGAACCTGACAGCCGTCGGTGCCGATCTCTACGAGGGGCTGCTATCGCTCGTCGAGCGCCGGCGTCGCCCACCCGCCATGGCACCTGCGCCTCCAGCTCGCATCCGCGTGAGCGCGAACATCGTGCGCGACTTCCCCGAAGACGAGCAACCCCAGCAGGCGCAACAGGAGCGACACATCGACCAAGGCACCGGCGGCACGGTCCCATCGAGCATGCGCCTGAAGTGAAGGTCGAGAAGTTGGCCCCTTCCTCCTAGGTGCGTGATGGTCGCCTACCATGAGCAAGAAGCGACCGAACACGATCTGCGAGTGCGGGCGAGACACGGGGGGACGGAAGCGTCAGTGCAATCGGTGCGCGCTTCGTAAGACCCGGCAACACTGGCTGGGACCCATGTGTGAGTGCTGCGGCGACGCTCGGCGCGTCGTGCTCGTTCGGCGGGAGCTGCCTCAGGCAACCGACGAGTATGGGCACCCAAGCGACTTCGTCACGGTCACGCTCTGTGGCTCATGCTCGGTCGTGCTGGGTCGGCAGCGCATCACGCTGGATGCCCTCCGCGCCGAGCTCCAGCGTTACGCCAAGGCTTCCTAATCCTAGGCGTCCAGGCACCTGCGCACTTTTTAGTATGTGCACGATGCAAGTGATGGGTTACACTGGATTGACCGAAACGTAGCACCTGTGGGTCAGGAGCCGCGTTTCCAGTGCCGGAGTTTGAGAATAGGTGGCTCAAGCTTCGGCACTACTTTTTTTGGGCAAGCGCGTCAAGACTGCGCGGCATCCTGTTCGTTACGTCAGCGCGATCACCGCTTCTTTTTCTTGTTCTTCGGCGTGCCGAGCGCGTTTATCCAGTCGGTCGCCGTGCGCACCGCTGTCTCACCCTCGCGCGTCAGGTAAACCTTTGGGCCTGCGAGCGGGCGCGTCTCCGTGTCGCGGTAATAGACCCAACCGCGCTCGACGAGTTCTTGCAGTGCACGCTCGTTGACGATGCTGTCGCTCGGCAGAACGGCTGCGATTCGGCTGCCGGGATTCTTCGAAATGTTCGCTAGGATCTCCCACTCTGTGTCGTAGATCCAATGCGCCTTGCCCTGAACGGTCGCGAGCACTTGCATGAGTGCAATCGTACCCCATCTGCTCGTGTTCGGTGGAAGGAACCGGAGAAGCACGTTTCGTTGAACGCGCACACGAAAGGTGCGAACATCGGCGAATGGAGAGCACGACGCTTGTGTGCGTGGGCGTGGGCGCCGTCGTTGGCGGCCTCATCACGAGGAAGAAGAAGGGCGGGTTCCTGAAGGGCGCGCTCTGGGGCGGAACGGGCGCTGCGCTCGGTGTCATAGCAGCGCAAGCTACTCGCGGCTCCGAACACGAACATCACGTCGTCGGGCAGCTCCCGCAGGCGCTCCCGACCCCCGGGCTACCAGGTCAAGTCGTCTACAACCTCGACCCTCGTCGCGATCCTCTGCTCGATCCGGTGTCGCGCCAGCAGCTCTATCCCACGTGGCTCCTCATGCACTGGCAACACGGCGACCCCAAGGTCATCGCAGACGTCCAGCGCCTGCTGGGGGTGCCCGCCGATGGTGTGATCGGCGGCGGCACGTCGAATGCGATTCGCGCCTACCAAGCGCAGAATGGGTTGCCCGTGACAGGCATCATGGATCACATGACGCTCGCGGCGCTCGTCTCAAGCTGACGGCTCCAATCATCACCAAGAGCCCAGCCGCCGACCACAAGTCCATTCATGCGTGCCACGCGTGCCAACGCATTCCCCACATACTTCGTCGGCATGAGCTTCAGCGCGCATGACTTCGAGACGTGCGCGCCACTGCTTGGCGCAATCCTCGCACAGCCGTCCCTTCACGGACTCTGGCGTGCAGAGCCATAGATACGCCAGATCTGAGACGAACAGGCGAACGCCATTGACGATCTCGGTGAAGAGAAGCACGCGCACGCCACGCCGTGCCTCAGCAGGCGAAAGGTGGCCGGAACTCGTAAGCGAGTAGACGGCCGAATCGCATGGCACCCAAGCATCACCGAGCACGCGCCAGCCTTCGCATCCTCGGCAGATGGGAAAGCCGTCCTCGCCATAGCCCCTCGGAGTTCCTTGTTTTGTCCTCATGAGGGGATGACGCCGAGCCAGATCACATCTGACATCACCGACTCACCGACTCATTCGAGCGGCGGCCGTTTGTGCTCAGGCTTCGTCGGGACCTCGTTCTGCGTGAAGCGCTCGGCTGGCTGCCCCGGCCCACGCTTGAGCACGATGCGTTCGCGATGAGGCAGGAGATGCCCGATGACAAGACCCAGCATCAGCGTGAAGGCATGTGGCGTCAGAACATCGTGCTGGACGAGGTAGCCCGTCGTCAGGACAACGACGACCATGAGCGCGGTAGCCGGCCAGCTAAGGGGCATCACGAGCCCGGGTAGCCAGACGTGTCGACGTCGAGCTCAGGCGCTTCGACATGACCACCCAGCGCATCAGATCCTTCGTGCACCAGCACGTGGAGGTGATGGCGCGCGTCGCTCGCCGCAAGCATCAGCGGCCGCTTGATGAGCGAAAGCGTCTCGTCGTCCTCGGCCAAGGCCCCATGTTCGAGAGCATGCTTATCCGGGAGCTTGACAAGGCTCCCTGGGTCCTTACGTTGGATGGGTGAGCACGCAGTTTCCCACGTCGTTGCCTGAGTTTCAGAAGGTCTTTCCAGACGATGCCGCCTACCTGAACGCACTGCGGATTGTTCGCGCAATTGAAGACGGCAGCCACTCCGTTCGAAATGGCGGTCACCATACCGACAACCGCAATAGCGGCCCCGACGAACGTCGGCTCTGCGTCGTTCGCATGATGAAGTGCGTCCATGTCGACGCCGGGCAGAACGAGTGTCGTGGTTGTGGTTGAAGGCGCGTGCATCGCGGCACACAGGGCGAAAGCGCAGAGCGACATGCGTGGTACCTCACGATGGAACATAGCTCCATCGCCGGTGGAATGGACCGGGTCCATACGGTCGGCACGGATTGCTTGCGGCTTCCATGGACTTGCGCGAGGCTCGCATCGTGCCGGAACGGAAGCCTCCGAAACCCACGCCGGAAGAGCGGCTCGAACGGATGAAGCAGTCTTTCGACGCCGATTTCAGCATGCTTGCCGAGGACTACGAGTTCTTCACGACGGGTGCTTCCACTCCCCCGAGTAAAGCTGGGCGTACGTCGGCGGCACCACGTGCGAAGCGATCCCCAAAACGGAGTTGAACGAGTTCATCGGGTAGAAGCGCCGGTTGAACCGGAACACGAACTCGTTGAGGTAGGCTTGGAGGTGATGCGGCTCGACGCGTCCGTGGTGCGTTCCGTTAAGCCACGTCTGGAGGTTCGAGAACACGCGGTGAATCATCGGCAGGTGCTTCTCTGCGGCCTTCGGATCGCCTCTGAGCGCGACCGATTCGTGCGAGTAGCCGTGCACCTCGCACAGGTCGTTGTAGCCATCCCACGCGTCGGTCGTCACCTTGGCACCGCGCACGACGTTGGCCGTGACGAATGGCACGAGGGACTTGGCCTTGCGGTCTGGCACGATGGCAAGGCGCAAGCGGCCCGCGTAAACCTTCCGTTTGTCGTGTGACTTGCTGTTTACCTTGCCGTCGCGCTTGCGCACTTCGACGGCCCCCGCGACGATCGTCATGTGATGAACGCCTTCGCCCTCGCCGCGCGTTGCGCCGCCGATGTAGGCCTCGTCGACCTCCACAGGGTGTTCTGCTCCGATCGGGTCACGCTCGGCCCGGACCATCCCCTCGCGAAGCTTGTGGAGCATCGTGAATGCCGTCTCGTAGCGTTTGAGACCGAGCTGGCGTTGGAACTGGACAGCGGAGATGCCTGGTGTCTGCGTCGTCATCAAATACGCCGCCCAAAACCAAGTAGCCGCAGGCATCTTGCTCGCCTGCATGACGGTACCTGCCGTGAGCGACGCGTTCTTGTGGCAGGCTCGGCAACGGAGCACGACCGTCTCGCGGGTCGGGAAGCGATACGGCTCGCCACGGACCTTGCACGAGGGGCACACGAAGCCGTCTGGCCAGCGGATCTCTTCCAGGTACCTCTCGTGATCGATCGCTGGAAGGGTGACCTTCGTGCGTTCGGCCGTTGGATCGCTGGCTCTCCTGGGCCTGGCGTCGAAACGATAACCGTACGCGTCGGGTACTACGACGCTGACGGCGACGGCGACTATGACTACATCGTCGATTCGTGGATCGGGAGCGGGAATGACCAACTTCACGAGTACAGCGACGACTGGGCGACGTACTTTGCAGACGTGGACGACGAGGCGCGCACGCAGCACGCGTGGCTCGCCGCGCGCGGTCGTTAGCGCCGCTTCGATTTGCCGATCATGCGGATCCCGCCGACGGTAACCGCGACGGCACCGCCGAACGCCACGAGCGTGCCCAGTAACGACAGGTTTTGGTACGTCTGTTTCTCTTCCGGCGTCTGCGCGTGCTGAGCCAGATTATCGACGACGTTATTCGCAATCGTTGCGACCGCAATCGTCGCAACTCCGCTCATGACGAGATTCATGCGTCAAGTTGAGCACCGATCGACCGCGCATAGAAGACGGTGCGGTAACTACGCGAGATCGCTCCATAACAGCACGCCGTTGTCACGATTCCGGATAAGCATGGTTCGAGAGCTTCATGCATGAAGTCCTCACCGTCGCAGATGAAGTGCACCGCGCCCGTCTCAAGGAACAATCGAAAGGCAGCGATGGCGCGCCCAGCCCACTTGACCGCAGTCTGTCGATGGATGGCGTTGATGGGCGTCTGGCGTAGCTCGGTCATCGCCTTGGCGACGGCCTCGTCCAGGGTGGTCATGCCCCCTAACGTATCACCTCATGCGGCTGCTCGGAGCACGCGCCCAAGCTCTCGGCCCGAGAGCGTTCGGTGCCGAGCAAGCGCGCGCGTCACCCGGCAGATGGCGCGTCGATGCTGGCGCACGAGCTCCTCGGCGCGTCGTCGCGCGAAGGATAGGAGCGCCCGGCAGGCTCGCGCTTCGCCGCAGTAGGTGAAGGCGATGGCCTCGGCCTTGTCCCGGTCGAGCGAGCTGCCCGCCCGGTCGCCCTGAGCGGCGGCGCCGGCGAAGAGCACGCAGAGCATGGCCGTCACCCGGTCGAGCGAGGCCGTGCCCCGTTCGAGCTTCGCGACGAGCTGGTCGGTGTCGCCACCGTGGAACGTCGTCGTCACGGCTAGCACCGGAGCGCCGGCACCCTCGGTCGCCAGCTCCGGCTCGATGCTCAGCCGCACGACGCGGATGCCCAGCGCGGCCGCGATGACAGCGTGGCCAGCCTCGTGACGGATGACGCGGAAGGGGACGGTAGGCGTACGGGAAGGCATAGGTCAGTCCCTGAAATTCTGGTTGCGGCGCGCGATGGCGTCGAGGTCGAGGTCCCAGTTGCGCGAGTCGAACTCCGCGAGGTTCATGTGCTTGCAGCGCGGCCTGCCCTTGGCGTCGACGCCACGCTCCATGTCGACCTTCACGGTCTTGGCACTGATGCCGACGATCGGGCCGGTGTAAGACAAGTTGTAGGAGTCGAACTCGACGATGTCGCCGATGACGAACGTGCGCGAATACGGCATCGGCTTCCCAGCATGCTCACGCGCACACCGCTCGCCGATCTTGCGTGCAGCGGCCTCCAGCTCCTCCTTGGACGCGGGCCCACCGCGCACCGTGCCACACTCAGCCTCGCGGATCGTGCCATCATCCTCGCCACCACGACACTCCGCGTGCGCTACGCAGCGGTAGGTGTCGGGCAGGAAGCGCCCCGTCGCGTCCTGCAGACGCACGCGCTCCCAGAGCTTGGCTTGAACCTTCTCATGGTCCTGAGTAACGGTCCCGTGAAGCGTGATGCTCACGCCCGGGACGATGGTCGCGAAGTGACCCTGGCGAATCTCGCCCTCGTGCCTCGTGCCGAACTTGGTCCAAGCCTTCGTCGCAATCTGCACGGTCAACGCCTTCATGCTGGGGATCAATGCATGGCTCATGCCCGACATGGGAGCCCAGGCTACCAGTACTTAGCTAGGGTGGGGAGGACGGCCGGACACACATCCGAGTCTAGCTGACCACACGATGGCTCAAGAGCCACCTACTTCCGCCAGGTTAGCCATGGCCCACCGATTGCACTCCCTTCCAGTAGGAACGCCCAGGTGGACACAATGGGCACTACAGGCTAGGAAGGTAGACGAGAGAATGAGCATCATCGGTCGCATGTCAGACGAAGCCGCGAACGCCCTGCTTCATGGTCAGCGCACGAGCTACCGTCACTACGGCGGCGAGGTTCGCTCGGTCAGCGCCATCGGTGCCGAGCTCGCCATCCGGTCGCTCGATGACGAACAGGTGCTGGGCGTGTTTCACGACTGGTTCATCGAGAACGTCTGGCCGGAATGGCATGGCAACCCGTACAACGTGCGTGACTGGACGCAGGAGATTCGCGACAAGATGTGCGCAGACATCATCGCGGCGCGCATCGGCGAATGCCCGTCGCTCGTCGGTCCCGCACCGCACAGCCTCGACGAGGTCCTCATCGAGACCTGGGCCGGCCGCGTGTGCGACCGCTCAAGCTCGGTCGAGCGCATCATGTCGGACGTCTACGCCGACTGCTTCTACGCGCACGTGCTGACACTAGGTGGTGAGATCAAGAAGATCTACACGGGCAACAGCGAGTTCGGCGGCGCGACGATCATCGTCGATGCCTCGCCTGAGCTGCTGGCGCAGTACCAAGCCGAACTTGCTCGGCTCGAAGCCGCGCGCATCGCTGCAGAACGCGCCGCTCATCAGGCCGCACTCGAGGCGGATCGCAAGCGCGAGGCGGCGACCCCGCGACGTGGCAAGACCGTCAAGGTCATTCGCGGGCGCAAGGTTCCGGTCGGCACGGTCGGTGTCGTGGGCTGGTACGGACAGACGAAGTTCGGTTGGCGCGTCGGCCTCGACGTCGCCGGCCAGCGGCTCTGGACCGACGCCAAGAACGTGGAGGTCGTCTCGGAGGCCTCCACCCCTACCGCTCTTCAGGAGGCGTCATGAGCGGCAAGGGAGCAGCCAAGCCTTCGGTGTCATCACTCACTGAGGCTCAGCGCGAAGCACTCTTCACGATCGTCGAGCGCTGCGAAGGCGCTGAGATGACGGAGTACAGCCGCAGTGTCGCAGGCGTGAAGCGGGTGACGCTCGATGAACTTTGCAAGCTTGGCCACGTGCGCTTCCTGTCGAGCAAGTGCACATGGGTTGCCACTGCGTCAGGTCGCGAAACGCTACGCGCCATCAGCGCGGCGGAACGAGGTGCGTCATGATCGCTCTGATCCTCCAGCAAGCCCAGACCCATCGCATCGAGCTCGAGCAGCTCGACCTGACGGGGGGCGCGTCAGACTCCATCTTCCCACTGGTTGAAGCGTGGCTCCAAGCATCGACCGATCACTGGAATGCCCTGCGTGCCGTCGCGAACCGGAAGGCCGATATCGGCTTCCGGTCTGTCGTCGACTTCGTGCTCGTGGGCGTCTGCCCTGAGCTGAAACGCCAATGCTTCTCCTTCTACGATGGAGACGGGCAACCTCTCCGTGAGACGATTGCCGAACGTGAGCGATGCTACATCGAGCGCAAGATGCTCCTCTTCCTGGAAGTGGCGTACGCGGCATTCTGCGAGCACCGGCAGCTGTCGTGGTCCCAAGCTCTCGCCACCGTGCGCGAGCTGGAGGCAGCATGAACTCGACAAAGAGCGCCACATCCATTGAGCCGCAGTGGGAGATCGGCAAGCACGACTGGCGCAACAACAACTGCATGATCTGCGGACTCCAGCGACTCTACGAGGTGAGCGACGACACCGGAGCACGTCGCATTGACCGACATGATGTTGGAGAGCATGTCGTGCGCATGCTCTACGAGTCACCGCTCAACGAAGAACTGGAGGCGTTTGCGTCTCCGTGCGTGCCGCGTCTTGCCGGTGCGGTCGATGGGCTTTACACGATGAAGGAAGCCGCAGGCCTGCTCGGCATCAGTATTCACGTCTTCAAGAATCGACAGCTCACACGCGGTATTCGGCCGACAGCTGTGGTCAAGAAGAACAACGTCTATCTGTTTCGGAGCCGCGACATCCACAAGATCGGGCTGAGCGAGAAAGAATGGCGTGCGACATCTAGGTCTCGATGAGACTCCTCGTCTGCGGCGGACGCGACTGGTCGAACCGCAAGGCGGTGTGGGCCGAACTCGATCGGCTCAAGCCCACGTTCGTGATTCAAGGTGGAGCTCGCGGCGTCGATCTCGACGCGCGCATATGGGCTAAGCGTCACCACGTGCCATGCGTGACGGTCGTGGCAGACTGGGAAAAGTACGGCAAGGCCGCCGGTCCCATCCGGAATCAGCGCATGCTCGACGATCTCAAGCCGGACACTGTGCTGGTCTTTCCTGGCAACCGTGGGACAGCCGACATGGCCGCTCGTGCTCAGCGCCAGCTTGGCATCACGGTGATTCATTGGACTCCAGAGACAGGAGCGACATGAGTTCGAATATTTCGAAGATCGAGCGCGTGAATGCCCCGCAGTCTCCGACGTTGTGGGTTGACCTCTACCTCGACAAAGAAGCAGGCATGTTCTTCGCGGATGTGGGCGGCGAACGGATTCGGTCCGAAACCAAAGCTGAGGCCATCAAGAAGGTGCGAGAGGCACTTCAACGCGTGAACCAGGTGTCATGGCGGGAAGTGATTCTCGTGCGCGTGGACAACCGTCGCCTCGCCGATGAAGAGGAAGAAGACATGACCGTCGGCACCGAAAACGGCAAGAAAGTCTACGCTGCATCCTGCACCATCACCTACTTGCGCCGAGAGCGAGCACTCAATCCGCTCAAACGTAAAGAGACCATTGAGCGAGAGCATCGCGAAGACTTCGAGAAAAGAATCATAGAAGCACGGGAGCGCGCTGCTTACTTCGAAAGGAGCGATCGAAAGAGTGCTCGCGCTGATGAGATGGAAAAGACCATGCGCGACAAGCGAGCCATCTTCGTTGGGATCGACACGCAGTGGTCATCGTTCAACGATGGCATCGTCGAGTATGAACTGCCCTACTCGGAGGAAGCCTGGGCTGGCGTGCGGCGCATCGCGCAGGCGCTGCACGACACGCAGGCAAAGCTCGATGCGTTCTTGCGCGACGCTACGCCAGAGAAGCTTGCTGCTCTCGCACCAAGCATCGACATGTTCAAGCTGCCGCCAGCACCCGAAGTGAAGAGGAAGAAGGGCAACAACATGAAAAGAAGAGCGACATGACGAAGCTCAAGCTCGACAAGGTAGCGATCAGCGAGCGCGCGCTACTCAAGCGTATCAATCGAGTCTTGGCCCTCCGGTCAAAGAAGGCGCAGCTGTTCAAGACGCGCACGGGCGGACATCGTCACACCGAACGCGAGGAAGCGCTCGGCCGCTTCTATCTCGTCGTCGATGGAGTCGTCATCGAGAAGCGCGTCGACATCGGCAAGCTCGCTCGCGACTACGGTCTTCTCGCGCCCCACGAGACCATCGCCAAGACGACCAGGGCCCGATGATTCGCTACGAGCTCATCAACCCATCGGACGCCTACACCTTCGAAGCGCAGAACGAGCTGGTCGCCGCTTGCGCGGTGATCCTAGTAGGAGAGGGCCGGTACGGCGCGAAGGCGTTCGAGAGCGACGAGCCAGAGACTCAGAAGCGCATCGTTGCGGAAGACCTGCAGTACGACGTACCGGTCTGGCTCTTTGCCGCCGACGCCGCTGTCAACAAGTGGTTCGAACTGCATGGCACGAAGGACTGGTCGAGCTACATCGTGGCGCACGCCAAGGCAGTAGCCGATTGCCTCGATAGTTTCGTCATCGGATCGTTCGAAGAACGCCGGCGGCTTGAGCGCCTCTTGTCCGTCATCAGCAACGAAGACGAGCGTGGGAAGGCATGGCATGACGAGCGGCGAAGCTCCATGAACGACATCGGGTCATTCGCCAAACATCGCGCCGAGCGTCTACGCGCGTTGCCACCAATACCGGAGCCCACATGAGCCGGACGACCAACCACAAGTTTTACATTGCGCTGGACAAGAGCACCATGAGCGACGGCACTGTCGTAGAGCCTCAGCTGTGCATCGAGTACCCATCGGAGACAACGATGGGCGAACCGATCAGTCGACACGAAGCGCGGGAGCGACTCGGCAGAGAGCTAACAGAGCTACTCGAATGGTGGCGAAGAGGATGATGACGTGCTGCTGAAGATCACGAACTACTGTTCGATGGGCTGTAGCCACTGTGTCGAGGACTCGACGGTCGCGGGCTCCCACATGACCTGGGAGACGTTCCTGCGCGCACTCGACTTCACGCGCCGCATCGAACGCAGTGCCTACGAAGCCGGATGCCCGCGCAAGCTGCTCTTGTCGGGAGGAGAATGCACCGAGCATCCAGAGATCGTGCGCTTCGCCGAAGAGGTCGTTCGCCAAGGCTTCGAGCTGGTGCTCATCACGAACGGCCTGTGGCTGCGCGATCCCGAGCTTCGCCAGGCACTCCTTCGGTCGGAATGGAAGACGCTCTTCGTGCAGGTGACGAACGACGCGCGCTTCTATCCCAAGAAGCCCGAGCTCGTCGATGATCCACGTGTCGTCTACGTCGAGTCGCTCACGCACCTGATCCCGCTAGGGCGCGCCGCCCGAAAGAAGAACATCGAGCGCCACGGCGTTCCCATGAAGCACGCGCCGACGTCGTTCAACATGCGGTCTGCCACACGCTCGCTGGGATCGTTCGAGAAGGCTGTTGCGCTGCTTCGGATGCGAGCTGCGACGGGGAGTAGCTGGGGCAACTGCACGCCCAGCATCAGCGACGATGGATCGGTCATGGCCGGCGAGACGCGGCTGTGCTTCCGCGTCGGCACGGTGGACAGCACGAACGAGGAGCTTACCAAGGCTGTGATCGAGATGCGGTGCAACGCCTGCGGGCTCGTCGACAACCTGACGCAAGAACAGAAGCGCGCCATCGGTGAGGCGACGCTGTACCTGGGAACGGAGTGAGGTCATGAGTGAAGGCACGAACACATGAGTCGGCACAAAGACACCATCATGAACATCCTCGACGAGAAGGCTGCTATCGACGTCGCGACTGGCAAGATGCCCGTCAAGATCATCTACCGAGACAAGCTCGCCCAGCGCCTCGGTATCACGCCTAAGGAGCGCCTCAGCATGGCGCTCCTCATCAAGGGCGACAGGCTCTTTGTCTCCACGCTTCTTGATGGCGGCGATCTCACGGACGCCCAAAACGCCATCGTCCATGAGTTCCTGATGGAAACCGGAGCCTTCATCAAGATCATCGGCAGCATTCCAGAGAAACCCACGACCTCATGATGACGTACAACCCCACCGAGTACACGCCCGAAGGCCTACGCGCTCACGGGCGCGTGATTGCTGAGCGCCTGAAGTTGTCGTCGGAACAGGTCGCCGTGCTCGTGTCCGAGCTGCGCAACGCCCTGGCACCAGGGATCATGAACCTCGATCACCTTGGCACGGATGCGCACGACGAAGTGGTGTCGGACATTCGAAACAGCATCGAGCGCGTGCTCGCAATCGCGACGGCACTCGCGGAAACGACGACAAGATCGTGAACGCTGGCTGGCCGTATCGCGAGATCGTGACGAAGCTCAAGCAGTTCATCGCGCGTCTCCTGGTACCGGAGAAGGACAATCGACTCACGAGGTCGCAGGCGCGACTATTGATGCGGAACGGCGTTGCACCCGGATACGCGTGCGCCAGCTGCCCTCGGGAGAACTTCTGGCTCTGCACGGTGCAGGAGACGCAGCTTTCGCCATCATCGTTGCGCGTCGTGTGTCATCCCGATGAAGTGATCCCCGCGTTCAAGTGCAAGCACGAACACGCCATCCACCATGGACCCTATCGCTGATGACCGAGAAGAACGCGATCGATGTGCAACGATGCTCGACGTGCGGCGTGGTTGTTCTCAACGCCGAGACGGACGAATGCCCGATGTGCGGCGAGACCATCGTCGACGTTGTGTACCATCTTGAGCCCGGCGGATTTATTGCGAGCGGCGAAGTCCGAACGAAGAGCGGGAAACTGGTCGCGAACTCGGAGCTTGAACTGGGCGGATCGAAGCGTGACGATGCCTCATGGTTCTACTGTTTCGCCCACATGCGACCCCACAAGGCGGGCGTCTGTCATGTCGACCCCGCTGAACATTGGCTGGCGCTCAAGGCGCAAACGAGACAACAGGCCATCGAGGAGTGCCAACGACTGGGCCTCAAGATCATGGGCGGCTGGGGGCCGTTGAGCAATGAAAAGGACAAGGTGTGACCATGCAGGTCGCACCTGCACATCTTCACGTTGACTCAGTCGCCCATCTCCATGAGACTGGGCGGGTTGATGAAGAAGGAGCCGAAGCCTACACCCCGCAAACACGGCGTATCGGTTCGGGCCGCGCTCTGTCGGTTGAACCGCGTCTTGCGCCAACACGGTCGGCAACTTTACCGCTCGAAGCCCATCTACCAGGACGGTCGAAAGATCTACCCGCCCGACCTCGGCCGGTTCTTCATCGTGTCGGGCACGGGAAACAACGCCAAGATCTACGAGGCCCACGTGGACTTGGAAAAGCTCGCACGTCAGCACCATGTCCTGCGCGTATGGGAGACCATCGACGATACGCGCTCGCGATCGTGAGCACAGACGAGCGCCGAACGGAGATCAATGGCTGAACAACCGCTTCTCTACGTAGAGGGATTCGTGAACGATGCTCCCGGAACGCCTGGTATCGAAACGCTTGCGGCCGAAGCCGTCGACAAGTGCGTCGAGGCGCTCTGCGATGTGATTCGTGCGGCACTCCAGTCGAAGAGCCCCAGCAAGTTCACCGAGGTCGAGCGCCTCTGTCGCATCGGCCATCAGATGATGAAGACCAAGGCGATAACCGTCGACGAGTTCCTTGCGCTCGGCGGTAAGGTCCAAGACGGCAACGGTCGTCCAGTTCTCGGAGCCGGCCTCGCGAATGTTGGCGCTCAGATGGTGGGTGGCCCTCAGATCGTGGGTGGCGCTCTGATGGGTGGCTACAATCTTGGGAACATCGGCATGATGGCTGGACCGCAGCACAATGCGGCGATCGGTGCAAACGGCGACCTTCAAGTTTGGCCCCATGCAGGCCGCAACGACGGCGGCGAAGGGCGCCTTGTCGTCGAGGAGTACATGGACGCAGCCGAACGACGCCGGCGACTCGTGCAGGGGCCCGCACAACAGGTCGGCCCTGAACTCGCAGCGGCGGAGATCGCAAACGCCGAAGCCGCAGAGCTCGAGCGGCTCGTCGCTTTGCGAGACAAGCTCCCCGACGACAAGCGAAAGCCCATCGATGACAGAATCAGTGCACTCATCGCGAGTGTGGAGGTACGAAACCATGCCCTTGCCCAGCGACCTGAACTCGAACCTCGCCAGCTTGCAGCCGCCCCTGCAGTGGTTTCTACCGAGCTTCCACGGGGACTTGCTCCTCACCAG
>Ga0326727_10005641_pt1 | contig 35443 bp, 30 predicted proteins | sample MB2enrmetagenome_FD_207643 | JGI IMG/M metagenome (GOLD analysis project Ga0326727, IMG submission 207643) | Lab enriched peat soil microbial communities from McLean, Ithaca, NY, United States - MB29MY | ecosystem: Environmental > Terrestrial > Soil > Wetlands > Peat | place: USA: New York...
TCTTCAACTGGTTTTATGGCACCATCGGCCGGTCGGACTTCTGGTGGCACCTCAAGACAGGGCAATACATCTGGCAGCACCATGCGCTGCCCGTTCCGGACCCTTTCTCATATACCACGTACATGGGCCAACCGGCGTACCCCGGAGAAGACATCACGCGCTACTTCAACCTGACTCACGAGTGGCTCGCCCAGATCGTCCTCTACCTGGTCTACAGCGCGGGCGGCCCGGCTGGGGTCATTCTGTTCCGCCAGACCCTGCTGGCTGGGCTGTGCGGAATTGTCGGGCTTCTGGTGTACCGGCGCTGCGGCGGGTTCTACCGCGCCATCTGCGCGGCGCTCGCGGTTGCCCCAGTAGCGTTGTTCCTCATCGAAGACCGGCCCTATCTCATCACCTACCTCCTGTTGGGAGTGACACTCCTCATTCTGGAGAGCCGCCGCCATCTGTGGCTGCTGCCGCCGATGTTTCTGGTCTGGGCGAACTGCCATAGCGGCTTCTTCCTGGGCTGGGTGGCGATGGGAGCCTACTGCGCCGAGGCAATACTCACGCGCCGCAAGGAGCGGCAGCTTTTCCTGGCGACGGCGGCATCCCTGTTGGTTTCCGGCTTCAATCCCAATGGCTACCGCGTATTCCAGGTGTTGCTACTCTACCGGCACAGCCCCCTGCAGATGCTCATCTTCGAGTGGCAGCGGCCCAGCTATTGGGAGTTTTCGGCCTTTACCGTGGTCCTCTATGGGGCCGCGGCGGTGCTGTTGTGGGCCCGCCGGAAGGTGCGCATATCGGACTGGCTGCTGTATCTCGTTTTTGCGGCGGCGGCGCTCAGCGCGGCGCGGAACATCATTCTGATCGGTATCGTCGGCCCGCTGATCGTCTTCTCGTATCTCCCGTGGAAGTGGCGCCTGCCGGTTCTGGTGGATTGGGCCGCGGCGGTGCTCCTGGCCTACTGGTGTTGGGCCATTCTTCCCCGCCCGCCGCTTTATGGAGTGCGGGATTGGGAACTGCCTTCCGGCGCGGCCGACTTCCTGTTGAACCACCACATCCGCGGCCGGATGCTGAACACCTACGATGCCGGCGGCTATCTGATCTGGCGCCTGGCGCCGGATGTGCCGGTGTTTCTGGACGGCCGTGCGCTCAATGAATCGGTCGCCGCCGATCAGAAGCGAATCGTCTACAATGCCGATTCCACAGGCGGGCCTTCCGGCCAGGAACTGCTGGCGCGGTACGGAATCGACCTCATCGTGATGCCCATGCTGGATGGATTGGGCGACGTATACCTGCTGCCGGCCTCGCTTTCCGACCCGTCCCAGAAGACCTGGACGCTGATTTACCGGGACGCGCAATCGGTGATCTTCGTGAAGACCGTCCCGCCAGGGGTCGAGCCGCTGAATTCCCTGGAAGCCCTTTCGGCCATGGAGATGCAGTGCCAGGTCACGCTCGATCATGGCGGATTCGCCCGCTGCGCGCGCAGCCTATCGCGAGTGTTTGCCATCGCCGGCGACAACCTCCGGGCCGCCCAGTGGATGGCCGTCTACCGCCAGCGAGGCAACCAGCCGGACAGTCCCCTGCGCGTGAGATAGTGCGAATCGTCTATCGGTACGCGACAAAGAACAGCCGCTGGAATGGAAACAGCACACGCCCGCCGGGCTGGCGCGGATAGGCCGCCGTGTAGCGGTCGAGCACCTTCCGCTCGAAGTCGCGCCGCTCCTCGTCGTTGGCCAGCGCTTCGAGGAAAGGCCGGAGGCCGGTGCCGCGATACCAGTCGAGTAGCGCTTCCGGTCCCGCCACGACGTGGTAGTACGTGGTTTCCCACAAGTCTATGCGGGAGGCCAGCGGCTGGAGCGCGTCGTAATAGAAGCCCGCGGGTGCATGGGTGAACATGGCGCGCGCGGCTTCCAGACGGTCGCGCCAGGCGGGCTCCCGGGATAGGTTGCGGATTTCGCGGTGAACGGGCGATTCGTAGTGACCCTCGGCGGGCAACTGCACGGCCAGCGCTCCACCCGGCGCGAGTTGCTCCATCAGGCGGCGGCACATCCGCTGGTGATCGGGAATCCACTGCATGAGGGCGTTGGCGAAAACCAGGTCGCACGGCTCCGGAGCGCTCCACCGGGCGGCGTCGGCAACCTCCCAGGCGCCCGAAGGATAAGTCTGGCGTGCGGCCTCGATCATCTGCGGAGAGCTGTCCAGTCCCGTAATCAATGCGCCGGGCCAGCGCCGCCGGAGCGCCTCGGTGCTGTTTCCCGGACCGCACCCCAGGTCGAAAATGCGGTGCGGATCGGCCAGTGCGATGCGCTGAATCAGGTCGATAGAGGGTTGTGTTCGCTCCGTGGTGAATTTCAGATACAACCCGGCGTCCCATTGCGGCATTTGTTCCGCCTCCCCAAGCGGATATCATAGTCTTGCGCGTACCCTAAGTGCGAATCCGATTCCTCACTTCCACGCCGCTCGATATTGAGCGCGGCAGCGGCACCTACGTCGGGATTCACGTCCTGGCAAAGGCGCTCGAACGCCTCGGCCACACCGTCGAGTTCTCTACCGCGCGCGTCCGGCTGCCCGTGTACACCTTGGAGCGCCTCTGGTTCAACCGGTGGCTTAGTCCTTCCCCGGATTTCGATCTCACCGTCGGCTTCGATATGGATGGCTATCGGATCGCCCGCAGCCCGTCGCACATCGCCTCTCTGAAGGGGGTCATTGCCGACGAAGCCCGCTTCGAAGCCGGGTTGACGCGCCTCACCATGTCTTTGCAGGCGCGCTGCGAGCGGCTGCACGTCGAGCGCGCGGCCCGCGTCCTGGTGACGAGCCACTACTCTGGCGAACGCGCGCGGGAGTTCTACGGCCTGCGTGAATTCCCGGCCATCGTGCCTGAGTTGATCGATCTCGGCGAGTGGCGACGCCTCTTGCAGCTCCACCCGGCCAATTCCCCGCGGTTTACCGTGTTGTTCGTCGGCCGGCTGTACCGGCGCAAGCGCGTGGACGTGCTGCTGCGCGCGGCCGTCGCGCTCGCCGGCCGCATCCCCGGCCTTGAAATCCGGATCGTTGGCGGCGGTCCGTGCGCCCCCGCGCTGCATCGCCTTTCTCGCGAGTTGCAGCTCGACCGCACGGTAGTGTGGCTGGGTAACGTTTCGCGCGCCCAACTCCTGGCCGAGTACAACCGCGCGGATCTCTTCTGCCTGCCCAGCGTGCAGGAAGGCTTCGGCATCGTGTTGCTGGAAGCCATGGCGGCCGCCAAGCCCATCGTCGCCTCCCGCGCGGCGGCAATTCCAGAGGTGGCGCCACATGCCATGCTGGCGGAGCCCGACCGTCCCGAAGCGCTGGCCGCCGCCATCGAGGCGCTCTATGGCTCCCCCGAGATCCGGGCCGCGCTCGGCGCCGCCGGCGCGCAATGGGTGGAACAGTTCGACGCCCCGCGCGTGGCGCGCCGCTTTCTGGAGGCCGTAGCGTAGCGCCAGGCTCCGGGGGTGCCCTTTGGGCCCGGCGCTACGCTACAATTCCTCTGTGGCCCGCGTCCTGATGGTTTCCTCGGAGGCTGCACCGCTCGCCAAGACGGGGGGCTTGGCAGACGTCGTCGGATCTCTTCCATCCGCTCTCCGCGCGCTGGGCGACGAAGCCGCCGTGGTGATTCCCCGCTACACCTCCATCGATCTCAAGAACGCGCGGCGCGTCTACGACCGCCTGGCCATACACTTTGGGCCGGCGCAGCATGACATTTCCATCTACCAGGCCCCGGCGGAGTTTCCGCTCTACCTGGTGGATTGCCCCGCGCTCTTCGAACGCAAAGGGTTCTACGGCGAATTGGGCGTGGACTACCCGGATAACCATATCCGCTTCGCCGTGCTGGCCCGCGCCGCCCTGGCGGTTGCCCGGTTCCTTTTCCGCACCGAAGTGTTCCACTGCCACGACTGGCAATCCGGGCTAGTCCCCGCCTACCTGCGCACCACCTTCGCCTCCGACCCGACCTTCCTCGGTGTCAAGACGCTATTCACCATCCACAACCTGGGTTACCAGGGCCTGTTCCCCAAGACCGCGCTCGCCGAGGTGGGGCTGGACGCCGGCGTCTACCGGCCCGATGGCATGGAATTCTTCGGCCGCATCAGCTACATCAAGGGCGGCATCGAATTTGCCGACGCGCTCTCGACCGTCAGCCCCACCTATGCCCGCGAAATCCAGACGCCCGAGTGCGGCTTCGGTCTGGACGGGGCATTGCTCGCTCGTGCCGATGTGCTTACCGGCATCCTCAATGGCGCCGACTACCGCGAGTGGAATCCGGAAAGCGATCCGCTCATCCCCGCCCGCTACTCCGCCGGCGATCTGGTCGGGAAACAGACTTGCAAGCGGCAACTGCTCGAGGAATTCGGCCTGCCTCCGGATGCCATCCAAGGCCCGCTCATCGGAATGGTCTCGCGGTTCACCCGGCAGAAGGGCGCCGATATTCTGGCCGAAGTCGCAGGTGACATCGTCGCGGAGGGCATGCGCCTCGTGGCCCTCGGAACCGGCGATCCGGAGTATGAAGACTTCTTTCTGCGCATGGCGGCGGAGTACCCCGGGAGCATCGCCGTGCGCATCGGCTTCGACAATGCGCTGGCTCACCGCATCGAGGCCGGCGCGGACCTGTTCCTGATGCCCAGCCGCTACGAACCATGCGGATTGAACCAGATGTATAGCTTGCGCTATGGAACGGTTCCCGTGGTCCGGGCCACCGGCGGCCTGGATGACACCATCCAAGGAGACACCGGGTTCAAGTTCGCGGAGTATTCCGGAGAGGCGCTCTTAGGGGCGGTCCGCTGCGCCGCCCAGGCGTTTTCGGACCAGGAGGCCTGGTGTGCCATGATGCGGCGCGGGATGGCCAAAGACTTCTCGTGGAGGGCTTCAGCCGTCCGGTATTCGGGGCTCTACCGGGAGTTGGTTGCCGGGGCGGCAGTGAATCCTTTGGTTGAAAAGATATTCTAATAAGTCAGGAGATGAAATGGCAGGTCTGAACACGTTAACCTTTACCGATGCCGGATTCGACCAGGAGGTCCTCCGGTCGGACGTGCCGGTTCTGGTGGATTTCTGGGCCGAGTGGTGCGGCCCTTGCCGCCAGATGGCGCCCACCATCGATTTCGTGGCCGGCGAGTATGCCGGGAAATTGAAGGTTGGCAAGCTGGACGTGGATTCGAACGGCGCCACGGCCATGCGCTATAACGTTCGGGGCATCCCGACCTTGTTGCTGTTCAAGGGCGGCAACGTAGTCGAGCAGCGTGTGGGAGCCATCGGCAAGTCCGAAGTGCAGAAGATGCTCGAACCGCACGTGTAATCTAAATCGGCGTTATTGCCTCGCCGCGATGGGCACACGGGGCCGTGCGTCGTTCCACTTCCGCTCCACCCCCGCTTCCTGGCACCCCACGCAATACCGCGCCCAAGGGACCGCCTGCAGCCGCTTCGGCGGGATCGGCTCCTCGCATGAAAGGCAGGCGCCATAGTCGCCCGAAGCCAGCCGGTCGAGGGCTTCTTCGATCAGCCGAAGCTGCGCGTAATCCAGAATGTTCAGATGAAGCGACACGGATTCGGCGCTCAAGAATTGCGCTTGGTCGTCTTCGGCCACCCGGCCCATCCGCGCCAGCGTGTCGAACTTGATTCCCAAACCCGACAGTACCTCCGCGCGTTTTTCCAGTAGCATTTCCCGGTAAGTTGCGTTGCTACGGCGAACCAGCACGCTCCTCTTCATGTTCATCGGCCCTCCTCCCGCATCCGATGTTCGGACGCCGGATACCTTATTGGTTAAAAAAAGGTACCAGAATTCTCGACTGAAAACAATATTTATTTTCGATAGTGGGGCAGGCGCTTCCGCTTGCCAACCCGGTTTGCGGCCTACCTGCCACTAAACGGGAAGTAGGGCGAGATCTCCGCCAGCATTTGCTGCTCGGCCGGGGTGAACTTGCTCTTGAACTCTTCGCTCGCCAGGCGGTCGCTCCGCTCGCTCTCCGGCATGCGATGCAATTTCACCAGTTCCGGGCGCACCACTGCAATACGATCGTCGGGAAGATGGTTAAAAAGCTGGATCTGCCTGGTCAGAGCCACCTGTCTCTCGGGCGGCAGGTTGGCGTACATATTGAGGATTCCGAGCTGCCGGCTCCTCTCCGCGGGCGGAAGCCGGTCGAAATTCTCGAGCGCCTGGCGCAATCGCACCTGTTGCTGGGGAGGCAGTCTCTCCAGCATTAGTTCGCGCCGTTCCGGTGGCATGGCCATCATCCGCAGAACCGGGTTTCCGGGATTCAGAATCCGCCCGCCTCCCGCCTTGGGAATACCATTCCCTTGCAAAGCGCCTTTGGGCGGCGCATTCGGATGCGCCGACGCCGCGCGAGGCGCGGGGGCCGGCTTCGGTTTTGCCCCCTTTTGCCCCAACAGGCCGGAGGCCATCGCCAGCCACAAAACTGCGCCGATTTTGGGAGTGCGGCTCATCCGTCACATCTTCGAGTCGGCGGCATCTCCCCGCACGCGGTAGCTGAACTCTCCCAGCATGTGCATGGCGTCCAGAGCATGATCCACCTGGTCCGGCTGTATGGCTTCCACTTGCGCGGACTGCGGTTGTGCCGCGGGCGGAGCGCTGGCAGGACGCTCCAACAGCACGCCCGCCATCACCACCAGGCACGCCGCCGCCGCGATGGGCAGCCCCTGGCGAAGCAGGACCGGGCGCAATGGCCGCATCAGCAGATGCCACCACGAGACTTCCCGATCGATCCGCCGGTAGAGCCGCCGGTCGAAATCCAGCGTCACGGGGGCCGCTTCCCAGGCGTCCAGCGCTTCCCAAACCGCTCGCTGGCCGCTCGCGAACTCGCGGCAGGCCGGGCAGATTTCCATGTGTCGCTCGAGCGTCGCGGTGCTTTCGGCGTCCAGTTTGCGGGTACAGTAAGCCAGCAGCAACTCCGCGCTTTCGCGGGTCTCAATTGGGCACTTCATACCAACCTCGTTCTTCCCTATGCCATATGGGCCAAACGGGCGCGCAACGTCTCATACGCCCGAAACAATAAGGACTTTACCGCGGATTCCGAGCATCTTAGCACTCTGGCGATCTGCGAATATTCCATTTCTTCATACTTGTGCATCAGGACCGCTGCCCGTTGCTTCTCAGGCAGCGCCGCCACGGCCTGGCGAACTTCCTCCAGCCTGGCTTGGTACACCATCTTCTGCTCCACCGATGGCCGGTTGTCCGATAGCTGCCGCGCCGGCATGTCGGAGGAATCGTTATCTAACCGTTCCTGCAACCGCTCGTTCTTCCCGTCGCGAAGCGAATTCAATGCCAGATGCGTTGCGATTCGAAACAGCCACGTGGTGAATCTGGCCGTCGGCTCGTACGAACTCCGCGAACGGTACACGCGCAGAAAAACTTCCTGCGCCAGTTCTTCGGCCACCGCCTGATTCTGGACCATTCTGTAAAGGAAATGAACCACCGGCGAGCGGTGCTTCTCCAACAACAGTCCGAAGCTGGCGCCATCTCCTTCTTTGACGCGGAGCATTAGCTCGGCGTCGTAATCCAGAGCCGCTGTGGCTCCTCCCATATCGGTCTTAACCCGTTCTGGCATCCCAGGTTGCGTTCCCTAAGGGATTAATTCGACAGACCCTATTCCCCCTTCAACGAGCGGTCCATCAGCCGTTGGATCGCCTCGCGCGGCGGTATCCCGAACTGTAGCATCTGGAGCATCTGTTCGCAGATGGGCATCTCCACCGAGTGCCGCTTGGCGAGGTCTGCTACGGCATTTGTAGTTTTTATCCCCTCAGCCACCATCTTCATGGAGCTGACAATCTCCTCCAACTTCCCGCCGAGGGCTAATTCGACTCCAACCATGCGGTTCCGGCTGAGATCGCCCGAGCAGGTCAATACCAAATCGCCGAGTCCCGCCAGACCGGCCAGCGTCTGTGCCGCACCCCCCATGGCCACAGCCAGCCTGGTGATTTCCGCCAGGCCGCGCGTGATCAGCGCTGCCATGGTGTTATGGCCAAGCCCCAGACCATGCACCACGCCCGCGCCGATGGCGACTACGTTTTTGACCGAGCCACCAATTTCTACACCTATAGTATCTGAATTGGCATACAGACGGAAAGTGGGTCCCGAGAAGGCCCCCTGGACCGTTTCCGCCAGGGTGCCGTCGGTGGAAGCCACCACCAGGGCTGTCGGTTCAAGCCGTGCAACTTCAAGAGCAAAGGTAGGACCGGAGATTACAGCCACATGGGGAGTCAGGCGGTTCCGAAAAACATCTAGAATCACCTCCGACATTCGTAGAAGCGTGCCATTCTCCAGCCCTTTCGTGGCGCTGACGAATACCATGGATTCGTTCAGAAACGGGAGCATCTGCTGATATAAGCCTCGCACCAGGTGAGACGGTATGGCGCTCAGGACGATCTCCGCGCCATCCAACGCGGCGGGTAGTTCGGTGACGATCTCCACGCGACGGGGCAGCAGACAGCCCGGCAGGTAAACATCGTTTTCGCGAGTCGCGCTCATGCGCGCGGCGAGGTCGGCTTCATAGACCCACAGGCGGACGCGCGGGAACCGGGGCGCCAGGATAATCGCCAGGGCCGTGCCCCATCCGCCACCCCCAATGATGGCAAGGTTTTTCACGACTTGTGTGCTCCGAAACCAAAGACGTGCTCCTGCCCGGAGCGTAGTCTTTGAATGTTGCTACTATGTTTGTAAATAATAAACACACCGGCCATGACTGCGGCCATGATAGGCGGCAGCGGCGGATGCGCTATCAGCCAAATTGCCAGCGGCAAGGTGGCCGCCATAATGATCGAACCCATGGAAATGTATCGCGTCCAGGCCACCACCACCACAAACACCACCAGCACCGCAATAAGTGCTACAGGCGTAAGACATAGAAATGCACCCACCCAACTGGCGACGGCCTTTCCGCCCTTGAACTTCAGAAACACGGGGTAAGCGTGCCCCGCCATAACAGCCAACGCGGCGGCGCTCATCCACAGCCAGTCATGCGCGGTGAGGCGGCCCGCCATCCAGACCGCGAGGTAGCCTTTGGCGATGTCGAGCAGGAGTGTGGCCATGCCGGCGGCGCGTCCCGTGGTGCGCAGCACGTTAGTGGCGCCGATATTGCCACTCCCCGCTGAGCGCACGTCGGCGCCGGTCTTCCATTTGACGAGAACATATCCGAACGGAATCGCGCCGAGAATGTACGCGGCGAGCAGAACCAGAATGGGGATCATCGCTTTGCGAGCGGAAACTCCGCAAGTTTAGTGTACACGGAACCGGACGGCCTCAGGGTGCTCTGGTAAAGAAAGAAGCTGGCCGCCTGGAACTGCCCGAAATCGAGAGAGGGCAGCCCCACAACGGCTTCGCGCAGCGATTGGAGGTTCACCTTCTCCTTAATGCGCGCCAGCGTCAGGTGCGGGGAAAAGGCGCGCGTCTCACGGACGATTCCCAACGCCGCGGTGGCGCCGTCCGTATGGTTCGCCAGCGTTTCGAGGCCGGGCGCTTCGATGCCGCACCAGAACACCCGCGGCGCGTGCGGATTGGGGAAGAACCCGACCTTGCGGATACGCACCGCGACTGGCGGCTGGGATTCCAGCGCCGCCAGCGCGGCTTTCAGCTCGCCGAGCCGCTCTTCGGGCCACTCGCCGATGAATTTCGTGGTGATATGAAGATTCGCGGGAAGGCTCCAGTGAATCCGCGCCGCGGGACGCAGCCGTTCCAAAAGCTGCTCCAGGTTGTGGACCACCTCGGCCGGCAGGTCCAGGCCAGTGAATAATCGCATATGCGCCCCTTCCATTGTACCGGCGGATGGGGGAAGATGTTACCCGATGCGGTTCGGTCCAATCCTTAAGCGCCGTTTCTACGAGCGGCCCACCATTGAGGTTGCCCGCGGGCTTCTCGGCAAGGTGCTGGTGCATGGAGAGGCTGCGGGGATCATCGTCGAAACCGAGGCGTACCTGGGCGGCGACGATCTCGCCTCGCACTCCGCGCGCGGCGTCACCAACCGCACGCGCGTCATTTTCGGCCCGCCGGGCCATGCTTACGTGTACCTCATCTACGGGATGTACGAGTGCCTCAACATTGTGGCCGAGCCGGCGGGCCAACCCGGATGCGTGCTGGTGCGGGCTTTGCAGCCGGTGGCCGGAATCGAGATCATGCGCCAGCGGCGGCCGGCCGCTCGCAGGATTGAAGACCTGGCCTCCGGGCCCGGAAAACTGACGCTCGCCTTGGGGATCACGCGCGCGCACAACGGCGCGGACCTGACGCGCGGCCCGCTGGTGGTCCGCGAGCCCGCCGGGCAGCGGGCGTTTGAGATCGCCGTGACCCCCCGCATCGGAATCACCCGATGTGCCGACCTGCCGCTGCGGTTCGTCTTGAAACCCGCCAGCAGCTAACATGGAAGTTCATGTTCGATTGGAAGCAGGACCCTCATCGGCGCTATAACCCGCTTACCGGCGAATGGGTGCTGGTGTCTCCGCAGCGCACCGCCCGTCCCTGGCAGGGACAGGTGGAGAGCGGCGGCGCCGCCGCCGAGCCGGAGTACGATCCGGAGTGCTATCTCTGTCCCGGCAATGCCCGCGCGGGCGGCGTGCGCAATCCCAACTACACTTCGACGTTTGTTTTCGATAACGATTTCGCGGCGCTCAAGCCATCGACGCCGGTGGACCGATACGAAGAGGGCGGCCTGCTCATCGCCGAATCCGAACCGGGCATCTGCCGGGTGGTCTGCTTCCTGCCGCGGCACAACCTCACCATCGCGGGCATGGACCCGGCCGACCTGCGGAAAGTGGTGGACGTCTGGGTGGAGCAGTATGCCGAGCTCGGGTCGAACCCCGCCATCGACTATGTGCAGATCTTCGAAAATCGCGGCGCCATGATGGGCGCGAGCAATCCGCACCCGCACTGCCAGATCTGGTCGAGCCGCGCCCTGCCCAATGAAGTCGCCAAGGAGCAGGCGTCCCAACGGGCATGGCTCGACGAGCGCGGCGCATGCCTTCTCTGCGACTACCTGAAACTCGAGCGGGCCGCGCGCCTCCGCGTGGTGGAAGAGAACGACAGCTTCCTGACGGTGGTTCCGTTCTGGGCCGTCTGGCCGTTCGAGACGGCGGTCGTTTCCAAACGGCACCTGCCGTCGATCGACCGGCTCTCGGACGCGGAGCGCGACGGCCTGGCGGACATCCTGAAGCGCACCACGGCGCGCTACGACCGCTTGTTCCATGTTTCGTTCCCCTACTCGATGGGGATCCACCAGCAGCCGACCGATGGCCTCGAGCACGAGGAATGGCACCTGCACCTGCATTTCTATCCGCCGCTGTTGCGCTCGGCCACCGTGCGCAAGTTCCTGGTCGGTTATGAAATGCTGGCCACCCCGCAGCGCGACATTACGGCCGAAGCGGCGGCGGAGCGGCTGCGGGAGGTTTGAGGTAGTTTCGCACCGCGTCCACGAACTGGCCGATGGTAGCCACGTCGTCGCGGAATTGAAAGATCTCTTCCACCACGTGGTAGCCCAGCCGGCGGTAGCTTTCGAACTGCGGCTCATCGAACCACTGGTCGGCGGTGGACTGGTGCGGAAACGAGGGGTTCTCGGCCGCGTACGTCATCACATCCCGGGGCTCATTGCCGGTGAGCGACGTCTTGATGTAGATCAGGGTTCCATCCTTCACCCCGTGGCCGTCCACCGCGCTGTACTCGATCCGGCCCACGGCGCAATGCTTCGATGCCGCGGTGATCTCCTTGGCGATGGAGATGCTGTCGGGGAATTCAATCGGGATGCCCAGGTCGATGCGGATCTTTCGAGTGGCGTTGCCCAGGTCGTCGAAGTGGAAGGCAGAGTCCTGGGATGCATCCACCACGATGATGGTGGCGCATCGCCGCAGCACCATCTCGTAGAGGCCCAGGTTTTCAAAATGACCGCCGTCGGAGAGGTTCACCCAGGTGTTCTTGTCGTTCGTCAGCCCGAAAGCCTCGTCGATGAAGGGCCTGACCGAATACGTCGGACCCGCCTTGGACCAGTACCCTCTGCCGGGCTCGCCAGGGTTGGGCCGCCAGGCGCCCAAGCGCGCATTGAATATCATCATGATCATGCTGAGGACCGGAGAGGAAGCGTAGCCCATGTTGGGGTTGGCCGCCGCGCCGGAAATCGCGATGGCGCCGCCGAGCGAAATCCTGTCGGCGTACAGCAGCGATTCCTGGTACCCTAGCCGGCTGCTTCCCGTGCGGTATTTCGTGGTGGTGAAGGACTCCGCTTTGCGCTGCTGCCACGCCAGGTTTTCGCCCTTCACCAGGTTCAACGTGGCGTTCACCACGTGCAGCGGCCTGGAAGGCAATTCGGCCATGCGCAGGTTGTCGTTGGGATCGAAGCCGGTGAACGGATGCGGCTTCCGGTGGCTGTTGGACGCTCCCAGAAACGTCCGGATCAGCCGCACGCGATACATGGCGTGAAGCGAGAACTTGTTGGCATCGATGAACCTGGAAAGAACCACCGCGGGGATGGCTAGTAGCGCCGCCAGCAACAGTTCCATCAGCACGGGATTAGGCTCCGGGACGGCGGCGAAGGGGCTCCAGGGCGGCGGAACCTGCCTCCACAGCGTGAGCTGTTGGATGGCCCTCTCATTAAAAGTGGCGACCAGCCCGACCAGCAGCAGCAGGAACACCGGCATGATGAGCTGGGGGGCGAAGCGCGACACGAGTTGGGAGATTGAGACCGGGACCTTAGTCTGCTTCTCCTCCTTGCCCTGTGCGGTCGCGCTGACGCCCGAACTCAATCCCAGCCTGCTGGCGATGAAACCGGCGGCGGCCGTGGCCAGGGATTGCCACCCGATCGGCGGAAGCTTGTCCACCACTACCGGCGTCATCAGGACCACGCCACTAAGGGCGAAATAGCCAACCAGTGAGATGAAGAGCCACGCCAGGGAGCGCGCCCACCATTCGCGGTCTTCGTCTTCCGTCATGGTGCTGGTCAAGGCTACGAGCAGGCCCTGAGCCATCGCGAAAATACCCAGGAGCGCCGGCAATGAGAGCCACGCGTACAGCCGCTCGTCATACAGGTTTTCGGTGGCGGGATCGGTGAACAGCCAGGTCATCCAGAAGGCGAGCAGGCCGCCCACGGCCCCGGTCACAACCGAAAATATCAGGCCTTTCCACAGCCACTCCCGATGGAATGGGCGGCGTTTCAACAATGCGATCGCCAACCCGGCGACCACGCCCGCGGCCATGACGCCGATGCCATATGCGACGCAACTGGCCGGCCCGGGCTCCGATTGGAGGTAGCCCATCCAAGCCCAGTACAGCGAGAAACCGATTGCGGAGAGTAACATGGGGGCCAATCCGAAGAGAAGGAATCGAGCCTGCGGCCACCCCGCGCCGCCCGCGCTCGGAAGATCGACGACCATGTAGGCTACACCGGCCACCAGCAGAGCAGCCGACGGGTACAGAATTCGGCCGAATGGAAAATCCGGGTACTCCCCGACGAGGGCAAACAGAATCCGCGGCGTCACCAGAACCGCCGCCAGCAGGGGCAGCAGCACCAGCCAGTTCAAAACGATATTTCGAACCACCGTGGCGACCAGCGTCCAGGTATCGGCCGAAAAGGCCCCCAGTCGCGGGTTCAAGTAGTTCGAGAACTTGCGCAGGTGTCGCAGCGGCGCCGGCTCCGGCTCCCACCCCGTGTCCGGCGCCGCCGCGAGTTCCCGGATGACTCCGGCAGCGCCGTCCTTGTGGCGCGACACCCATGCCGAGAACCAGCCGCCCAGATATCCTCCGCCGGAAACCGTGGAAAGATAGTCCACGCCGGCCAGGAGCCGCGGCGGCGTGGCGGGATGTTTGGGAGACCAGGAATGCGCCGCCAGCCCCTGGAGCACGCCCAGCCCGAAGGTAGCGCTCCGGATGCCGCCGCCGGAGAAGCAAAGAGCCGTCCTTTTCCCTGAATGCAGCCTCGCCATCAGGATCTTCCGGAAGGCCAGTTCGGCCGCTTCGTAGTGCGCTCTAACCGGACCGTCCTCGGGTTTCCCCGCATCCAGCCAGAGCTTTCCCTTGTGCCGGTACTTCTTCAAGGCGTCGGCGTACTCGCTATCGCCGCAGTCGTCGGGATCTCGCGGCGGATCCGCGCCGCGCCAGTATTCTTCGCCCAGCACCTCCCACACCGACAGGGGTTCCTTCTGTTCGGGGGACATCCATCGTAGGAATCGGCTGAAGAGTTTGGAAATCGCGCTGGCCCGCATAGTTGCGCCTCCGTGATTAGGATGAACTATACAGCGAATATTTGGGGTGTGCAAGGGCCACCGGCCGGGGGCGGCCCCTACAAGGGTGCTGTGTAGGGGCCGGGCGGCCCAGAGGGCACCCCGCGGCCCGATGCCGCGGTGCCAGGACGGGGGCTTACCAAATGACGCGGGAATATTGCCGGCGGATTCTCGCGTCTTTGGTGACCAGCGGAGCCTCCGCCGCCCTGGCATTCGCCACGATCAAACGGTCGAACGGATCCCGGCCCCACTTCTCTTTGAGCGCGTAATCCACCACCGTCCGGAACGGCAGATCGCAAACGCGAAGACCGATATCAGTTGCCAGGGCCGTCACGATACTCGACGCGGACGCACGCAGCCGGCCGATTTCGTGGAGTAGCTCTAACTCCAGGACAACGGCCGGCGAAACCACAAGGTCGCAGTCTTCGATGGCCTGACGAGCGGCTGGTCCGAGGTGATCCCAGTCGCGTTGAAACACCCAGATGAGAGCGTGGGTGTCCAAGTAGACCATCATTGCATTTCGGTCCACTCCTTGGACCAATCCATGCCGATGATATCTTCGACGTTGCCCACAAACACGTTCTTCCTCGTTCTCACCCTGTCGAGCTTGGAGACGGGCTTGTCGGGCACGATCTTCAAGACCTTGCCCTTGCGGATGACCTCGACCGGAACGCCGGTGGCGATCGCCTCGTCCAGAATCTGGTAGACATTCTCACGCAGTTTCGAAGCCGTCACGCGCATCTTGTCCTCCCAGTTTCATCGTATCATACGTACGAGTCAATAGAATCGCACGTACGAGATAGTAAGAGTTACCAGCTCAGGCGCACCAGCGAGACGGCGTGGCGCGGCAGCGGGAACCGGATCTCCACCTTCCCGTCCTTCGCCTCCAGCCACCGCGGCGATTCCAACAACTGCAACCCGCCCGCCGCTTCCAGTTGCGCATACTGCTCGGGCGAGGGCTGCTGCGGCGACCCCATCCGCTTCCAGGCCGTGTAGGCGTTGCTGTGCTCGTCGTCGATGCGGTAATGCTCCACAAGCACCCGCGCAGCCGTCTTCGGAATGCCCCCCAGCGCCAAGTGAACGGGCGCCGGTGCGGCCGGCAGATCGTCGTCGTAATAATTCCACACCAGCGCCGCCATTTCGCGGTCGGCGCGCGTGGCCAGCCCGTCGATGTCCCCGGCGGCGCCGTGCACGCCCGATTGCAGTATCGCGTCCAGCCCAACCGCGCCGCTGCTTTCCACCTTGATGCGGTCGCCGTGCATCAGACCGGCCATGCGAAACAGGTTCAGGATGGGCTTGTCGATTCCGTTTGTGGCGAGCGTGCGAAAGCCCTCGAAGTAGGGCTGATCCTCAAACTCGAAAGCCCAGGTGAGCATCCCCGCGAGGTTGGATTTGTACCGGTCCGACAACTTGAAAATGTTGCTCATCGACGCCGCCGTGTAGCTGGGGTACATGGCGCCGTTGCGATAGGAATTCTGCGGGTACAGGCGCGCCGCGCATGCCGCGCAGCCCTCCGGATCGCACTCGCTGAGCACGATGGGAAGCGTGCGGAACTGCGGATACCCGTTGATCATATCGAGTCCCTTCTGAACGTCCAGCAGATTATGGTCGAGTCCCATACGGGAGTGGCCGTCGACCACGCGCGCCTGCCCCTTGGCGTGATAACTGATGAAATCGAGCGGCGCGCCGGTCTTGCCCGTCACGGCATTGGCGCCGTGCGCGCAGTGTTCCAGAAACTGCTTGAGAAACGTGGCGCCCCTGGCGCCGCCGGGGCCGGTGGTGCCCGGGCCGCCCACGAGCGCCGCCGGCAGCGCGCGCTTAACGGCGTCGGCGGTGTAATCGTACAGCTTGTCGTATTCCTCCGGCGTGCCGCGCCAGTAGCCGCCGTCAGGCTCGTTCCAAAGCTCCCAAAACCAGTGCTCCACCTCCGCCTTGCCATACCGCTCCACCGAATGCGCCACCCAGCGCCGCACCAACTCCGCCCACTTGGCATAGTCCTTGGGCGGAAAGGACCAGCCCTTGCCGTCGTCGGGCTTGGGGAAGTGGCGGGTGTACGGCTCGGGAGTGGTGGAAAGCGCCTCGGGCATAAATCCGATCTCCACGAACGGCCTGGCGCCCACCTGGATGTAGCTATCGAAGATGCGGTCGAGGATGGTCCAGTCGTAGACCGGCTTACCCGCGGCATCCTCGGTGTAGGCGTTGGTCGAGCCCCACTTCAGAGCGGGCGTGCCATCGCCGGTCACGAGCAGATGGTGCGCGCGGATCTCGACGGGCACGGGGCTCAGCGCGGCCAGTTCGCCAATCAACTTCTTGCCGTTGGCGGAGTACGTGTAGTTAGGTTCATCGTAGCCGAAGTAGGAGTAGATGGGGCGGAACGGGCCTAGCTTCGCCTCGCCATCCACGCGGATCTCGACGGCCGGCTGCGCGTGTGACAGCGCCAGCGCCACCGGTAATAAAGCAATCGCTCGCAGAATACGCATAATTCTCTCGGAACTACCGCTTTCTCAATTTTAGCCTCAAGGGCTTTTGCGACAGAAAGAGCGATCCCTCCAAGCCCGCGTCGCCCGTCTTCATGAGCCCCGCCGTAAACCGGTCGCCTCGCGACAACTTGCCGAGCATCAAGTAACCATCGGTTCGCCAATGCATGAGTCTCCCAAACCAGCTTCGGTTGTAGACGATGCGCCCGCCGATCACCGTCGCATCCCCTATCCTGCCCGATACCGATGCATCGGGATTGATGGTGAAGACCGCGTCCATGGTGGTCAGCCTGGCCTCCCAGGTTCCAATCATGTCCGGCGGCGGATGGAAAGCCGGCGTCATCAGCGGTGGCATACCGAAGATCTCGTTGGCGGAAAGCAGTATGAAAACCACTACCGCCAGCCCCACGACGGCCAGGATCTTCCTGGGCACCTCCCAGCCCAACCCGGCGGACCTGAGCCTCCACCAACACACCACGTGCAGCAACCCGATCGCCGACGGCACCAGGAGCAGCCCCGTCGCGACTCCCCGCATGCCAATGAGGAGCATAAAAGCAACCATGGCAGCTACCGCGAGGCCGCCTCCCAGCCCCTCCCATTTCCAGGCGAGAAGCAATCCCACCACGACGGCGCTTATGGCCAGGACCGAAAGACTTTCCCGCCAGGGCAACCGGAAGATGTTCGGGAACCCTTCTCCGACGAAGAATGCCAGGAAGAACAGGGCCATCAGCGTGCCCGCAATCCGAGCCGTCCAGCGGCCAATCACCGCTGCTCGCCACATGATGCTCATTTCAGCCCCCGCACAATTGTACGTGTCCGGTCGTCGGCCTTCAGCCAGTCGAGCAGCATCTCCGTGACGTCCACTTTCTCGACCGAGCTATCGGCATACGGCAAATCCGCCACAATCATCGCCACCCGCGCTTTCTTCGCAATCTCCGGCCAGGCCGGCGCCAACGCTTCGAGGATGTTGGTGATGGGCGCCTCGCCCGCCAGTTGCTGGTGCGCCGTCTCCTGGCCAGCGTTTCCCCACGTGTCCAGTTCCTGGACCTTCTTGGTATCGTTGGCCGCCTTGGCCGCCGCCATCTCCGCCATCTTCGCCTTCAGGCTTTCGGCCCACAACGGGGACCGGTAGAACGCCACCACGATGGACGCCTTGTGAAACGTGCCCATCCGGACCGTCTGCGCGGGGGCCTGCGCAACCGCCAGCGCCGCGATCAACCCAGTGGCCGCCAGATTCGTAAGTTTCATGGAAATAAGACTCCTTTCAGCCCCAGCATCGGCCCAGCGCGCCGCGAAAGGAGCTTCGGTTTGGCTTCGGAATCCCTGCACAAACTTTTCGCGAACGCTTCTCAACGATCGGACCGCGGGAATCGCCCCTGGATGGCCAGATGCGCTCCCACTTGCGCGGCCACCTTCCGTGCGGCTTCGCCCTGCAGTTGCCCCCAGTCCGCCACAGGATAATCGTAATCCTCGGCCCAGATCAGCTTTCCCGTGTGCACATCCACCAGACGCGCCGTGATAGTGAGCCGATCTCCGACCCTCTGGACCGTCCCCTCGACCAGGACTTCCAGCCCCAGCAAGCGGCCCATGAATCCCGTCGAGATTCCCAGCCACGTGTAACGCCGCACCGTGCTTGGCGAGATCACCTGAACGCCCTCCAGTTTCGATAGGTCCGCCGCCAGCAGATCGCTAAGGCCCCGCGAGACCGCGGACCGGTCCAGGTCGGGAGTCAAAGATTCGAACGGGACCACCGCCAGGCTGGCGATCCCTGGCCCTCGCGGCAGGTATCTCGACGGCACGTAGAACTGCCAGTAGACGATTCCGCCCAGCGCCACGAGGCAGGCCGCCACCGCGAGCCACCGTCTTTTCCCCGGCCCCCGGCCCCCGACCCCCGGCCCCTGTGTTGGCGCCTCCGCGGCGAACCGGTATCCGCGCCGCGGGATAGTCTCGATGTACTGGCCCGATTCGTCGTCGAGCGCCTTGCGCAGCAGCGAAATGTTGCGCGCCAGCCCGACGTCCTCAACGGTGGTGTCCGGCCATACCAACTTCATGAGGTCGGCCTTTTCGACCACCCGTCCGCGCCGCTCCAGCAGCACGTGTAACGTGTCGATTGCCTTGGGCACCAGCGGAACCACTTCATCCTGCCGGAACAGCAAGCGTTGTTCCGCGTCGTAGTGGAACGGCCCGAACGCGAACACACGGGAATCCGCCATTGAGAGTGGTAGGGACGGGCAGACTCGAACTGCCGACCTGTCGCTTAGGAGGCGACCGCTCTATCCAGACTGAGCTACGTCCCCACTGAGTTCATTGTAGCGTCTCAGCCCCTTTCGCCCGATGTCCGTCCGGTAGTGCATCCCCTCAAATTCAACCTGCCGGACCGCCTCATACGCCCCATCGATCGCGCCGGCCAAATCCTGCCCCGCCGCCGTCACGCCCAGCACGCGCCCGCCAGCGGTCTCCAGGCCGGCCGCGCCTATGCGGGTGCCCGCGTGGAATACCGTCGCGCCGGTCGCTTCCGCCGCGTCGATGCCGCGAATCGCTTTGCCGGCCTCGTACGCGCCCGGATACCCGCCCGATGCTAGCACCACGCACACGCTCGGACCACTGCGCCATTCCAGTTTCACGCCCGCCAACTCGCCGCTGGCCGCTGCCATCAGCGCCGGAACAAAATCGGACGCCATACGGTGCATCAGCGGTTGCGTCTCCGGATCGCCCAACCGCACGTTGAACTCCAGCACCTTCGGTCCGGCCGCCGTCATCATCAAGCCCGCGTACAGGAAACCCGTGAAGCGCATCGCTTCCACCGTCGGATAGATGACGCCATCCAGAATCGCTTTCGTCTGCGCGTCGGTGAGAATCGCGCCATCGCAATACGCTCCCATGCCGCCGGTGTTCGGACCGGTATCGCCGTCGAAGACCGCTTTGTGATCCTGCGTCGGCTCGAGCGGCACAACGTCCCTGCCATCGCACAGCGCGATGAAGCTCACCTCTTCGCCGCGCAGAAACTCTTCGATTACCAGCCGGCCCTTGAGCGTGCCCAGCGCCGCTTCGGCTTCCTTTCGGTCGTGCGCGACGATCACGCCTTTGCCCGCCGCCAGCCCGTCGGCCTTTAACACCACCGGAAAGCCGAAACGGTCGAGCGCCTGGCGCGCATCGGTCTCGTTTTCGACCGTGACAAACTCCGCCGTGGAGATGTTGCTTTGTACAAAAAAGTTCTTTGCGAAGATTTTGCTGCCTTCGAGCTGCGCCGCGTTCCGGTCCGGTCCCACGATCTTCCGCCCGCGCGCCCGGAACGCATCCACCACACCCGCGACTAGCGGCGCTTCCGGCCCGACCACCGTCAGGTCCGCGCCGATGGCTTCCGCCATCTCGAGATAGGAGGCGCCCGCCACGACCGGCAGACACGTCCCGACTTTTGCGATGCCCGGATTCCCCGGCGCCGCAAACACCGATACCCCCGGCGACCGCGCCAGCTTCCACGCCAGCGCATGCTCGCGCCCGCCGCTTCCCAGGACCAGGATTCTCATTTCGCTACAATCATATCAATGCACGAGAGGTTCGACGTCGTGGTCGTCGGCGCCGGTCACGCCGGGTGCGAAGCCGCTCGCGCGTGCGCGCGTATGGGTCTCCGTACCGCCATAGTCACCATGAACCTCGACCTAGTGGCGCAGATGTCGTGCAACCCCGCCATCGGAGGCATCGCCAAGGGCCACCTGGTGCGCGAGATCGATGCCCTCGGCGGCGTCATGGGCGAACTCGCCGACGCCGTCGGCATCCAGTTCCGCCTGCTCAACACCAGCCGCGGCCCCGCCGTTTGGTCGCCGCGCGCGCAGATGGATAAGAAGATGTACCGCGTCCGCATGCGCGAGGTCCTCGAGCGGGAGCCCAACCTTCGGATCAAGCAGGCCGAAGTGGCCGCGCTTACCTTTCAGAACCGCCGCGTCACGGGCGTTCAGTTGCGTGACGGCCGCTTGATCGAGGCCGGCGCAGTGATTGTCACCACCGGCACTTTTCTGAACGGCCTGGCCCATGTCGGCGAGATGCAGTACACCTGCGGCCGGAATGGGGAAGCGCCCTCGCTGTTGCTGGGCAATCAACTGCGCACCCTCGGTCTGAACTGGACCCGCCTCAAGACTGGAACGCCGCCGCGCCTCGATGGCCGCACCATCGACTGGAGCAAGTTCGAGCCGCAGCCCGGCGATGCCGAGCCTACGCCGTTCTCGTTCCTCACCGGGAAGATTGATCGCTCGCAGATCCAGTGCCACATCGGCTATACCACCGAGGAAACGCGGCGGATACTGCGAGAGGCCATCCCGCGGTCCCCGCTCTACAGCGGCCAGATTGCAGGCATCGGCCCGCGCTATTGCCCTTCCATCGAAGACAAGATCGTCAAGTTCCCAGACAAGCCGCGTCACCAGATATTCCTGGAACCCGAAGGCCTCGACACCAACGAGGTATACGTCAACGGCATGTCCACCAGCATGCCCATCGACGTGCAGAGCGCCGTGGTGGCTTCCATCCCGGGTCTCGAGCGCGCCGAGATGATCCGTCCCGGCTACGCCATAGAATACGATGCCATCGATCCGCGCGAACTCGATCACACACTGCAGGTCAAGTCCATCGATGGTCTTTACCTTGCGGGCCAGATTAACGGCACCTCCGGCTATGAAGAGGCCGGCTGCCAGGGCTTGGTCGCCGGCGTGAATGCGGCATGCCGTCTCGGCGGGAAGGATGCCGTCGTCATCGGCCGCACCGAAGGCTATACCGGAATCCTCATCGACGATCTCATCACCAAGGGCACTGACGAGCCTTATCGCATGTTTACCTCGCGCGCCGAGTTCCGGCTGCACCTGCGCATCGACAATGCCGATGCCAGGCTGACACCGGTTGGCCGCCGCGCCGGACTGGTGACCGATGGGCGTTGGGATGTCTTCACGCGGAAACAGCGGCAGAAGGAGCGCTTGACCAAGGCCTTGGAGGCGCATCGTCACGGCCAACGGTTGAAGCGCCCGGAAGCCTCCATTGCGGAGATCTCCGGCTGGATCCGTGAAATGCTGGGTGAGGAACCCGCCCTCGGTCTTCTGAGCACGGTCGAGACCGAGGCCAAGTACAGTGGTTACATTTCGCAGCAGGAGCGCCAGATGGAACGCATGAAGCATGCCGAGCGGCGGCGCATTCCACCGGAGTTCGGCTTCGGAGGCATTCCCGGCCTGTCGCGCGAGGTCCGGGATAAGCTTGAGCGTGTGCGGCCGGCGACATTGGGCCAAGCCGCGCGTATCCCAGGCGTCACCCCGGCGGCCATAGCCGTTCTGGACGTTTATCTGAGCGTGGGCCATGTTTGGTGATGTGCTGAGGCAGCGCCTCGCCGGAGTCGTCGAGTTATCACCCGGGCAGGTGGAAGCGCTTGAGGCACACTACCAACTGCTGCTCCGCTGGAATCGCACCCTGAACCTGACATCCATCAAGAGGATGGAAGAGGCAGTGGAGCGGCACTACTGCGAATCACTCTTTCTGGGCGCACATTTGCCTCCGGGGTGCCTGCGAATTGCGGACATCGGCTCCGGGGCCGGTTTCCCTGGCTTCCCGGTGGCCGTGCTGCGCCCCGATTGCTCTGTCACTCTGATCGAATCGCACCAGCGCAAGGCCGTTTTTCTGCGCGAATGCAGCCGCAACTTGCCGAATGTTCGCGTGCTTGCCAGGCGGGCTGAAGACGTGGAGGAGCCATTCGACTGGGCGATTTCCCGAGCCGTCGGCTACAAGGATTTGGCTTCGTTCCTAAAGAACCTCGCGCCGAATGCCGATCTATTGACTGGAGGCGAGGCACCTCCCGACGGAATTGGGTTCGTTTGGCAGATCCCGATACTGGTGCCGTGGGGCGGACAGCGCTTCCTGCGGAGCGGCCACCAGTGTTTCACGTGAAACAGTCATTTGCCCCCGCCCCGTTTCACGTGAAACAAAGCTAATCGTGAACCGCCAGTTCATGTTAGTATGGCCGCTTGAGCAGAGTTTTCGCCATCGCCAACCAGAAGGGTGGGGTCGGTAAGACAACGACCGCCATTAACCTGGCGGCTTCCTTGGCCGCTAATGACCTTCGAGTGTTGGTCATAGACTCCGATCCACAGGGCAATGCCACTACGGGTTTGGGTGTCGCCAAGGATCCGGAACGCCCCAACCTCTATCAGGTTCTCCTGGAAGACCTGCCCGCAAAGGACGCGATCCAGGAAACCGAACTCGAAGGGTTGCACCTGATTTCAGCCGATAAGAACCTAGTGGGCGCGGACCTCGAATTGGTGGGAATCCCCAATCGCGAGTTCCGCCTGCGTGAGTGCATCGCCGATATTCGGGAAGAGTACCGCTTCGTCCTGATCGATTGCCCTCCAGCCCTGGATCTGCTCACGCTCAACGCCCTCATCGCGGCCGACTCTGTCCTGGTACCTATTCAGTGCGAGTTCTTCGCCCTCGAGGGAGTCTCGGAGCTCATGGACACAATCGACCGCATACGCGATTCGTTCCAACATCCCTTACAGGTGGAAGGCATCCTTCTCACCATGTACGACGACCGCACCAATCTCACGCGCCAAGTGGCCGCGGATCTGAGAGAGTTTTTCGGCGACCAGGTGTTCCGGACCATCATCCCGCGCAGCATACGGCTGGCCGAGGCGCCTAGTTTTGGCAAGCCGATTCTAGGTTATGACCCGCGGTCGCGGGGCGCGGAGAGCTACATCAAACTGGCGAAAGAGATCCTGGACCATGAACAAAACAGACTACCCGCGCAGGGCGCTCGGTAAAGGGCTCAACGCGCTGCTGCCCACTCGCCCGGCGGCCGGGCCCGGGCGCCCTCTGGACCTCCTGCCCGACGAAACCTCCCAGACGGTTCCGATTGACTCCATTGATCCGAATCCTCTGCAACCCCGGCGCGTATTCAACAGCGAACGGCTTTCGGAACTGGCCCAGTCCATCCGCACCAATGGCATCATTCAGCCGCTGGTGGTTCGCAAGGTCGGAGATCGCCACCAGTTGGTCGCCGGCGAACGCCGGTGGCGCGCGGCCAAACTCGCCCGCGTCGAGCAGGTTCCAGTTGTGGTCAGGAATATCCCTGATGACCGCCTGCTGGAAATCACCTTGGTCGAGAACATCCAGCGCGAGGACCTCAATCCGATCGAAGCCGCCAACGCCTTCGCGCGCCTCGGCACGGAGCTGCTACTGAGTCCCGAGCAGATCGGGCAGCGGACCGGCAAAGACCGGACCACCATCACCAACCTTCTCCGTTTGCTCCAACTTCCGGCCGACCTCCAGCAACTGGTTGCCGAACGCCGCCTTTCCGCCGGGCACGCACGGTGTCTGCTGGGGTTGCCTTCCGTCGATCTGCAGCGCGAAGTCGCCGAAAAGTCCGTGGCGCAAGGCTGGTCGGTGCGGCAGATGGAGCGCACCACGCAGCGGATGATGGAGGGCCGCAAACCCAAGCATGTGGACGAGGTTGGTACCGATCCCAACGTCAAGGCGGCCATTCAGGAGATGGAGCGCGTGCTGGGAACCAAGGTCCGGATCGTCGAGAAGGCCAAGCAGAAGGGCCGCATCGAGATCGACTATTACTCCACCGAAGACCTGGACCGTATTTACGCAGCCATTGTGGGTGAACCGTAGGGGTTGGGCATGCCCAACCCGGGTCCAGGCATGCCTGGCCCCTACTTCAGAATCTGCAAGATATCGGCCAGCTCTCTGCGTATTTCGGGTAACGGATCCTCGGTGAAGAGCTCCTGCTGTACCCGTTCGGTTGCCCGCGGTTTGGGAGCGCGCGCCGCAGCTTGCAGCGACTGCCGCGCGCCCTCAATCGTGAACCGTTTCTCGTAGAGCAGGTGCTTGATCCGCAGCAGCAACTCTACGTCTTTGCGCCGGTATAGCCGATGGCCGGTGCCGGATTTCTTGGGTGACAACGCCGGGAATTCGGTTTCCCAGTAGCGCAAGACGTACGGCTCCACCCCCAGGAGCTCGCTCACCTCGCCGATCTTGAAATACAGCTTATCCGGGATCTCCGGAGATCCGGATTGTAGCGCGACATCCGTCATTAGCCATCCGACATCCTAACTCACTCGGTGGTGATTGTCACGACGTGCTGGCCGCGCGGCAGAAGAATCGTGTTCGGTCCGGCTCGCTGGAGTGGCTCCTCGGTGCCGTCAATCTGGGTGCGAAGCGGTGCGTGGTCCAGGATGGCGATGGCGCGGGCGGTGGTTTGGTAAGAAAACTCGAGGGTCGTGGCGTTCACCACCCGCGCGGCTTTCAGGTCGGCGTTCAGGCCGACCAGACGTGCCCCGAGTGGCCGGTCGGTGGGTTCGACGCTGTGCGGTCCGGCGGGGAGCCAGATGGTGTCCTCGTCGGCGGCGGGCCACACTTGGCCGTCCACCATGGCGGGGCCTTTCCAGGGAAGGCCGATGCCGGATGCCGAATCCACTATGGTCTTCGGACCCATCTTTTCGATGCGAGTGACGGTAGCGCAGGCCGAAGGCAGCAGTTTCAAGTCCGGCGGCAGCAGGGAGCTCTCGAAATACAGCGCCACCCGCTGGAAACTGCCGGCGGCGTGGTGCAAAAGCTGGAAAAGTTCTGTCCCGGTTTGTTGCTTAGTGGGGTAAACATTCTGGTAGCGATCGACGATGTTTATGTCGATACCGAGCTTGTCGCGATGCGGCGTCAGCGCGCGATAGCGCTCGGCGATGCTTTGGTAGCGCTGCGGTCCGAGGTCCCACACCGTGGCCGGATCTTCGATGAGGAAGGTGAAGGTGTGGGTGTCGAGCAAGGGCAGTACGCGGCCGGCGTCCGCACCGATGGCTTCGCGCATGCCCGTGTCGAGGCGGTCGTCGACGTGGGTCAGCACCAGGTCGAGATGCGGCTTCTGCTTCCGCGCCGCTTCCAACTCGCCGATCCACTCTTCCTCGATCCGTCGCGCCAGCTCGCTGCGGAAATCGAGAAACGCCTTCCGCGAGGCCGCGTCTTTGCGCGCGCCAAAGATCTCGATCGGGTCGAAACCGCTCTGCTTTTGGAACAAGGCGCGGACATCGTCGTTCATCGGGGTAAACCGCGAAGCGTTTCCCGTGCCCTCCAGGGACTCGAAGTACAACTCGGCCAGGTTAACGCCATCCCAATCGAACCGCGAGAGCAACTGTTTCTCGCCGGCTGCGACCGCGCGGAAACAGTCGTGGTTGGTCAGGTTCATGAGCTTGCGCCAGTCGAGTTGAGCGTCCTGAAGCACCGCGGTCTTCTCGCGCCACTCGGGATGGTCGTCCCAGAACTTCTCGCTCACGTGCGGCAACTCCAGCCATGCATAAACCAGGATGCCCTCACGGTGACAGGCTTCGATCAGCTTGGCGAGATACCCATCGCGCTCGGCGTCGGGCTCCCAGAAGTGCCACGCCGCCACGTGCAAGGCGGCGATTCCGGCTTTGCGCCAGCGCGCCGCAAAGTAGGGCACGTCCACGCGCGACCGGTAGGACGAATCGAAGAAGGCCCACAACCGCGACGAGCGGAACGGCGGGTCCATCCCCAGATCGCAGAGCGCCTCCAGCAGGTACGGAAAGCGCTCGTACCCTTTTTCGCCGGGAGGAACCGCCACCCACAGGACCGCCCCGGCGCCGCGGCGCATCCCCGCCGTCATGGGTGCGCCGGTCCAGCGTTCGCGCGCGAAAACCTGCGCGCCCGCCGGCAGTTCGAAGACCGGTAGTTCGAGGCCCTTCTCCCAGACAATGGAAAGCTCCGGACGATGGACGTCGGTCAGGCTGGTGACCAGCACGTTCTCCTTGCCGCGGCGAAAGCCGAACATGTCGGCCAGCGAGGATTCGCCTTCCAGAATCAGGATGTCGCCCTTCTCCACGCGGCCGTTCCATTCCACGGAAGCCGCTGCGCCAGTGCGAGCCACAAAAATCCGCGCGAGGCCAGCGGGCTGCCGCTGGAGGCCGACGGAAGAAAGGATTTCCGGCCACGCGCCGGCATCGTCGGAGAGGACGCTGAAGTACGGAAGATCGGCGGTATGCGCGGCGCCCGCCAGGACGAGCGTCATGCTAATGAGTAAACGCATACCAGAACCCCGCGCGGAAATCGTTGAAATTCGGCCGCCGCGGATTGCCCGCGTTAATCATGTAGGCGCCTCGCAGCAGGTTAAACGTCACGTACGTCGATTGTGGCAGCCAAGAACTTGCCAATCGGACTCCCGGCCCTGTCTCGCCGAAATTGGCCCAGTACTGGCGCTGGCTGTCGAAGGTCAGGTTGGCGTTCCAGGAAAGCTGGCCGCGCAGCGTTTTGGGGCCGAAAGCGTATCCCAAACGGCTTTGATCGTACACCAGGAAATCGTTGCCGAAACGGCTGATAAAGACTCCATCCAGCGTGGTGTCGGCGAACCATCCGGACGATTCGCCGCGCAGGGTATGCCCTATGCCGCGCGCCAGGGAGACGCCGCCGCGGTAGTCGGGCAGCATGTGGCCGCTGATGTAGCCAATAGCCGAGCCGGCCTCGGCCCAGCCGGTGATTCCGTGCCAGGGCGCCGTGGCTGCGCCCACCGCGAGAATGAACGAGCTCTCCGAAAGGTACTGTGGCGAGGTGATTCCAATGGTGAGGCGCGTATCGCCCACGAACCGGACGCTCACATACGGCTGGATCGGAGACTTCGTCCGGATTCCGGTCTTGATCTGCGCGTAGGAGAAAAAGTCGTGCCAGCGGGTGGAAAAGATCGGGTAAACCCAGGCCGTGGTGCGAAACCGCTCGGTGGCCGCGCGAAGGTTCCGCCAGGCGTGCCCGGCTTCGGCGGCGACTTGCGGGTCGGGGCTCTTGCGCGCCAGATCGAACCAGCGGAATGCCAGCAAATCCTGGTGCAGAATGTTGTAGGTCCAACCGAGTTTCAGCATGACCTCAAAATCGCCGGGGTCGCCTTCGTGGGCTATCTGCAGGTACTTCAGCGCGTCCTTCATATAGCCGGCCTTGATACTGCGCTCGGCCATCACCTTGGCGTCGATGGATGCGGGGGGCGCATCGCCGCGCGCCTTGAGCACTTGCGGGATCCGCAGCACGGCCCGCACGCGGTTGGCGAGGTCCTCGTCATTCCCCGCCAGCACGCGCTCGAACAGAGGCATGGCGGCCATCTGTTCGCCGCGGGCGTAAAGCAGAAAACCGAGTTGCGTGGCGGCGAGCAGATCGTCCGGGGCGGTCTCGGTGAGCACGCGAAACTCCCGCTCGGCCTCGGGCTGAAGATCCATGCGCAGCAGCAGGTAGGCCAACTCGCGGCGCAGTTCGACGTTTGCGGGGTCCAACTCCAGCGCGTGCCGGAAGTCGGAAACGTAGGGGTAGTAGCGCGGCAGCAGTTCCCGAGCCATCTCGGCGGCGCGCGGCTCACCGCCTCGCGAAGCGGCCAGCAACGCGGCCGTGGCGTCGTCGGTGCGGTCCAGCGCCTTCCACACCCGGCCCAGGTCGACCAGCACGGAACGCCGGTCGGGCAGCAGGCGCCAGGCCTTTTCATAGTGCTCGGAGGCCAGGGCTAGATCGTCGCGCTGTTCGGCGAGAGTGGCCAACTCGAAATGCGCGCTGAAATTGTCGGTGCCCATTTCGATGGCTTTCTTCCAGCGCTCGATGCCCGCGGCCAGCGGCGCATCGATATTGCGGAAGGCCTGCTCGGCGGTGGCATCGCCCGTCTTCCGGATGCGGTCGAAGATGCGCCGCGCCTGCTGCCGCTGCTTGGTTTCGTAGCACAGAAAGGCGTACTCCATGGCCACCTGGGAATCGTTGGGGTCGATCTCCATGGCTTCGGCGAACTGGTCGCGGGCCAACTCGTTCTCGCCGATCTTCAAGTAGGTGTAGGCCAGGTCTTTGTGGATGGAGGCGCGGCGCGGGGCAGCTTCGATCCCCTTCAGGAAACTTGCGACCGCGGTGTCGTAGTCGCGCCCGCGCAGCGCCTCGTAAGCGCGGGTCAGAGGCTCGTAGGCAGGGTCCGGGGGCTGGGCGAAAGCCAACCCGCAAACCGCAAGAAACACTACACCGCGCATATCGTTGTCAGGAAGATAGTGGGGCGAGGCGGGCGATTCTCACAAGATTTTCTAGTGCCAGCCGCGGGCAAGGGGGAGCCCCCCTGGGCCCGGCGTTACCTGTGTTCAAATAGGAGATTACGAAAATGGCCTTTCGAGGCGTGGACTATTTCCGCGCCGATGTCGCGGCGGACGGCCCCGGGGCCGTGGATTGAAACATGATTCTTTACGCACTGACAATCGTGGTGAGCGCCTTCCTGTTGTTTCAGGTTCAGCCGGTCATCGCCAAGATCATCTTGCCGTGGTTCGGCGGCTCGGCTGCCGTGTGGACCGTGTGCATGCTGTTTTTTCAGATGGCGTTGCTGCTGGGGTACCTCTATGCCCACGCGCTGGTGCGCTACCTCAAACCGCGAACGCAAATGCTGGTTCACGCAGGCCTGCTGCTGGTGAGCGCGCTGGCGCTGCCCGTATACCCTAACGCTTCGTGGAAACCATTGAGCGGGGATGAGCCCACGCTGCGGATTCTGGGATTGCTGGCGGCGACCGTGGGCCTTCCGTATTTTCTGCTCTCCACCACCGGGCCGCTGCTACAGGCCTGGTACGCCCGGAGGTTCCAGGGCGCCATGCCGTACCGGTTGTACGCGCTCTCGAATGCCGGCTCCATGTTCGCGCTGCTGAGTTACCCGGTGCTGTTCGAGCCGGTGTTTACCACGCACCAGCAGGCCTGGATGTGGTCGGCGGCGTATGGCGTGTTTGTGGTGCTGTGCGGCGGGCTCGCTGTGCTCGTGGGGCCAGGGGCCAGGGGCCAGGGGCCAGGGGAAGAAGCCGCCGCGGAGGACACGGACGCCGTGCCGCCATCGGCGAAGCAGTATTTCATGTGGCTCTTGCTGCCGGCGGTGGCCTCGTTGCTGCTGCTGGCAATCACCAATCATCTTTCGCAGAACGTGGCGGCCATTCCGTTCCTGTGGGTGCTGCCGCTGAGCATCTACCTGCTGACGTTCATCCTGTGCTTTGAAGGCAGCGGCTGGTACCGGCGCAATCCCTATCTGCAGCTTCTGGCGGTGGCGCTGGGGGCCATGGCATACGCGCTGAGCGTGGACTCCACCGGCAGCGTTCCCATCCGGGTGATGGTGCCGCTGTTTGCCATGGGCCTCTTTACCTGCTGCATGGTGTGCCACGGCGAGTTGGCGCGGCTGAAGCCCGATCCGCGCTACCTGACGCACTTCTACGTCATGATTGCGGCGGGCGGCGCGCTGGGCGGACTGCTGGTGGGCCTGCTGGCGCCGCACCTGTTCAACGCCATCTACGAAATGCCGCTGGGCCTGGTGGCCTGCGCGGCGCTGGTGCTGTGGGTGCTGCGGCAGGACGCGGAGCTGAAATGGTTTCAGCGCTGGCGGCAGCCGGCGCCGATTGTGGCGGCCGTGCTGACGCTGGCGCTGGCGGTATTCGTGGGGCTCCAGATCCGGGATTCCGTGCGCGGGTCGCGCGAACTGGTCCGCAATTTCTATGGCGGGCTGAAGGTGCGCGATAGCGGCCCGGCCACCCAATTGGATGCCACCCGGACCCTGACCAACGGCACCATCAACCACGGCGAACAGTTTCTGAATCCGGCGCGCCGCGACCAGCCAACCACGTACTACGGCCCGGACACCGGGGTGGGGCTGGCCATCCGGGAAAAAGGGAAAGCGGGGGCCATCCGGGTGGGCGTGATCGGGCTGGGCACGGGGACCCTGGCGGCGTACGGGCGGCTGGGAGATTATTACCGCTTTTACGAGATCAACCCGCTGGTGCTGCGGCTGGCGCACACGGAATTCAGTTTTCTCCCCGATTGCAGGGCCAAAGTGGATGTAGCCATGGGCGATGCGCGGCTGTCGCTGGAGCGCGAATCCCCGGAGAATTTCGATGTGCTGGCGGTGGACGCGTTCTCCAGCGACTCGATCCCCGTACACCTGCTGACGCTCGAGGCCATGTTGTTATATTTCAGTCACTTGCGGCCTGACGGCGTGCTGGCGGTGCATATTTCCAACCGCTATCTGGACCTGGAGCCGGTGCTCGCGGGGGAGACCCGCGCGACCGGGAAATTGGCGCGCGTGGTGGACACCGACGACGACGATACGCAGGATGTTTTCGGCGCCACCTGGGTGCTGATCACCTCCCCGGCCAACGGTTTCCACGGCGAGGAGCTGACGAATTCGACGGCCATCGAATCCAAGCGGACTGTACGATTGTGGACAGACGACTACAGTAATCTTTTCCGCATCTTGAAATAGAGGTATGATAGAGGGGTAGCCGCGTCCGTATCCCAATATAAACAGAGAGTTAAAGTCTGTTATTCAGACTGATGATGGTGTATCATCAATCTGGTTGAGGAAAATTTATGGACGCCGTTTACACGTATTTCAAAAAAACCATTCTATTTCTCGCGACCGCGCTGCTCATGGTGGTGCCCGGACGCGCGGACGGTCTACCGTCGTTCTATCTGAACGGCAGCGGTGCGGCCAATCTCCCGATTCAGTTGTACGGGAACCAGGCCTCAGCAGTCACCGTCACCAGCTCGTTGAGCCCGGGCACGGAGATCTCGTTCACGGCGACGGTGAGCTATGGTACCGTCAATCCCGACCAGCCTTGGCTGTGTGCCTTCTCGACGTCGGCGACCACGGGGACCTACCAGGCGACGCTGCAACTTCAGGCTTGCCGCTCGGGGACGATCGTGCACCCCGCTGTGATTACGCTTTCCTCGGCGGGGGCCGCCGCCCCCGCCACGATCACGGTTACCTACCCAACCAACGGCTCGGGCGTCGGCGGCACGATTACCGCGACTCCGAGTAGCGTGACTCTGTACGCGGCGGCGAACGGAACTGCCAGCCCGGTCACCGTCTCCTTAGCCGGCAACAATGGAATTACCTTCGGCGTCTCGTCGCTTGTCACGTCACCCGCGGGCGGCAATTGGCTGGGGGCAGCATTGACGGGCGGCTACGGATCCGTCACCCCCTCGAGCCTGACGATCTCGGCGAATGCGTACGGGTTGCAAAACGGCTACACCTACTATGGCACGGTTACCGTCACGCCCACCAACGGGGCATCTGCGACGCCGATTTACGTCACGTTGGTGGTGGGGTCGGGCGGGGGAAACGGGAACCTGACCGCCTATCCCAATTACTTCTCCTGGAGCTTCACCACGAACAGCGGATCGTTCCCCACACCCCAGTCGGTATCGCTCACTGACGCCGTGTCCGGCCAAACCACATACACGGCCGGCGTGGACAGTTCCAGTCCCTGGCTGGAGTGTAACGGCCTATACCCTAACTGCTCGGGCTATATCGGTTCGGGAATCTCGGTCGGGCCTAACCCGACGTATATGAACTCGCTGAACGCGGGGAACTACACCGGCCTCGTGCATGTGTACGATCAGAATGGCAACCAGACCCTCATCACCGTTTATCTTACGGTGAATGGCGGATCGACAACCGGGATCACGTGGTCTCCGAACCCCGTGACCATCACGGCCGCGGCGGGCGGGAGCCAGCAGCAGGTGCAGGTCAACTTGAGCAGCGCCACGGCCGGCACGTTCACTGCGAGCATCGGCGGTTCCGGACTGTCCGTCAGTCAGGTGTCCACCGTCACAAACACCCCCGCCGCCGGCACCGTGATCGTGTACGGGAACCCCTACGGCCTTTCGGCAACTACTTACTCCGGCAACTTGTACGTGACCCTGACACCAATCAGTGGAAGCGCGGTGTATCAGACCATCCCGGTCACTTTCACCGTGGGCTCCAGCGGTATCATCCCGACGTCGGGAATCGTGACCCCAACGTCGCTGACGTTCGCCTATCAGACTGGCACGGCGGTGACTGGGACGACCCTGCCGTCGCAGGGCGTCGTGGTTTCGGGAACGGGGCAGTTCTCAGTCGCTGCTCCAGCGTACCCCAGCAGCTATACTGGCGGCTCCTGGCTTAAGGTTACGCCCAGCTCCGGATATGCGCCGGCGACAATCTCGCTGAGCGTCGATCCGACAGTGGCGGGACTGGTGCCGAGTACCACGCCCTATACGGCCACAGTGGCGGTCACTCCCGCCATCGGCGCCTCAGCCATTACTGTGTCGGTCAGTTTCCTGATGACCACCAGCCCCGTGCTGGTCGTTTACCCGGGTTCGCTCAACTTCACCTACACCCAGGGCGGCACGCCCCCTAACTGGACTTTGTGGCTGAACGCCAGCGATAACTCCCCCATGCCGTTGACCGTGACCACATCGACGAGCTGGCTGGCTGTGAATGCGCCGGGCGGGCCGACTACCAATACTTCGGTCTCAATCCAGGGCAATAACCTGTCGTCTCTGGGGAACGGGATTTACACCGGGAGTGTGACGGTGACAGCGACCGGCGCGGCCAATACTCCGGTAACCGTTCCGGTGGTGCTGACGGTGAACGGCAGCACGGTGACGGGCGGCGGCCTGATTTTGGGGAGCTTGTCCACGTTCTACGCAACACAGGGCGGCAACTCTCCGGCTTCGCAGATCTTGTCCGTCGGCGCTGCGACCACCACGTACTATACGGCGAATGCGTCCAGCAACAACAACTGGCTGAGCATCTCGCCTTCGGGCAACCTCAACACCAGCTCCAACCCGAGCCTCACGGTTTCGGTGGTGAACCAGTCGGGCCTGACGGCGGCGGGTTCCCCCTACTACGGCACCATTACGCTGGTGGCCAACGGCCTCACGCAGCAGGTTCAGGTGACCCTGGTAGTAAGCACTTCGGGGGGTGGTGGCGGTGGCGGGAGCGGCAATGTCACGGTATCCACGGGTGCTTTGAGTTTCACCTACACGGTGGGCGGGAACGTGCCATCGCCTCAGACTTTGCAGGTGACGAGCGCGTCCGGATCGGCGGGCGTGTTGTTCACGATCCAGAGCAGCGCCACCTGGCTTTCGGCGGGTGTTACGAATGGGTCTACGCTTCTCACGCCAGAGACTTTCACGGTCGGCCTTGTGACTCCGATCAGCCTCACGCCGTCGTCCATACCTTACAATGCCACCATCACCATCACGCCGAATGGCGGGACGGTGGTAACCGTCCCGGTCACCCTCCTTGTGCAGGCGGCGGCGACGGTAACGGTAACAGCCACGCCGCTGTCGTTTACCTTCCAAGCGGGCGGCACGGACCCATCACCGCAAACGGTGAGTGTTTCCGGCGGCGGGCAGAGCCTGGGCTTTACGGCGCAAGTCACGGCCGGGAGCAACTGGCTTTCCGTTTCGCCCACGAGCGGGACCACGCCAACCACGGGGACGGCCACACTGACGGTGACGGCGACTCCCCTGGAGGCAAACTTGGGCGTGGGCACGTTCTACGGGACCCTTCTGGTAAGTGGCACGGGCACCGGTACAGGCTCGACCAGCATCAACGTGACGCTGTCGGTGACGGCGCCGCTGCCCACCATCAATAGCGTGGTGAACGCCGCCAGCTTCATCAAGGGCGCGGTTTCCCCAGGCGAGATTGTGACCCTCTTTGGCACGAGCATGGGACCGGCCGCTGCGGCATACGCCACCGTCGACCCATCGACCGGCAAACTGGCCACCACCATTGGCGGCGTGCAGGTGCTGTTCAGTGGCACCAACGCTCCGATGCTCTACGCCAGCGCCACACAGATATCGGTAATCGTGCCGTATGAGATGGCGCCCATCGCCAACCCGTCGGTGTGGGTCAAGTACGTGGGGCAGACTTCCAACGCGTACCAGTTGACCTCGGCGACCACGGCCCCGGGGCTGTTCACGCAGAACGCGTCGGGCAGCGGGCCGGGAGCCATCCTGAACCAGAACTTCAGCCTGAACGGGCCGGGCAATCCGGCGGCCAAGGGCAGCATCGTAATGGTGTATATGACCGGCGAGGGCCAGACCAGCCCGGCGGGAGTCACAGGCGCCATCACCACCGCGAACTTGCCGCCTCCGCAGGTGACGCCGGCGCCGCTGCTGCAGACGATCGGAGTACTGATCAACGGCCAGCCGGCTGCCTGGACTTACGCCGGGGAAGCGCCGGGCCTGGCAGCGGGGTTGCTGCAGCTCAACGTGCAAATCCCATTTACCGCCCAGTCGGGCGTCCCGAACTCGATCACGGTGTCGATCGGCTCGAACATCAGCCAGACCGGCGTCACGGTGTCGGTGCAGTAGGGCCGTACGGGCCGGGCATGCCCGGCCCCTACCACTCCACGTTTGAGGGCTCGCTTACGTCAAAGGTTTTGTGAGCCCTCTTCGGCTAGTATTGGGCGTGCTGGCGGTGTCGGCATTTGCCGGCGATGCCGGCGTGGATGGTCTGCTGAAAGGCGTGGAGACCCGCTATAACCGGGCGAAGACGCTTCAAGTCCTTTTCCATGAGGAATATACTCCCCCTGGCCCGGGGGGTGGCCCAGCCCGCCGGTCGGAGAGCGGACGGCTCATGCTACAGAAGCCCGGCCGGATGCGCTGGGATTATTCGCAGCCCCAAGGCAAGCTCTTCATTTCCGACGGCAAGTTCATGTGGTTGTACACTCCGGCCGGGCCCAGCGGGCACCCCCGGGCCGAGAAAATGAAGCTCCAGGAGACCGACGATATGCGCGCGCCGCTCGCGTTCTTGCTGGGTAAGTTGAACTTCCAAAAGGAGTTTCGCAACGTGCAGGCGCGGCCCGAAGGCGCCGGGGCCGGTACACGCATCACGGCGGAGCCTAAGACCGACAATCTGCCGTATTCGGCGGTGGAGTTCGTGGTGACCGCCCAGAATCGCATTCGCGAAGTGAAAGTGACCG